>Ga0114129_10012244_pt1 | contig 12205 bp, 11 predicted proteins | sample RhiMetdeltSRZDD1_FD_80071 | JGI IMG/M metagenome (GOLD analysis project Ga0114129, IMG submission 80071) | Populus rhizosphere microbial communities from Tennessee, USA - Rhizosphere MetaG P. deltoides SRZDD1 (version 2) (version 2) | ecosystem: Host-associated > Plants > Roots > Rhizosphere >...
CATGTGGACCGGAATGCGGATCGTGTGCGCGTAATCCGACAGCGAGCGCGTGACCGCTTGGCGGATCCACCAACTGGCGTAGGTTGAGAAGCGAAATCCGAGCCGGTAATCGAACTTATCGACAGCTCGTAGCAAACCGATATTGCCTTCCTGGATGAGATCCAGATAAGCGAGCCCGTGGCCGCAATATTTCTTCGCAATCGCCGCGACCAACCGAAGGTTCGCCTGGGCGAAATCATTCTTCGCCGCGGCGACTTGCGCCTTTTTGCGCAGGATCGTTTCGACTTTCCGCCCGAGTTCCGCAATCGGCATCCCGATCGCCTTTTCTACGGCGTGGATTTCTTTGCGTTGTTTCGGCTGTCCGTGGAATTTTTCTTCGAGTCGTTTGGCTCGTTGGTAGATTTCTGTGTGTTGTTGGATGATTGCGTCTATTTGCTGGTGGTTGAGGTCCAGCGATTTGATCAGCGTGGCGATCTTTTTCTGGCGCGTGAAGATTGTCGCGTCGGGCAGGCGGGGGCGCTTAAGAGTGGCTGATTTCTTCGATCGGGCAAGGGCACGTTGGCAATGATTTGCCAGGCGCTGGAGTTTTCCTATGCCCGCCCGAAAGCGGGCTTTTAGAATACGCTCATCGCTGAAATGCTCACCGGAAGTCTCCACCCGCAGCTTGACGACGTCGCGCATACTCACTTGTCCGGCGGCAACCGTTTTGCCAAGTTCCAGCGCACATCGGAGCGCGATCAGCGTTGAGAGAGCTTCTTCGACAATTTGGCTCTCCCCTTCCTCGATCAGTTGCGCCAACCGGATTTCCTCGGCGCGGCTCAACAGCGGAACCAAGCGTATGTCTTGAAGATAACGGACGACTGGGTTTGGTGCCCCAGACAGCGAGTCGCTTCGGGCGGCGCTGTTCAGTTCATCGCCGTGTGAGATTTCTTCCCCTGACTCCCGCTCATCGACATCGATATCCGTTGGGCGGACTCTATCGATAGCCCAACTTTCGGTGTGGAAGTGCGCCGATATTTCGATCTCGGAGGTATTTTCCGTTTCGCCAGGCAATACTCGGAATTCTCCCGAGACATCAGCAACATTTTCGATCATCTTTTTCACCTTGTCATGTCAGTAGTGACATTCGGCCGCACGCAAGAGCGAAATGCTCAGCGAAATTAGATTCGCAGCAACTATCAGAAGGACAGGCCGGCAGTCCTCAAACGACCGCCGCTCCGGGAAATGAATGCTGACCTATCTATTGATTATCGAGGGTTTGTAGCCACTCACAGTAGGTTGATTGTGTTAGTTTGTCAACGTTAATGTGCGCTGATTGCATTACAGTTTAGTCAAAGGTTACGGGCGACGTCGATTAATGGGTGACGCATCGGGGACTTGGGCCCGATTTGGGTCCGGTAAATATGTTCCCTCGCCGGTGGGCCCAGAAGCGATGGAGCCTATTCTAGTCGCGAATCGTGCGCGGAACCCGCGCGGTTCTTGCTGCGCGTAGATACCAGTCAAATTTTCTGCGAACAGTAGCCTGGACGAAAAAGATTTGGAGTGACTGAGGGGGATCTCACAAATCGTACACTGGACTGGATAGGGTGACGTGTTTTCCCATCGCGATCGCGTTGACGATGTCGGCGCGGCTGACGATGCCGACAATGTTATCCCGGTTTATCACCGGCAGTCGTTGAATTCGGTTTTTGCTCATGAGCTGAGCGATCTCTTCAATCGGCGTGTCTTCGGCGACGCTGATCACTTTCTTGCTCATGATCGCCTTAACATCTTTGCCCTTTTTGGCAACGATATCCATTTCGGAGACGATGCCGACGATTTTACCGTTTTTGCCAACGACCGGCGCGCCGCTGATCTGATTCTTGATGAGAGTCATTGCCAGCTTTTTTACCGGCATCGTCGGTTCGACCGTAATGATGTCTCGGGTCATAATCTCCTTGGCGATCATGTTGAATACCTCCTAGAGACCTTTTTCAGCGATCAACTCTGCCACGTCCCCGACACGACAACTATAGCCCCACTCGTTGTCGTACCAACTGAGTATCTTGGCCATTTTGCCCTCGAGCACGACGGTTGAAAGGCCGTCAACAATTGAGGATGCCGGATTACCACGAAAATCGCTGGAAACCAAGGGCTCGTCACAATAGGCCAAGATTCCATTCATTTTGCCCTCCGCAGCCTGCTTGAGCGAGTCGTTAACCGCTTCGACGGTGGCGGCTTTCTTGAGATCAACGACGAGATCGACGATCGACACGGTCGAGGTCGGCACGCGCAACGATAGTCCATGGAGCTTACCTTTGAGTTCGGGCATGACCAAACCGATAGCCTTCGCGGCGCCGGTGCTGGTCGGCACGATATTTATCGCCGCGGCGCGCGCTCGCCTCAAGTCTTTGTGCATCAGATCCAAGATGCGTTGATCATTGGTGTATGCATGGGTCGTAGTCATGAGGCCGCGTTCGATACCGAAACTATCATGCACGACCTTGGCTACTGGCGCCAAACAGTTGGTCGTGCACGACGCATTCGAAACGATGTGATGCTTGCGCGGATCGTAATTTGAGTCGTTGACGCCGAGGACCAACGTGATGTCTTCATTCGTCGCCGGCGCCGTGATGATCGCTTTTTTCGCGCCGGCTTCCAAATGAGCACGCACGTGAGCGGCGTCGGTAAAAACTCCGGTGGACTCGATAACAATATCGACGCCGAGCCGTTTCCAAGGCAGGCGGGAAGGATCCTTTTCATTCAAAACGACGATGTTCTGACCATCGATACTGATGACGCCTTCGCCGATCTCCACCTTACCCGGATAGACTCCGTAATTGGAGTCGTAGCGAAACAAATGCGCGTTGGTTTTTAGGTCTGCCATGTCATTCACGGCGACAACCGCCAGCCCGTTTTTGTGGCGCGCAAGCATGCTTCGCAAAACCAGCCGGCCGATCCGGCCAAAGCCACTAATCGCGATTCTGGTTGTCATGTGATTTCCTTTCCAGTTGCGACCATTAAGGTGATCAAATTTTTAAAACTCTCGAGCGATGGAACTTACTTGGATGAGGATGTAAGTGCGAGTAATGTGCCGCGGAAAAAATTACACTAAACTCACTGTAACTCCCTGATGGCTCGTTCTCAACCATGCGAAACGTTTTCGCGCGCTTTCTCAGAAACAAGAAAAAACATTAATCCCGACGGCTCCAATATCTAAAGCTTTTGCGCGTTGGTACGACAGGTACGGCGGGTATCAAACGCGGGCAGAATGACGGAAAAGGTCGTGCGTCATGCGGCCGGTGCCTCATCATGATCTCCCGCAGGCGCAAATTATAGATATCGTTCCCAGTGCCCCGCAACGATCAAATCACCCGTCAGTGGTATCTCCTGCGCCAGCTTGAAGGCACGCTCGGGCGAAGCCTTCAGGAGCTCGTCGATGCCATTTCGGCCGATTATCCGAAAAACGCGCGCACGGTGCGACGAGACCTCGAAGCTCTAGCGGCAGCTGGCTTTCCTCTGGTTACCGAGCGCCACAACGGCCAGACTCGCTGGCGACTGATGGAAGGTTTTCGCGATATTCCGGCGCTCGGGTTTTCGGCTACCGAGCTGATGGCATTGCTCTTGAGTCGCAATCTCTTGAAACCTCTCGAAGGGACCGAAATCGAAGCCTCACTTGACTCCGCGCTCAGCAAAGCTTCAGCGGCCCTGCCACCCCAGGGCCACGAGTACGTCCGAGCGATGGAGCAGATGTTCTCCGTCGGCATCGGTCCGCACAAGAATTTCCGCCAACACAGACAAACCATCGATCTGATCTCCCAAGCGATCGATAAAAGGCGCACGGCGCAAATGCGTTACTTCTCTGCTTCTCGCGGCAACACCGCGCGGCGCGAAGTCGATCCGTATTTTCTCAGATTTGCCGGTGGCGGATTGTATCTCATCGGCCATTGCCACTTACGCAAAGAAGTGCGGATGTTCGCGGTCGAACGCATCCGCTCGATCACGCTCACCGATCATCCCTATCAGATGTCTCTGGACTTTAAGGTTGACGAATACGTCCAGGACGCGCTTGGTATCATGCGTAGCGGCAGACGCATCGAAGTCGAGCTTCTGTTCTCCAAAAAAGCCGCCGCCTGGGTCAAAGACAAGAGCTGGCACCCGAGCCAGGAGACGTACTTATCGAAGGATGGTCGCCTGAAAATGACGCTCAAAGTGGCACACAATGATGAACTCGTCGGTTGGGTGTTGAGCTTCGGTAGCCAGGTGCGCGTCGCTCGGCCAGAGACCCTAAAACAAAGGGTAAAAGAGGAAGCCAAGAAAATCCTTCGTGCGTGACCTTGGATGTCAAAAAATAATTTCGGGCCCTGACCTGATCTGTCACGTTCTTTTCGTAAAGTAACCATGAGAACAGCCAATGCTGATCGCTCATTCTATAAATGCGCAAGGTAAACGCCACGATTTGGTCGAACACTTAAAAAGTGTGGCTGAATTGGTGGCAGGGTTTGCTTCCAAGTTTGGGGCTAAGGACTTGGGCTATTGGGCTGGGATGTGGCACGACGTTGGTAAAATTCATCCTGACTTTCAAAAATATCTTCACGATTGCGAAGCAGATCCTGATCGGAAGCGTCGTGGCCCTGACCACAAGCGAGCGGGAGCGTTGATTGCGGCCGAGCGTTATGACGCCTTGGCGTTTCTTATCGCGGGGCATCATGGCGGATTGCCCAGTCGAAGCGAACTCAAAATTTGGCTACACGATAGTACTAAACTTCAGCGATCTCAGGATGCGATTAGACTCATGCGTGAACATCTAGGGGATATTGAACCCGTTCAATCACTAGCTTTGCCTACACATCTCAAATCGGCTCTTGATGCAGAGTTCTTCATTCGCATGCTGTTTTCGGCGCTGGTAGATGCAGACTTTCTGGATACCGAGAGGCATTTCAATGTAGAGCAATCCGATCAACGCAGTAGCGCTCCGAATTTAGCGGAGCTTTGGGATCGGTTTGATCGCGATCAGCAAACACTAACAGGCAAGAAGACCAATCGCGTTAATCAGATACGGCACGACGTGTATCGGGCGTGTACCCAAGCAGCGAACCAAACTCAAGGTTTTTTTCGTCTCACAGTACCAACCGGCGGCGGCAAGACCCGTTCCGGTATGGCATTTGCCTTGAGGCACGGACTCACGCATGGTCTCGACCGAGTGATTGTCGCAATTCCCTATACCAGTATCATTGAGCAGACGGTGAAGGTTTACCGAGAAATTTTTGGTGATGGAACCGTGGTGGAACATCATAGTGCTGTCGCGACGAAGGAAGAGGTTGCCGACCCCGTGTCTCTCGACGATGTCTGGGCGCGTTTGGCTGCGGAGAACTGGGACGCCCCCATCATCGTTACAACGACGGTCCAACTGTTCGAGAGCCTCTTCGGTCGAAAGACCACTGCCTGTCGTAAACTTCATAACATCGCGAAGAGCGTAATCGTTCTTGATGAGGTCCAAACATTGCCTGTTGGCCTGCTGGAACCCATTCTCGACGGTCTGCGTCAGCTTGTTGCTCACTACAATGTTAGCGTCGTACTGTGCACCGCAACTCAACCGGCGTTGGAGGGCAGTCCGTATCTCAAGGGGCTTCCGAGTGTGACAGAGATCGTACCCGACCCGGCCGGTTTATTTGTGGAACTTGGCGACAGAGTTCGCTATGAACTGCCGTCGCCGGGAGTAACGTGGACGTGGGATCAAGTCGCAGCGAAGATGCGCCAAGCCGAACAAGCACTCGTCGTAGTCAACACTAAGAACGATGGCCTTGCCTTGCTGGAGGCGCTGCAAGATCCGACGGCTCTACATTTATCGACCTTACTTTGCGGCGCACATCGACGAGACGTGCTCAACAAAGTTAATCGCAGTCTGGAACATGGCATACCTTGCCGGCTTGTCTCTACGCAGGTAGTCGAGGCTGGTGTTGATTTGGATTTTCCGCTTGTATTGCGAGCCATGGGGCCTCTGGATCGGATTGTACAGGCGGCTGGACGATGTAATCGAGAAGGTAAACAGGTGATGGGTCGTGTGGTTGTATTCGAGCCTGCCGACGGGCATTTGCCTCCCGGTGCATACGCCACTGCCACTGCCACAACTCGGAATTTACTCGCGCGGGCGGTGTTCGAGTTTCATCAGCCAGAGAATTATCGAGAGTATTTCCAGACCTTTTATCAAGTTGTTGAAAAGGACGCGAAGGAGATTCAAAGATTCCGCGAGCGGCTCGACTTTCCCGAAGTCGCGGAGCGTTTCCGCATGATCGACGACGATAGCGCCCCGGTGGTCGTGCGCTATCGTGGGATAGAAGATAGTGACGATACAGTCGATCGGTTGATTTCGTACGTGCAACACCAGGAAGGAAAAGTCCCGCGATGGTTGTTGCGTCAGTTGCAGCCGTACCTCGTAAGTGTGCGTTCGCGATTGGTCGATAGCTTTCAACGAGACGGACTGCTCCAAGAGCTGGTGCCGGGCTTGTGGGAATGGCTTGGAAAGTACGATCTCGTGCGCGGAATAACGGCTGACAATCGAAAGCCGGAGGAACTGGTTGTCTAAACGCCACGAAAGGAGCGAAAAATGCCGGACTATCCACCGGTTGAAGTCAAAATATGGGGAGACTTTGCGTGTTTCACCAGACCAGAAATGAAAGTGGAGCGTGTGTCCTATGACGTGATTACCCCATCCGCTTCACGCGGCGTGCTGGAAGCGATTTTCTGGAAACCGGAGTTCTCTTGGCAGATCCGAGAGATTTGGGTGCTCAAACCGATTCGCCATTTTTCCGTCCTGCGGAATGAGGTGAATAGCAAAGCTGTTGTTTCAACTGCAAAAGGATGGGCCGAAAATGGTGGCGGCTTCTTTGCGGAGGAGGATCGCGCGCAACGTCACACGCTCGCTCTCCGAGATGTCGCGTACCTAATCAAAGCTGACGCTGTGTTAAAGTCCCATGCTACCGACGACGTTGCCAAGTATCGCGATCAATTTCGGCGGCGCGTGGATCGGGGACAACGTCATGCGGTTCCTTATTTTGGTTGCCGTGAGTTCACTGCATACTTTGGGCCGCCTGATGGGAGCGAACGACCGATTGATCTGAGTGATGATCTCGGACGAATGCTTTTCGATATTGATTACAACACCGACGACTCCGGGCGGGGAGCCCCACGTTTCTTCGCGGCATGCCTAGACTCAGGAATACTGAAAATTCCTGCTGAACTGTACGCAGAGGGGAAGTAGCAATGCTGCTGGAAAAATTAACCCAGTACGCGGATCGTCTCGATCTTCCCCCTCCGATGTATCAGAAGACTCCGATTCGTTGGCTAATTGATCTTGATAGTAAGGGTAACTTGATTGGGTTTGTTCCGACTTCTTCCGAAGGTAAAAAGGGAAAAAGCGAACGGGGGAAGGAATTTGAGGCTCCTCATATTGGTCGAGCTTCCGGAGTCAAGGCGAAGTTGCTCGCTGACAATGGTGAGTATGTGCTGGGCCTCGCTCGCGATAAATCAAAACAGACGCGAGTGGATGAATGTCATCAAGCATTTATAGAACAAGTCCGAGAATGCGCTAGAGCGACGGGTGAAAAGGCAGTCACAATCGCCCTTCGGTTTCTAGAGCAACTTGATGTTAAATCTCTTCTAGTTCCGAAAGAACTCGACCCGGCTCAGACTCTAACGTTTCGTGTAGAGGGCGTATTACCAATAGAGTTAAAGTCGGTACAAAACTTCTGGGCCAACTTCGCCGTCACACAGGAGCCAACAGAAACAGAGCCGGCTAATGTCCTCATGCAGTGCCTAATATGCGGAGAGCATCGACCGGCAGTAAGACGTTTGCCGTTTAAGATAAAGCGTATTCCTGGGGGACAGCCGTCTGGCATGGCTTTGATTTCTGCGAATGCTGCTGCCTTTGAATCCTACGGTTTAGAAGCTTCGCTCATTGCTCCGACGTGCCAATCCTGTGGAGAGCGTTTCAGTAAGGCCGCCAATGCCTTGATTGAAAGCGACCACTCCCATATTACCGTTGGACCGATTGTCTATCTGTTCTGGACAAAGAATGACAGTCCCTTCTCCGTCGCTTCGCTTCTATCTCGTCCAGAGCCCGATGAGGTCCGTGCGTTAATCGCGTCGGTTTTTCGCGGCGCGCAGGCAGCCACACAAATAGACTCGATTCCCTTCTATGCCACAGCGTTTTCGGCGAGTGGTGGGCGTGTTGTTGTACGTGACTGGTTGGACACGACCGTGGAACGTGTTCGCCAAAATCTTGCCCGTTATTTTGCCTTGCAGCAAATAACTGAACGCGATGGGACTGAGGGCCGTCCGCATGGGTTGTTCTCGCTCGCCGCAGCAACGGTGCGTGACGCGAATCGGGAGTTAGTCGCGAACGTGCCTCAGTTGATCCTTCACATGGCACTCAAGGGTGGATCTTTGCCAAAGTGGTTGCTCTTCCAAGCGGTAAAACGTAATCGAGCAGAACAAACGATCACGCGCCCGCGCGCTGCGCTTATCAAGATGGTTCTACTTTCTCATGAAGAAAATCTCGCAAAGGAGGGCGTAATGGCTCAACTAGAAACCGACAATCACGATCCCGCATATCTTTGTGGACGATTGCTTGCGTTGTTGGAGTCTATACAGCAAGCCGCGATTCCCGGCGTGAATGCGACAATCACCGACCGCTTTTTCGGCACGGCATCTTCTGCCCCGGCGTCAGTTTTCGGTCATCTGATTCGCGGCGCTATGGCTCATCTCGGAAAGCTTAGAAAAGAAAAACCGGGAACCTACGAAGCGCTCCGGCGACGACTGGCGGAGGTGCAAGAGCCGCTGAGGACATTTCCTAGGACCTTAACCCTTGAACAACAAGGGCTATTTGGCCTGGGATATTTTCACCAGCAGGCGGCTGATCGGGCGGCAGCGATTGCTTATCGGCAATCGCGTGAAAACGACAAAAAGGATTCCGATAACCAATAGAGCAACAAAAGGAGCGATGCCTATGCCTACAAATCATACTGATCCAACGAAACGCCACGACTTTGTATTGATCTTCGATGTGACTGACGGCAATCCCAACGGCGATCCAGACGCCGGAAATCTTCCCCGTGTTGACCCGGAAACTATGCAAGGCATGGTCACGGACGTGTGTCTCAAACGGAAAGTACGTAACTGGGTTGATGCGACGCGTGGTGAAAAAGAACGATACAAAATTTTCGTCGAAAACCGAGGCTATCTTGTTGATCACAAAGAGCGCGCATATGCAGCGGTTGGCGGTAAGAAAGGGGACGATAGCAAAGCGGACGAAGCACAAGCGTGGATGTGCCAGAACTATTATGACGTTCGCATGTTTGGCGCCGTGCTAGTCGGGAAGAAAGGCGAGGGATACAACTGCGGTCAGGTCAGAGGGCCGATTCAAATGACCTTCGCCCGGTCCATTGACCCCGTGACCCCTTTGGATTTGGCGATCACGCGTGTAGCGTTGGAGAACCGTGGAGATAAACCGCGGGAGGACGATGACGAAAAAGCGGCAACCGGAACTATCGGGAGGAAGACTCTTGTCCCATATGGTCTCTACAGAGGGTTTGGTTTTGTTAATCCCCATTTCGCCAGCAAGACTGGAGTGGACGCGGATGATCTGTCTGTTTTCTGGGATGCTATCCAGCAGATGTGGGATCTCGATCGTTCGGCAAGTCGCGGCTTGATGGCGTGTCGTGGCCTCTATGTTTTCTCTCATGATGATGGGCTCGGTAACGCTCCCGCTCATGTACTATTTGATCGAATCCAGATTCGCCGCAAAGAAGGAGTTGAAGCCCCCCGTCAGTTTGCTGACTATGATGTCAGCGTTACCGATGAGAGCCTTGATGGCGTAACTCTGACCAAGCTGGTGCCATGAAGCGATGACTGGCGACCTTATTGCCAACGGGACCGACGAAGACCTCGTCATGATCTCTGCCCTGGAGCACTACAGTTATTGTCCGCGGCAGTGTGCGTTGATTCACGTCGAGCAGACGTTTGATGAGAACCTGTACACCTTGCGCGGGCGGGCGGTGCATGAGCGCGTGGACGAGCCAGTGGCGGAATTTCAGGAAGGTGTGCGGGTGGAGCGTGCGCTGCCGCTGTGGTCGAAACGGCTGAGATTAATCGGCAAGGCGGATGTCGTCGAGTTTCACGGCGTTACTCCCCATCCCGTCGAATACAAGCACGGCTCGAAACGCGAGCGAGAGCACGATGACCTTCAACTTTGCGCGCAGGCGATATGTCTTGAGGAAATGACCGGAAAGACTGTTCCCAAGGGCGCGATCTTTTATCACAGCTCACGCAGGCGGCGGGAAGTTGTGTTCACCGACGCGCTCCGCGCAGAAGTAGAAGAGGCCACGGATGCGATCCGAAAGATGTTCGGCGAAAAAGCGCTGCCGCCGCCGGTGAACGACAGTCGCTGCCGGCACTGCTCGCTCAAAGAGTCTTGCATGCCTGCGGTCGTGGGGGAGAAGGCTAGGGCTGCCGCGTTGCTGCGCGACTTGTTTGTGCCGTCTTAGAATGCGAGGAAAGTATGCATCAACTTCTGAACACACTTTACGTGACGACGGAAAACTCCTTTCTACGCTTGGATCATGAGACCTTGAAGGTGAGCGTCGAGAGAGAAACCAAGCTTCAGGTGCCGCTGCATCATCTTGGCGGCGTGGTTTGTTTTGGCGACGTGATGGTCAGTCCGGCGTTGATGCGACGCTGCGGTGAAGATGGCCGCTCGCTGGTGTTGCTCGATCGGAACGGACGCTTCAAAGCACGGCTCGAAGGCCCCGTGTCGGGTAACGTCCTACTCAGGCGGGCGCAGCATGAATGGTCGAGCGACGCCGAAAAGTCGCTAGGGATTGCGAAAAAGCTCGTCGCCGGCAAAATTCAGAACTCACGGCAAGTTCTCATGCGCGCGGCGCGGGAGGCCGTGGACGCGGAGGATGAAGAAGCGTTGAGAGATGGAGCGACGGCGCTGGCTGACTCGCTTTCAAGGATTCGTCGCTGCGACGATATCGACCGGCTCCGTGGTAACGAAGGCGAATCCGCCCGCGCATACTTCAACTGCTTCGACCGCATGGTCCTCGAAGATCGAGAATCTTTCCGTCTCGACGGCAGAAACCGCCGACCGCCTCTCGATCCGATGAACGCTCTCCTGTCATTTCTTTATTCCATGTTGACGAACGATTGCGTGGGAGCGGCGGAAGGCGTGGGACTGGACCCTCAAGTCGGATTTCTCCACGTGCTGAGACCCGGCCGGCCCGCTCTTGCCTTGGATTTGATGGAAGAATTGAGAGCGGTGCTCGCTGATCGACTGGCCTTGACCTTGGTGAATCGCCGGCAAATTACGACGGCGCATTTTGATGATCGACCGGGTGGCGCTATCTATTTAGGTGAGGAGGGGCGAAAGTGCGTCGTTGTCGCCTACCAGACTCGCAAGCAGGAAGAAATTCTCCATCCGTTGCTGGAGCAGAAAATCCCGTTGGGATTGATTCCTCATATTCAAGCGCGGCTACTGGCACGAGTCCTTCGCGGCGACATGGAGGACTACGTTCCATTTCTTCAACGCTAAGTCGCTGTATGCTGATTCTCGTTACCTACGACGTATCAACTAAGACAGCGGAAGGGGAAAGGCGCCTGCGCCGAGTCGCGCAAGTGTGCCAGGACTTCGGCCAGCGAGTGCAAAAGTCCGTATTCGAGTGCTCGGTCGATCAAGCGACGTACGAGGATCTTACGCGGCGGCTCGTCGGCTGCATCGACAAGGACGAAGACAGTTTGAGGTTTTACCGGCTGGTCGAGCCGAGGGATCGGTATCAAAAAGTTTTCGGTATAAATCATGCGGTGGATTTCGAGGCGCCGCTTATTTTTTGATTCAGCTGAACGCGAACCATGAGCGATGGACAGAAACGATATAGTTTCGCGCCACGAATAAGCGCCGAAGAAGCAAAAGTTTTCATGCGTGCAGCTCGTTCGGAGATCGTCGCGGAACATCGATCCCGTAGTGGTCCGCGTTTGAACCTTAAAAAAGTGAAAGGAGAAAAGAGCTTATCTCGTGCACTGTTGCGCTCCGCTCTCGGGCGGAGCGAGGATTGAAACATGCCGCCGAATAAAATAGGAGACACACATGGAAGTTGCGCTCCGCTCTCGGGCGGAGCGAGGATTGAAACAATATCGATAGCGTGACTACCATTCAGGAAGTTACGTTGCG
>Ga0114129_10012245_pt1 | contig 12205 bp, 11 predicted proteins | sample RhiMetdeltSRZDD1_FD_80071 | JGI IMG/M metagenome (GOLD analysis project Ga0114129, IMG submission 80071) | Populus rhizosphere microbial communities from Tennessee, USA - Rhizosphere MetaG P. deltoides SRZDD1 (version 2) (version 2) | ecosystem: Host-associated > Plants > Roots > Rhizosphere >...
GACCAGACGAACGGGAAGGAGACCTACGGCGCCGGGCGGTTTCTCTACGCGCCGCGCCCGGGCGCCGACGGTCGCACGGTCGTCGACTTCAACAAAGCGTACAACCCCCCGTGCGCGTTCACTCCGTTCGCGACGTGCCCCCTGCCGCCGCCGCAGAACCGCCTGCCGATCTCCGTGGAAGCCGGCGAAAAGCGCTCCGGCGACCACTAGGGTCCTGTCAGCACTTGCCGCTTTGCTTCGCAAAGATGGCAAAGGTCATCTCGGCGACTCGGCTCCCCCGGGCATTTCGTGAGTACCTGACCCCTCCGCTATTCCAGGGCCTCGAGCAGCTCGGCGAGGATCCGGGCGGTCGCTCCCCAGATCACGTTGTCGCCGTGGCGGTAGAAGAGCACGGGCTCGTCGCGACCGGGTAAGAACTTCGTCTCCTTGATCGCCGGGTTGCGGAGCGCCGCGACGGGCACCTCGAGCACCTGCGCAATCTCGCTCTCCGCGGGCGAGAAGACGTACGGCTGGGGAATCGCGCCGACGAACGGAGCGACGTAGAAGTCCGTCACGGTCACGATCGGCGAGAGCGGGCCGAGCATCCGGACGTCCTCCGGCCGGACGCCGAGTTCCTCCTCCGTCTCGCGGAGCGCGGTCTGCGACAGGTCGCCGTCTTGCGGTTCTTCGGCGCCTCCCGGAAAAGAGATCTGGCCGCGGTGGTGCTCGACCGTGTCCGTGCGCCGCGTGAAGACCACCCAAAGCGTCCCGTCACGAACGAAGAGGGGCACGAGCACGCCGGACCTTCGCGCGCTCCCGGCCGGAGCGCCCGGTCGAGCGACCGCCGCGAGCCTTCGCTCGACGTCTTTCATCCAGTTCATCCCGGCCCTACGTCTTGGGAGTTGAGACCTGGGGCTTGGGACTCTCCGCGGCCGATTTGAGATACGCCTCGATGAACGGCCCGATCGCTCCGTCCAGGACGGCGTCCGTGTTCCCCGTCTCGTACCCTGTGCGGTGGTCCTTGACCATGCGGTAGGGGTGGAGGACGTACGAGCGGATCTGGCTGCCCCACTCGATCGACTTCTTGTCGCCGACCCGCCTCTCCTCCTCCGCGCGCCGCTCGTCGAGCGCCTTCTGATAGAGCCGCGCGCGCAGCACCTTCATGGCCATGTCGCGATTGCGCCCCTGGCTACGCTCGTTCTGACACGTCACGACGATCCCGGTGGGAAGGTGCGTGATCCGTACCGCAGAGTCCGTTACGTTGACGTGCTGCCCGCCCGCGCCGCTCGACCGGTAGGTGTCGATCCTCAGGTCCTTGTCGGCGATATCGATCTCGATGTCCTCGTCGACTTCGGGCGAGACGAAGACGGACGCGAAGGAGGTGTGGCGGCGCTTCGCCGCGTCGTACGGCGAGATCCGAACGAGACGGTGCACGCCCATCTCGCTCTTCAGGTACCCGTACGCGTGGTCTCCGACGACGTGCAGCGTCGCGCTCTTGATGCCGGCCTCGTCCCCGTCCTGTCGTTCGATCAGCTCCGCCTTCCACCCGCGCTGCTCGCCGAACCGCATGTACATCCGCAGGAGCATCTCCGCCCAGTCCTGGGACTCGGTGCCGCCGGCCCCCGGATGGATCATCACCCACGCGTTGTTCGCGTCCTCCGGCGCGCCCATCTTCACCGCCAGCTCGAGGTCGTCGGCGAACTCGCGCGCGGTCTTGAGCGCTTCCCGGGCGTCGGGCTCCGCCGGCTCCCCTTCCCGGAGAAGCTCCGCGAGCGTCGTCATCTCCTCGGCGAGCTCGTCCAACCGCTCACCCGTTCCGAGGGTTTTCTCGTGGGCGCGGACCTTCCGGAGAATCTCCTGGGCCTCTTCGGGGCGGGACCAGAAGTCGGGCGCCGACGCCTGCTGCTTCAGCTCCTCGAGCGCGCTCCGCGCCGCATCCCGATCAAAGGTAGCCCCGGAGCGCCGACAGGCGTTCCGAGGCGTCGGTCAGGGCGGAAATGAGGTCGTCGCGTTCGGTCATTTTGATGTCGCGGGGTCTGATCCCGCAGGGCTCAGATCCGCGGCAGTTCCCTTCGCTCGCGGCGCTCGCGGCGCCAGCGGACGAGGCCGAAGATTAGCACGCCGAGCGCGATCGCGTCGCCGAGGCCGGAGAACGCAAAGCCGTAGCGAGTCCATGGCGTTCGCGACGTGAAAAGGCGCGCCGCTCCGCGAATCGTTCCACTCTCGTCGGGACCGAGCTCCTCGAGAATCCGTCCCCTCTCGTCCGCGACGCCCGAGATCCCGGTGATCGCCGCGCGCAGAAGGTAGCGCTCGTTCTCCACCGAGCGCAGCACCGCGCCCGCAAAGTGTTGCGCCTGCGCTCCTCCGGCGCCGTACCAGGAGTCGTTGGAGATCGTCACGAGCAGGTTCGCCCCTTCGCGGACCTGTTTCCAGGACAGGACCGGATAGAGGATCTCGTAGCAGACGCCGACGCCGATGGCCAACCCGTCGTCGCGAAGGACGGAGGGCTCTTCCGCCGCCGTGAACTCACCGATCTCGGTCGACACCTGCCGCACGAAGAAAAAGATGCGCGGGAGCGGCACGTACTCGCCGAACGGGACGAGGTGGACCTTGCGGTAAGGCTGCCCCTGCCCCCGCGGCGTGAGCAGCCGTGCGGCGTTGTAGTAGCGGTCCTTCGCCTCGATGTCGACGTCGTTGAACAGGATGCCGCAGTCGCACGATCGGGCGAGCTCCGTCAGGTCGCGGCGGAGGGTCGCGCTCGTCTCCCAGTAGACGGGAAGAGCGGACTCCGGGATCACGATCAGGTCGGGCCGCGCCGCCGCCGCCGCGCGCGCCTGCTCCAGGACCTTCGCGTAGTTCGCGGCCCGGCGGTCCTCGCGCAGCCGGGAGTCCTGCGGGATGTTCGGCTGCAAGAGGGCGAAGGAGATCGTCTTCGCCGGAGACTCCCGGCGCGCCGCCAGCCGCACCGCTCCGCTGATTCCGACGGCCAGCGCGAGGAGCGCCGCCGCGAGAGCCGGTCGGATCCGGCGCCGCACGACGGCGGCGGCGATGAGCGCCGAGACGGCGACCACGAGGAACCCGACGCCGTACGCGCCCCAGAACGACGCCGACTGGATCCAGATCGGATGCCGGTAGAGCGCCTCGGCGGTCAGGTTCCACGGGAAGCCGCGGTAGACGTTCGCGCGCACGTGCTCGGCGGCGAGCCAGAGAAAGGGGAATACCGCGAACCGCCATGGGGAGCGCGGCGGAGCGGCGGATACGGCCGCCCAGCCGACGATCGACGGCCACTCCGCGTTGATCGCGGCCAGGATCACGACCGAGAGGACTCCCATCGCCTTCGACTGGCCCCCGAACCGCGTCACTACGAACAGGATCCAGGGGATCGACACGATCCAGTAGGCCATGCCGAACAGGAATCCGGCGAGGAGGCCCCGCGAGCGCTTTTCCTCCACCGCCAGAGCGGCGATCCACGGCACGAGCGCCAGGGGCGCCAGGAGGGGGACCTCGTACGGCGGGAACGCGAACGCGAACAGGATTCCCGAGACGACGCCGGCGACCGGCGCCCACCAGCGTCTCACCGCGGCGCGTGGGCGGCGAGGAGCGCCTCTTCCGCGCGGTAGGAGGAGCGCACGAAGGGCCCGGAGAAGACGTGACGGAAGCCCATCGCCTCGCCGGCGAACCGATACTCGTCGAAGACCGCTGGAGGCACGTACTCCTCCACGGGGAGGTTCTCCCGGGACGGCTGCAGGTACTGACCGATCGTGACGACGTCGACGGTGGCGTCACGCAGACTGCGAAGCAGATCGACGATCTCCGAGCGCGTCTCGCCGAGCCCCACCATGAACCCGGACTTCGTCGTGAGCCCGGGCGCGAGCTCCTTCGCCGCCGCGAGCAACCCGAGAGACCGGTCGAGACGCGCCCCGCGCCGGACGCGCGAGTAGAGTCGCGGCACGGTCTCGACGTTGTGGTTGAAGACGTCGGGCCGTTCCTCGACGATCGCGCGCAGCGAGTCGAAGCGGCCCCGGAAATCCGGCACGAGCACCTCGACTCCCGGCGCAGGATCGAGCCGCCGGAGCGCTCGGATCGCCGAAACGAAGTGTGAGGCGCCTCCGTCGGGGAGGTCGTCGCGCGCGACCGAGGTGACGACGACGTACGCGAGCTTCATCTCCTCGACGGCCGCCGCGAGCCGGGCCGGTTCGGTCGGGTCGGGCGGCGCCGGCCGGCCGTTGGCGATGTCGCAGAAACCGCAGGGGCGCGTGCAGACGTTCCCCAGCAGCAGGAACGTCGCCGTCCCTCGCGAGAAACACTCTCCGCGATTCGGGCATCGCGCCTCCTCGCAGACCGTCGAGAGGAGGTGCGAGCGCGCCACGCTCTTGACCGCGTGGAGCGACGCGAGCCCGATCTTCTTCTCGCGAATCCACCCGGGCGCGCGACCGGGGCGCGCCGGGGTCCGGGCCGGCACGTCAAACGGGGTCACTGGCCGGGGCGGACGATCCACGTATCGCGCCGTCCCTGCGACGAAAGCCTCCGGCTGGCCCCTTCCGCTTCCTCCCGCGTCGCGTACGGTCCGACGCGGACTCGATACACGGTCCCCCGGGGCCCGGCGCCCGGCTCGACCCGCGCGGGCAGTCCCTGACGGCTCAACTTCGCGGCCTCGGCCTCCGCATCCGCCCTCGAGGAGACCGACAGCACCTGGACCCGGAATCCGCCGGACGGCGCTTCCCGCCGCGGGGTAGCAGCCCCGCGGGCCGGGGCGGAGGTCGTCGGGGCCGTTGTGCCTTCGCCGTCCTCGAAGACGTGCACGGCGCGGGGCGCGGCCGGCGCCGGCCCCCCGGCGGAGGGAGCGGCGGTCACCGGAACCGGAAACGCGATGCTTTCCCGCGCGTTGGTCTCGGACGCGGGCGCCGGAGTCGCGGGAAGCGCCTCGACGGCGTTCGAAGCCACCCCGGCGGCGGCGCTTCCCTCCGGAGGGGGCTCGTGCCCCGCCAGACCGGTCATGAGACCCAGGAAATACGAAAGGCCGAGCACCGCGAGGAGGCCGATGAAGAGCGCGAGCGCCTGCTTCGCGGTGATGGAGATCTGGTAATGCGTCGGCGGCTGACTCATCCGCCGCAAGAGTAACCGTTTTCCGCTATTTCGACATGAAGCCCTTCAGGAAATCGATCGGGAGCGGGAAGACGATCGTCGAGTTCTTCTCGTTGGCGATCTCCGTCAGAGTCTGGAGGTAGCGAAGCTGCAGCGTCGCGGGTTCCTCGCCGATGATCTTGGCCGCCTTCGAGAGTTGACTCGCCGCCTGGAACTCGCCTTCCGCGTGGATGATCTTCGCGCGCTTCTCGCGCTCGGCCTCCGCCTGCTTGGCCATCGCGCGCTGCATCTCCGGCGGCAGGTCGACCTGCTTCACCTCGACCATCGAGACCTTGATTCCCCAGGGCTCCGTGTGCTGATCGATGACCTGCTGCAATGCCACGTTCAACTTCTCGCGCTCGGAGAGGAGCTCATCCAAGACCGCCTGTCCGAGCACGCTTCGCAGGGTGGTCTGAGAAAGCTGAGACGTCGCGTAGAGGTAGTTCTCGACCTGCACGACCGCCTTGTCCGGCTCGACCACCCGGAAGTAGACGACCGCGTTCACCTTCACCGAGACGTTGTCCCTCGTGATGATGTCCTGCGGCGGGACGTCGTGGACGACGGTGCGCAGCGAGATCCGGACCATCCGCTCGAACGGCCAGAAGATGAGAACGAGACCCGGCCCCTTGGGCCGCTTTCCGAGCCGCCCGAGCCAGAACGTGACCGCCCGCTCGTACTCGTTCAGGACGTTGATCCACTTGAAGAGGAAGATGATTCCCACGAAGAGCGCGACGAGGCATCCGGTTCTCGAGAAGAGCTCGGGCATCAATTCCTCCGTTCGACGCGAACCCGCAATCCATCGACTCCCGCGATTCGGACGACCTCGCCCGGAGCGAGGCCCGGCGGTCCGTCGGCCTCCCAGTATTCGCCGTGGACGAGGACCCGACCCGTTCCCGGCACCGAGAAGCTCTCGACGACTCGGGCCGTCTCTCCTACCATCCCCTCCGCACCGGTGCGCGCCGGTCGCATGCGGAGCTCTATGGTCCTCCACGTCAGGAAGCCGACGATCGCGAGCGTCAGTACGAGCGCCGGCACGATTATCGAGAGATCGATCCGGTAAAGCGTCTCCTCGCCGCGTCCGGAGAAGAGGAGAAGAGACCCGGCGATCAGGGCGACGGCGCCGCCCACCGCGAGCACTCCGTGGCTCGCGACCTTCACTTCCGCGACGAAGAGGATGATCGCGAAGAGGATCAGCGCCAGCCCGGCGAGGTTCACGGGCAGCACGGAAAAGGCGTAGAGCGCGAGAATGAGCGCAATCCCTCCAACGACGCCGGGAAGCACGGCGCCGGGGCTCGAAAGCTCGAAATAGATGCCGAGCAGGCCGGCGAGAAAGAGGAGGTAGGCGACGTTCGGGTGGGAGACGATGCCGATCAACTTCTCGATCTTGCTCATTTCGCGCGTCTCGATGCGGGATCCGGCGAGCTTCAACGTCCCCTTCCCGCCGCCGACTCGCGTGATCGAGCGTCCCTCGATCTGTTTCACGAGATCCGGGACGTCCCGGGCGATCACCTCGATCAAGCCGGCGTCCTTCGCCTCCGTCTCGGTGTAGGAAACGCTCTTCGTGACGGCGGCCTCGGCTTTCTCGGCGTTCCGGCCGCGCTGGCGGGCAAGGCTGCGGATGTAGGCGCGCGCGTCCTGCTCCGCCTTCTCGTTGATCGTCTTCGGGAGGTCCTGTCCCTCCCCGCCGACCGGGTGCGCCGCTCCGGCGTTCGTCCCGGGCGCCATTGCGGCGACGTCCCCGGCGAGCAGGATGAAGAAACCGGCGGAAGCCGACTGCGCTCCGGAAGGCGCGACGTACGTGACGACCGGCACCTTCGACTGGAGGATCGCCGACGTCATCTCGCGGGTCGACGTCAGAAGACCTCCCGGCGTCGAGAGCTCGACGACGACGAGAGAGGCGCCCTCCTGCTCGGCCGCGCGGAGAATCTTCTTCAGGTAGTTCGCCGCGGCGGGATGGATCGGGGTGTCGAGCCGGGCGACGAGAACCTTCGGGGCGCGGTCGCCGGAGGTGCCGCCGGGAACGGGCGTCTGAGACCGGGTGTCCGCGACCCCCGCCAGAAGCGCGAGAGACGCGAGCAACGCCGCGCGAGTTGTCATCGACAAAAAAATACTATCCCAGAGAGGGGACCTGTAACCTACGCCCCGTGCGGCTGCGGCCCCTGGAAGCGGTCAACCTCGCGGCTCTCGGCGTCCTCGCAACCCTGACGCTCCTCGTGTGGCGCAGGCTTGCCGACCCGGGCGAGCTGCTCCTGCGCTTCGCGCTCATGGGAGCGTTCCTGGCGGTCATCGTGTTCCTGACGCAGCTGCCGCGTCCGCTGCCCATGGCATTGCGGATCGCGATCGACTTTTATCCGGCGGCCTTCATCCCGTTCATCTACGAGAGCCTGGGTCCGCTGATCTCCGCCGCAAGGGGTCCTGCCTGCGACGACCTGCTCATCGCCGCCGACCGAGCGATCCTGGGCGGCGACGCGACGGTTCTGCTCCAGCCTTTCGTCACCCCGTTCCTGGCCTCGTTCCTCTACGCGGCGTACGCGACGTACTACTTTCTGCCGCTCGTTCTCGGGGGGTACCTGTGGTCGCATGACGTCGGGACGGCGCGCCGCTACATCTTCACGCTCTCCGTCTGCTTCTACGTCTCCTACGCCGGCTATTTCACGATCCCGGCATATGGCCCGCGCACGGCGCTCGCCGACCGGAACCGGGTGCCGCTCGAGACGAGCGCGGTCGCGCGCGCGATCTCGCAAACGATCAACGAGCTCGAGCACACGAAGTTGGACGCGTTCCCCTCCGGCCACACCATGATCGCCACCGCCGTGCTGGTCGTCGCGTGGCGGCGATACCGAAGGCTCTTCTGGTACCTGGCGCCGATCGCGACCCTCCTCATCGTCTCGACGGTCTACTGCCGGTACCACTACGTCGTCGACGTGCTCGCCGGGATCGTGCTGGCGTTCGCGACCGTGCCGCTGGGGGATCGGCTGTACGAGCGGATGACGCGACACGCAGCCAGCTGAGGAATCGCCCCGGGAGGCCAGGGAGAGACCGCGTGCCGGGGTCGACAGAATAAGGAAGAGGCGCCGCCCTGGCGAACGGCGCCGTTTCTCCCGCTATTTCTGGTGAATCGCGATGCGACCGCCTTGGAGCTCAGGAACCGCGCCTGATCCGCGGGACGGTCAAGGTCTCATTCTGAACGAGGATCCGGTTACACCGCCCGGTCGTACATCCGATACGTCTTGTACAGCCGCCCGCCCCACAGCCTCACTGCCCGGATCACGAGGTCGTTGTCCTCGAGGAGCCACGAGACCTCGACGCCCGTCAGGCCACGCTTCAGCGACGCGCGGAGCCCGGACTCGAACATCACGGCATTGATTCCGCGCATCCGGTACTCGCGCTTGATCCCGAGCGTCAGCACGCGCAGCGTCCGGATCTTCTTCTGCGCGAGGAGGAACTTCAGCCAGCCGAACGGCAGGAGTCTCCCCTTCGTCGCCGCGATGGGGACGTTGTAGTCGGGCATCGCCATGAGAAACGCGATCGGCTCGATGGATCCGTCCTCGCGCCGCCGCTCCGCGAGAAAAACGAACTCCTCGTCGAGGAGCGGCTTCAGCCGCCCCGCCATGAAATCCATCTCCTCGCCGGTCATCGGCACGAAGCCCCAGTTCTTTTCCCAGGCGGTGTTGTAGACCTCGCGCACCGCCGGAAGGTCCCGGGTCAGACTCTTCTTCGTGATCGGCCGCACGACGACGTCCGGCTCGCGCTTGCGGACTCGATCCGCCAGGCGGGTCAGCCGGGCGAGCGGCTCCGGACCGACCTCGAACCAGTAGGCGAGAAGGTCCTTAGCCTTCGTAAACCCGGCTCCTTCCACGAGCGCGACGTAGTACTGCGGGTTGTAGGTCATCATGAACACCGGCGGCGAACCGAAGCCCTCCACGAGCAGCCCGGCCTCGTCGTTCAGCGACGGGTTCGCCGGTCCGCGCAGCGTCGTCATCCGACGCTCCTTCGCCCAGACGGACGCCGCGTCGAAGAGGAGATTGGCGATCGCCGGGTCGTTCTCGCACTCGAAGAAGCCAAAGAAGGCGGTCTTTTCGCCGTGGAAGTCGTTGTGGGCCCGGTCGACAATTGCGGTGATCCGGCCGACGTCGTCTGCGCCGCGCCTCGCGACGAAGAGCTGCATCTCGGCGTGGCGGAAGAAGGGATTCTCATTGGCGAAAACCTTGGCGAGGTCGGAGCGGAGCGGCGCGACCCAGCTCGGGTCGTTGCGGTAAAGACGTTCTGCGACGTCGAAGAAACGATCGAGGTCGCGCTTTCCGCGCCCGATCCGCTGGATCGAGACGGGTGCCGTCAGACGCCGACGGGGCGAAGCAGGGAAACTTCGCGCGCCACCTTTCCGATCGCCTCCAGCGCGCGCGTCAGCTGGTCCCGGGTGTGGGTCGCCATGAGCGACGTCCGGATGAGCGCGCGGCCCGGAGGCGTCGCCGGAGAGATGACGCAGTTGACGAAAACGCCCTCCTCGTGGAGACGCTGCACCATCGCGAGAGCGACCTGATCTTCCCCGACCACGACGGGGACGACGGGCGTCTTCGATCCGGCGGTGTCGAGGCCGAGCGACTTCAGCCCTTCCGAGAAGAAGCGCGCGTTTTCCCAGAGCTGCGTCCGGCGCTCGGGCTCGCGCTCCATGATCTCGACGGTCGCCAGGGCCGCGGCGACGGATGCCGGCGGCGGCGCTGCCGAAAAGATCATCGTGCGCGCACGGTGCTTGATGTAGTCGATCACCGTCTCGTCACCGGCGATGAATCCGCCGACGGACGCCATGGACTTCGAGAACGTCCCCATCACGAGGTCGATCTCGTCCTCGAGCCCGAAGTGCTCGGCGGTCCCGCGTCCCCCGGCGCCCAGGACTCCGATCCCGTGGGCGTCGTCGACCATGACGGCGGCGTCGAACCTGCGCGCCGTGGCAACGATCTCCGGAAGCGGCGCGATGTCGCCCTCCATCGAAAACACCCCGTCGACGACGATCAGGCGGCCTCGCGCCGAGACGTCGTTGCGCATCTGACGTTCGAGATCCTGCGCGTCGTTGTGCTTGAACTTGCGGACTTCGCCGAAGGAGAGCCGGGCGCCGTCGATGATGCAGGCGTGGTCCTGCTTGTCGAGGTAAACGACGTCCCCCTTGCCGACGAGGCACGAGATCGCGCCCAGGTTCACCTGGAAGCCGGTCGCGAAGGTGATGGCCGCCTCCTTGTGCATGAACTCCGCGAGCCGCTCCTCGAGGCGAACGTGAAGATCCAGAGTGCCGTTCAGGAAACGCGATCCGGCGCAGCCCGATCCATATTTCCGGACGGCCTCGATCGCGGCTTCCTTGACCCGGGCATCGTTCGTCAGCCCCAGGTAGTTGTTCGACCCGAGCATGACCATCCGCCGGCCGTCGCAAACGACCTCGGGGTCCTGCGCGGACTCGATCACGCGGAAGAAGGAGTACACGCCCGCGTCGCGGACCCGCTCGGCGACCTCGTAGCGATGGCACTTCTCGAAGAGGGAGGTCGAACGGACCTCATCCTTCGCCGCCGGAGCGATTTTGCTCATGCCTCCTCCCACCTGACTCAAGAAGTCGGCCCGAATCTTAGCAAATTTTACAAAATGCAAGCCGGGACCAGAAGAGCCCTTCACTATGAGCCGTTAGCGCTTAGCCCCGAGAGACTTAGTCAGATCCAGCCCTTTTCCCGGTACCACTTCCAGGCGGCGCAAAGTCCTTCGTCGAGCGGCACCGGCGGCGGCAGATCGACGTCTCGGCGCAGAGGCTCCGGATCGCAGAGCCAGTCGCCGGCGAGGATCTCGCGGGCCTTGTCCGAGTTGAAGGGCCGCGAAACTCCCGTGATCTTCTCGCGGAGGGTCTCGACCGCCCCGGCAAGCCTCACGGCCGAGTCGGGAACGCCGACCATCCGGACCGGGCGGCCGGCGCCACGCGCGATCGCGGAAGCGAGCTCCGAGACGGTGACCGGGCGCGGATCGCAGAGGAATCCGACCCGTCCCGAGAGGTCCGGCCGACCGGCGACCCGCGCGACCGCGACGGCGGTCTCCTCGACCGCTCCGACCTGGATCTGCGCCTTCCCGGCGGGCACGGGGACGAGTCCGGCGACTGCCATGCGAAAGTAGGTCAGGAGTCCGCGGTCGCGCGGTCCGTAGAGGACTCCCGGCCGGACGACGACCCACGGTGCCTTCCATACCCGCGCGACGGCCTGCTCCCCTTCGAGTTTGGACATTCCGTACCAGGACACCGGAAGCGCCGGGTCACCCTCGGCGACGGGCCGGCCAGCGCGGGCCGGGCCCGCGGCTGCCTGGCTCGATACGTAGACGAACACGGCCTCGGGGCAGGCGGCCGACGCCGCGGCGAGGAGCCGCTCGGTTCCGGCGACGTTCACCGCCCGGTAGTCGGCGAGGGTCCGCGCTTTGACGAGACCGGCCGCGTGAACGACGGCGGCGCAACCGGCGAGAGCGCCGGCGAGCTCGCTCTTCCACGACAGATCCCCGGCGACGATGTCCACCGGAAGGTCTTCGAGCCCGGAGCGCCGGTCCGGCCCTCCCCGCGCGAGCGCGCGGACCGTCCATCCGTCGGCGGAGAGCGCGTTCGCGACGTGCCATCCGACGAACCCCGTGCCGCCGGTGACGAACGCCGCCGGCATGGACGGTCAGTCCTTGCGCGCGGAGGCGGAGGTCCAGGCGGTGATGCGTCGGAGCGCTTCGTCGATCGCCGTGAGCGCAGTCGCGAAGGAGAACCGCACGCAGTCGTCCTCCCCGAAAGCCTCACCGGCGACCGCGGCGACGCCCGTGTCGGAGAGCAGCCGATCGCAGAACTCGGCCGATCCCGCGACGTCCATCGGACCGAAGAGCTCCGAGACGTCCGCGAACGCGTAGAAAGCCCCTTCCGGAGGCAGCAACCGGACTCCGGGGATCGCCGCCAGTCCCGTCACGATCCGATCCCGGCGCCGCTCGTACTCCGCGAGCATCGCGGCGACCGCGCGGTCGGTGCTTTCGGGGTCCGAGAGGGCGGCGAGCGCCGCCCGCTGGGAAACCGAAGAGGCGTTCGACGTCGAGTGGCTCTGGTAGGAGGTCA
>Ga0114129_10012247_pt1 | contig 12205 bp, 8 predicted proteins | sample RhiMetdeltSRZDD1_FD_80071 | JGI IMG/M metagenome (GOLD analysis project Ga0114129, IMG submission 80071) | Populus rhizosphere microbial communities from Tennessee, USA - Rhizosphere MetaG P. deltoides SRZDD1 (version 2) (version 2) | ecosystem: Host-associated > Plants > Roots > Rhizosphere >...
GTGCTGGTCAGGTTTCCCGAACTCAGCAAGACGATCAGCTTGTCGTTCGGGCGCTCGAATACGCTCATCTTGCAGAACGTCGCAAAATTATCTACCCTTGCATTAGTGCGAGAGTCTGACGCGAGCACGACTCCATCCTTCAGAAGGACGCCTACACAATAAGTCATGTTCCGCTTTCTTCTCCCGTTCTGGCGTGCGAGGCGAGTACTGGTGTTGCGGTACCGAAGAACGCGTGGCGAGCCGAGGCGCCGGGGTGGGGATGGAACAAGCCACTGAAAGAGCGACGCACCGAGCAACCGTAAGTAGTCAGCATGACAGGGATGATAGCACGCCCGTAAGATCCAAGATTCGATCTGGGTCAAATGGCTCCGATGCCATCTCCTGCCAGTCGAAATACCTTCGGTCGCTGGCAAGCCAACAAGTCAGATCTAACAAAGCGCCAAGCATGGAGAATTGTCGATCAAGATTGGCACTTTGATGTCTCCACCGAGCCCAATGTTCCTTATCGCGACGCCGAACAAATTGTGCTCGCCATTTATCGCCGGCAGCTTGTGAATGCCCTTCCGACGACAGTTGGTCCACTAAGACTCAATGTTTCGATGCCGGCGGATATCGATGCAAACGAGATTACGTATATTTCGCAGTATAAGTCTGAGGTAGGTGCGTATGAAGTGCGCACGGGGCAAGCGTCCGGACTGCTCCTTCAAGTTAACGGTGCACAACTGCACATCGGCTTGAGCGAAAAGTTCTGTATGCTTTCGTAAGATGAAAGGGCCGACGTGCGAGACGAAGACAAAACTTCTGGTTGCCCACCAAAATGCGACCGAGTTCTATGCGAAGGCTGTTTCCGAACTCGCACGTGAGATCGGCATGGTCTCAAGGGCCCAATACGAAAAGCTGAGCTTGGCCGCAGAAAGGGCGCGAAGACTCTCGTTTGAAGCCCGCGAACTGTTTGAAGGGCACATAGCCGAACACGGCTGCTGAAAAGACCGTCAAGTACGGTTACTCCTGCAACCGCATCTAAAGAATCAAAGTAACCTAGTCGGAGGAATCGCGAGAAGGCAAGGGGTTTCCTTCATACAAGATTCCTCAGCTTTTCGAACCCACGTCAGACATGGCTTTCAGATGTTCCGCTCTGTTCCGTCCATTTCTGCCTTGGAGTGGGTACGTTTGGGGGTGCGCTGTTGCGTCCCACGCATCTGACCCCAGATTGGGGGCGCAGTCGCGTTGGGGCGCAGGTGGCCGAGCGGCGGATCCATTTGTTAGTTGAAAAACTCTATGATTTCCACCCGGTCTGCATTACTAAACTTCGCCTCGATAACCATGGGGTATTTATTCACTCTGTCTTTATTGGCTTCACTGGGTTCTTCGCGGGTATCTTTGTAATCGAAGTGGGACGTCTCCCTAAAGTGGAGGAACATTTCGCAGCCGCTGCCCTTGATTCTGACAGCGGCCTGGGAAAGCTCGACTATTTTTCCAACAATAGATAAGTGTCCGGTTATCGTCGCATAAATAGCTTGGACCTCCGTGCCTGCATCACGCCATTTTGCAAGATGTGCAACAGCATCAGCTTTCGAAATATTCATTTCTCAATTGTAAAGAGATTTGAATCGCGACACGTAGTCGGATTGAGCTAAGCGGGGCGCGCATTTTTTCTCGCTCCTATTCTTGATGAGGAACTGAGGAGACTCGCGCGATCTGTTCCGACGGGGACGCAGGAACACCCAACCTGCGGATACGAAGTTATGGCGAATGAACAGGCCGTCTATTTCATCCATGATTGCCAATGCAAGACAAGCAGCATACTCAGACGGGCGCCCTCTTTACCGTGGCGCTTTGCAAGCTTGCCGGAGAGTGGCGCATCGCCGCTTGGGCGTGGGCGAAAGCTCGTTAACGGCCGTAATTTTCAGTGGTTCGCGTAGTCGGCAAAACGGACTTTGAAACTTTTCAATCCATTTTCACGGGTGCCACATTACGGCGGGTTTATACCGCGACCTTATTGAAGGGATCTGCTCTGAAAGTAACGTAAATGGCTACGCGAAATATCGCCTATTTAGCACGTCACGTGCAAGATTGTATTCGTTTCTTTCGGATGCTTTTTCAATTCCTCGATAGCTTTCGTGGTTGGGAGAATGATCAATGCGATCTTGCGGCGCTTGGCTTCGTTCTTCACTTCATCCATCACCGGCAATGCGCCGGTTCCAGTACCGATGATTAGACGATGACATTGCCAGGGAATCTTCTCTTCGATTGAAACCGGCGTGTGTGCTCTTCGCGATATTTCTTCGAGGGCTTCTTCTTACGCTTACGCACGTCCCCTCGGTCGATTACAACGTCATGTTGGTAAGTCACGCCGTCGATCCGGATAGAGCCAAAGGAAAACTTCTCGAAGCGCATACATACCTCCAAGATATCGACAAAGCATTTACCCTCGCAAGTTGAGTCTGATTCACTCCTTGGGCGGAACTGCCGCACGTCCGGTTGCACCGTTGCCATTGAGAAAACCAAGCACGCGGTGCACATACTCCGCCGGTGAACGGGAGAAGGCTTTCGTGTGCCCCGTTCCCTCGACGAGCCACAATTCCTTATCCGTGTTGAGTCGTTCCAAGATCTGCTCGCTGTGTTTATGCGGGATGCTCTTATCGGATTTCCCATGAATCAGGAAAACCGGACAAGTAACTCCACGTGCCCAGTCAGCCGGATTGCGGGTCTCGAATTCAATTTCATGCATCGACTTGGCGGTTGCAAATGCGACAGTCCGCGTCGGCCATGCGACTGCGTTTGGGATCGCGCCGAATGCTGTCACGTACCGTGATGCTACCTTCCTGAGATCGGCATAGGGACTATCGACCACGATGCCGCGAATGTGGTGATCAGTGTCCGCTGATGCTGCACCTATCGCGATAACTGCCCCTAATGAAAAACCAAGGATGTAGATTTCATTCATTACGACATGCGGATCGGTGCGGAGAAACTCGACAATCCTGCGGACCTGCTCGATTTCTTTAGGTCCGTAACTGATCTGGCGACTCTTGCTATCCCAGAGGACTGCATTGTAGCTCTCGTTGAACATGGCTTGCGCCAGTGGCGCCAATTCCATTCGATTCGCACTTCGCCCGTGCACGTAGACGATGGTCGGTCGGCGCTCGCCGGCGCTCGCAATAAGGGCGCCATCGATTCCGCCGAGATTCAGCGGGATATATGTTCCCATCCTTTGCAGCGACTTCAGCTGTCGGCCGTTCGGGAGCCCGCGGAGATTCGTCGCGAATCCGGCACCGATTATTAAACCGGCAATCACCGAGCCCACCACGTAATAAAACAGAGTGCCGAGGACAATGTGCATAACAGTTAGGGTATTCCTTGGAATGAAAAAAGTCTGCTGCGCTCTACTGAAGACCCCGCGACGTTCTGGTTGAACTTTTCCACTTCTCCGGACACGCGGTATTACGCCAACTGAGAGGGGTATAGAAGCGAGAGTTGCTGCTTGCGCCGCGCTCAGACAGGCTGCAACTCGGCCCGCGGCCTAAAACCACCGGAATTGGCCGCACATTAGCAGCCTAATCTTCTTGGTCACTTTGCTGGCGCGCCGTATCATTCGGCAACGTCGATCCGTTGCTCTCCTCCGGTTTGTGAGGAATTTTCTATGCCGCCTCAGCCTGAACGCGGGCGTAAGGACTGCCGCGGCCGACTACTTGTTAACCCGTTTTCCGGAGGGACCCGCAATGAACAGTGAAGGTACATTCTCGCCTCGGCGGTCGAAAGGAGCAGATCTCATGCGACTGGCACTAGGGCTCTTGATGGTCATGGCCACTGCAATCCCAAGCACGGCACAAACTATTCCGCGTGGCCGCGATTTAGGAATTCCGTTCCCTGGCCAAACCGGTCCACTGAATGCGATCACGGATGTTGCCGGCGTCGCTGTCGGACATGTGACACTCATCGAGGGCGACGGAAAACTAGTACCCGGCAAGGGTCCGATTCGGACAGGCGTCACGGCGGTTCTGCCGCGACCGCGCGGCAACTGGGATCCCGTGTTCGCGGCGACGTTCAACCAAAACGGTAATGGCGACATGACGGGCATCAACTGGATCAAGGAATCCGGTTTTCTCGAGGGACCCATTCTCTTAACTGGAACGCACAGCGTGGGCACGGTGCGCGACGCCGCGATCCAATGGCAATTGAAAAACGGCCGCGAGTTTATCTTCACCTATCCCATCGTCGCCGAGACGTTTGATTTCTTGAATGATGCGAACGGCGAACACGTTAAGGCGACGCACGCATTTGAGGCGCTCGATCGTGCCAAGCCTGGTCCCGTTGAAGAAGGTTCCGTCGGCGGCGGCACTGGGATGGGCTGCAACGGATTCAAGGGTGGTATCGGCACCGCGTCGCGGGTGTTGACGCCCGCGCAAGGTGAGTACACCATCGGCGTGTTGGTCCAGTGCAACTACGGTGGCGACCTGCGAATCCTCGGCGTCCCGATTCGTTCCGAGATAACCGATCTTGGAACCTGCACAGTACTTCCGCAACCATTGAGCCGGCCCTGGACGGCCGGCATTCCCCCGTGTCCCGCATCCAGACGTGGCGCGATTGATAACGGTAGTCTCGCGGAACACGAGGGCCGCGGATCAATCATCGTCATCGTTGCTACCAATGCACCGCTGTTACCACACCAATTGGAGCGCATCGCGCGGCGCGTGAGCCTCGGACTTGGACGGTTGGGCAGTTTCGCCGGCAATTCATCCGGTGATCTGTTTCTCGCGTTTTCGACGGCAAACGCCGGCGCAGCGAAGCCCGACGGCACGCCGTCGCTCTCCATGCTGCCCAATGATCGGATCGATCCGCTATTTCAAGCGACGATTGACGCGACCGAAGAGGCGGTCGTCAACGCGATGCTCGCGGCAAAAACGATGACGGGCGCAGACGGCATCCGCGTTTTTGGTCTGCCTGGCGATCGAGTCGTTGAGGTGTTAAGAAAGTACAACAGAATGAAATAGCGCAGCGCGATCCCTCCGGCTAACACGCGGTTTGGGAGCGGCCGCTGAAAAGCGCAGCCGGTCAGTGGCAAACCGTGAGGCTTCACTGGGCGAAAAGTCGGCAAACCGGACTAGTGAATTTGTCAGGCGGACCGCTTTTTTCAATCTACGAACACGCGGTAATTCGTCAACTTGACCTTCTGCACCACGTTCTCGAGTGACGTGCGCGGCATTTGATAGAATTCGCCCGCGGATCTGTGACCAACATGATTGGCAGCCGGCTCGCACATTACGAGATCAAACGCCACCTAGGGACCGGCGGCATGGGTGAAGTCTACGAGGCCAATGACTCGAAGCTCGGCCGTAGTGTCGCCATCAAGCTTCTTCCTGAAGCATTCAGCCACGACAGCGACCGCGTGTCGCGGTTCAAGCGCGAAGCCCGCGTGCTCGCCTCACTAAATCATCCCAACATCGCGGCCATTTATGGTCTGGAAGAATCCGATGGGCGGAAGTTCCTCGTCATGGAACTCGTGCCCGGAGAGACGCTGGCCGAAAAAATAAAACGGGGCGCGATTCCGCTCGCCGAGACACTTGGAATTGCCACACAGATTACCAATGCACTAGAGGTGGCACACGAGAAATCTGTGGTGCACCGGGACCTGAAGCCGGCGAATGTGAAGATCACGCCGGAGGGTGTGGTGAAGGTGCTGGACTTCGGCCTGGCGAAGGCATACGCACCTGATCCCACAGAGGTGAGCCTGACCAACTCGCCGACACTCACCGCGATGGCGACGCAAAAGGGGGTGATTCTGGGAACAGCGGCCTACATGTCACCCGAACAGGCGAAGGGCAAGGACGTGGATCGCCGTACGGACATCTTCGCGTTTGGCGCGGTGCTCTACGAGATGCTGACGGGCCGCGCGGCGTTCGACGGCGAAGACTTTCAAGACATCATCGGCGCGGTGTTGAAGAGCGAACCGGACTTTCGCCGGTTGCCAGCTGGAACGCCGCCGTCGCTCCATCGATTGCTTCGCCGAACGATGCAGAAAGATGCCCGTCAGCGGTTGGGCGATATTTGCGACGCGCGGATTGAAATCGAAGAAGCGAAGACAGAAGGAAATGGATCGGTTACTTCGTCGAGGCGAGGTGCACGCCTGGCCTGGATTGCATCACTCGCCATCGCGGCGGTGCTGATGGTTGCGCTGGCGATTCTCGCGGTGCGTCATTTGCGGGAGACTCCGCCGTTGTCTCCGGCCGAGATGCGTGTCGAGATCAGCACACCTTCCACAACTGCGCCGCTCCACTTCGCTCTATCTCCCGACGGGCGGCACCTTGTTTTTGTTGCGTCCGGCGGTGGATCGCAGGGGCTCTGGCTGCGGGCCCTGGATAAGAGTGAAGCGCAGCCGCTGGCACGAACCGACGGCGCCGAGTTCCCGTTCTGGTCGGCCGACAGCCGATCGATTGGCTTCTTTTCCTCAGACAAGCTCTTCCGTATGGACATCGGCGGTGGCCCACCGCAGTTTCTGGCCGCCGTGAGTGAACGTGGCGGTCTTGGCGGTGCCTGGAACGCGGACGGCACGATTTTGTTTGCCCCGAAGTCTACCGGTCCGCTGTTCCGCATTGCCGCTTCGGGCGGTGAGCCCGTTGCCATCACAATGCTCGATCCGCCACGTCAGTTGGGCCATCGATTCCCGAAATTTTTGCCCGACGGGCGGCATTTTCTTTTCTACGCGGTAGGCAGCTCGGAGGCGTCGAGCATTTATCTCGGATCGATTGATGGAGGAAAACCGAGAAAGCTGACGGCGGCTGACGCGTCCGGCGCGTACCTCCACCCCGGCTGGGTGGTCTTCGTACAGCAAGGCGCGCTGGTGGCGCGTCGGTTAGATATCGTGCGAGGAGAATTAGTCGGCGATCCGGTAACGCTGGCCGATCCGGTTGGCTATGACGCCGGTTTCTCCTTGTTGAGCGGTTTGTCGGTTTCCGACGATGGCCGAATAGCCTACCGTGTCAGTGGCGTGCCGCAATTGACCTGGGTCGACCGTGCTGGCAAGGCGGTGGGCGTCGGCGGGGGGCCGGACGCGCACGGCCTCGTCTTTCCCGAACTGTCACCCGATGGCCAGAGTGTGGCGGGCCAGCGTGCGGTGCAGAACAACGCCGACGTCTGGCTGTTGGATCTTGTCCGCGGAGGCTTCACGCGCTTCACGTTCGATCCGGCGCTCGACGGCGCGCCCCTCTGGTCGCCGGACGGGACGCGGATCGCATTCGACTCGAATCGGAAAGGCGCCTTTAACCTGTACCTGAAGCCATTGAGCGGGGCGCGCACCGAGGAATTGCTACTGGAAACGGCGAACAACAAAATTCCGCAGGACTGGTCGAAGGACGGCCGGTTCCTCTTGTATAGGGAAGTAGATCGGAAAAGCAATGGTGACCTATGGGCGCTGGAGATGACCGGAAGTGAACGAAAACGGCACGTCGTGATCAATACTCCCTTTGAGGAACGCAACGGGCAGTTTTCGCCCGACGGGCGCTGGGTCGCGTATGAGACCAATGAGTCGGGCCGATTCGAGATTGTCGTGCAGCCGTTTCCAGATCCTAGGAGCAAGTGGCAGGTTTCCACGAACGGCGGCGCCGAGCCGCGATGGCGGGCCGACGCCAAGGAACTCTACTTTATCGCGCCGGATGGGAACCTGATGGCCGTATCCGTCGTAGCATCAGGCTCGACGTTTGAAGCCGGAAAGTCGGAGATCCTGTTTCCAACGCAGATCCGGACCACTAGCGTCACCGGAATCCGGCCCCAATACGCGGTCTCCCGCGACGGCCGGTTCCTCATCAACCAGGCGGCGCAAAAATCCAGCTCCGCGCCCATCATGCTCATTCTCAACTGGAAGCCCAAGCCTTGACGCGCTCAGATCTCAGGAAAGCACGGCGTGGGTTGGCGGGTACCAGGCAAGATTGACCCCGCATTCTCAATTCCTGAATAGTCGGTATCCCGGACAAGTGAACCTGCTTGCATACGATCCGAGGCCAATCTACGGGATCGCGGTTTACCAGGCATGTGGAGCGCCACGAGCATCATGACGCCACTGAAATGTTCTCGTCGGTTGATGCCTCTGTTGAGTTGCTTCCTGTTTCGCTTCTCGGCATAATGCCCGCGAGTCCGATATAGCGTCTCCTTCAATCTTCACAATGTCGGTAGATCTTGGTACACGACTTGGCTCACTCGAAATCACCGCTCTTCTAGGTAAGGGCGGAATGGGTGAGGTCTATCGTGCGCGCGACACCAAGCTCAAACGTGACGTCGCGATCAAGTTCCTACCGGAGGAGTTCGCGCAGGATGCCGACCGCGTGAGCCGGTTCCAACGAGAAGCCGAGGTTCTCGCCTCACTCACCCACCCAAACATCGGCGCCATTTACGATTTGCAAGAAGCGAATGGTTCTCGCTTCCTTGTTCTCGAGTTGGTGGAAGGCGAGACGCTGGCGGAGCGCATCGCGCGGGGCTCGATTCCAATCGACGAAGCTCTCGAGATCGCCAAGCAGGTTTGCGACGCCCTTGAGGCCGCACACGAACGGGGCGTCATTCATCGGGATCTGAAGCCGGCGAACGTGAAGATCACGCCTGATGGCAAGGTCAAAGTCCTCGACTTCGGATTGGCGAAGGCCACGGGTATTGAATCGCCGGAGGGAGAGGTGCTCTCGAACTCGCCCACGCTACGCACGCTGGCTTCGACACCGGGAATGATTTTGGGAACGGCTGCGTACATGAGTCCGGAGCAGGCGAAGGGGCGGCCCGTGGATCGGCGCACGGACATCTTCGCGTTTGGTTGCGTCCTTTATGAAATGCTGACTGGCAAGCGCGCATTCGAGGGCGAGGACGTAAGCGACACGCTGGCCGCCGTTCTGCGCGCCGAGCCCGACTGGACTGCGCTTCCGGAAGAAGTTACGCCGGGGCTACGAACTCTGATCCAGCGGTGTCTGGCGAAAGATCGCTCGAAGCGAGTCGCGGAAATATCGTCAGCGAAATTGGTGTTGAGCGAGCCCGCCTTCATGGGCAGCGCGGACGGTCCGAGCGGCGCATCACGTTCTGCACCGTCGCGATCGAGATTCAGGACAGCATTATTTATCGCAGGGGCATTAATCATCACTGCCGCGGCTGCGGGCGCACTCGTCTGGACGCTCCGGCCATCGCCAGCTGCTCCTCCGTCCGTCGTGCGGTTCTCGATTGCTTTGCCTGACGGGCAGAGGTTTACCAGCGGCACTCACACGAACATCGACATTTCATCCGATGGCACACAGCTCGTGTACGCGGCGAATTCGCGGCTCTACCGGCGGTTCTTGTCCGATTTCGAAAGTGAAGCCATCCCGGGCAGTGAAAGTAAGGATACGATTTCCAATCCGACTTTTTCGCCCGATGGCCGGTCGATCCTGTTTTGGTCGGCGCAGACGATCAAGCGAATTCCGGTGGATGGCGGCACTCCGGTGACCATTGGCCGCGCAGGCGCGGCGTCAACCAGCATCAGCTGGCGGCCAGAGGGGATTCTAGTCGGCCAGGGCAATCAGGGCATTCTTCGCGTTTCGCCCGACGAGCGCAAACTGGAACGGATCGTGAGCGTCAGGGAGGAGGGCACGTTTGAACCTCAGCTACTCCCAGGCGGTCTGGCTCTCCTCTTCACGATTGCAAAAAGTGACGTTGTGGATCGATGGAACTGGGACAGCGCGCAGATCGCGTTACAGTCGTTAGTGACCGGCCAGCGAACGACGCTCATCGACGGCAGCGGCGCCCGCTATTTGCCAACCGGGCATCTGGTATACGCGAGGGGCGGAACTGTGCTCGCAATGCCGTTCGATGTACAACAGCAGAAGCCCCAGGGCGAAGCGGTTACGGTTCTCGAAGGCGTCCGACGGGTTCCGAACCAGGGTGGACCTGAATTGAGGGTGTCGAATACCGGAACACTCATCTACGTCGCCGGGCCTGCTACTGTCTCGAGACGCACGAGAACGCTGGTCATCACGGATCGTAACGGCTCGACAACGCCACTGCCGGTGCCTCCCGGACCTTACATGCACCCGCGCGTCTCGCGAGACGGCAAACACCTCGCAGTTGCCATCGAGAACGATCAAGACGCGAATATTTCAATCTATGATCTTTCGTCGCCGGCCGCCTTCCGCCGGCTCACCTTCGAAGGCCACAATCGGTTCCCCGTCTGGTCGGGGGACAGTCAGTGGGTCGCATTTCAATCCGATCGTGAAGGCGATCTCGGTGTTTACATGCAGCGCGCCGACGGCTCAACTCCCACCGCAGAGCGCTTGACCAAGCCCGAGCCCGGCGTTGCTCACATCCCGGAGTCTTGGTCACGCGATAGACGAGTGCTGTTGTTCTCCGCGAAGAAGGACAGCAGCTTCTCGTTGTGGACGTTATCTCTCGATACCAGGAAAATCGCACCTTTCGGCAAGTTGTCCGAATCTCGTATGCAGTTCGGCGCGACATTTTCGCCCGACGACCGCTGGGTCGCATACACGTTGACTATTCAAGGCGACCCCGCCCGTAGCGGGGATACCGGAGTTTACGTCCAGCCGTTTCCCCCGACTGGAGCCTCATATCAGATACCGAAGGAGTACGCCGACTTCCATCCGGCATGGGGCACCTCTAGCGCGGAACTGTTCTACATTCCAGGGCAGAGCCGTTTGTCTATGATCTCGATCCGCACGCAGCCAAACCTGACGTTCGGCAAACCAGTGACTCTTCCGAAGCCAGCGACGCGCGACAGGATCAATAGCGATGTTCGTGACTACGATGTCATGCCGGACGGCAGGTTTCTCTCAAGTGTCCCCCGCAACCGATGAACGCGTTTCAGGATCGGATTCCCCGCCCGAGATTCGTGTCGTGCTCAACTGGTTTGAAGAATTGAAGCAGCGCGTGCCGGTGCGTTAGCAGCTTGGCCGGAGGTTCTGTCAATCTTTGGTCACTGTCAATCTTTGGTCACTTGCCCGGTTAGTCGTTAGTGTTGATCGGAAATCCGAAGCGAACCATGTAGACGTGGGAGCCTCATGTGTGGCGCCGAGGATTTTCGATAACGAGACTTGAAGGAAGCGGCTGGCGTTTGCGGCGGACGCGGTAGGTTATGGGGAAAGTACGGGAATGCGGGTTGAAGTTGTAACGGCATGCCGGTCGTTTAGACGTACTGATCCGTGACAAGAGACAGTCTGAAGGCGTTCGTGCCGGCAGGCGGACGCGCTGAGTGGGTGATTGAACAAACGAGCGCCACTGGACTGCGGACACACGTGTTCATCGATGTGCCGAGGCACAAGGAAAGGGCCTCGTTTTTGACCACACGTTAGGAAGTATCGAGAAGACATTTCGAAACCTGCTTCCACATCCACTGTTCTGTCGCGATAAACCGTTCGACAACAATCATTGGCCCACGGCAATTGGGGCAGAGCCGACCTGAAGGAACGGTCGTTGAATCGGTTGAAGAGATCACCGGCGCCATACGCAACAGTCGTCGACACAGATCCAGCGACTGAGAACGCTGTGCATTGGCCATGAATCCAAAATGACGGATCCGAACGAATCCTTTCGGTAGAACGTGCACCAAGAATCGGCGAATGAACTCTTCGGCCGAAACGGTCATGAGCCGTTGTTTATTCCCGCGCGCATAATCCCTCCAACGGAATGTGACCTGACCGCCGTCGAATGCAATCAGCCGGTGATTCGAGATCGCGATGCGGTGCGTGTAACGTCCGAGGTAGCGCACAACGTGTTCAGGCCCACCGAATGCAGGCTTGGCGTACACAACCCAATCTTGTCGAAACAAAGTACGGAGGAACGAAGCGAAGACCTTGGATTGATTGAGATGCTGAATCTGCCCAGCGAGTTTCAATCGTTGCTTGCGAAAGGCGCGACGCAGTCCCGCGACAAACTTTCCACGGAATACCTTTCCGAGAACTTTGACTGGTAAAAAGAATGGATACCGCGGGTGAATCCATCGTGCATGATCTGGGCCGATTCCCCCGCCGGGAATGACACAGTGAATGTGGGGATGAAACAGCAAGTTCTGTCCCCACGTATGAAGAATGCCAAAGAAGCCAATCTCAGCGCCGAGATGTTTTGGATCACGTGCGGTCTCCAGCAACGTCTCGGCCACGGTGCGGAACAGCAAGTTGTACAGCTCAGCTTCGTTCTGCAAGAGGAGTGCGTGCAGCTCGTGTGGCAAAGTGAATACGACGTGGAAATA
>Ga0114129_10012248_pt1 | contig 12204 bp, 12 predicted proteins | sample RhiMetdeltSRZDD1_FD_80071 | JGI IMG/M metagenome (GOLD analysis project Ga0114129, IMG submission 80071) | Populus rhizosphere microbial communities from Tennessee, USA - Rhizosphere MetaG P. deltoides SRZDD1 (version 2) (version 2) | ecosystem: Host-associated > Plants > Roots > Rhizosphere >...
AAGGTCGCGATGATCGACGTGGGGATCGCGATGGCCGAGATAATGGTCGACCGGAGGTTGCCGAGAAACAGCAGCACCACCAGCGCAGCGAGGATCGAGCCGACGATCAGGTGTTCCTCGACGTTGTGGATCGACGCCTCGATGAAGTCCGCCGTGTCGCGGACGACGCGCACGTTGTAGCCGGCCGGCAGCGTCGCCTTGAGATCCGACAGCCGCTCCCGGACGGAGCGGACGACTTCGACCGTATTGGTGCCCGACTGACGCCGCACCTGGAGCAGCACCGTGCCGGTGCCGTTCACGTTGGCGATCGTCTCGGGATCGGCCTCGCCATCCTCGACGCGTGCGACATCGCTCACGCGAACGGGGTGGCCGTCTTTTTCGCGCACGATCACGTCGTTGAATTCGGCGACGCTCACGATGCGGCCGCGTGTCCGAAGCGTCACGGACTGCGGACCCTGATCCATGCGGCCGCCCGGCGTTTCCACGTTCTGCGTCTGCAGCGATCGCGCGACGTCGTTGACGGTCAGGTTGTAGGCTCGGAGGCGATCCGCGTCCAGCCACACGTTGATCTGGCGCTTGCGACCGCCGAGCACGAGCACCTGGCCGACGCCGTTAACGCTCTCGAGCTGACGTCGCAGGACCTTGTCCGCGAATTCCGTGATGTCGCGAACCGGCTTGTTCGCGCTGAGCGCGAGGCTGAGGACCGGTGCGGCATCCGGATCGAAGCGATCGACGCGCGGCTGCTGAATCGTCTTCGGCAGCAACGGCAGGACGCCATTCACCTTGTCGCGGACTTCCTGTGCGGCGACGTCGACGTCCTTGTCGAGGAGGAACCCGATCGACACCTGCGAGATGCCCTCCGACGAGATCGATCGCAGCTCGTCGATGCCGCTGATGGTGTTGACCCCTTGCTCGATCTTGTCGGTGACCTCGGTTTCGATCTGCTCAGGCGCAGCGCCAGGCTGCACGGTCGTGACGACGATCGTCGGGATATCGATCTTGGGGAAGCGGTCGACGCCAAGCTTCGTAAACGAGTAGGCGCCAATCACCGTGAGCGACAGAATGAGCACGGTCGCGAAGACCGGCCGTTTGACACAGAGAGAAGCGAGCCACTGCATAAAGGTTCTCGGGTTCTAAGGTTCTAAGGTTCTAAGGTTCAGTTCTTGACCTTCGCGCCGTCGCTGAGCTGCGCGACGTTCTTCGTCGCCACGCGTTCGCCGGGCTTCAGGCCTTTCGTGATTTCAATCGAATCGCCGACGGGCTGTCCCGTCGTGACGATGCGTTCTTCGACGTGATCCCCGTTGACCACGAAGACGCGGCTCGTGCCAGACGCAACCACGACGGCCGTCGCAGGGACCATCACGCCGGGCGTGCGCGCCGGCTGTTCGATTCGCGCGGTCGCAAAGAGTCCGGGTTTGAGCTCGCCGTTCGGGTTCGGCACGAGGGCTTCAACGGTCAGCGCGCGCTGATCGGCCTGCAGCGAAGGCGCGACGTATTTCACTTTCCCCTCGAATCGACGGCCGGGATAGGCGTCGACCTCGAAGCTGACCGGCTGGCCGATCGCCACGGCCGAAACCGACTGCTCGGGGATGGTCAGCTGCGCACGCAGCGGGTTCACACGGACCACGATCGCCACCTTCATCCCCTTCGTGACGTAGTCGCCGACCGAGACCAGCCGCTGCGCGACGACTCCGGCAAACGGCGCGCGAACCACGGTATCGGCGAGCGCCTTCTTCGCGAGCGCGACGCGCGCACGGGCCGCCTGCAGCGACTGGAACTGCTGCGCCGCGCCGTTCTTCGCCGACTCATACTGCTGCCGCGAGGCCTCCATCTGGGTCCGGCGCTGGTCGAATTCGGACTGCGAGACGACACGTTGATCGAGCAGCGACTTGATGCGCCCGAACTCGTTCTGCGCAAGGTCGTACGACGCCTTCGCGTTCTGCACTTCGGGCACGGCGTTCACGTCGAACGCCTCGGACGTCAGTCCCAGACGTGCCTCGATCTGGGCAGCGTTGGCCTCGGCCTCCTTGACCTGCGCCTCGGTCTCGGCGGCCAGAAGCCGGATGAGCTCCGCACCCAGGGTCACCGGCGTGCCGCGCTCCACCGGCGCCGACACCACGCGGCCGGCCGTTTCTGCGGCGACGTCGGCCTGCTCCTCGGCCATCAGCGTGCCGGTGGCCCGGATGAAGCGCGCGATCGGTTGTTCGGCCGCGTCCGCGGCCGCAACCGCGACGGGTGCAGGTGCCGCCGCCTGCTCTTTGGTCTTCGCACTGCCGGCGCTGCACGCCGTCGCGACGGCGGCGGCTAGGAGGGGACTGATGAAACGGGAATTCATGAACGACTCCTCGAAGTTATGAAGCCTGGGCATCGACGGCTCGCTGGTCCAGCGGACATTCGACGGCGCGCGACTGGAGGGCGACACCGGATTTCAATCCAGCCAGCGTCAGATTGATCACATCAGACGCCAGGTGATCGGCGTTTTCGCCGGGCGGCAGACGATCGGACAGCCGCAGCGCGGCGACGCCGAGGATGCCGACCATCAGCGTCCGCGTCGCCACGACGGGATCGAGCGACGCCGGCAGCTCGCCGGCGTCGATGCAGGCCTGGATGCCCGCGACAATGTGTGCTTTTCTCTCGCGTGCGAACGCGAAACGCTCGTACTCACGGCTGATACGCGGTACTGACCGATCGAGGAAGATCAGCGCGAAATATTGGGGATGCTCGCGGCTGAATTCGTACATCCGGAGGAAGTTGGTGCGGACGCGCTCGAGCGGCGGCAGCTTCTCGAGGCGCGCGCGCCGCGGCTCCGACGCCGGGTCGCCCATCAGCTGAAATCCTTCCTCCGCGAGCGCAAAGAAGATGTCGTCCTTGCTGGCGAAGTAGCCGTAGATGGCCGCCGGGCTGTACTCGATCCTCTCGGCGATCTTGCGGATCGACACGTTTTGATAGCCCTCGGTGACGAAGAGGTCGCGCGCCGCATCGAGGATCGCGCGCCGCACGGCCTCTCGGTCTCTCTCTTGACGTTCTTTGATGCCCATGAGATCCCTGTCTGGTTGGTCCAGTGGTCACGATCGGACCCGGTGTCCGATCCGCTGTCGGCGCGACTGAACAGTGTTCACCAGTCTAACATCGTTAGACGTGAAAACAATGTTCGAGTTTCAAGCTGACCTAAACGACTGAACAGCTATGCTTTAGCGGCAGTACCGAACGCGATCATACCCAGCAGGTAAGTGACCGACGCCGCGAGCAGCGTGACCTGGAAGCCCCAATTCATCGCGATGAAGATGGCCAACGTCGCGCCAAGCACCGACATCGCCCCGTTGATGCCCCATGCCCACGCCACCATCTGGGGCGCCGTGGCGTGGAGCAGACGAAGACCGGTTGGCATCGGCACGCCGAGCGCCACGCCCATCGGCAGGAGCAGCGCGGCGGCGATCATCATTCGTGTGCTCCTCGCGAACGGAATGGCCCACGCGATGATCGGAGTCGAGATCGCCATGACGACGATGGCGATCGCCGCGACCCCGGCGACGGCCATCAGGCCAGAGCGACGCAGCGATCGATCGTCGAACCGCCGGCTCCAGGCTGCGCCAAGCCCGGTGCCGAGCAGCAATGAAAACAGGGTGACGGTCAGTGAATACACCGGATGCCCCAGCAGCAGTACGAACCGCTGCAGGACGGATACTTCAATCAGCATGAAGCCGGCGCCCAGCGCGCCGAAGTAGACGAGCCACGAGACCCGGCCGAGCGGACGTCTCGCGCCGTGATCGGCTAGCGCGAGCGGGCCGACGACGAAGAGCAGGACGAGCGTCGCCGAAATGCCGAGCAGCGTAAGCAGCGCGCTCAAGCCGTTCCCGAAGAGCATCGTCCGTCCAAAGGCGACGCCGAACTGGCGTTCGAGCTTCGTCGTGTGAAAAAAGAACGGACGATCGTCGGTGGTCGGGCGGATGTCCTTCTCGTATGCGCGATAGAACGCCTCGCGATCGTTCGTCTGGATCAGACGCGCGTAGTCGCCGGTCGGTGTCCCGTCGACCGTTTCATCGTGGATAGACCCGATATTCGGCGTGTAGAGGACGTCGAATCCCATCCGCCCGGCGAGATCGTGCACGCGCGCGACTTCTTCGGTCGTGAATGGCGCTCTCTTCAGAAGGAATGTCGCGACCTGTCCCTGTCGAACGATCGCGAGGCGATCCGCTGCGGACCAGCCGCGCATCTCGCAGGCGGCCTGCGCGAGCGACACCAGCCGCAATCCGTCATAGACCCAACGCGTGATGGAAAGCACGCCCGCGTCGTTGAGGTGATCGAGGTAGTCGTTGAAGGCGTCCACCGTGTAGAGCGTGTTTTCGGTCAGCGTGTAAGCGCCTGCGGCCGTGGCCGCCCAGGTGTCCACCAGCGACGCCTGGATGACGTCGTACCGATCCGGCGTCCGCCGAACAAAGCTGCGCCCGTCGTCAATCGCGATCCGCACGCGAGCGTTGGTGTAGATGCCACCGGAGAAGTCGAGAAACCGATTCCGCATGACGTCGTTGGCAATGATCGGGTTGATCTCGACTCCGTCGACGTGCGACGCGCCAAAGACGAGGGCAGACACCAGGTCGCGTCCGCCCCCGGGACCGATGACCAACGCTGTAAACCCGACGGGGACTGGAGACTGCGGACTGGGGACTGGGGACTGAGGGCTGGAGCGTGGCTGGCCGTTCACGGAATCTGCGCCTCTAGTCCCCAGTCCCCAGTCCCCAGTGCCTTTGAGGTGGTAGACGAGAGCCGTGAGCTCGTAGCGCAGGTATCCCGCGTCCGACAGATCCGGCTTCACGCCCAGGATCGGCGTCGACGCGGCCGAGTCGATGTCCATGTACCGTGTGTCTGGCCGCGGACCGGCATACGCATAACTGAGGGACCAGTCGCCGTGCGTCCGCTCGTAGACGCCGATGCGCGAGAACGAATTCCATTTGCTGAACAGCACACGATCCCCGAGATGACCTTTCGTGACCACGACATCGAATACCGCGACGCCAGACAGCTGGCCGGCAAGCGGGACGGCGATCAGCACCGCTCCCGCGAAGATGACGCGGCGCCGCAGAGCAACGGATGCAAAGAGCACGGCGGCGGCAGCCGACAACGCGGCGGCCGTCAGAATGACGCCAGGCGCTCCAAGCCGATCCAGCAGCGGAATCAGCACGAGACAGCCTGCGGCAGCGCCCATGAGGTCGGACGCGTACACGGCGTTGATGTGCGACGAGAGCCGCGCGATCGCAAACGTGATCACGAGGCCGCCGGAGAAGAAGGGCAGCGCAGCCAGCCCGTAGATCGTCAGCATCAGTGCAAGATTGCGCGGTGAGTAGTTGAGGCCGACGCGAAGACGTACGAGGAAGAACAGCGCCACGATCGTACAGATCGTATAGAGGAGCGCCGTCGTCGACAGGAGCGCGTCGGTGGACGTGCGCTCGAAGCGCTGTCGCGCGACGTAGGCGAACACGCCGCTGGCGCTCACCCCGAAGAGGGCGATCGAAATCGCCAGAAACGCGAAGTGGTAATACATGACGACCGAGAAGATGCGGGTGAGCGCGAGCTCGGTCATCAGCAGCGTGCAGGAGACGAGCGCGACGCCGGCGAGGTGCCGTTTGTCCGGATGATCAGACATCCAGCGGGGAGTGTACCATTCGCGGTGAACATGACCTGGTCCGTGACCTTCTTTCGTCGCGCCTTCGTCGGTGCGTCCGTCGCATGGTTCGGCGCCCTGCCGCTCGCGACGCTCGCGTCGAGCCAGCCGTCGCAGTCGACCGTCGTCTACCTGTTTGGGTTCGCCGTCTATCTCGTCGGCGGCCTCCTCTGCCATCAGCGTCCGGAACGGTCGTTCTTTCTGTGGGGATCGCAGATGCCCGTCTGCGCGCGCTGCACCGGGATCTATGTCGGTGCGGCGATCTTTGTGCTGACTGACGTCGCGTTTCGCAGGGCTAATGCCCTGCGCCACGGGCTTGGACGCGATGTCGGACGCCAAACCCTTGGAGGCAATGCGGCGCTGGTTTTCAGTGGAGGCAATGTGGCGCAGGGCTTCAGCCCTGCGAGAACGCGCGAAGGCGGGAGCCCTGCGAGAATTGATTTGATCGCGGCCAGCATTCCAACTGCCGCGACGCTCGCCTACGAGTGGACGACCGGGCAGACGCCGGCGAACTGGATTCGCGCCGCTGCGGGCATTCCGATCGGCGTTGTCGTCGCCTGGATCGTGTTGCGCCTCGTCCGGAGCGCGCCGAGGGATGAGGTAAACTAATCAGCCGTGCGTGCTACCGCCGCAGAAGAGTCGCAGTCGGGCAATCTCGTCCTGTTGTGTCTCGCGTCATGGGCGATTCCCGGCGCCGGACATCTGTGGCTCGGACGTCGAAACAAGGGACTTGTCTTTCTCATCGCGCTGCCGCTGATGTTTGCGATCGGCCTCGCGCTGCGCGGTCGGCTGTTTCCGTTCGATTTCTCTGATCCGCTCGTCTGTCTCGAAGCGCTGGCGGACCTTGGCATGGGCGCAACGTATTTTCTCTCGAAGGCGCTCGGCTACGGCGTCGGCGACGTGCGTGCGGTGACGTACGAGTACGGCAACGTGTTTCTCGTCGTCGCCGGCCTGCTGAACCTGCTCGTCGTCATCGACGCGTACGACGTCGCGCTCGGCAGGAAGTGAGCCGCGCGCGATGCGAAGCCATCTCCTGTTGCTCATCCTGTTCGCGTTCTTCGTCTCCCTCATCTTCGCGGCGATCGCGAAAGACGACGTGCGGGAGCAGCTGCGGTACGGCGCGGTGATGTTCGCCGGGTTCGTCGTGTCGGCCGTCGTCCTGGGCTGGCTGATGTATCCGTTCCCGCTGTAGAGTCGCGTCATGGCTTTCGACACGCTTCTGCTCGAGCGCGACGGTGCGGTCGCGATCGTCACGATCAACCGCCCGCAGGTGCTCAATGCCCTGAACTCGCAGACCATCGACGAACTGCGCCGCGCCATCCTCGATCTGCAGCGCGACGACAGCGTGCGCGTTGTCGTCCTCACCGGCGCCGGGAACAAGGCTTTCGTCGCCGGCGCCGACATCAACGAGCTCGCCGTGCAGACGCCGACGAGCGGACGCGAGCACGCACTGACCGGGCAGCATGTCTTCGACCTGGTCGAGAACATGGGCAAGCCGGTGCTGGCCGCCATCAACGGCTACGCGCTGGGCGGCGGCTGCGAGCTGGCGATGGCCTGCACGCTGCGTCTCGCGGCCGACACGGTGAAGATTGGACAGCCGGAAATCGCGCTCGGGCTGATCCCCGGCTACGCCGGGACCCAGCGCCTGCCACGTCTGGTCGGCAAAGGACGCGCGATGGAGATGATCCTCACCGGAACGCCGATCGGCGCCGACGAAGCGCTGCGCATCGGCCTCGTCAATCGTGTCTGCCCTGCGGCCGAGCTCATGGCGGCGGCGAGAGCGCTGGCGCACCAGCTGGCCGCAGCGGCGCCGATCGCGATGCGCTACATCATCAACGCCGTCAACAAAGGCGTGGAGATGCCGTTTGCCGAAGCCAGTCAGTACGAGGCCACCCTGTTCGGGCTGGTCGCGTCGACCGACGACATGCGCGAAGGAACGGCGGCTTTCCTGCAGAAGCGGAAGGCGGAGTTCAAGGGCAGGTAGGGCAGGTGGGATGGATACGATAGAGGCCAGCGGGCGCGCGGCGGGATTCCGGTTCGCCCTCGTGGTGTCGAAATACAACGACTTCGTCACCGATCGTTTGCAGGCGGGCGCCCTCGCCGCGCTTTCTTCCGCCGGTGCCGCGCCGGCGGACGTGACCGTCGTCCGGGTGCCAGGAGCGTTCGAGATTCCGCTGGCGGCCCAGCACGCGGCGGAGAGCGGGCGCTTCGACGCGGTCGTCTGCCTGGGATGCGTGATTCGGGGCGAGACGCCGCATTTCGAGTTCATCGCGTCGGCCGTTGCGCACGGGCTGACCGATGCGGCGGCGGCGACTGGAATCCCGATGGCGTTCGGCGTGCTGACCACCAACTCCGTGGAGGAAGCGTTGGCACGCGCCGGCGACGGCTCCAGCAACAAGGGGCACGAGGCCGCTCTCGCGGCCATCGAGATGGCGGACATCGTCGCCCAGGTGACGCGCCAGGCATCGCCCCGGTCGTGAAGGGATAGTGAAGAAAGACCCTCGCCACCGGGCCCGCGAGGCGGCGCTCCAGATTCTGTATCAATGGGATGTCGGACGCGCCGACGTCGATGGCGCCGCGGAGACGTTCTTCGCCCTCCAGTGGCCGAACGCCGAACCGCCTTCCGACGCGTTGCGCGCGTTCGCGTCGGCGCTCGCGCACGACGCGGTCGAACGGCTCGAAGAGGTGGATGCGCTGATCGCGGACACGGCGGCGAACTGGCGTCCCGAGCGAATGGCCGTAGTCGACCGCCTCATCCTGCGGATGGCGGCCTGCGAGCTGCTGCGCGATCCGGATACACCACCAGCGGTCGTCATCAACGAGGCGCTGGAGCTCGCGCGCACGTTCAGCACGGAAGAGTCCGTGAAATTCATCAATGGCATGTTGGATGCCATTCGAAAGAAGATCGACACAAGGGACACAAAGGATACAGAGGACACAAAGTAAAGACGGAATGAGCTCACAGGACGAACAGATTCAACAGCGCCGCGCCAACCTCGAGGCGCTGGCTGCGCTCGGGGTCGACACGTACCCGCGGACCTTCGAACGGCGACGCACGATCTCGGAGCTCGTCGACGCGTACGGCGGGCGAACCCACGACGAGCTGGAAGCCGATCGTCTCGAGACCATCACCGCGGGCCGGATCCTGGCGATCCGGGCCTTCGGCAAGGCGAACTTTCTGGTGCTGTCGGACGGGCACGCGAAAGTGCAGATCTACATCCGGCAGGATTCGATGCCGGAGCTCGACTTCAAGATTTACAAGCTCCTCGATTTTGGCGATTGGGTAGGTGTCGAGGGACGGTTGTTCCGCACCAAGACCAACGAGTTCACAATCTGGGCGTCCCGCCTCCATTTTCTGGCGAAGTGTCTACTGCCGCTACCGGAGAAGTGGCACGGGCTCACCGACGTCGAGATCCGCTACCGGCAGCGCTACCTCGATCTGATCGTCAATCCCGACTCGAGGCGCGTGTTCGAGACCCGGAGCCGCGTTATCGGCGCCATGCGCGAGTTCATGACGGCGCGCGGCTATCTCGAGGTGGAGACGCCCATGATGCAGCCGATCGCCGGCGGCGCCATCGCGCGGCCGTTCGTCACACATCACAACACGCTCGACATGGACCTCTACCTCCGGATCGCGCCTGAGCTCTATCTGAAGCGCCTCACCGTCGGCGGCCTCGAGAAGGTGTTCGAAATCAACCGGAACTTCCGGAACGAGGGGATTTCGACTCAACACAACCCCGAGTTCACGATGATGGAGTTCTACGAGGCGTACGCGGACTACCAGGCGCTGATGCGGATGACGGAGGAGATGATTGCGACGGCGGCGCAGAAAGCCGTCGGCGACACGCAGATCACCTTTGGCGACCATCAGATTTCGTTGCAGCCGCCCTTCGCGCGGCTGTCGCTGCGCGACGCAGCGCGCGAGGCGGCGTCGCGGCGGCTGCACCGCGGCGTCCCGGACGCCGATCTCCGCAATCGGGAGAGCGTCGCAGGTCTGGCCAGTCAGCTCGGGATCGAGGTGGATCCCGGATACGGCGCCGGCAAGATCACGACCGCCATCTTCGAGGCCTGTTGCGAGGCGGCCCTCATCCAGCCGACCTTCGTCTACGACTTTCCAACGGAAGTGTCGCCCTTGTCGAAGCAGAAGCCGGGTGATCCCGATACGGTGGAGCGCTTCGAGCTGTACATCGGCGGGTTCGAGGTGGCAAACGCCTTCAGCGAGCTGAACGATCCCGACGAGCAGCGGCGCCGCTTCGAGGCCCAGCTCAAGAACCGCGCGCGCGGGGACCTCGAGGCACACGCGATGGACGAGGATTACATCAGGGCGCTCGAATACGGGCTGCCGCCGACGGGCGGGGAAGGCGTCGGGATCGATCGGCTCGTCATGCTGCTGACGAACAGTCTCTCGATAAGAGACGTGATTCTGTTTCCGTTGATGCGCAAACGCGAGTAGCCACGAAAGCACGAAAACACGAAAAAAGATATCGTTGTTTCGTGCTTTCGTGTTTTCGTGGCATGTAATGGACGTCCCGTTCGAACTCCACATCGCTCTGCGCTATCTGCTGGCGAAGCGGAAGCAGGCCTTCATCTCGGTGATCTCGTTCATTTCCACCTTGGGCGTGACCGTGGGCGTGATGGCGCTGGTCATCGCGGAGGCGTTGATGACGGGGCTCCAAGGCGAGATCCGCGACCGCATCCTGGGCGCCAACCCGCACATCTACGTCTGGAAGACCAGCGGCATCGCCGACTACCGCGCGGAATCCGACACGCTCCGGCAGCTGCCGCACGTGATCGGGGCGGCGCCGGCCATTCTCGGCAAGGCGATGATCAGCAGCTCGAGGACACCGGATTTCGTGAACCTCACGGGGATCGATCCCGCGCTCGAGGCGAGTGTGTCGGACCTGCAGTCCGCACTGCAGACCGGGACGTTGGAGGGCCTCAACCCGTCGGGCGACGATGGCACCGGCGGGATTCTGCTGGGAAAGGACCTGGCGCGCAACCTGGGTGTCGTTGTCGGGGACTCGGTCTCCGTCGTGACGCCGGAAGGCACGCTGTCGCCGATGGGCCTGATTCCACGCGCGCGGCGCCTGCGCGTCGCCGGCACCTTCAGCCTCGGTCTGTACGAGCTCGATACCAGCACGGGCTTCGTCGCGATCGACGTCGCGAAACGGCTGTTTGGCAAGGAGCAGATCGACCTCATTCAGCTGCGCATCGACGACATCATGGGCGCGCCCGACGTCGCGCGGTCCATTACCTCGCGCCTCGGCGACAAGTACCTCGCGACCGACTGGACCGAGATGAACCGCTCGTTCTTCCAGGCGCTGGCGCTCGAGAAGATCGCCATGTCGCTCACCATCGGGCTCATCGTGATGGTGGCGGCGCTCAACATCGTCGCGTCCCTGATTCTGCTCGTGATGGAGAAGCATCGCGACATCGCCATCCTGAAGACGATGGGGGCGAAAGCGAGGAGCGTGACGGCGATCTTCGTGATGCAGGGGCTGATCATCGGCATCATTGGCACCGCCGCCGGCGCGACCGCGGGCTACGCGCTGGCGTCGGTCCTGGATCGCTACAAGCTGATCAAGATCCCGATGGACGTGTATCAGGTATCGCATGTCCCCTTCAAAGTGCTGCCATTCGACATGGCGATGATCGTCCTGGCCGCAATCCTGGTCTGCCTCGTGGCCACCATCTACCCCTCGCGCCAGGCCGCGCGCCTCGATCCGGCACAAGCACTCCGATATGAATAAGCCCCGAAAGCCCGAAAGCACGAAATACAAGTTGTACGATGTGGTTTTCGTGTTTTCGTGTTTTCGCGGCTAGTCGCATGGCGTTTCTCGAAGCCCACGACATCGTCAAGAGCTATCCGGTCGGCGGATCGTTGCTGACGGTGCTTCGGCACTTGGATCTGGAGGTCGCCGCCGGTGAGATGCTGGCGATCATGGGCGCGTCGGGCGTGGGCAAGAGCACGCTGCTCCACGTTCTCGGGGGACTCGATTGCGTCGATCACGGAACGGTCGCAATCGGGGGGACCGAGTTGACGTCGCTGCCCGATCCCGACGTCGTCGCCTTCCGCAACCAGCGCGTCGGCTTCGTCTTCCAGTTTCACCACCTGCTCCCGGAGTTCAGCGCGCTCGAGAACGCCGAGATGCCGATGCGCATCGCGCGGATGCCATTGCCCGAAGCCCGCCCGCGCGCGACCGAACTGCTTCAGCGCGTGGGACTCGGCGACCGCCTCCTCCATCGTCCGGGGATGCTGTCAGGAGGGGAGCAGCAACGGGTCGCGGTCGCGCGCGCCCTGGTGATGCGGCCGTCCGTGCTGCTGGCCGACGAACCGACCGGCGATCTGGATGAAGCGACGGCCGATTCACTCCACCTGCTGCTCAGGGAGATGCACCAGGCCTATGGCCTCACCTCGATCATCGCGACGCACAACCCGCGCCTGGCGGCAGCGTGCGACCGAGTCCTACGGCTGGAAGGCGGCCGCCTCGCGGCCGCGTAGTCCGAAGCCGTCCGAACCGATAGATGGTATGCGTCCGTCTAAA
>Ga0114129_10012249_pt1 | contig 12203 bp, 7 predicted proteins | sample RhiMetdeltSRZDD1_FD_80071 | JGI IMG/M metagenome (GOLD analysis project Ga0114129, IMG submission 80071) | Populus rhizosphere microbial communities from Tennessee, USA - Rhizosphere MetaG P. deltoides SRZDD1 (version 2) (version 2) | ecosystem: Host-associated > Plants > Roots > Rhizosphere >...
GAGGCCCTCGACGACGATCGTGAGGGCGGGACCGTGTGATTCGCCGGCGGTGAGGAGTCGCAACATCGGGGAGGAGGCTCGCTCGGCAGACTAGGGCACGCCCGCAACCCTGTCAAGGAAACGACAGGAAACGGCAGGAGGCGCGTCGCTGTGACACCGCGCTTTGTGTGACACCCGCGCGGGCGCCGGGGGCGCTGCCCGATAGCCTTCGCCCACTCACTCGGAACCCTGGTCAACAAACAAAGGCCGCGAGCGAAGCGGGATTCACTCCCGCGAAGCGAGCGGGGGGTCTGGCGGGTGCGCCGCTAGCACCCCCCAGCTCAATAAGGAGGATCGAATGAAGGAGAAGCCCCGCCGCGGGCCCGTGCGCCCGGCGGCGAGAAACGGGGTCATCGAGGTTCTGGCCGACGGCGACGCCCTCGTCGGCCGCGGACGCGCGGCGGAGGCGGTGGAGCTGCTGACCCGGGCCCTGCTCCGGCGCCCGGTCGGCGCGGACGAGGAGGCGCGGCTGCGACTGCTTCGCGGCCACGCCCTCTGGCTCTCGGGCCGCGTGCGGCCGGGCCACGCCGAGGTTCGACGGGGTTTGAGCCTGGCCAGCGAGCCGCTGACCCGGGCCCGCGGCCTCGAGACCCTGGGCCTGCTGGCATGGAAGGCTCCGGACCTCGAAGACGCGCGTCGCCTGCTGGGCGAGGCGATGCAGCTCTACGAAGCGCAGGGCTGCGCCGAGGGTGTCGCGCGCGTCCTGGAGAAGGAAGCGGGAGTGCTGCGGGATGCGGGCCGCCTCTCCGAGGCGCTGCGCGTCCAGGAGCGGCGCCTGGCCCTCGTCTCGTCGCGGCAGCGCGTCCCGGACATCGCCCTCGCGCGAGCCGACCGCGGGAGCCTGCTGGCGGCGCTCGGCCGCTGGCATGAAGCGCGCGGCGAGCTGGAGGCAGCCGCGGCGCTGTTCCGTGAGCTGGCCGATCCCCGGCTGAGCGCGCACTCGGCGGTGACCCGGGCCGCCGTCGACCTCGCGGCGGGCGAGCTGGCCTCGGCGCGGTCGGCGCTCGAGCGCGCCCGGGAGGGCGAGGCCCCGGGCGATCCCCGGGCTTCCGGGGAGGCGCTCGTCGTCACCGCCGACCTGCATCTCGCCGCCGGCGAGCCGCGGGCCTCGGAGGCGGCCGCGGCCGAAGCGCTGGGCCTGTTCACCGCGGCGCGCGATCGCGGGGGAGAGTGCCGCAGCCGGGTGCGGCGCGTCCACGCTCTGCTCGCCCTCGGGCGGACCGAGGAAGCCGTCGGCGAGGGCCGGCGGGCGGTGAGAAGCGCGCCCCCGTCGCGATCGGACCTGCTCGCCCTGTCGCACATCGCCCTCGGCCGCGCCCTGCTCCGCCGGCGCCCGGGTGAGGCCCGGGCCGTCTTCGATCGCGCCCTCGCCTGCGCGGGCGGCCGCGCGGTGTTCGAGCACGCGGCGCGCCTCGGGCGCGCCTTGTGCGAGGGGGCCGGGCGCGATCATCCCGACGTCCGCGGCGCGCTGGCCGGCCTCGAGGCGTGGGGCGACCAATGCGTGCTCGCGAGCTGCCTCGCCGAGGTGAGGGAGAGGCTGGGCGTGGGCCTCGTGGCCGAGGGCGCTGCGGGCCTGGTCCCGCCGACCGAATGGCGCGGGGCGTCGATCATGGTCGACGCCGCGGTGGCCCTGGCGGGCCCCGGAGACTGGCCCGCACGCTGGACCGGCGCGGTGAGGGCGCTGTCTCCGGCGATGACCTGGTGGCAGGCGGCGCTGGTGGAGCGGCGCGGGTGGCTCGTCAGGACGGAAACGAACGCGGAGCCCCTTCCCGAGGGGCACGCCGCCCGCGCCGTCGCCGCCGCCCACCCGTCGGCCTGCATCCTGGACCTCGCGCTGGTGGCGCCGATCGACACGGGCCGGACGCTGTACCTCGACCGGCCCGACGGACAGCCCGGCTTCTCCGAGGGAGAGCTGGCGCTGGCGAGCGAGCTGGCCCGCCTGCTCGCGGCTCATCCCTCCGAGGACGCCGTCCCCGAGGACGAGGCCGCGGGCTTCCCGGGCCTCGTCGCCTCCTGCCCGGCGATGCGCGAGCTGTTGCGGACCGTGGCGCGGGTGGCCGTCTCCGACAGCACGGTGCACCTCCACGGCGAGACCGGCACCGGCAAGGAGCGCGTCGCCGAGGCGCTCCATCGTCACTCGGGGCGCCGGGGGGCGTTCGTGGCCGTGAACGCGTCGTCGCTGACCGACGAGCTGTTCGAGTCGGAGATGTGCGGCCACGTCAAGGGCGCCTTCACCGGCGCGGTGGCCGACCGCGCCGGGCACCTGGCCGAAGCGGAAGGCGGCACGCTCTTCCTCGACGAGGTCACGGACCTGAGCCCGCGCGCCCAGGGCAAGCTGCTGCGCCTGCTCCAGGAGAAGCAGTATCGCCGGCTGGGGGAATCCCGGTCGCGGCGAGCCGACGTCCGCTTCGTCACCGCCGCCAACGTGAGCCTCGAGGAGCGGGCCGCCGCGGGCGAGCTGCGCGCGGACCTCATGTACCGGCTCAACCGCATCGTCCTCACCCTCCCGCCCCTGCGGGAGCGCGGGGAGGACGTCGCCTTGCTGGCCCGGCACGCGCTGAGGTCCGAGGCCGCCAAGGCCGGCGTGCCCGCGCCCGCGCTGCCCGCCGACGTCGTCCGCGCCCTCGAGCGCTACCCGTGGCCGGGGAACGTGCGCGAGCTCGAGAACGAGGTGGGCCGGATCCTGCTCCGGGCCGGGCGGGGCCCGGTGCGGCGGGAGCACCTCTCGGCGGCGCTGCTCGGGCCGCCGGCGGCCGCGGCGGCGCCGCTCAAGCACGCGGTCTTCGCCTTCGAGCGCGAGCACATCGCCCGGGCGCTGGCCCGCCACGGCAACAACCGGGCCCGCACCGCCTGCGCGCTCGGCCTCACGCGCCAGGCGCTGGTGGCCAAGATCAGTCGGCTGGGGATCTCGGGGGCTCACCCTCGGTGACGAGGGCGCGGTGGAGCCGTCGCACCGCCTCCGGCACGTCGTTCTCGGTCACGAGCACGCTGATGCGGAAGCTGGACGTCGAGGCCCCGAGCACGGTCGCTCCCATCGAGGCGAGCGTGTCCAGGGCGATGCGGAGGTTCTCGAAGCGCGCGTTGATCCCCGCGCCGATGGCCGACACCGCGCCGACGCGCTCGCGCAGCGTGACGCGCCCGGCGAGCCGCGTGGCGAGGTCCTGGCGGAGGCGGGGAAAGTCGTGGAGGTTCTCGAGGGAGAGCACCAGGGACAGGACGCCGTCGGGCAGCTCGAGCTGGAACTGCTTGCCGCCCGACGCGTGCTCGTCGAGCAGGCCCAGGAGGGCGCCGACCGCGGAGCCGTCAGCCCCTCGGGCCGACAGCGACACGAGGCCGGTCTCGCTGGCGACGCCGACCACCCGGCCGGGGGAGCGCGGAGGCAGCTTGCGGACGAGGGTCTCCTCGCCGCCGCGGGTGGCCCGCGCGTAGATCGCGATGCCGCGCTCCTTGGCGAACTCGACCGCCTGCGCGTTCAGCACCTTGGCCCCCGCCTCCGCCAGCTCCTGCATCTCCTCGTAGCCGAGCTCGGCCAGGCGGCGGGCGTCGGGCACGACGCGGGGGTCGGCGGTATAGACGCCCTCGACGTCGCTGTAGATCTCGCAGGCCTCCGCGTCGAGGGCCGCGGCCAGGGCCACCGCGGTCGTGTCGGAGCCGCCCCGACCCAGCGTCGTCACCTCGCGCTTGTACGACACGCCCTGGTAACCGGCCACGATCACGACCTTGCCGCGCTCCAGCTCGTCCTGGACGCGGAACGGCCTCACCTCGACGATCCGCGCGTTGGTGTGGGAGTCGTTGGTCACGATCCCCGACTGGGAGCCCGTGAAGCTGACCGCGGGCACGCCCCGCGCGTTGAGGGCCATCGAGAGCAGGGCCATCGAGATGCGCTCGCCCGCCGAGAGCAGCATGTCCAGCTCGCGCCGGGCGGGGCAGTCGGTGACCTTCTTGGCCAGGGCGAGCAGCTCGTCGGTCGTGTCGCCCATCGCCGAGACGACCACCACCACGTCCTTGCCCGCCGCCTTCGCGGTGGCCACGCGGTCGGCGACCTGGCGGATCCTGTCCACGTCGGCGACCGACGAGCCCCCGTACTTCTGGACGACGATGGGCACCCGGCACCTCCCGCGAAGGCCATTGTATTCGCCGCCCGGCCGCGCGGGAGCGCGGATGCTAAGCTGGATTCGTGGCGGGCGAGACCAAGCGGCTCGACACCTGGCAGAGCATCGCCACGGTCGCCCGGAGCTGGCGGCTCCTCTCCGTCTCGCTGCTCTCGTTCGCATCCGGCCTCCCGCTCGGGCTCGTGTGGATCGCGATCCCCACCTGGATGGCGCAGGCCGGCGTCGACATCAAGGTCATCGGCCTCTTCACGCTCGCCCAGGCGCCCTGGAGCTTCAAGTTCCTGTGGTCGCCGCTCATGGACCGGTACCCGCTGCCCATCCTGGGCCGCAAGCGCGGGTGGATCCTGCTGAGCCAGGTCGCCCTGCTCGCCCTGGGGCTGTGGCTCGCGGGCGTGCCGGCCAACGCGGACACGGTGTGGGTCATCGGCGCGATCGCGCTCGCCACCGGCTTCGCCGCGGCCACGCAGGACATCGCCTACGACGCCTACACCGTGGAGGTCCTGCACAAGGAGGAGCAAGGCGCGGCGGTGGGCGCCCGGGTGGCGCTCTACCGCGCGGCCATGTTCATCTCGGGGGGCCTGGCCATCACGCTGGTGGCGAGCTGGTCGTGGGCGGCCGTCAACGTGGCGCTGGCGCTCTGCTATGCGCCGCTGCTCCTGGTCACGGTGAAGGCGCCCGAGCCCGAGTCGTTGCCGACGCCGCCGAAGACCTTGCGGGAAGCCGTCTGGGGGCCGTTCGTCGGCTTCCTCGGGCAGGACCGCGCGCTCGAGATCCTGGCCTTCGTCGTGCTCTTCAAGCTGGCCGACCAGCTCACGCAGGCGCTGACCGGGCCGTTCCTCGTGCAGATCGGCTTCGGCCCCGCGGACGTCGGGGTGGTCCGCAGCGGCATCGCCGTCGCCGCCACGCTGGTGGGGACGTTCCTGGGCGGCCTGCTGACCAACGCCATCGGACTGGGCCGGGCCCTCTGGATCACCGGGCTCCTCCAGATCTTCTCGAACCTCGGCTACGCGCTCGTGGCGCAGGTGGGTCCGAACCGCCTCGTCATGTACTCGGCGGTGGCTTTCGAGCTCGGCATGAGCGGCATGGGCACCGGGGCCTTCGGCGTGCTGCTGCTCCGCCTCACCCAGAAGCGCTTCTCCGCGACACAGTACGCGCTCCTGTCGAGCCTCTTCTCGATCCCGCGGGTGCTGGCGGGACCGCCGGCCGGCCTTCTCGTGGACGTCCTCGGCTGGCGGGATTTCTTCATCTCCACGCTCTTCGCGGGCATACCGGGCATGGCGATGCTGTGGCGGTTCGTGCCGTGGAGCGCCCGCGATCCGGAGTTCCAGGTGCAAGCGCCGAAGCGGGGGACCCCGGTCACGACGACGCAGGTCGCCACGCGCGCGGCCGTCGGTGGCCTCGCCGGCTTCGCCCTCAGCGCTTTCACCCTGGCGGCCCTCGACGCGATGCGCACGTATCGTTCGAAGAAGGTGCTCGACCTGGGAGCCCACCTCCACGATGTCCTGGTTCCGTCGGGGCTCGGGGGGTGGCTCACACTGGTCGGCCTCGTCGCGATCGGGCTGACGGTGGCGCTGACGACAGCGGCATATGTCGTGGCCCGGCGGGGGCTCGTGGCCCGCCCAGGTGACCAGCCGGCCGGTCCTCCTCCCATCCCCTTGCCTCCGCAGGATTTGGACGTCCAGGAATAGCCTCCGGCGCGGAGGCGTACAATCGACATGGCCCTTCCGGGAACCATGGCGGGAGGATCGGTGTCCAAGGGTGCAGGAACGGGGGAGATCGCGATGGCGGCGCGGGAGTTCGCCTTGCGCTCTGCCGAGGCCCTGGCGGGCGTCAACTCCTTCGAGGGCGGCCTCGTCGAGCAGTGCCGGCGCGGCGACGCCCAGGCCTTTGCGCGTCTGGTCGCCCTGCACGAGGGGATGGTCTTCAACCTCGCGGCCCGGCTCCTGGGCGATCCGGAAGAAGCCCGCGACGTCGCGCAGGAGGTGTTCCTGCAGGTTTACCGCACCCTCGGCCGGTTCGAAGGCCGCAGCAGCCTCAAGACGTGGATCTACCGGATCGTCGTCAACCAGTCGCGCAACCGGCGGCGCTGGTGGCGCCGGAGGCGGAAGGACCGGTCCTTCCCCCTCGACGCGCTGACGCCCTCGGACGAGGCGCGGCTGGCCGAGCGGGCGCCCGGCCCCGAGGGGCCCCAGGAGCGGCTGGAGCGGCGCGAGCGCGCCCGCGCCGTGCAGTCGGCCCTGCTTCGCCTCTCCTTCGAGCACCGGGCGGTGCTGCTGCTGCGCGAGGTCGAAGGGTTGTCGTGCGAGGAGATCGCGGGCGCGCTCTCGCTTCCCGCGGGAACGGTCAAGAGCCGGCTCTCGCGGGCCCGCGAGGCCCTGCGGCGTGCGCTCGCCGACCGCGAGGAGGTCCGGTGATCACCTGCCGTCGCGTGCGGCGGCGGCTCTCCGCCTACATGGACGGCGACCTCGAGGCCCGATCCGCTCACCTGGTGGCCGCGCACCTCGACGCCTGCCCGGAATGCGGGGCCCGCTGGCGCTCGCTGCGGGCCGCGGTGGAGATGCTGGCGGAGGCGCCCCGGCTCGAGTGCCGGGAGCGGATCTCCAGCCGGGTGCGCGACCGCCTGGACGTGGAGATCCGGAGCGCGGGCCTCGCGCTGGTCCTGCGTCCCACGTGGAAGGCGCGGCCCCTCATCCTGCCCAGCCTGGTCCCGGCCGCGGCGGTCCTGTTCGTGGCGCTGGGGGTGGCCTTCACCCTCGACCGCGACCCCGAGCCGCTGCCGACGGTGGCCACGCGTGGGGCGGAGTCGTGGGGACCGACCGGCGCCTCCGGGACCGAGAGCAACCCGGTCTTCGTGTCCTCGGAGGTGAGCGCCCCCCGCGTGCGCACCGCCGCTCCCATCGGTGACCTGGTGACGGCTCTCGGGGACGAGCCGATCTTCCTCGAGACCGTGGTGGCGCGCGACGGGAGCGTCTCCACGGTGACGCTGCTCGGCGGCGACTCGCAGCAGGCCGGCCCGCTGCTCGAGGCGCTTCGCCACGAGCGCTTCGAGCCCGGGCGCCGCCACGGACGGCCGGTCGCGGTGAGCCTCTACCGGCTCATCAGCCGCACCGACGTCCACGCGCCCGTCACTTAGATCCCTGACCCCGCGGCGCGGAGCACCGCGTCGACCGGGAGGGCCTCCATGCGACCGTCGGGGGCCCGAAGCACTCTCACCCGCGGCCCGACGGGCGCCCACACCGCGGGATCCGTCGGACCGAAGAGCGCGAGCGTGGGCGCGCCCCACGACGCGGCGAGGTGGCTCACCCCCGAGTCGTGGCCGACGAACAATCCCGCGCGCGCGAGGACCGCGCCGAGCACGCGGACTTCCAGGCCGCGGGCGACGACCACGTCCGGCCGCCGCGCCAGCGGTGCGGCCGCCTGGGCATCGGCCGGTCCCTCGACGAGAAGGCTCGGGCGGCGAAAGGCCGCCGCGTCGAGGAGCGCGGCGAAGCGCTCCGTCGGCCAGCTCTTCCGCGGAGAGCCGCTGCCCGGATGGACGGCCAGGAAGCCCTCCGGAAGCAGGGCGAGGAGCTTCCGCGCCTCGTCGGCTTCGTCGTCGGTCGGCCGCATGGGCTCGAGATCGCGGGGCACGGCGAGACCGAGCGCCTCCAGCGGACGGCCCAGCCACTGCGAAGCGTGGATGCCGCCGGGCGGCGCGGGATCGTGGCTCAGCACGCGGGGCACGAGGAGCCCGAGGCTGCGGGCCAGTTCGGCGCTCCGGCTGTACACGACCGCAAGGTCGGTCCCGCGCAGGTGATCCCGCAAGGGCGCCGAGGGAGCATCGCCGCCAAAGAGCGCGGCCACTTCGGCGCGCTCCCACCGGAGCAGCTCGTCCACCTCCGATGCGCCCGGCCCCACCAGCGCCGCCCCGGACGAGCCGGGAGCGATCAGCAGGACGCGGTCGTGCGCGCGGCGCAGCGCGGCCACCGCCCCTCGCAGCAGCAGGACGTCGCCGAGCGCCCCCGCCCGGACGACGAGTGCGGTCAGGGCACCTCGATGCGGGCGGTGGACGCGTTGCCGAGCAGGTCGGTGCCGCGCACCACGACCACGTGGGGTCCCGGCGAGCCCAGGTTGCCGACCGCGATCTCGTAGGTCTCTTCCATCTCGTCGTTGATGCCGTCGACCGGGTGGACCTCCTGCCAGCGGCCGCCGTCCACCGAGTATTCGGCCTTCCGCACGAGGCTGCTGTCGTCCCTCACCACGGCCCGGACCGTGCTCGGCGGAACCAGGATCAGGGAGACGGTGGGCGGCGTGTTGTCCACGTCGAACGGATCGCTCTCCTTGTCCGAGCTGAGGGCCAGGCTCTCCGGGTTGGATGGCGAATCGGTGGCGGTCACCCGGATGACGTAGCGCCCGTTGGGCACCGTCGTGGTGTCCCACGCGAGCACGGCGTCGGTCAGCCCCTTGCGCAGCAGCCGCCAGCGCGTGTCGTTGACCCGGCGGTAGGAAACCTCGTAGACGAGGCTGTCGCCGTTGGGGTCTTCGCCCTTCCAGGAAAAGGTCTGGATGCCGCGCTGATAGAGCTTCCGGCTGTAGGAGGTGACGGGCGGGGCCGGTCCGCGGCTCGCGGCGCCGGGCCGTTCCGAGGGCGGCCCCGAATCGAGGCCGAGGATCTCGGTCTCACCGGAGATCGACAGCGGCTTCTGGAACACCTCCCCCGGCGGGTGCACGGTGATCGACGCGATCTGCGGGCGCAGGTTGCGCTGGAGGTACGCGGACGTGATCGAATCGAGCACGGGTGAGGCCCCGTTCTTGCCCATGAGCGTCGCCTTGACTTGAAGGAAGCGGGCGCGCTCGCTGGCGATGGGCTCGCCGGTGGGCCGGACGTGGGCCGCGGACCAGTCGGACCACGTGGAGTCGGGGCTGGCGGTGTTGCCGCTCCGCGTCTGCACCTCGACCTGCGCGCCGGACGGCGCCGCGGCCTCCCAGCGGATCTGACCCCACGAGGACACGGTGTCGGTGTCCTTGACCTTCGAGACAAAGCTCCCCCGGGCGCCGGCCGCCGGCTCGAGGACGTGCACCTTGCCCGGGTTGGAGGTGGCCACCGCCACGCTGTCGGCGGGGCCGCGGAAGAGGGAGGTGACCTGATCGGCGGGGAACGACGACAGCATCGCCCACGTGCGGTCGTTGTGGATGCGGTAGATCTTGCCCTTGTTCCCGGTGCCCAGGAGGACCCCGTCGCTGGTCACGAGCAGCGCGTGAGGCGTTTCGTCCGTCGAGGACCACAGGGTATCGACCTCACCCGACGGAAGGACCCGCAGGATGGCGCCCTTGGGCGCGCCACCTCGGGAGGGCTCGGCGGGCCGCGGCGTGGGCATCGGCGCGGGGCCGCCGGCCTGCGGTGCGATCACCGCGAAGTTCTCGGTGACGGTGACCTCCGCGGTGGGAACGACGCCCGGCGGCGCGGGCGGGAGGGGCATCGGGGCCCGGGGCTCCTCCCTCTCCTTGCCGTCGACGACGGCGGCATACAGGCTGCCGTCCTTGCCGAGGTCGAGGGCCTTCACCTCGCGATAGGGCGAATCGTGAAGCACGAAGACCTTCCCGGCGGGGTCGATGCGATAGAGGATGCCGCTGGGCGCGCTGCCCGCGTAGATGTTGCCGCCGCCGTCGAGGGCGAGGGCGGTGATGTGCGTCTCCGCGCTCGTGAAGAGGATCTGGCCTTTGCCCTGCCGGTCGACGCGGTGGATCTTCCCGTCGGCGCCCGTGGCCACGAGCAGGTTGCCCGCGGCGTCGAAGGCGAGCGCCCAGATGTACTTGTCGGTGGGATCGTAGAACGTCTGCGCCTTGCCGGCCGCGTCCACCGCGTAGATCTTGCCGTCCGGGGAGGTGCCCACGTACAGCCGGCCGTCGGGACCGACGGCCAGGGCGTGGACCTCGAGCTCGGCCGCGTCGAAGAAGAGGGAGCCCTTGCCCCCCTCGATCTTGAAGACCTTCCCGTCGTTGCCGGTGCCGGCGTAGAACGTGCCCTTGGAGTCGCGGGCCAGGCACCACACGAAGGGCACCTCGGGGTCGTAGAGCGCGCGCGTGACCGGAGCCAGGCGTACCCGGCCCTCCGAGTCCACCGAGAGGCCCTCGGTCGTGCCTTCGAGGAAGTCGCGGGCGCCTTCGAGACGCCAGAACTGGGGCTGAGCGGCCCTCGCCGCTCCCGCCGCGAGCAGCAGGCAGGAGACGAGGGCCAGGCGCCGAATCATGGGTGATCCTCCAGGGTGCCGGGGCGGCCGCCCCTCGTCAACGCTCGACGGTGAGGCTGAGCGCGCGCGAGCCGGTCACGGCGTAATCGGTGGCCAGGTCGAATTCCCACACCGAGGCGGTGCGGAGGGGGATGACGCCCGTGCCTTCGTCGGAGCCCCCGAGGACGGCCAGCACCGAGGGCGGCAGCGACTGCAGGTACTCCCCGCGTACGATCGCGCCCTCGTCGCTCCGGAGGAGCCGGGCGTAGATGTGGTTGTTGTGGCGGAGTCCGTTGATGGCGCGGATGAGCTGGTCGAGGTCCTTCGGCACGAAAGACTGGCGCATCTCCCGCTGCTCGAGGCTGGTGAGCGCGTTGCCGTCGGCCAGGAGCACGGTGTAGTTGCCGGCGGGAGCGTTGGCGGGCACCGTCACCGGGATCGTCTCCGAGACGGTCTCGCCGCGGTAGGTCCGCAGCAACACCTTCAGCGGGACGGTGGCCCCCGCGCGCACCGGCCCCTCGCGCTCGAACCAGGCGCGCTGCAGGCTCGCGGTCTGGATCGTCTCCAGCGAGGAGACCTCGACGTCGAGCTTGTCCACCGTCACGCGCTCGAAGTCGTTGCTCATGAGGTAGGCCACGGGCGCGGCCACCAGCGCCGCGGCCTGCGTGGCGGGCTGCTCCTGGGTGAAGAGGTCCTCCACCCGCACCTCGCGCCCGCCGGCCAGCGTCAGCTTGGCGTCGACCTGGATCGTGGACGTCCCGAAGGCCCGCTCGTTGGCCTGGAGCACCGAGGCGAGCGAGACGTAGGCGAGCACGGGGCTGAACAGCTCGTCGTCCACCATGCGGAACGAGTAGCGGCGGTCCTGCCCGCGGCTGGTGCTGATCCGCACCGAGACGGGGATCATGCGCGGCGTCTTGCCGAGGCGGCCCGCGATCGCGGTGCCGCGGTCCTGCTCGATCGTCCCCACGGGATCGGCGGGGCTGCTGATCTTCCACGACTGGTAGAGGCTCGGGAAGACCGAGTACACGTAGGCCTTCCGCATCGGGAACTGCGTCGGTCCGAGGTTGTAGAACGGGTGGCCGAACGCGTAGACGCGCTCCCCGTCGATGTGGGTGATCGTCCCGGTGACCGAGAGGTCCATGTCGCCTTCGATGAGGGACACGCCGAGCGCCCCGCCGGGCTGGAGGTCGGGCAGGGGAACCGGGGGCTTGCCGATGGCGCCGGCTCCCATCACGGGCGTGAACCCGAGGCCGGAGAAGACGCCCTTCGCCCACTCGAAAGCGGACGGGTCGAAGCCGGAGAACACGAGGGGCAGGCTCAGCGGCCGCAGCGACTCGGCCGCCAGCGCGGGCGGGAGCTGGCCCGCCGCGCCCGCGAGCGGAACCGAGCTGATCGGACGCTGGATGGCGGCCATCAGCGAGGCGCGGTCGAGGGGTGCGGCGAGCGCGTGGGGCCCCGGGCCGAAGCCAGCCACGCGGAAGCGCGCCGAGGCCGCGCGGGGGGCCTCCGTGCTCGTGTCCTCGATCATCTCGCCGATCGGCGTGATGCCGCAGATCGTCTCCTTGGAGAACGGGAAGCCGTAGGAGACGGCGCCGACGAGCTTGCCGTCGATGAAGACCGGGCTGCCGCTCATGCCGGCGATGACGCCCGTCTTCTCGAGCGGCCCGCCGTCGAGGCGGGCCAGGATCAGGCTCTGCTTCGGTCCGATGTTCTCGAGGGTGCCGATCACCCGGACCTTGAAGTCCTCGATGCGGGTGCCCGCGAAGACGGTCCGGCCCACGCCCTCCATGCCGGGCTTGACCTGGTCGAGGGGGAGGATCTCGGGCGGGGGGGCCGCCGTGGC
>Ga0114129_10012251_pt1 | contig 12202 bp, 8 predicted proteins | sample RhiMetdeltSRZDD1_FD_80071 | JGI IMG/M metagenome (GOLD analysis project Ga0114129, IMG submission 80071) | Populus rhizosphere microbial communities from Tennessee, USA - Rhizosphere MetaG P. deltoides SRZDD1 (version 2) (version 2) | ecosystem: Host-associated > Plants > Roots > Rhizosphere >...
CGAGATCACGACCGCGCAGCCCGCGAAGTCGAGCAGTGCCTGCTCGAGCGCCCGCAGGGTGTCCACGTCGAGGTCGTTCGTCGGCTCGTCGAGCAGCAGCAGGTTGCCGCCGCGGCGCAGCAGCTTCGCGAGGTGCACGCGGTTGCGCTCGCCGCCCGAGAGCTTGCCGACCTTCTTCTGCTGGTCCGAGCTGCGGAAGTTGAAACCGGCGACATAAGCGCGCGACGCCATCCGGCGGCCGCCGACGTCGATCTGGTCCTCGCCGTCGGAGATCTCCTCCCATACGGTCTTCTCGGGATCGAGCGCGTCGCGTGACTGGTCCACGTACGCGAGCTCGACCGTGTCGCCGAGGCGCAGCGCGCCGGCGTCCGGCTGCTCCTGCCCGGTGATCATCCGGAACAGGGTCGTCTTGCCCGCGCCGTTCGGGCCGATCACGCCGACGATCCCGCCGCGCGGCAGGCTGAACGAGAGGTCCTCCATCAGCACCCGGTCGTCGTAGCCCTTCGTGAGCGACTCGGCCTCGACTACCTGGTCGCCGAGGCGCTGCCCGACCGGGATGTGGATCTGGACGTCGTCGAGCTTGACGTTCTGCTCATCCGCGACGAGCCGCTCGAAGTCCCGCAGTCGCGCCTTCGACTGGTTGCGCCGCGCGCTCGTTCCCATCCGGACCCACTCGAGCTCGCGGTCGATCGAGCGCTTGCGAGCCTTCTCCTTCTTCTCCTCGGTCGCGAGGCGCTGCTGCTTCTGCTCGAGCCAGGACGAGTAGTTGCCCTTGAAGGGGATCCCCTGGCCGCGGTCGAGTTCGAGGATCCAGCCGGTGACGTTGTCGAGGAAGTAGCGGTCGTGGGTCACGATCACGACGGTGCCCGCGTAGTCCTGCAGGTGGCGCTCCAGCCAGGCGACCGACTCGGCGTCGAGGTGGTTCGTGGGCTCGTCCAGCAGCAGCAGGTCGGGCGCGGAGAGGAGTAGCTTGCAGAGCGCGACCCGGCGGCGCTCGCCACCGGAGAGCTTCGTAACGTCGGCGTCGCTCGGCGGTAGCCGCAGCGCGTCCATCGCGATGTCGAGCTTCTGGTCGAGGCTCCATGCGTCGGTGGCGTCGATCCGCTCCTGCACGCGCGCGAACTCGTCAGCCGTCTCCTCGGAGTAGTTCGCCGACAGCTCGTTGAAGCGGTCAAGCAGCCCGCGCAGCTCGGCGAGCCCCTCCTCGACATTGCCGCGCACGTCCTTGCTCTCGTCGAGCTCGGGCTCCTGCTCGAGCAGGCCGACGGTCGCGCCCGGCGCGAGCTGTGCCTCGCCGCGGAACTCCGTGTCGCGGCCGGCCATGATCCGGAGCAGGGTCGACTTCCCGGCCCCGTTGGGCCCGATCACGCCGATCTTGGCGCCGGGGATCATCGAGACCGAGATGTCCTTCAGCACCTCCTTGTCCGGGGGGTGCACCCGCGACAGGCGGTACATCGTGAAGACGTACTGACTTGACACGCTGGCGAGGCTAGCGACCCGCGGCCCGCCCCTATCCTGGAGTCATCTTGGCCCTGCGCTTGGCACTCCTCGCGGTGCTGACGATCACGCCGTCTGCTGCGGTCGCTGCGCAGCCCAGGGTGCTCATCACGGGGGACTCGATGATCGAGCGGATCGCGGCCCAGGCGGAGCGCAAGCTGGAGCACAGGCGCGACGAGGCGAAAGTGATCCGCGACGTGCACGCGGGTACGGGCATCACGAAGCCTTGGCGGCGCAATTGGGTGGATTACGCGCCGTTCCAGATCAGGCGCGACCGGCCGCGCGCGACGGTCGTCATGATCGGCGCCAACGACAGCTTCCCGCTCGTCGACGACCGCGGCCGCGAGGTGGAGTGCTGTCGCCGTGCGTGGGTCGACGCGTACGCGCGCTTGGCGGGCGAGATGATGCGGTCGTACGCCGCACATGGTCGGCGCGTGTACTGGTTGACCATCCCGGCGCCGGACGACGCCACGCGCTACACGATCTACGCGGCCGTCAACTACGCGCTCAGGCAGGCCGCGTTGCGGCATGACCGCGTCCGGCTGCTCGACATGGTCGAGCTCTTCACGCCGGGCTACGAGTACCGGCGCCGCATGCGCGTGGACGGCGAGCGCGTCGTTGTGCGCGAGCCGGATGGGGTTCATCTGAATCGGACTGGTGCCGCTTTGGCTGTCCGGGCGATCCGGCGGGCGCTCCGCAGGGACGGAGTCATTCGCTGAGGCGGCTGGCCATCGGGGTAGTCGTCGTAACGCTCGTGCCGGCGGGACAGGCGTCGGCGGCCACACGCGTCGCACTCGAGTACGAGCCACCGATACCGCACGTCGAGCCCGCCGGGGCCTTCACGCTCGCGGTCGATGCGGCACAGGGGGAGTCGAACCGCCTGTCAGTCCTTCGCGACGCGCGCGGGTTCGTCGTGCGTGCCGGGGCAGGTCAGGCGCTGGCCCCGGGAGAGCGATGCGTCGCGGTCACCGCCAGCGAGGTCCAATGCGCTCCCACCGATGCAGCGAGTCATCTCAGCGTGTTCGTTGCGACGCGCGACCGCGCGGACACAGTCGTGCTGGGCCAGCTGCCGGACGTCGACCTGGCGGAGGTCGTGGCGGGTACGGGCGACGATGTGGTCGGGGGACAGGCGGGGGCCGACCTTTTCTACGGCGGTGCGGGGAAAGACGTACTCGCCGGGTTCGATGGCGAGGACCGCTTGGACGGCGGACACGGCAGGGACGTGCTCGACGGAGGGCCGGGCGGCGATTTCGTGCTGTACGGATCGCGCAAGGAGAGCGTGACGGTCGACCTGAGGACCGGTCGTGGTGGGGCGGCCGGAGAGAGCGACGTCCTACGCAACTTCGAAAACGCCTCGGGCGGACACGGATCGGACCGGCTGTTCGGTGACGCCGGCCCGAACGTCCTGTACGGCGGCCTGGACGGAGACGACATCGGCCGCGGCAACGCGGGAGACGACACGTTGACGTTGCGCCGGCCGTTCGGCGGCGGCGGCGACGACACGATCGACGGCAAGTTTGCTGACTGTGGTCCCGGCTTCGACCTCGTCAACCGGCAACGGTTCTATCCGCCCGGGCCGTACGGCCGCGGGTGCGAGCGCGTGCGCTCGTACTTCTACAGCGTGGCCCGGGCGCGGCTCGACGGGCACAGGCTACGGCTCGACTTCACGTGCCCGGTTCGGTCGTGCAGCGGCAGGCTCGTCGTTCGCGATCGGCGTGGGCGCCTCGGCGTGCGGCACTACTCGATGCGCGGCGAGAGCTTCGGCGGCAGGCCGCGGGTTCCGATCGCGATTCCGCTCGAGCGCCGTCCGGCCGGGCGGCGGCCCGACCTCGTGATCGTCGGCCAGGCGTTCGCACACGACTCATTCAGGGTGCGGCTGCGCTGAGCGTCAGCTCCTGATCCGGACGCGCACCTTGTGCTTCTGGCCGGCGTGGCGGAAGCGCACGACCAGCCGGCGCGCCTTCGGTCGCACGTCCAGGACGGAGATCTTCCCGCTCCGGCGCGACCAGCGATGGCGCCCGTCCGTGATCCGGACACGGAGGCGAACCCGCTGCCCGCCGCAGCGCACACGCGGGCGCAGCCGCACGCGCCCGTCGTCGCGGCGCCTCACCGAGCGGGGCCTGAACCTCGGCGCGCAGGACTCGCCGGGCGCGAGGGGCGGTTGGGTAATCGGGCTCTTGCCCAGTGGAAGTGTGAGCGCGACCCGCGAGAGCTCGACCGTGCCGTTCGAGCGCTGGTTGCCGTAGACGTTCGTCGCCGGGATCAGCTCGAGCCGCAGGTGGGACGACGGGGAGAGCGCGTACGCGAGCGTTTCCAGGTTGAGTTCGAGCGTGTGCGCTTGGTGGTCCAGCTCGAGCGGAACGGGCGTCACCTGTCCGCCGACGACGATGTCGCGGTCCTCGTCGACGATCTGTGCGTACGCTCGCGCGGTGCTGGTCGTGCCCTGGGCTCGGTAATCAAGTTCGAGCTCCGGTGCCCCGACGAGGCTCGCGTGCGTCTCCGGCGCGGGGATCGGGATGCCCAAGCCGCTGGCGGACGGCGTCGCGGAGGTGGCGGTGCCCGAGCTCGCGGCGTCCCCGGCCACCAGCTGGAGCGTCCCACTCCCGTGTGTCGCGATCGAACCCGCGGCCGCGAGCGGGTAGTCGGATGACGCGTGCCAGGCGCCGTGCTGGTCGACCCACTCGAATCGCGGCCCAGTTGTGGACGGATTTCCTCCCTTGAGGTACGCGGCGAGCCAGCGCAGCACAGCGGACTCGAAGTAGTGCTCGACGCCGCGGGACGTGCGACACGTGCCGTGGCCGCCGCAGAACCACATCATCCGTACCGGAACGCCGTTCGCGCGCAGAATGCGGAAGTTGTCGATCGCCTCCTGCAGCGTGAACAGCGTGTCCACGGTGCCGTGCAGCAGGAGCGCTGGTGTACGCACGCGGTCCGTCCAGGTCGTCCCCGGCCCTCGGTCGGCGAGCCAGTTCTGGTCATTCACCGACAGCCGGCCACTGAGCAGCCCGCTCGAGCAGATCGAGTACATGTGCGAGTCCATCGATCCGGCCTGTACGCCGTCGGGGTTGACGAGCCCGGTTGACGTTCCCTGGGCGCTCCCGACTCCGCACAGCACGCTGCCCCAGCCGGCCTTGAAGGCTCCGGCCTTGTACAGGCTCGTCAGCAGCGAGTGCCACGCGACGACGGGAGTGATCGCGTCGACGCGATTGTCGACCGCCGCCGTCGCCCACTGGATCCCGCCGCCATAGCTCGCCCCGTGCATGCCGACTCGCGCGTCGCCGGGGGCGTCCAGCTTCGCCTCGGGGAATCCGGCGAGCGCATCCATCAGCTTCTGTACGTCGCGCGCCTCGTAGTACGGGGAGTCCCACTTGGCGTCGCCGCCCGATCCGCCGAAACCGCGCGGGTCCCAGGTCAGCACGTTGTAACCCGCTCCGCGCAGTGTCCCGGTTCCGACGATGCCGTTCGCTTCCGCGGTAGCGCTGTTGTCGTTGGTCGACCCGCCGTTGCCCCACCCGGGCCCGTAGAGGATGGTTGGCGCGCGCGAGTCGCCCGACAACCCCTTGGCGGGGAAGAAGTGCGCCTCGATCCGGGTGCCGTCGAACGACGTGATCGCGAAGTCGCGTGCCACCGCGCCCGCGGGGGCCACCAGCGCCGCCGTGATCCACAATGGGAGCCAATGACGGAGTCGTCCCCCGTCGAGCGAGAGCTTGCGAAGCGATTCGAGGATGCGGTCGAGGGTAAGCCGCTCTCTCGGCGCGCGCGCCAGACGAAGCGCTCGGTCGAGAGCTATCTCGCCGCGGGCGTGCTGCCGCGCTACATGCAGCGGCTGCGCGACATCGAGGACGCCACGCGTGCACACCGCCGCCACCTCCGCGCCGCCTACGAGCGCCTGCGCGAGGAGTGCGGCGACGACCGCGGGCGCTTCGCCCGCCGCTGGCACGCGCTCGCCCGCAGGTGGCGGTTCGACGAGGTGAACGAGCTGATCCGCGAGCACAACGAGTGGTACCCGATGGAGAGCGGGCTCCCGCTCGACCCGCGCACGCGCGACTACGTCAGGTTGCGCGGGCGCTCGTACCGCCGCGACGAGCTCGGCCCGGACTGGGTGCTCGATAGGTTCCCCGCGTGAGCATCAAGCTCGGCCTCAACACCGGCTACTGGGCCGGCGGCCCCCCGCCCGGCGTCACCGAGGCGATCGCCGAGGCGGAGAAGCTCGGCTTCGAGTCGATCTGGACCGCGGAGGCCTACGGCTCCGACTGCCTCACGCCGCTCGCGTGGTGGGGCTCGCAGACCGAGCGAATCAAGCTCGGCACTGGGATCGTGCAGATGTCCGCGCGACAGCCCGCCGCGACCGCGATGGCGGCGATGACGCTCGACCACCTCTCGGGCGGTCGCTTCATCCTCGGCCTGGGCGTGTCCGGGCCGCAGGTCGTCGAGGGCTGGTACGGAATGCAGTTCGCGAAGCCGCTCGCGCGCACGCGGGAGTACATCGGGATCCTGCGCGACATCTGGGCGCGGCAGGGGCCGGTGACGAACGACGGGCCGCACTATCCGCTGCCGCTGCCCGACGGCACCGGGCTCGGCAAGCCGCTGAAGGCGTCGATCCACCCGCTGCGCGAGGACATCCCGATCTACCTCGCCGCCGAGGGGCCGAAGAACATCGCGCTCGCCGCCGAGATCTGCGACGGCTGGGTGGCGATGCTGTTCTCGCCGAAGCACGAGGACATGTACCGCGAGGCCCTCGACGAGGGCTTCGGCCGCGACGGCGCCCGGCGCAAGCCAGACGAGTTCGAGGTCGTCGCGACCGTGCCGTTCCTGGTCAACGACGACGTCCAGGCCGCAGCCGACATGCTGCGCCCGTTCTACGCCCTCTACTTCGGGGGCATGGGGGCGAAGGGCAAGAACTTCCACGCGAACGTCGCGATCCGGATGGGCTACGAGTCGATGATCGACGAGGTCCAGGAGCTCTACCTGAGCGGCAAGAAGGACGAGGCAGGCGCCGCGATTCCCTTCGAGCTGATCGAGGAGCTCTCGCTGATCGGGCCCGCGGACAAGATCCGCGACGACGTCGCCGCGTGGCGCGAGTCGATCGTGACGACGCTGCTGATCGCGGGCGACGCGAACACCGTCCGCCAGGCTGCGGACATCGTCCTCGGCTGACGTGTCGGCCGACTTCGTCGAGCGCTTCGCGCGCTGGTGGAGCGCTCCCGACCCCGACCGGCTGGGCGAGCTGCTCGCCGAGGACGTCCGCCTAGTTCAGCCGATCGCGCCCGACACGTTCACGCTCGCGGACGGCATCGAGGCGTTCCGGCGGCTGTTCCGCTTCCTGCCCGACCTGACCGGTGAGGTCCACGACTCGTCGGTCGACGGCAACCTCGTCTTCATCCACTTCACGCTGACCGCGACGTACGGCGGCCGGCCGATCAGCTGGGACGCCGTCGACCGCTTCCTATTGCGCGAGGACGGGCTCGCCAGCGAGCGGGTCTCTTTCTTCGACGCGCAGCCGCTGGCGCTGCAGATGCTCCTGCGGCCACGCGGCTGGGTTCAGCTCGCGCGCTCGGGCTTCAGGCCGCAGCTTCGTGCGAGGCCGCCCGCGCGAGCCGCCGCTCCAGGCGCTCCGCGTTCTTCCTGAAGCGGACGACCGACCGCAGCTTGATGTCCTCGTAGCCGCGGATCCCGTCGGGCAGGTCGCAGATCTCGAGCACGAGCGCCTCGGTCTCGGGGCTGAGGTGCTCGAGCGCGCGCGATACGAGCTCGCGGTACTCGTCGATCAGCTCGCGCTCGACCTTCCGGACCTTCGCGTGGCCGAACGGGTCGATCGCCGTGCCGCGCAGGCGGCGCATCGCGCGGAGCATCCGGAACGCCGGCACGAACCAGCGGCCGAGCTTGATCTTCCGCTTCATCCCGAGCGCGCGCAGGATCGGCGGGTGGAGGTGGAACCAGAACTTGCCCTCGGCCGGCAGGGAAGCGAGGTGCAGGCGCGCGACCTCGTACTCGTCCTTGTAGGCCATCAGCTTGTAGAGGTGGCGGGCGACCGACTCGGCGATCGCCGTCAAGCCAGGTGTGCGCTCCTGCTCGATCGCGCTGACGCCGCGAACGAACTCGACGTACTCCTCCGCATAAGCCTCGTTCTGGTACTCGACCAAATCCGCGACACGGATGTCGAGCAACTCGTCGAGGCCCTGCGCGTGCGGCCGTTCGTCGCCGGCGAAGGCCTGAGGATCCACGACCGCCGCGCGGCCCCAGGCGAACGCGGCGAGATTCTTCTCGACGCCGGCCCCGTTCAGGCGGATCGCCTCCTCGATCGCCCACAGCGGCAGCGGGAGCGCGCCGCGCTGGAAGGCGGCGCCGAGGGCCAGCATGTTCGCCGGCATGTGGTCGCCCAGCAGCTCCTCCGCGAGCCGCTGGGCGTCGAGATAGATGTTCTGGTCGCGGCGCGTGGCGAGCTCGATCGAGCGCAGCTGGTCGTCGACGGCCGGGAAACCCTGGCTCGGGTCGAGCACCATCCCGCCCGTGGGCACGGCCGTGGTCGACACGACGGCGACCGTACGGCTCGGGTCGGCGACCGCGAGGTTCTTCGGGTTGGCGGACCCGAGCACGTCGAAGCCGAGATAGAGGTCGGCGCTCGCGGCGGAAACGCGGTTCGAGCCGTCGAGCGGCTCGGTCGAGATGCGCATGTCCGAGACGACCGGGCCGCCCTTCTGGCTGAGCCCCGTCTGGTCGAGCTCGGCCACGTGACGCCCGGCGAGCAGCGCCGCGACGCCGATCACCTGGCTGACGGTGACGACGCCGGTGCCGCCGATGCCCATCATCCGCAGCGTGAACTCCGACTCGTCGAACAGCGGCAGCGGGTCGCGCAGCTCGACTGAGGGGAGTGGAACGTCGGCTGCGCGGTCCCGCTTGCGCTGCTTCGGGGGGATGACCGTCATGAACGACGGGCAGTCGCCCTCGAGGCACGAGAAGTCCTTGTTGCACGACGACTGGTGGATCTGGGTCTTGCGCCCGAACTCGGTCTCGACCGGGATGACGCTGAGGCAGCCCGACTTCTCGCCACAGTCGCCGCAGCCCTCGCACACCCGCTCGTTGATGACGACGTTCTCGGGCGGCGTCTCGAGCTTGCCGCGCTTGCGCTTGCGCCGCTTCTCGGCCGCGCACTCCTGGTCGTGGATGAGCACGGTCACGCCGGGCACCTGGGAGAGCTCCTCCTGCGCCGCCAGCAGCTCGCTTCGGTCGCGCACGTCGGCGATCGGCGCGAGCGACACACCCTTGTAGCGGCCCGTGTCCTCGGTCGTCACGATGATCTTCTTGACGCCCTCGATCTCGAGCCAGCGCGTGAGCTCTGGGACGGGGATCGCGCCCTCGACCGCCTGGCCGCCGGTCATCGCGACCGCGTCGTTCCAGAAGAGCTTGTAGGTCACGTTCACGCCTGCGGCGATCGCCGCACGGACCGCCAGCGAGCCGGAGTGGTGGAAGGTGCCGTCGCCCAGGTTCTGGACGAAGTGGTCGTCGTCGGTGAACGGCGACATGCCGATCCACTGCGCGCCCTCGCCGCCCATCTGCGTGATCCCGGTGATGTCGCCGCGGCCCTCGGGGTTGAGCAGGATCATCGTGTGACAGCCGATCCCGGCGCCGACGAGGGTGCCGTCGGGGGCGGGAGTCGAGCTGTTGTGCGGGCAGCCGGAGCAGAAGAACGGCGTGCGGGCGGCCATCGGCAGCGGCAGCGGGCGGGCGGCCGACTCCGCGATCTTGCGCAGCCGTCCCTCGACCGACTCGATCGAGCCGTGCAGGAGAAGTCGCGGGCCGAGGGCGCGCGCGATCGCATCCGCGTCGAGCTCGCCCTCGGCCGGCAACAGTGCGGCTCCCCTGTCGTCCACCTTCCCCAAGATGCGGGGCGCGCCCGGGGCCCCGTACAGGATCTCCTTGAGCTGCCGCTCGATGAACGGCAGCTTCTCCTCGACGACGACGATCTCGTCGAGGCCGGCGGCGAACTCGCGCACGACCTCGCGGTCGAGCGGCCAGATCATCGCCGGGTGGAGGATCCGAATCCCTGCGCGTGCGAGCCCTCGGTCATCAAGTCCCATGTCCGCGAGCGCCTGGCGAAGGTCGCGGTAGCTCTTGCCGCTCGCGACGATGCCGATCCATGCGTCGGCGCCGAAGCGCTCGATCCGGTTGACCTCGTTCGCGCGCGCGTATGCAAGCGCGGTCTCGGTGCGCGGGCCCAGCAGCGAGCGCTCCATCTCGAGCGACGCCGGCGCGAGCATGTTCGCGTTCGGCGTGTACTCGAATGGCTGGCCCTCCCACTCGATGGTCGGGAGGACGGGCGCGACCCGGTCGGGGGCGACACGCGCGGTGCCCGCCGCGTCGGCGACGCTAGTGACGATCTTGAGCGCGGTCCACAGCCCTGACGCGCGCGAGCACGCCCACGCATGCAGGCCGAGGTCGAGCACCTCCTGCACCGTGCCGGGATAGAAGGTCGGCACGTGCATGCTCTCGAGCAGCGACTCCGACGCGCTCGGGATCGTGGATGACTTGGCGTTCGGGTCGTCGCCGACGACGATCAGCGCGCCGCCCGTGCGCGAGACGCCGGAGTAGTTGGCGTGCCGGAGGGCGTCCGTCGCGCGATCGATGCCGGGCGCCTTGCCGTACCACATCGACAGCACGCCATCGAAGCGAGCGCCGGGGAGTGTGGCGGCGAACTGACTGCCCCAGCCGGCTGTCGCGCCGAGTTCCTCGTTCAGTCCGGGGACGGCGACGACATCGTTCTGCTTGCAGAGCTCGCGCTGGCGCTGGAACTCCTTGTCGAGCCCGCCGAGCGGCGACCCCTGGTACCCCGAGACGAACGTGCCGGTGTGGAGGCCGCGGCGGGCGTCGGCGCGATGCTGGTCGAACGCAATGCGGACGAGCGCCTGGATGCCCGTGAGGAAGATGCGGCCGTCCTCGAGCTCGTAGCGATCCTGGAGCGAGAAGCGCCCCCGCGGTCGCGCGTGGGGGATGAGCGGACGCCTCGTGCGTACGCCTTCGCCCGGAACCTGGCCTATGGACAAGCTATTTCACTCCCCTCAAAGCGCTTTACAACAGCCTTCCCGGGGTATAAGGTAAAGAAGCATGACCATTATGTCAAAGGGGTCGGAGGGAACCGACCACGAGCGGGTGGTCATCCGGCAGGACGCCGAGACCGGCTTGCGGATGGCGATCGCCGTGCATTCCACGGTGCTCGGACCAGCCCTTGGAGGCATGCGCCTGCGCGCTTATCCGGGCGGCCTACCTGAGGCGCTCGACGACGTCCTGAAGCTCGCACGGACCATGACGCTCAAGGCCTCGGCCGCCGGGCTGGACCTCGGCGGGGGCAAGGCGGTCATGCTCGACGACGGCCGCACGGAGCAGCGCGAAGCGCGGATGCGTGGCGCAGCCGCTCTTGTCGACGAGCTGGGCGGTGCCTACATCACGGCCGAGGACATCGGGACGACGACGGCCGACATGGACTTCATCTCCCGCCACACTCGTTGGGTGGTGGGCCGCTCCGAGGACAACGGTGGGCGCGGTGACCCGTCGCCCGTCACCGCCGAGACGGTCAGGCGCTCGATGGAGCGCGGTCTCGCGGCCGCGACCGGGTCGCCGGCGCTCGACGGCCGCAGCGTCGGCGTGATCGGTGTCGGCAAGGTGGGCGAGCCGCTCGCGCGGAAGCTCGCCGCGGCGGGCGCGCGCGTGATCGCGTTCGACGTGGACACCGCACGCCTCGAGGCGCTCGCCGAGGAAGGCATCGTCGAGCAGGCACCGTCAGCGGAGGCGATCTTCGCGCGCGAGCTCGACGTCCTCGCGCCGTGCGCGGCAGGTGGTGCGGTCGACGAGCACGTCGCCTGCCGGGTGGTGTGCGGCGCGGCGAACAACCCGCTCGCCTCGCCCGATGTCGCTGTAGAGCTCGCCAAGCGCGGCGTTCTGTACGTGCCCGACTTCCTCGCCAACTGCGGTGGGCTGATCCACTGCTACGGCGAGTTCAAGCGCGCCGCGCCCGCGGACGAGGACGCGCACATCGCGACGGCGATGGGCCGGCTCGACGAGGCGCTCCAGGAGGCGCGCCGCACAGGCGAGCCGCCCGCGAGCGTTGCTGAGCGGCACGCGCTCGAGCGTGTCGAGCGTGCGCGCCGGGAGCGCGCCGCGCGCGCGCTCGCAGCGGTGGCTTGAGCACTCGCGCCGCCGTACACTCGCTTGCGATGGAAAGGCAGTTCGAGCCCGTTTCGACGCGGCGCACGTTCGAGGAAGCGCTCCAGCAGATCGCCGACAAGTTGCGCGCGGGTGACCTGCATGCGGGCGACAAGCTGCCCTCGGAGCGCGACCTGGCCGCCCAGATGCAGATCAGCCGCCCGACGGTCCGCGAGGCCGTGAAGGCGCTGGTGGAGGCCGGCGTGCTCGAGGTCCGGCGCGGCCAGACCGGTGGCATATTCGTTCGCAGCGAGCTGGTGCCGCGCGATCTCGTGCGGCTCGGCTGGGAGGTGCGGGTGAGCGAGGTTGCCGGCGTGCTCGAGGCGCGACGACTGCTCGAGCCCCGCGTCGCGCAGCTCGCGGCGGTCCACGCGAGCGCCGAGGACTTCGCCGCGATGCAGAAGACGATCGACCGCCAGGGTGAGCTCGCGGGCCAGGCGGACTTCCTCCGCCACGAGGACCTGTTCCTCCAACTCGACCTCGCGTTCCACCTGACGATCGCGCGCTC
>Ga0114129_10012254_pt1 | contig 12198 bp, 10 predicted proteins | sample RhiMetdeltSRZDD1_FD_80071 | JGI IMG/M metagenome (GOLD analysis project Ga0114129, IMG submission 80071) | Populus rhizosphere microbial communities from Tennessee, USA - Rhizosphere MetaG P. deltoides SRZDD1 (version 2) (version 2) | ecosystem: Host-associated > Plants > Roots > Rhizosphere >...
GCCGTTTCCGCGAGTCCGATCTGGACTTCGTCACGGGCAAGCACCGCCGAGTTGTGCGGCGTGTCGCTTCGCGACAGTACTCGGAAGCCGAGCACGTTTTCGTCGAAGGGCAAGGCGGTCGCAAGCTCACGCACGGGCAGATTCATCTTGTCGCCCTGGTATCCCCGCGCTTTCTCGAGGGTTGCCATCACTACTCCGGCCGGAGCCACATTGCCATGCTTCAGCCAGCCCGGCGCGTCGGTGATCTCGCGCCGCGTGCCTTCTTCGACAGCGTCCGCCGCGAAGTCGGAGGCCGACTTGCCGGCGTGTGACCTCTTCTTCTTCGGCCTCGCTGTTCTTGTCTTGACGTATCCAATGCGGTGTGCCGGGCCGGCTCCTCCTGGCACTGAATACGACAAAACCACGATTCCGCTGGTCGGGAGCGTCTTCTGGTCCGCCAGCACCAGTTTTGTCGTGCCGCCTGGCGGCAGGAGCGGAACACCAGATCCCAGAAGGACGGGAACGACGGCGACTTCCACGGTGTCGACAAGCCCTGCGTCGAGAAGCGAGCGAAAGAGAGCGCCTCCGCCGAAGAGCCAAATGTCGCGCCCTGATTTGGCTTTGAGCTCCGCCACAACGTCACGCGGATCGTCGTTGACAACGCGAACGCCCCGATGGCTGGAGGGTGGCACGGTCCGCGAAAATACAATGACTTCGAGGCCCGGCATCGCACCGTGCCCGCCCTGCACCGTCACACCTTCATACGTCTTCCGTCCCATCACCGCCGTGTCGAATTCCTTGAACAGAGCGCCGAAGTCTATCGCCGGGTCCATCACAATCCAGTCGGCTTCACCGTTGGGTCCGGCGATGAAGCCGTCCAGACTCACAGCCACTTGGTAACGCAGTCTTCGGCTCATCGACCAACACCGACCTGGAAATCTGTCAATTCGCCAACAATTCTTGCGTGTGAAGGCCCGGCCATTCAAGCACCAGAGCGGTACGAAAAGAACCATCGAGCAGACGAGCGCCAGCGGCCCCAGGATCTTGAGCACGCGATTCCGGGATTCCGAGACGATTGGACCTTGATGATCCCGCCGACTGTAAGATGTCCACCATGCGTTCCGTAACCGCCTTCGCGCCCGCAACGGTCTCCAACGTCGCGTGCGGCTTCGACGTGCTCGGCTTCGCGCTCGGATCGCCCGGCGACGAGGTGACGGCGCAGTTCCTCGACGCACAGGCGACGGGAGCGCAGGTGCGCATCGACGAGATCAGCGGTGACGCTGGACGGCTTCCACGCGAGGCGGCCAAGAACACCGCCGGCGTCGCGGCGCAGGCGCTCCTGACGACGTTGGGCGAGCGGCGCGGCGTGGCGCTTCGCATCCGGAAGGGCCTGCCGCTCTCGAGCGGCCTGGGCGGCAGCGCCGCCAGCGCCGTGGCCGCCGTCGTCGCCGTCGATGGGCTGCTGGACGCGCGCGCGTCGCGCGACACGCTGATGACGGCCGCGTTCGAAGGCGAACGCGTCGGCGCCGGCTCGGCACACGGCGACAACATCGCGCCGTGTCTGTATGGCGGATTCGTCCTCGTCCGCCGCGCGAACCCCCCCGACATCGTCCGGCTGCCGGTGCCCGACGGCCTGGTGGCCGTCGTCGTGCACCCGGATCTCGAAATCGAGACGGCCCACGCCCGCGCGATTCTGGGAGATTCGGTCCGGTTGGCGGACGCCATCCAGCAGTGGGCCAATCTGGGGGCGTTCGTCGACGCGCTGCACCGCTCCGATTTCGCGCTGCTCGCACGATCGCTCGAGGACCGGGTCGCCGAGCCGAAGCGCGCCCCGCTCGTGCCGGGGTTCAACGCGATCAAGGAAGCCGCGATCGGTGCCGGTGCGCTCGGGTGCAGTCTATCGGGCTCGGGTCCCTCGCTGTTCGCGCTCTGCCGCGGCGACGATCAGGCTCGCCGCGTGGCCGGCGCGATGACTGCCGCGGTCACACGCGCCATCGGCAGCGCGCCCCAGACCTACGTGTCCCCGATCGTCACGGATGGGGCGCGTATCATCTCGGCGGATCAAAAGGTCTCGAGTCTCGAGTCTCAAGTCTGACGTCTGTGAAATTCGTCACTACGCGATCCGGACCGGCGGTTTCGTTCACGACCGCGCTGTTCGAAGGTCTCGCGCCGGACGGCGGCCTGTACGTGCCCGAGACGATCGAGCCGTGGGCCGAGCACGAGCTGGCGCGCCTCCCGCGTCGCACGCTCACCGAAATCGCGCTGCGAGCGCTTCGCCCATTCGCCCGCGGCGACGTCGACGCGGCCACGCTCGAAGCCGTCATCGTCGAGGCCCTCAACTTTCCCATCCCGCTCGTCGAAGTCGAACCAAACGTGTACGCGCTCGAGCTGTGTCACGGACCGACGCTGGCGTTCAAAGACGTCGGCGCGCGCGTCATGGCGCGGCTGATGGCGACGGTGCACCAGGGCGACGAACCGCTGACCGTGCTCGTGGCAACGTCAGGCGACACCGGTAGCGCCGTCGCCCACGCGTTTCACCGCGTCCCGCACACGCGCGTCGTCATCCTCTATCCCGACGGCCGCGTCAGCCCGACTCAGGAAGCGCAGTTGACGATGTTCAACGGTTCGTGGACGAACGTGCGAGCGTACGCCGTCGCCGGGAGCTTCGACGATTGCCATCGCCTGACTCGCCAGTCATTTGCCGACTCCGATTTGCGCAGCCGCATGCGGCTGACGTCCGCCAATTCCGTGAACATCGGCCGTCTGCTGCCGCAGATGGTTTACTACTTCCATGCCGTCGCGCAGGCAGCTGCTGTAGGGCACCGCTTTAGCGGTGCCGAAGCGCGCCTTGGCGGTGCCGGCGGCATCACCTTCAGCACCCCGAGCGGCAACTTCGGCAACCTCACCGCGGGCCTCATCGCCAAGCGTTCGGGACTCCCCGTGCACCGCTTCGTCGCCGCGACGAACATCAACGATGTCGTACCCGAATTTCTAGAGACGGGACGATACAGGCCGCGCGCCTCGGTGCAGACGCTCTCCAACGCGATGGACGTCGGCAACCCGAGCAACTTCGAGCGCATGGCGTGGCTCTATGGCGGCGACGCCGAGGCGATGCGGCGCGACATCGCCGGCAGCTGCCATGCCGACGATGATGTGCGTCAGACGATTCGGCGCGTGTACGAAGACCGCGGCTACGTGCTCGATCCCCATTCGGCGATTGCGTACATGGGGCTGAAAGGGCAGGTAGGGCAGGTGGGGCAGGTGGGGCAGGTGGGTCGGGTGGGGATCTTCCTCGCGACGGAGCATCCCGCCAAGTTCGCCGAGATCGTCGAGCCCATCATCGGCAGAGCCGTCGACAAGCCGGCGCCGCTGGCGCAGGCGCTCGCTCGGCCGCGGCACATCATCCGGATCGACTCGTCGCTCGACGCGGTGAAAGGCGCACTCGGTGGATGACCGCGGGCCTTTCCGCTATCGAGCGGACGTTCTCGAGCTGCTGCTGCAGCACGGTGTGCGGCCGACCGATCGGACCCGGCCGGAGCTCGCACACGAATTCGTCAGCGATTTGTATCGCCACGAGCTGCGGCGGCTGCGCGATCGCCTGGTACGCCGGGAATTTCCGAAACACGAGTACTTCGGCCGGGTGGTCGAGATCAGAAAACGCTATCGAGTGATAGCGATGAAGCCGCGCGACTGGCTGCATCAATGAGTGATGCGCCGGCCGGGCTGCGGATAATCGAGCATCGCCTTGACGCGCGGCCATAGATACCGCGCCACGGAGGCGTGCCCCTCCTCGGAGAAATGCAGATCGTCGAGATAGAACTTGTCGATCTCGTCGGCCCTCGTTCCGGCAAACGCCTCCACCAGGTCGATGCACGTCAGATTCTCTCGTTCGCAGAAGCCCTTCATCCGCATTTGTGGATGCAGCACCATGTCGCCGGCCGCACCGAGCGCGAGGGCTTTCAATTGCCCCTGGGTCGGCGACATCACGATCGACACCGGCGGATCGATCATGCGCTCGACGAACGGCGCGAGCGTGGCCTGCAGCACATGATCCCACCTGCCGTCTTCCCAGGCCCACAAGACGGTGTTGACCTGTTGCGCCAGCGGCGCGGTCTGCGGATCGGCCGCAAGCTTGTGACGCAGCATGGCGAGTTTCAATCCGCCAATCGATTGGTTCGTCCGCGTGCCGCCGTTGCCCGCGCTGAGGATTTCCTCGGTCAGTTGTGGTTCTTTGCCAGAGTCGAACTTCCACTCGAAGTCGACCAGATCGTTCATGCTGAAGATCAGCAGCACCTCGCGCCAGTCCACGCCGCGGAGATACGTGTCGAAGAACGCGATCTCCTGTTTGGTGCTCCAGCCTTCACACACGCCTGCCAGCAGTTGACAGCTCGGGCCCGCGAGCTGCTGCATGCGCGCAGGAAAGGTGTCCTTCTCGTCCACCCAGACGCCATACGTGACCGAATCGCCAAGCAGAAGAATCTTCGGGAACCGCCGATCCGGATTGACCTCGTCAGCGCCAATCAAGCCGAGGCTGTTCGTCACATGCGGATAGTCGATCCGGTTCTTGGCTCCAAGATGCGCCGGGCGTCTACGGTAGCCGTGGAAGCTTGGCTTGTAGCGATACAAGGTCGCTTCGTCGTACATGAAGATCGCTGTCGGGTTCTCGTCGAGCCGCTGGCGAAGCTGCATCCGTTCCTGGGCCGTAAGCGGCCGCGCCGATGGATGCACGAGGCCCCACAGCTCCCAGGACGCGAGCGTCAGGACGATGCCGAGGCATGTGCCGAGACCTACCGCAAGCAGCTTCTTCCACATCGCAGGCCAGCGAGAAGCTCGATCGTACGTGCCGCGTCCGTCCTTTTTCAATATGTCGGATAATGCGCAGGCTCGAATGACCGCCGAGGATCCACAGCGGCAACCGGCTCACGATCTCGCGCCCCTCGTCTACCAGGAGCTGCGCCGCCTGGCGGCGGCGTACATGCGCCGCGAGCGCCCGGGGCAGACGCTGCAGGCGACGGCGCTCGTGCACGAAGCGTACATCCGCCTCGCCGCGGCCGGCACGCCGTGGACCGACAAGCGTCACTTCATCGGGATTGCCGCGCGATCGATGCGACAGATTCTCGTCGAACGCGCGCGGGCCCGCGGCGCGCAGAAGCGATGGGCCGGGTTGAATCGCGTTTCGATGTCCGATTCCCTGGCCGTGGCAGCGGATCCCGAGAGCATGCTGCCTGCGCTCGACGAGGCGTTGACGCGGCTCGAGGCCCTGGATGCCGAGCAGGCGCGGATCGTCGAGCTGCGATTCTTCGCCGGCTTCAGCATCGAGGAGGCGGCCGACGCGATGGGCATGTCGCCGGCGACGCTGAAACGCCGCTGGAGCCTGGCGCGGGCGTGGCTGCACCGCGAGCTGACAGAATCGGCCGAATGACCACCGACCAGCGGCGGCGCGTCCGCGACCTCTTCGAGGCCGCGCTCGACCGCGACGAGTCCGACGCTCGCGGCTGGCTCGCGGGCGCGGCGGCCGACGATCCCGTCGTGCGCGCCGAGGTGTTGTCGCTCTACGAACATCATTCGGGCGCCGGCAGATTCCTGGTGGATTCGATCGGCAACGCGCTGCCGGAGCTGCTGACCGACGACGAACCGCTCGCGCCGGGCGCGACGGTCGGCAGCTACACGATCGTTTGCGAGCTCGGGCGCGGCGGAATGGGGCGCGTCTACCTCGCGTCCGACGCGCGGCTGGGACGAAAGGTTGCGCTCAAGGCGCTGCCGCCGCATTTCGCCGACGATCCGCGCCAGCGCGAGCGCTTGCGGCGTGAAGCACGCGCGGCGGCGGCGCTGACGCATCCGGGCATCTGCACCGTCTACGCGCTCGAAGAATTCAACGGCGCGCTGTACATCGCCACCGAATTCGTCGACGGTCACACGCTGCGCGACGAGATTCGGTCGGGCAAGCGTCCGTCCGAGGAAGACGTGCTGCGCACCGCGCGGGAGCTGGCCGACGCCCTGGCGTTCGCGCATGCCGGCGGCGTCGTGCATCGCGACCTCAAACCGGAGAACGTGATGCGCACTGCCGGCGGCCGGCTGAAGATTCTCGATTTCGGCCTGGCGCGGGTTGATGACGGCGCCGCCAAAGCGGCGCCCTACAGCTCCAGTGTAGGGCACGGCTTTAGCCGTGCCGAGACGGAGGGCTCCTTGAGTCGACCCGGCATGGTGCTCGGGACTCCGGCCTACATGTCGCCGGAGCAGATCAACGGCGAGCCGGTCGACGCACGCGCCGACATCTTCGCGCTTGGGGTGGTGCTCTACGAGTACGCGTCCGGGACGCACCCCTTTCATGCGTCGACGCCCCTGGCCATCGTCGGACGGGTCCTGAACAGCGAGGTCGTTTCCCTCTCCTCGGCCGGGATCGCCGCGGGGCGGCTCGTCGATCACGTCATCCTGCGATGTCTGCAAAAGGCGCCAGCCGATCGGTACGCCGCGGGCGCTGAGCTCGTCGCTGCGCTCGGTCGAGTCGGCGATCCATCGCGCGCGCCCGGCAGGCACGCGGGATGGTGGCGTATTCACCAACTCGCCGTCATCGCCCTGTATGCTGGAAGCTCGGCGCTCGGGTGGCTCATCAAGAATTGGGCCGAGACACCCATCACGCTCACGGTGTTTCTCGCCCTCGGCGCCCTGTCGACAACCGGCGCCGTGTTGCGAGGCCATCTCATGTTCACCGAGCGGGTGAACCGCCGATCCCTCGCGAAGGAGCGGCGTCGAATCACGCCGGCGCTGCGGCTGCTGGATCTGATTGTGGCCGCGTTGCTCGCGGGCGATGGTCTTGCGATCGCAGGCGGAAGCGCGCTGTCCGCCGTGATCGCCCTGAGCCTTGGCCTCGGCCTCGCTGCGGCCGGCCTCGTGCTCGAGCCGTCGACGACCGCCGCCGCCTTCGGGGAAGAACCCTGAACCATGAACCCTGAACTATGAACCCAAACATGATCGCGATCGAAATTCGCGCACCCGGCGACCCCGAAGTCCTCGTCCCCGTCGAGCGGCCTCGACCGCAACCCGCCGCCGGCGACGTGTTGATCAAGGTTGCCGCCGCCGGCGTCAACCGGCCCGACGTGCTCCAGCGGCGCGGGAGATATCCGCCGCCGCCCGGCGCCTCGGACATTCCGGGACTCGAAATCGCCGGAACCGTCGAAGCGGTCGGCGACGGCGTCACAGGCTGGACGCCTGGCGACGCCGTGTGCGCGCTGGTGGCCGGTGGCGGCTACGCGGAGTATTGCGTCGCGCCGGCGCCGCAGTGTCTGCCGGTTCCGCGCGGACTCGACTTCGTGGCGGCCGCCGCGATTCCCGAGACGTTTTTCACGGTGTGGACCAACGTGTTCGATCGCGGGCGGCTGAAGGCACGCGAGTCGATCCTCATCCACGGTGGATCGAGCGGCATCGGGACCACCGCGATCCAGCTCGCGCGCGCCTTCGAAGCGCGTGTCTTCGCCACCGCCGGATCGGCCGAAAAGTGCGCCGCCTGCGAGCGGCTCGGCGCCGAGCGCTGCGTCAACTACCGCGACACCGATTTCGTCGCCGCCATCCGGGAGCTCACCGGCGGCGCCGGCGTCAACGTGGTGCTCGATATCGTGGCGGGCGACTACGTCGCGAAAAACCTCGATGTCCTCGCCGTCGATGGACGCCTCGTGCAAATCGGTGTCCTCGGCGGGGCGAAAGCGGAGATCAACGTCGGCGTCATCATGCAAAAGCGGCTGATCGTGACCGGATCGACGCTGCGCGCGCGGCCCGTGTCGGACAAAGCCGCGATCGCCGCCGCCGTCCGCGAACACGTCTGGCCGCAGCTCGAATCGGGCGCAGTCAAGCCGATCATCCACGCGACATTTCCGCTGCGCGACGCCGCCGGCGCGCACAAGCTGATGGAATCGAGCGCGCACATTGGAAAGATCGTGTTGATCACATGAAAATCGGGTAATCGAGTAATCTGGTAATTGGGTAAATTGATTGCGTCATTGCAATTACCCGATTACCCGATTACCCGATTACCCAATTACCCAATTCGAGATTGCACTTATGGACAACATCACGAGTCTGCAGATCACGGACGGCGCTGTGGGCAATGGCGCCGTCGCGACGGCGGGGAAGCAGGTGACCGTTCACTACACCGGCTGGTTGTACGACGCCAAAGCGGCCGACAAGCACGGCAAGAAATTCGACAGCTCGCGCGATCGCGACGAGCCCTTTTCGTTCGCGCTCGGCGCAGGGCGGGTGATCCGCGGCTGGGATCAGGGCGTCGCCGGGATGAAGGTCGGCGGCCGTCGGACGCTCGTGATCCCGTCCGAGCTGGGTTACGGCGCCCGCGGCGCGGGCAGCGCCATCCCTCCGCACGCGACGCTCGTGTTCGAGGTCGAGCTGCTGGAAGTCCGCTGACGACGATCACCGCAGAACTCGCGGAACCCGCAGAGCTCACATGATCTGCGTGTTCTGCGGTCTCCGCGCTGAATGTCGTGCTACGGAATGATCTCTCACGAATCCTTCATCGCACTCCGACACCGCAACTTCCGGCTGATCTGGATCGGCCTGCTCGTCTCGCTGACCGGATCGACGATGCAGAGCGCCGCGCTGTTGTGGCACGTCTCGCTGCTCGTCCGTCCCGAGCGGAAGGGGCTTGCCCTCGGACTGGTGGGCGCCGTCCGGATCGTGCCGGTCATCGTCTTTTCATTGCTCAGCGGCGTGGTCGCCGACGCGCTGGATCGCCGCAAGCTCATGCTCGTCACGCAGGTGGCGTCGACGCTGGTCGCGCTCGTACTCGCGCTGCTCGCCTTTCAAGGCCTCGCGCACCTCTGGCCGATTTACCTGCTGGCGGCGCTCGGGTCGGCGGTCGGCGCCTTCGATCTGCCGGCGCGCCAGGCGCTCGTGCCGACGCTGGTCCCTCGCGAGCATCTGCCGAATGCCATCAGTCTCAACACGATCATGTTTCAGGTCGCCTCAGTGCTCGGGCCGTCGCTCGGCGGCGTGCTGATCGCTGTAGTAGGAGTAGGCGCCGCCTATCTCGCCAATGCCCTCTCGTTCCTGTTCGTGATTGCCGCGCTGCTGTTGATGCGCGACGTGGCCGGGCGCGCTCCACGAAGCGCCGATGCCGGCGCAACCCGAGACGACGTGTCGCTCCATGCGGCGCTCGAGGGCCTGCGGTTCGTCTTCCGCTCGCCGCTCATCCGATCGACGATGCTGCTCGATTTTTTTGCGACGTTCTTTTCGTCGGCCAACGCGCTCCTGCCGATATTCGCGCAGGACATCCTGCGCGTCGGCGCGCAGGGCTACGGCTGGCTCTACGCGGCGCCGGCCACGGGCGCCTTCGTGACGAGCGCGGCCATGGTGCCGCTGACCGAGCGGATCGATCGGCGCGGCTTCACGCTCCTGTGGGCCGTCGGGCTGTTCGGCGTCGCCACGATCGGTTTCGGGATCTCGCGATCGTTCTGGCTGACGTTCTTCTGCCTCGCCATGACGGGCGCCACCGATACCGTGAGCATGATCATCCGCAACATCGTGCGGCAGCTCGAGACGCCCGACCGTCTCCGCGGCCGCATGACCGGCGTGAACATGGTGTTCTTCCTCGGCGGCCCGCAGCTCGGCGAGCTCGAGGCGGGTGCTGTTGCGAACTGGCTGGGCGCGACGTTTTCAGTGGTGAGCGGCGGCGTCGGATGCCTGCTGGCGACCGGCTGGATTGCTGCGTCGACGCCGGCGCTGCGTCATTACCGCCGCGATCGCGAACTCGTCATGGCTGATCGCTGATGGCTCATGGCGAAATGGCTAACCGTCCGGGGTTTACCCGGATACTCAGCCATAAGCCATGAGCCATGAGCCATGACGAGTGTTACTTCCCAGGCGCGAACTCGATCGTGATCTCGCGATCGAGATTGATCTTCAACCCGGCGGCGTGCTTCATGATCTCGTTCACCTCTTCCTGCGTCTTCGCCGCGCTGAGGCGCCCGAGGAGCGTGTCGTCCTTCAGGATCTCGTCGAGGTCTACTTCGAGGAGCGTGACGCGCCGCCCGTCGACGTACGGGCTGGTGGTGCGAACGAGCGCGCCCTCCGGTTCGACGGCCAGCAGAATCCGCGCGCCGGCAAGGAGCGTCTTGATCGTCGTCAGCTGGCCCGAGGCGTTGAGGGTGCCAATCGAGCCGATCCAATTCGGTTCGGGGACGTGGATGTGCAGCACGGCGCTGCCCCCCGCCTCGCGCGTCAGCGAGAAGGTGACGCCTTCGCTCTCGCTGAGCCCGGGCGCGCGCACGCCTTGCGGCGTCGCAGGCTGCGTCGAGATCTTGAGCTGGGTGACGTCGGCGTACGCGTACGTCGACTCGCGGCCCTGGCCGTCACCGGTGGCGACCGGCCGTGACGAGATGTAGGTGACACCCGGGCCGATGACGCTGGCCATGTCGCGCGCCTGCTGCTCCGACAGGGGATCGAAGGTCATGCCGCGGGCCCCCGCGAACGCCGCGAGCTGGCGCAGCTGCGCGAGCGCCGCGTTGGTGAAGACCATCCGATGGTCGATCGTGCCTGCGCCTTCGCCGTTCACCTTCAACACGGTCGTCATGTGAAAACAGCCGCCGCAGAGGAGCGCGAGAAGCGGCAGGACCGCGATGCGGATGCGAGGCATCCGAACACAATGCCACAGAAAAGCAGAGGACGGGTAGGCGAATACTACCGGCGCGATCGTTCCGGTTTCGCGCACGCTCCGAGTTGCACGGAATCTGCGGCGGGCCGGCCTCGCTCCTCCCGACCTGCGCTATGCTTTTTCGATGGACTCTGCCGCGTCCGTCGATGCGCCCGCGCCTGTGCTGCGCGACCGCGCGGACATTCCCGAGCGGTTCAAGTGGAACCTCACGCACATCTTCAGCGACTGGGCCGCGTGGGAAGCGGCGTACCGCGAGCTGGAGGCGCGGATTGCGGCGTACGCGGCGTTGCAGGGGACGCTCGCGAACGGCGCGGCCGCTCTGTTGACGGCGATGAAGGTGTCCGACGAGATCGGCCAGCTCACGTACAAGGTGTGGTACTTCGCGTCGCTGAAGTACGACGAAGATCAGCGCGACAACGCGATCAACGCGAAGCGCCAGCAGGTGCAGATCCTGTTTGCGAAGGCGAGTCAGGCGAGCGCGTGGTTCAATCCCGAGCTGCTGGAGATTCCCTTGCCGCAGGTGCAGGGCTGGATGGCCCAGAGTCCCGAGCTCGCCGTCTATCGCTTCGCGATCGAGGACCTGTATCGCCAGCAGGAGCACGTGCTCGACGACAAGGGGGAGCGCCTGCTGTCGCTCGGAAGCCGGTTCGACTCCTCGCCCGTGGACGCGTTCGCGGCGCTCTCGACGGCCGACATCAAGCACCCGACGATCAAGCTGTCGACCGGGCCCGAGGTGACGCTCACCTACGGGCAGTACCGCGCGATTCTCGCGACCAATCGCAATCAGGCCGACCGCGCCGCCGCGTTCGACATGTACCACAAGCTGTACGCGGCGAACGTCAACACGTACGCCACGCTCTACAACGGCGTGCTGCAGCGCGACTGGTTCCACGCCCAGGCGCGCGATTACGCGTCGACGCTCGACGCGGCGCTGCACGGCAACAACATCCCGACCGCCGTCGTCGAAAACCTGATCGCCGCGACGAAGGCCGGCGTCGAGCCGCTGCGGCGCTACCACCGGCTGCGGAAACAGGCGCTGCGCCTCGATCGCTATCACTCGTACGACACGACGATTCCGCTCGTCGACTACGATCGGAAATATCCGTACGATCAGGTGCTGGACTGGCTGCCCGCATCGGTCGCGCCGCTCGGGCCCGAGTACCAGCGGCAGCTGCGCGACATCCTGTTCGGCGACTGCATCGACGTCTACGAGAACCCGGGCAAGCGGAGCGGCGCCTATTCCGCCCCCGTGTACGGCGTCCGTCCGTACATGCTGCTCAATTACAACGACACGCTCGATGCCGTGTTTACGCTGGCGCACGAGATGGGGCACTCGATGCACACGCTCCTCTCGCACGCGCATCAGCCGTTCGTCTACTCGGCCTACACGATCTTCGTCGCCGAAGTCCCGTCGACGCTCAGCGAAGCGCTCTTCCTCGACTCCATGCTCGAGCGCGCCACCGACGCGCGCGAGCGGATCGTGCTCCTCCAGCACGCCATCGACGGCATCGTCGGCACGTTCTACACGCAGGTGTTGTTCGCGGATTACGAGCTGCAGGCGC
>Ga0114129_10012255_pt1 | contig 12198 bp, 15 predicted proteins | sample RhiMetdeltSRZDD1_FD_80071 | JGI IMG/M metagenome (GOLD analysis project Ga0114129, IMG submission 80071) | Populus rhizosphere microbial communities from Tennessee, USA - Rhizosphere MetaG P. deltoides SRZDD1 (version 2) (version 2) | ecosystem: Host-associated > Plants > Roots > Rhizosphere >...
CGGCTCTCGACGTTCCCGTTCACGACCTGGCAGGGCGCGAGCTCGTACACGCCGGGCGACGCGGACGTCCTGAAGATCGACTACGAACATCCGCAGAGCCCGTGGCTGATCCGGAACATCCTCGACGAGCTGATCCAGATCGAAGACGGGCTGTACCTGGGCCAGGCGCTCCTGCGGATCCGAGGCACGCTCCACCGCGCCGCCTGGTTCGAGCTGCGGAACTAGCCGGCCGGCCTCGGGCGCATCCGGGGTGGGTAGCCGGTGATCGACGCGTCGAGGATCGGGAGACCCCGCTCCGCCGCGAGATGCCGGAGGTAGGCGTCCTCCTTCAGCTCGAACCGTCGCCACTCCCCCACCTCGTCGACCAGGACCACCGACTTCGGGCTGATCACGGTCTTCGGCTCGACGTAGGCCTCGACCCCGCGGTGCTGCTCGAGGAACGTCGCGATCTCGTCGCGGCGTTCCTGGGGCCCGGCGACCCCCTTGAAGCTGCGCATCGCCTGGTCGCGACGACGGTCGAACTCGTAGCCGCCGGGCCGGCGCTCGCGGCGCCGACCCGGCCGCCGCGCCACCGCCGTCCGGAGCCACCCCACCCCCCAGCCGAGGAACGCCAGCGCCACCACCGTGAGCGCCAGCAGCGGCACCACGCGGATCACGCGGGCACGATAGCCTGACGCGGTCCTCGGCCGAGGGAGGGGTTGATGAGCGACAGCATCTACCGGGTCACCGAAGTGATCGGGACCAGCACCACGTCGTGGGAGGAGGCGGCCAAGAACGCCGTGGAGACCGCCGCGAAGACGCTGCGGGATCTGCGCGTGGGCGAGGTCGTGAAGTTCGACGTTTCCATCGAAGACGGCAAGGTCACGACGTACCGGGCCAGGGTCAACATCTCCTTCAAGTACGAGACCGGGTGATGGCCGAGGTGGGGGTGGACCTCGACGCGCTCCGGCAGGAGATCGAGAAGCTGATCCTCCTCGAGCAGGTTGCCGAGCGTCGGCAACAGCTGATCGAGGAGCGGCTCGACCGGGCGGTCGAACAGGGGATGTCGACCGAGCAGATCAGGTCGGAGCTCGGCCTGTCGAAAGAGTCGATCGGGAAGCTCCTGCGGGATGACCCGCCGACGCTGGCCGAACGCCTCGGGATCTCGGAGGAGACGGCGGAGGGCCTGGCCGAGCCGATCGGCTGATCAGGGGATCGAAGAGCGGTCGGTCGGCTCCAGCGCCATGCCGCACTCCGGGCACCGTCCGGGCTCGTTCGAGCGCACCTCCGGGTGCATGGGACAGGTGTAGACGACGTCCTCCGACGGTTCGGTCGGGCCTTTCGGAGCTCCGTCCATCATCCGCAGCATGGCAGGTCCGCCGGTGCGGAGGAACCGGACCACCAGGACCGTCGCGACGACGAGGAACACGATGTTCAGCACGGTCGTGTAATTCCACGACACGCTGGCCTCCATGACGTGGGCGTTCCGTTCGTCCGGGATCAGCCCGAGCGCGGCGAACAGGAGCTCCACGATCAGTCCGGCGGCGACCATGGCGGCGTAGAAGGTGACCAGGAGGTACGCGGTCACCCGCCCCCCGTAGTACTTCCGGTAGATGTTCAGGATCGGCAGGACGATCAGGTCCGCGTAGATGAACGCGGCGACGCCTCCGAAACTGATCCCGCCGTTCCACAGCACGGCCGCGAGTGGGACGTTCCCGATCGAGCAGACGAACGAGAGCATCGCCACCAACGGCCCGACGAGCGGTCCCCAGATCGCGGCCAGCACCGGATGGTCGACGAGGAAGAACCCCTGCCAGAACGCGTCGGGGACCCACGCCGCCAGCGCCCCCGCGATCAGCAGGCCGCCCACGATGTCCTTCCAGATCGCGGCCCAGTCCATCACGAAGGAGTGGCTGATCGCGGTGAACCCTCGTTCGGACAGGATCCGCGCGAGGATCGGGCCGCCGGCGACCGACATGTCCATCTCCGCGTGCCCCTCCATCGAGCCGACCAATCCCCGGTTCGCCTGCGTGCGCGCCGCCTCGATCAGCTCTGACCGGAGGGTCAACCGGAAGAGGAGCACGAGGATCGCGATCATGATCGGGCCGCCGACGAACTCCGCCACCGCGAACTGCCAGCCCATCAGCAGCCAGAGCAGGATGCCGAGCTCGATCACGAGGTTCGTCGAGGCGAACTCGAACGCGATCGCAGCGGTGAAGTTCGCACCCTTCCGGAACAGCGAGCGGGCCAGCGCGACCGCCGCGTACGAACAAGAGGACGAGGCGGCACCCAGGCCGCACGCGATCGCGATCGAGCGCGGCGTGTCGTCGGGCAGGAGGCGGGTGATCGACTCCTTCGAGACCACCGATTGCACGACGGCGGAGAGGGTGAACCCGAGGATCAGCGCCCACAGGATCTCCCAGGTCATCCCGAACGCGAAGCTCAGGGCGTCCGCGATCGCCGCCGCGAAGCCGGCGGCGATGAGCGGGCGCGTGGTTCCGGAAGGCATCACGCCACGATAACGACGGGCGGCGGTCAGCTGGGGTCGGCCAGGAGGGCGTCGAGGCGGCGCCGGGCCGCGGTCAAGGACCTCGCCCGGCGCCGCATCCCCGCCCAAGGATCCTGCTCCTCGAGCCGACCCTCGAAGGTCCGGAGCACGAACGTGGTCGGCGACAGCTTCCGGTCGTCCAGCTCGGACCAGTCGAGCGGCGTGGCCACCGGCGCGGCCGGCCGTGCCCGCACGGCATAGGCGGGCACGGCCGTCTGCGCCCACGCGTTCCGCATCGTGTCCAGGAACAGCCGGCCACGGCGCTTGGCCTTCCGGAACTCCATCGTCAACGACTCGGGATCGCGCCGGGCCATCACCTCGGCCACGTCACGGGCGAACTCCGCCACCGTCGCGAAGTCGGCCTTCCGGTCGAGCGGCACCGACACGTGGAGCCCCTTCCCGCCGGTCGTCTTCACGAAGCTCGGGAGCTCCAGTTCGTCCTCGAGGAGCGACCGCAACGTCTTCGCCGCCCTCCGCGCCTGTTCGAAGCCGCCCTCCGTGGGATCGAGGTCGAAGATCACCTCGGCCGGTCGGTCGAGCAGGTCGGCCTTGCTGAGCCACACGTGCGGCGTGAGACAGGCCTGGTTCGCCAGGTACACGAGGGTCGCCGCGTCCTTGATCAGGACGTGTTCGAGGGACCCGCCGTGCATCCCCACGCGCACCCGCTCGATCCAATCCGGGAAGTACGCGGGGATCCGCTTCTGGAAGATCCGCTGTGCGCCGATCCCGTCGGGGTACCGCTCCATCGAGACCGGCCGTTCCTCGACGTTCGGCAGGATCCGCTCGGCGACGCGCCGGTAGTGCTCGAGGAGCTCGCCTTTGGTGATGCCGTCGTCGGGATACAGGACCTTGTCGAGGTTCGAGACCTCGAAGGACCGCCGGCCGACCGTGATCTCCGGGCGGGCCATCGCGGTCGACCGCGTCGCGCTATGCCCGCTCGTCGAGCGCGGCCTCGACCTCGTCGAGGTGCTCGCCCCGGTGGTCCGCTCGGAGGGCGTAGATCGGGCTCTGGGGGTCCTGCGGGTAGAGGCGATCCGGAGGCAGCGAGGCGACCTTGGCGTCGGTGGCCTCGGCGATCTCCAGGGATAGCTTCGCCAGCTCGAGCGGCGGCACCGCGTGGATCAGCGGCCGGGACGCGTCGTTGATCCAGTCGACGTCCTCGGCCTCGTTGTCATCGGGGCCGAAGGGCTCGCCGCGCTCCAGCTTCTCGGAGAGCGCCAGCACGCGCGCGTCCCAGAACGCGATGTGGCCGAAGACGGCGGCGACGGTCCAGGAATCGTTCACCGGGGCTCGGAGCTCGTCCTCGCTGAGCCGCTCGACGAGCGCGCGGAGGCGTTCGCGCTCGCGGGTGTTCTCCTCGATGAAGGCGCGATCGTCCGTCATCCGTCGACCATACCGCCCCTGGCGGGGGCGGAGCCGGCCGAGCCCGCTACCGCCGGATATCGTGCCGGCTCGAGGAGGGTTCGAGTGCGGAAGTTGATCGTCGCCGAGTTCGTGACCCTGGACGGCGTGATGGAGGCGCCCGGGTTCGAGGAACACCCGGAGGGCAGGAACGCCTGGGCCCTCCAATACGCCACCGACGACAACCAGCGACACAACGTCGACCAGCTCATGGGGACCGATGCGTTGCTGCTGGGACGGAGGACGTATCAGATCTTCGCGGCCTTCTGGCCTTCGGCAGACGACGAGGTCTTCTCCCCCAAGATCAACGCGATGCCCAAGTACGTGGTGTCGAGGTCGATGTCCGAAGCGCCGTGGAACAACACGACGATCCTCCACGAGGTCGGCGACGTGTCACGGCTGAAGGAGGAACCGGGCGGCGACATCCTGGTGCTGGGCAGCGCCGACCTCGTGGACGGTCTCTTGGACCACGGGCTGGTCGACGAGCTGTCCCTGATGGTCCACCCGGTGATCCTCGGCAGCGGGAAGCGGCTCTTCCGCGAGCACCGCGACCTCAGCCATTGGGAACTGACGTCCACCAAGACGTTCGACTCCGGGACCGTGCTCCTGAACTACGTCCCGGCGGCGGAGGGCCCGACCAGCATCTACACCGAGGCGTACGCCTGGAACCGGGAGGCGATGAAGTCGATGGAGGCGGCGCAGGACGCCGACCGGGTGCTCGCGTCGGTCCTGTTCACCGACATCGTCGACTCCACCGGGCGCGCCGCGGCACTCGGGGACAGGCGATGGCAGCAGGTGCTGGAGGAGCACGATCGGACCGCTCGGCAGGAGGTCGAGCGCTTCCACGGCACGCTCGTGAAGACGACCGGCGACGGGGTCCTGGCGACGTTCGACGCGCCGACCCGCGCTCTGCGGTGCGCGTTCGAGCTCCAGCGGAGCATGGTCCACGCCGGGCTCGGGATCCGCGCCGCGATCCACACCGGCGAGATCGAGATGCGCGGCGACGACGTCGGCGGGATCGGCGTGCACATCGCCTCGCGCGTCCTTTCGCAGGCCGGCGAGGGGAAGGTCGTCGTGACGAGGACGGTGCGAGAGCTGGCCACCGGCACCGACCTGGTGTTCACGCCGCTCGGCGCCGTCGGCCTGCGCGGCGTCCCCGACCAGTGGGAGCTCTTCGAAGCGTCGACCCGTTAGCGACGACGGGGCTGAGGAGCCGGCGAGGCCTGAGTGCCCTATGGCAGCGTGAGGGTTCCCTTCAGGCTCGCGTGCCCCTCGTCGCCCGAGTTGTGGTCGGAATCCGTCCCGCTTCCCTTCGCTCCGCGGAAGACACCGGTGCCTCGATCGACCGTCCACGTCGTGTTGATGTCGGCTGGGTTCCCGAACGACATCTGCGCTCCGGGTGCGAACGACGACTGACCCGGGAAGCAGACCGTTCCGGTTTCGTCGAGCGTGAGCGTGCTGCCGTCGGACGCGAGCGTGATCACACGGATCCCTTCGAGGTTGCCGCAGTTGGTGCCCTCGATCGGCGCGAAGTCGGTCAGGTCGAACGCGCTGGTGGCGCTGCCGAAGCCGCTGACGGTACCGACGCCGCACAGGAAGTGGCTGCATGGTTTCGAGTTCGCCCGCCCGAACGTCTCCTTGAACTCCGCGCTGAACGCGACCGTCGTCTTCGCCGAAGCCGGGAGCGCGGCGAGAACGAGCGTCACGACCAGTCCGGCCACCGCGAGGATCACTGAAGCCCTTCGCATGGTCCCTCCCCTCGTCGGGAAACCACGATGCTAAGTTGCGCAACCGCCGCAGCGCAAGGTGACGTTCCCAGCACGTCGACGATGAAACGGCCGCCCCCCACATCCACGGGCCATGGAATCATCCTGACCATGAGCGACCGGCTCGGCTCGATCCTGACCGTCATCGTGCTGGGAGCGGCGCTGTCGAGCTGCGACGGTGACCCGCCCCCGGAACGGCGAGAGATCCCGGTCGAGGTCACCCGGGTGAGGGCCGACCTGGATTGCTCCCGGGCCGACACGCAGGACGCCTGCGACGTCGTGGCCTACGTGACGATGGACAACCCCTCCAACCGGCAGGTTCGTGTTCGAGCGTGCGCGATCGGCCGCGGCGAGGAGCTCGGGAGTCCGATCGCGCTCCGGAACGAGGTCCTCATGGCACCACATCGGTCTGCGATCGTGAAGATCGAGTACCTGCAGTTACTCAGCTATCTGCTCTCGGCCGACGAGTTGCTGGCCACCGAGGACTGGCGCGCGGAGTGCCAGACGGCGTATCCGCTTCCGCCGGCCCCCGAGCCCCAGGACACCGACCTGGTCGCCCTGGACTGCTCGTCCGAGTTCTTCCTCTTCGGGCCCGGCCTCCTGGCCGACAACTACGGGCTCCCCGCGTTCGACGCGCAGCGCGTCGCGATGCAGAAGGGCGACTACTTCGACTTCGGCGCGAGCGCGATCGAGGCGTGTGCGACCGCCCTCACGCGGGCGGATGAGCGATACGAGCAGGCCCGGCTCGCGCGATGGGCGCCGTATCGCCTGGAACGACACTGGCTGCACCGATGGAGCCGGTACTACAACTGCGCACTGGCGGTCCTGAACGACTACCAGGGGCCGGCGCGGCGGCTCCTCCAGGGGTCGATCTCCGTCGAGCGAGCCGCCCGGGCGATCTCCTTCAATTCCAGACGACACGACCTCTCTCGGCCCGGGTACGACGGGTGCCTCCCCGGGCTCAAGCTCGGCCTGATGCTCCGGGCCGCGTGATCGACGATGAAGGGGCGGCGGGCCGTTCCGGCCCGCCGCCCGTTTTCTCGGTATCGGTCGGCCCTACGGGCAGATCCCGTCCGGGTCGTCGGTGTTGCCGTTGTTGCCCACCCACGTGTTCGCGGTACCCGACGTGCCCGATCCGATCGACTGGTCCTCGCAATCGAACGGGGTGTTCCCCGTCGCGGTGTTGAACCGGATCGAGTTGCCGTTCGTCCCGCCCCCGAAGAGGATCCCGTCCCCGCCATTGTTCGTCAGCGTGTTGTTCCGCGCCGTGACGGAGGCGAAGTCGAGAGCCGAGACGTCGATCCCTGCGCCTTCGGCGCCCGTGACCGTATTGCCGAGGATGCTCACGTTCTCGGCGCCGGAGGACACCTGCAGCGTGTCCCGGACCGCGATCCCGGCGAAGCCCGGGTTGGTGAGCACGTTCCGCTGGATCACGATCGCATCCGAGTCTCCGCCGACGAAGATCGTCGACCCGAAGTCGTCGAGGTCGTTCGTGTCGTTCGACTTGTTGTTCACCACGTGTGCGTTCTCCGTGTTGAACAGCGCGACGAACGTGTTGTCGTTCATGCTCTGGTTCCCGCTGATGAGCAGCCCCTCTTGCTGCGTTCCCGCGGTCGCGAACAGGATCCCTACGTTCGTCTGGTTCTCGGTCCGGTTCTGGGTGATCGAGATGTTCAAGGCGCCCTGGTCCGAGTAGATCCCGTTGCCCGACGCGGAACCAGGCCGGTTGTTGTCGATCAGCAGGTTGCGTCGGACCACCGTGTTCGTCGGCCCGCCGCTGTGGAGGTAGATCCCGAACACGTTGTCGCGGACGACGTTGTTCAGGAGCTGGTACCCGGAGAACGTCGGCGACGTCTGGATCCCCGCGTTGTTCGTGTTCCCCTCCACGAGGAAGCCGTTCAGGATGATCCCGTCCGCCTGCAGCATGAAGATCGGCTGGTTCGGATCCAGCGTGTGAACGACCGACTCGGTCGCGGGATTAGCCACGCGGGTCTTCGCGTCGGAGCCGGCCCTCGCTCCCCTGATGTTCAACTGCTTGGTGACGTTGACGTTCTCGGTGTACGTGCCCGGACAGACCTTGACGGTGTCTCCGGCCACGGCCGCGTTGACGCCCCCCTGGATCGTGGTGTTCGCGGGGGCAGTCGCCCCGCAGCTGGTCGGAGTCGCCATCCCGTCATCGTCGACGACCACCGTGGTCGCCGCCCTCGCCGGCGATGCGACGAACATCACCGCGCCAGTAGTGAGCGCAAGTGCAACACGGAACAAGTGCTTCATGGAACCCCTCCTCTGTCATCATCCATCGGAAGAGTCAGCTTCCAACGCGCCCCCTCCAGACGGTGAGCCGCGAGTGGATCCCTTCGCCCGTTGATCAGCTGAGGACCGCCCCGCGGTAACGCGGAGACTGACTCCTTGCGGTGCAAACTATCTCACTGGGGCCTCCCGTGTGCCTGGTCCTCCTTCCCATCTGGATTCGCGCATGAGCCTTCGGCTGCACGCCATCCGGGGTACGCCCGGTCGGTCGGGGAAGATCATGATGTCTCGCGGGTGTGCGACGGCGTCCCCCGCTTCCGAAGTCGGGACTATATCGGGTCGAGGCAACCGTGTGAACCACCCGAGCCCTCGGATCTCGTGGGCCAGAGCTGGCGACGGGGGTGCGTATCGCGAGCGATGCGGGCGGGAGTGCCGTGGAACATGTCAACGGTGGCGAACCGCTCGTTCTCCGTGACGACCCGATCGATCTCCGGATTCTCGTGGTTCAGCGCGATCACGAATCGGAGGGGCTCCGCCCGGACCGACTCGTACTCGAGGCGCGTGAGCCTGATCGGGTCGGTGCACCGTCGGTCGGAGCACTCACAGAGATAGGTATCGATGCGAGGACCGATCCCGAGACGGGCATCGTTGTCCCACTCGGTCCGTTCGTTCAGCTCCCGGAAGATCGTCTGGTTCGCCGCCTCCTGATCCATCCACTCATACATGCGGCTCACCGCCCCCCTACGCGGATGTCTCGAAGGTCGAGCACGATCGCCTTCGTGCCGTCGTCGTTCCACGCGGTCGGCTGATCGACGAGCTTCGGGACGGTCGCGATGTCGAGCTCGCTGGATCGGACGATGCCGGTGACGCCGTTCCGCGCATCGATCCGGGTGATCATGTCCGGGCCGGTCCCCATCGAGCCCTACTCCCGTCCCAGGCACGGCTCGCCGCGCCATCCGCGTGCGGGGACCGTGGGTTAGGGCCTCTGACCTGCCGGAACCGTCTCTCTAGGGCTCGGCGGCCCCAGTCTACGCTCCCGGTCTCGACCTCGCAGACGGCCGTTGCTACGATCGGTCCGTCCTTCCCGACGGGCTATGGAGAGGGAGAGCGTTCTCCGTCTGCGTGTCCTGGTCACCGATGGGCCGGGGGTACGGCTCGATGAGGTCACTCGCACGGTGGCCAGGTTGGGTCACGATGTGATCGCGCGGGAGTCATCCCTGCCCGACGTCTCACGCCTCACGGCGACCGTACGTCCGGACGTGGCGCTCGTGATCGTGCACGAGGGCAACCGGAAGGGCCTCGAGATGATCGACCGGATCGTCCACGAGGCCACCTGCCCCGTGATCGCGGTTCTGGACGTGCAGGACCGCGCGTTCATCCAGGAGGCTGCAAAGCGGGGCATCTTCGCCTACATCGTTCACGGCAGCGACCCTCAAGAGATGCAGAGCTCGATCGACATCGTCCTGCGACGGTTCGCCGAGTACCACGACCTGGAAGGCGCGTTCGGCCGACGAGCGATCACCGAGCGGGCGAAGGGCATCCTCATGGAACGCCACGGGATCGACGAGCAGGCCGCCTTCGAGATGCTTCGAACGGAAGCTCGCCGGACCAACCGGAAGCTCCTCGACCTCGCCGAAGCCGTGGTGACGAGTCGATCGATGCTTCCCACCGGTCGATCACGAGCGATGGAACCGGCTTCCGGGGAGCCGGAGCAGCCGGCCTAACGAGGGTCGCCGGATCGGGCGAAGGAGACACGGCTGACGCGAGGCCGTTCAGCTCGCATCATTGCTCGACGGAGCTATCCCCGGGGGACGATGGGCGCGAACGAGACATCGACCGCAGAAGGCGAGCGATCCAGGTTGCGACAACGCCTGGATCGGCTGCGGCTGTTGTTCCGCGATCCCTACCTCGAATCGGCGTTCCGCGCCGACCAGTTCCGCCTCAACCTCGGCAACATCCGGTTCGCCTTCCTGGCAGGGATCGCCCTCTGGATCACGTGGGGCCTGCTCCTGCGGCCGCACATGCTCGCCCTCTCGGACCGGAGCCTGGACGCGCTCATGCGGTTCGGCGTGTTCATCCCCTTGTTGATCGTCGGTTTCGCGCTCACGTATACGCGGATCTTCGGCCGGATCTGGGAATGGGTGTCGGTCGTGATCGCCGGTGCGACGCTCCTCCTCTGGGTCTTCTACGTCTCCCGCGTGACCACGTTGCCCCTGGAGTACGGCTACGTGGGCGTCATCTTGATCACGGCGTTCACCTACACGTTGCTGCGATTGCGGTTCGTCTGGGTGGTGCTGATCACCCTGATCGGCATCGTCACGTACCTGATCTACGCGTTCACCGCAGCGTCCGTCTACCCCGTGACCAAGACCCTCGCGACGCTCTACCTCGTCTCGTTCGGCGGCCTCGGCGCGATCGCCGCGTATCGCATCGAGCGGTTCACTCGGCAGCTGTTCCTCCGGGGACGCCAGCTCGACCGGGAACGGCAGCGGTCCGACAGCCTCCTGCTCAACGTCCTGCCCGAAGCGATCGTCGAACAGCTGAAGGTCTCGTCCGGCGAACGGATCGCGCAGCGCTTCGACGAGGTCAGCGTCCTCTTCGTCGACGCCGTGGGGTCCACGGAACAGGCCGCGCGGTCCTCTCCGGAGGCGTTCGCCGACGCCCTCGATGAACTGTTCCGCCGGTTCGACGGGATCGCGGAGCGCCACGGCCTCGAGAAGGTCAAGACGATCGGCGACGCGTACGTGGCGGTCGCGGGTGCACCGAGCCCTTTCGCCGATCACGCAGCCGCGGCGGTCGCGATGGCGCTCGACGTCCTCGCGGAAGCGGGAACGATCAGCTGGCCGTCGGGCGACCCGATCGTGGTCCGGGGCGGGATCGCGACCGGGCCGGCCGTCGCCGGCGTGATCGGGCAACGGCGGCTCGCGTATGACCTCTGGGGCGACACGATGAACCTCGCGAGCAGGCTGGAGGAGAACGCGCGAGCCGGTCAGGTCCTGGTGTCCGAATCGACGGCCGGGTCACTGACCGATCGGTACGAATTCAGTCCACCCGAGATCCTCGATCTGAAGGGAAAGGGTCCGACGCCCTGTCGTGCCCTCCTCCGCCGCTCGACGGCCCCGATCACGGTCCCGCTCACCTCCGAGGTCGAATGAGAGGGGTACGCGGCGGCAACGTGCGCGCGGCGACCGTCGCGGCCCTGTGCCTCGCATTGGCCGCATGCTCCGAGGCCTCGGATCAGACGCCGCGTCCGTCCGTCGGAGGGAACGTGATCAGCGTGGGCGTGTCCGGCGCGTTCGCCGAGAACCAGATCGTCGCGGAGATGTACGCCCAGGTCCTCGAGGGCGCCGGCTACACCGTCGAACGACATCTCGATCTGCGGTCTCGAGAGCTCTCGCAGAACGCCCTGGAGGCGGGCCAGATCGACGTGAAACCCGAGTACCTGTCGTCGTTGCTGCTGTTCCTCGATCCGAACGCCGAGGCGTCGGCAGATACGGCCGACGTCGCCCGGCAGGACGCCGAGCTCCTCCGACAGCGAGGCATCACGCTGCTCACGCCGTCGCCCGCTCAGGACACGAATCAGTTCGTGGCGAACGCGGAGACGGCGCGGCGGTACGGCCTGACCACGGTGAGCTCGCTCGCCCCCGTGGCCGACCGGCTGACGTTCGGCGGGCCGCCGGAATGCCCCCAGCGGCCGTTCTGCCTCCCCGGGCTGTATCGGGTGTACGGGATCCTCTTCGACGACTTCGCCCCGCTCGACGCGGGGGGGCCGCTCACCATCCAGGCCCTCGGCAGCGACGACGTACAGATCGGACTGCTCTTCTCGACGGACCCTCGCATCGAGGAGAAGGGATTCGTCCCGCTCGTCGACGACCGGGACCTGCAGGACGCTGAGAACATCACGCCCGTGATCCGCTCAGACACGCTGAACGATGAGATCCGCACGAGGCTCGACGCCGTGAGCGCTCGACTCTCCTCGAGGGAGATGACGGAGCTCGTGGGGAAGGTCGTGATCGACGGAGAGAGCGTGGCTTCCGTGGCGGCCGGATTCCTCGATCGAAACGACCTGATCTGATCGGCGCGATCGCGTCCGTGGGCGCTGAGGGACTCGAACCCCCGACCTTCTCCTTGTAGGGGCGACAGGGTCAGCACTCTCGAAGGTTGATACGGATCCCCTTCTCGAAGTCATCAGGTGGACGGATCCCGAAGACAGATCAGGCGCCTACTGTGATCGGGACGCCGGGCTCGCACCTC
>Ga0114129_10012259_pt1 | contig 12197 bp, 8 predicted proteins | sample RhiMetdeltSRZDD1_FD_80071 | JGI IMG/M metagenome (GOLD analysis project Ga0114129, IMG submission 80071) | Populus rhizosphere microbial communities from Tennessee, USA - Rhizosphere MetaG P. deltoides SRZDD1 (version 2) (version 2) | ecosystem: Host-associated > Plants > Roots > Rhizosphere >...
ACGGCCCCGGTCACACTTCGTCGTCCGAGGACCCGGCGGAGCGATGGTGTCGGGACGCGCTCGACGATCGCGGCCCCGCCGTCGCGAAGCGCCGCATCGGCGGCGCCAAGGTCGGCAGCATCGCCGACGAGCAGCGCACGCTCGCCCGGCAGCACGCCATGGCGTGCGACGAGATCGACCACCCGGTGCGCCCCCATCACACCCGGGCGATCGGCGCCGCGGACCGTCGGGATCCGCTCGTACGTGCCGGTCGCGGCGAGGACCGCTCCGGCGCGGATCGACCACAGCGTGGAATCGTCGATCGCCGTCACGACGCCCTCGTACCAGCCGACGGCCGTCGCGCCGTCGAGGAACCGGATGTCGGGGTGACGCGGGCGCGCGCGACCGGGGACCGCTTCCAGCAGCGCGACGCGGACGCCGCCGTCCGCGGCCTCGTCCGCCGCGGCGACGCCAGATCTGCCCCCGCCCACGACGAGTACATCGACCTCGAGGTCGACCGCCACGCGCGACCGGGCCGCCGAGGGGCGCGCGACCGGTAGCCGGCCTCGGCCGCCGAACCCGCGGATCACGTCCAGATAGCGCTTCCGGAGTCGCCGCGGGCGCAGGAACCGATGGTGATAGAAGGTCGGCGGGACCAATCGCGAACCGACATCCAAGAGCCCGAACAGGTCGCGATCCGCGGACGGCCAGGCATGCTCGCTGCGGGCGACGAGGCCGTCGCGCACGGGGACCTGGCACGAGCGGACGCTCGGTCGCCCGTCGACCTCGCACTCGCACCAGCCGCACTGACCGGTGTCGCACATCAGACCGCGCGGCCGATGGAACCGGAAGCTCCGCGACAGGATGGGCCGGCCCGCCGCGAGGAGCGCTACGGCAAGCGGCTCGCCCTCGGCCGCCTCGATCGACCGGCCATCGACGTTGATGTGGACCCGACGCCGCGGGGGGAGAGGCGCCGGGTCCACACGGGTCGATAGGCGACGTGGCGGCACGTCAGCGGATGTGGAACGTCGGGGAGCTGTCGATGCAGACGCGCTTCGATTCGAGGTATTCGTCGAGCCCTTCCATGCCGAGCTCGCGGCCGATGCCGCTGCCCTTGACGCCACCGAACGGGCTCTCGGCCAGCCGCACGTAATGGGTGTTGACCCAGACGTCGCCGACGCGCAGCCGACGCGCCAGGCGGATCGCCCGGTCGAGGTCGCTCGTCCAGACCGCACTGCCGAGCCCGAGCGGGTTGTCGTTCGCGATCGCCAGCGCCTCGTCCTCATCGTCGAACGTCAGCACGGACAGGACCGGCCCGAAGATCTCCTCGCGCGCGATCGACATCTCGGGACGCACGTCATCGAAGATCGTCGGCGCCATGTAGAAGCCGTCGGCCCACTCGCCACCGAGTCGCTCGCCGCCGAGGACGAGCCGCGCCTGCTCGCGCCGACCGCGCTCGACGTAGCCGAGCACGCGCTCAAGCTGGCGCGACGAGACCATCGGGCCGAGCTGCGTCGACTCGTCGAGCGGCGAACCGACCTTCAGCGCGCGCGCCCGCTCCATGAGCCCATCGATGAACGCGTCGTGGATCGAGCGGTGCAGCAGCAGGCGCGAGCCCGCGGTGCAGGATTGGCCGGCGTACAGGAAGATCCCGACCGCGACCGCATCGAGCGCCTTGTCCAGGTTGGCATCGGGGAACACGAGGACGGGCGCCTTGCCGCCGCCTTCGATGGCCACCCGCTTGAAGTTGCGAGACCCGAGCTCCATGAGGCGGCGGCCGACCTCGCTGCTCCCGGTGAACGAGATCTTGTCGACGCGCGGATCGGCGGCGAGGGCCTCACCGATGACCTCGCCCTGGCCGACGACACCATTCGCGACGCCGGGTGGCAACGCCTCGATCCGGTCGAGCAGCTCGAAGATCGCCATCGACGATGCCGGCGCGTCGCTGGCCGGCTTGAGGATGAACGTGCAGCCGGTCGCGATCGCCGCCCCGATCTTGCGGAGTGGCAGGTCGACCGGGTCGTTCCACGGCGTGATCAGGCCGCAGACCCCGACCGGCTCCTTCATGACGAAATTCAGGAGGTGACCCGGCGCGCTGCTCGTCACCTCGCCGTGGATCAGACGCGCGGCGCCGGCATAGAACAGGATCCGGTCGATCGCAGGCTCGAGCTCGCGCTCCCGGACGTAACGGATCGGCTTGCCCATCTCGCGGGCGACGAGCTCCGCCAGGCGACCCGATTCCTCCCGGAGCAGCCGTGCAAGCTCGTACAGGATCGCCGACCGTGCCTTGCCGGCGGTCGTCGGCCAATCGGTGCCGTCGAACGCACGTCGCGCGGCGTCGATCGCCGCCGACAGGTCCTCGGTCGTCGACGCACGAGCCGTCGCGACCAGCTCACCGGTCGCCGGGTCGCGGCTCTCGAACGACGTCCCACCGGCGTCGCGCCAACCGCCGTCGATGTAGTTGCGAACCTCGATGGTGCGCGTGCCCGTATCGATCATCGACTCCTCCGGATGGCGTCGATCACGACATCGACCGCCTCGTTCGCCAGCCCTTCATCGATGGTCAGCGGCGGGCTGATCTTCACCACCTGTTCGTAGCGGCCGGCCGCAGCGACGATCACACCGGCGTCGAACGCCCGGGCTCGCACCGCCGCGGCCATCTCGCCGTCGGGCTCCTTGGTCGCGCGGTCACGGACGAGCTCGATCCCGATGAAGAGACCGAAGCCGCGGATATCACCGACGCCGGGGTCGCCGTCGAGGCCCGACCGGAGCCGCTCGAGGAGGCGAGTCCCGAGGTCGGCCGAGCGCTCCCAGAGGCGTTCGCGACACATCACGGCGATGGCAGCCCGGCCGGCCGCGAGGTTCACCGCGTTCCCCAGGAAGGTCGACGTGTGGGTGCCCGGTGTCCAGTGGCTCATGTGCGCGGCACGCCCGACGACCGCCGATAGCGCGAGGCCGCCGCCGATGCCCTTGCCGACCGTCATCAGATCGGGGACGACCGCGTCGTGCTCGGAGGCCCACAACCGGCCGGAGCGCCCGAAGCCGGACTGGATCTCGTCGAAGATCAGGGTGATCCCGTGCATGTCCGCGAGGGCCCGAAGCCCGGCGAGGAATCCGTCGGGCGGTCGGACGATCCCGCCGTTGCCCTGGATCGGCTCGACGATGATCGCCGCGAGCGGCCCGATCCCCGATCCCGGGTCCTCGAGCGCCAGGCGCACGAGGTCGAGAGCGGCTGCGCCAGTCCCGCTCGTACCGCCGAGCGCATCCGGCCAGCGATACGGGTCGGGGTAGGGGAGGAAATGGGCATCGGCGTCGATGCCGACCTTCGAGCGGAAGGCCGACTTGCCGTTCAATCCGACGACACCACCGGCCCGCCCGAAGTAGCCTCCCGAGAACGCGAGCACCTCCCGGCGGCCGGTCAGGCTCCGCGCGAGCCGGACGGCGATGTCGTTCGCATCGGCGCCGCTGATCCCGAGCAGCGCGCGATCGAGCTCGCGCGGGACGATCGCGAGCAAGTCCTCCTCGAACGCGACCCGTTGCTCGCTGACCGCGGCCGTCGAGACATGGCTGGCGACGCCGATCTGCGCGGCGACCGCGGCGACGACGTCCGGATGGCTGTGCCCGATCGTGGCGGCGGCGAAGCTGCCGGCCAGGTCCGTGAAGCGGTTCCCGTCGGGGTCGACGAGCGTCGCGCCCGTCGCGTGATCGACGACGAGCGGCTCACCCGCGCCGGTCCTTGGCCCCGCACCTTCGACCTGGCGCATCCGCTCGATGATCGCGCGCGCCTTCGGACCGGGATACGGCGCGCGCTCGTCAGCCATCGACGCCGCCGGCATAGACGTGCCGCCCGTCGACGACGACGTCCCGCCCGTCGAAGGCGACCGTCGGCGACATGACCAGGCCATCGAGGTGGACGTCGCATTCGACGGTCCCGCCGTACTCGTTGGCCGAGTCCCCGAGGGCGAGGTGCACCGTACCGTAGGCCTTCTTGGCCTCGGTGATCTCATCGGCGATCCGCGCGGCGCGGTTCAGCCCGATCCCGATCTCGCCGATATTGTCGGCGTCCGCGACCGTCGCGACGATCTCGCGGAGGCGGGCTGCCGCGGTCCCGCCCTGGATGTCGACGGCGCGACCCCCGTGGACCTCGATCCGGACGGGCTCGGCCAGCGCACCGAGATCCGACGCGACGCGCTCCCACACGATGACGCCCTCGGAGGTCCCTTCGAGCGGTGGCAACGACACCTCGCCCCCGGGCAGCGCCGACACCTCGCCGGGGGCGAGGCAGATCCCGGTCCGCCATGCCACGGGTTCGCGGCCGGTGACCGCGGCCCGCAGGTCCGTCCCGGCCGGCGAGGTGACGCGGACCTCCTGGACACCGCGCCACAGAGCGGCCAGGAGCTCGGCCTGCTTGCGGATCGAGAAGAAGTCCGCGGTCATCGCGCCGTTGCGCCACGCGTCGGCGCGGTAGGGGGCGTTGAAGTCGCCACGTACGCCGGACCGCTGCGCCTCGGCCTTGGCGGCGGTGTGGTAGAGCGAGGTACTCGCCGCGCAGAGGACGGCGTCCGCCGTACGCATCGCGAGCGCGGCGTCTGCCGGTGGCTCGGCCCCGCTCCGCGCCAGCGGCTCGATCGTGATGACGGACGCCTCCGCGCCGAGATCCGCGGCCGCCGCAGCGAGCGCCTCGGGGATCTCGCGGTCGGTCCGCGTGTCGACCACGATGACGAAATGCTCGCCTGTGGTGAGGCCGAGATAGTCGCCCGCGACGCGCCTCGCGACAGATGCGACCGTGTGCGCGGCGACCGTCACTCGCCGGCCTCGGGATGGTCGATGTCGACGAGCTTCCAGCGTCGCCAGACGTCCTCGGCCTCCGCCGGATCGTGCTGCTCGTGGCGCTGGTATTGCCCGGCACGGCTGATCGAATACTTGCCGGCCTGGTACAGGTCCGCGAGCGTCTCGGCTGCCTTGAGCGCGAGCAGGTTCGGGTTGAGGATCGGCAGCTCGCGGTGGCGCCCGGTGGTCATGATCTCGCGCTCCAGGCAGCCCGCGATGATCGTGCAGCCGAGGATGATCACCTCGGACCCATCGTCCTCGAGCCACTTCATCGACAGGGCGGCGGCATCGTCCGCCACGGCGGACGTGTCCTTGATCATGTCCGTGATGTACCAGTCGATGCAGCGGACGCCACGGCAGTTCGCGGCTCCGTGCAACCGGACGATGTCCTCGAGCCACGGCACCGCTTTGCGGTGGTCGGTCAGCACCGTGAACCGATGACCGAAGTACGAGGCGTGGTTCATGGACGCCTCGAGCGGTCCGACGACGGGGATGTCGACGAGCTCGCGGGCCACCTTCACACCAGGGTCGTAGCAGCAGCCGACGACGACCGCGTCGTAGCCCTCCTTCTCGAGGCGGCGGACCACGCGGAAGATCGCCAGCTCCATGAGGTGCTTCGGGTAGTAGTAGTCGATGTTCTCTGGCACCCCGTCGAGGTGGATGACGTCGACATGCGTGCCGGCTCCGGCATACGGGACCAGCGTCTCCTCGATGATCTGGTCGAACGCCGCCGTCCCGAACGGGTTGATGAAGGCGATGCGCCGCGTCGACCGATCGGCGGTCGTGGCCGGGGCGGTGTCGGAGCGGGTCTCGGTCTGCATCGTCACCACACGCTCGTGTCGACGGGGTCGTGGAGTCCGGGCCGGTCGGCACGGAACGGCGTGATGTCCATGAACGGATCACCTCCGGTGACGAGATCCGCGACGATCCGGCCGGTCGTCGGGCCGGCCGCGTTGCCGAAGACGTGTCCCGCGGCGACGACGACGTCGTCGAGGCCCGGTACGGCATCGATGATCGGCAGGTTGTCGGTCGTGTACGGCAGGATCCCGGCCCATGCCCGCGCGAACTTGGCTGGCCGGAGTGCCGGGAAGATCGCCGGGAGGCTTTCGGTGAGCAGCGCAACGCCGGCGAGATCCGGCTCCCAGACGAAGCCCGGGTAATCCATCGCGCACCCGAGCAGGTAGGAGCCGTCGGCGCGCTGGCAGACCGCTTCGAGAAGCGCCTTGCCGTGGCGGTCCTCGGCCTCGTTCAGCCAGTCCTCGCGGCGGAACGACGCGAGATCACGAAAGATCTTGTACTGCTTGACCGCGCCCGGCCCGTACAGGATCGGACCGAGGCCGCGTTCCATCGGCGTCGTCTGGACGATCTGCAGCCGCATCGGGTGGATGGGGACGTCGACGCCGACCGTACGGAGCAGCTCCGGGGTCCACGCCCCGGCCGCGACGACCACGTGGCCCGGTGTGTACGTCTCGTCGTCGGTGACGACGCGCACGATCCTGTCGCCTTCCCGGTCGAGCGACAAGACCTTCGTCCGCTCGACGATCCGCGCCCCAGCCCGTTCCGCTGCTGTCGCGAAGCCGCGGACATAGCGGTCGGACTCCATCTGGGCGTCGAGCGGACAATAGGAGGCGCCGATCACGGTGTCGGGCAGGATCGGCGCCAGGGAGCGCGCCTCATCACCGTCGATCAGGCGGACGTCGATCCCATCCGCCTGACGCTGGTCCACGAACTCTCGGAGCGTCTCGAGTTGCGCCTCGGTGTGGACGTAGAGCAGACCGCCTTCCGTCCGAAGACCGAAGTCGTCGTCGAAGACGCCCGGCAGCTCCTCGAGCTCCCTCCGCAGATGCATCACGAGGTCGACCTCGGGCCCGACGCGTCTCGTGTGGAGCCAGATGTAACCGAGGTTTCGACCGGTCGCGCCATAGGCGAGCTCGTTCGCCTCGACGAGCGTCACCGATAGCCCGCGAAGCGCCAGGTGGTACGCCGACGCGGCGCCCACGATCCCGCCGCCGATCACGAGGACGTCGGGTGCGGTCGTTTCCTGTCGCGGAGCGGTCACCTGGCCTCCGGTGTCGGCCGCGCGAGCGGCCGGTGGGATCGGGTCGGGTCATCGACGCTACCAGCCGTTGCAAACCAGTCGTATGTGGTTCGACCACGAAAGAACCTACCGAACGCTGTCGACGAACCATAGGCCCGCGGGCGTCGTCGGCGGTATGATGCCGCCTTGATGCGCGCGCAAGGGTCAACCGTCGAGGGGCGGTCGCCGGAGGGTGCGCTGGACGCTGTGCCCGAGCCGATCGCGGTCGTGCTTCGCGATGCGATCGCGTCCGCCGGGCTGACGGGTGACGCCGCCGAGCGGCTGATCTCCGCCGTCGGGAAGATCACGGACGATGCTGTCGCGGCGACGGGACGTCGGCGTGCCGAGCAGGTCGAGCGTCTCCTTGCCACGGCCGTGCGCATCACCGAGTCCCTTGACCTCGACACGGTCCTCTCGGCGATCGTCGAGGATGCACGCGCCCTGTTGCGCGCGGACAGCGGCGACATGCTGCTCTGGGATCGCGAGCGGGATCGCCTGCGGGTCGTCGCCGTGTCCCAACGGCCCACGGACCTCCTCGGTTTCGAGATGGCCTTCGGCGAGGGACTCTCGACGCAGGCGATCCTCGCCCAGCGCGCGATCTGGGTCGACGACTACGCGACCTACCCGCACCGCGCCCAGGGGCTCGAGCGATATCACTTCGGTTCGGTCATCTGTGCGCCGCTGCTGTTCCGCGGGCAGGCGATCGGCGCGCTGAATCTCCACGCCACCCAGGGCGGCCATCGATTCGGACCTGAGGACGCTGACCTGCTGGCCGCCTTCGCCGGGCATGCAGCGATCGCGCTCGACCACGCCCGGCGCTACGAGAACGAGGTCCACCTGGGACGCGTGCTTGCCGAGACGAACGGGGAGTTGAGCCGCTCGTTGGTCGTCCAGCAACGCCTCGCCGAACAGGTGCTCCTCGACCGCGGGCCGGCCGGGATCGCCGAGGTCCTCGCCGAGCATCTCGGGCGGCGCGTCGTGATCCAGGACCACATCCGCCGCGTGATCGCGGGCGCATCGCCGTCGGGCGCGGACGACTGGCGGGCCCTCGTCGAGGGGAGTCCCGAGCCGGAGCCCTTCTCGGTCGCGATCCGCGTGGGCCGCGAGGTGGCGGGGCACCTCGTGCTGTCCGCCGAGCAGGACCTCGCGCCGATCGATCGCGCCCTCGTCGATGTCGCGGTCACCGGCGTCGCCCTCGAGTTCGCCAAGATCCGTGCCACGCTCGAGGTCGAGGAGCGGCTCCGGGGCGAAGCCATCGCGGATCTCCTCGGCGGGACATACCCCGACGAGCCGGCGATGGCAGCACGAGCGGCCAGGCTGGGCCACGATCTCGGCAGTCCGCACGAGCTGATGCTCGTCGACGTCGCCGTTCCGACCGCCTCGTCCGGCGCATCCGACGAGGACGACGCGACGCGGGCCGGCGGACCGGATCCGGATCGACGGTTCGTGGCGATCATCCGGGACGTGCTCGCGAAGCGCGCACCACGCAGCCTGACCGTGCTCCACGCGGGATCGATCGTCGTCCTGGCATCGAACCGGGGCCGCGGCGACCGCGACGGTCGGGCGATCGCCAACGACATCCTCGGCGCGCTCGAGACCGTTGCCGGCCCAGGCACCGTCACGATCGCGCTGGGTGACACCTGTCGTCGACCCGCCGACTATGCAGAGGCCTTCGCGGGCGCCCGCCGCGCGCTGGACCTGATGCTCAAGCTCGGCCGCCGCGGCGGTGTGGTCGGGGCTCGCGAGCTCGGGCCCTACGGGCTGCTGCTCCAGGCATCGGAACGCGACGAGCTCGAGGCGTTCGCGCGGAGCGCGCTGGAACCGCTCGTCGAGCACGACAGCCGCCACGGCGCGGATCTGCTCGGGACGCTCCGCGTCTACCTCGAGGAGGATCGGGTCCAGCGACGTGCGGCGGCCCGCTGCTTCATCCACGTCAACACCGTGGTCTACCGGATCAATCGCATCGAGCAGCTGCTGGGCCGCTCACTCGACGAGCCGGCGGCGGTCTTCGACCTCACGCTGGCGTTGCGGATCCTCGACGTGCTCGATGGCACGGCCGGGCAACCTGGGGTCGCCTCGCCGACGTGAGGGGCGCCTCGAGGCGATCGCCGGGCATCAGCCGGCCGTGAACGTCACGTCGCGGACGCCCGACGTAGGCGACACCCGCACGAGGACGCCCATCAGGACGCCGTCCTGATATTGACTACCGGGATTGATCCCGACGGTGCGCCCGAGCTTGTAGCGACCGCGACCCTCGTGGATGTGGCCGTGCAGGGCGAGCGCCGGCTGCCGCGCTTCGACGAGCCGCCGGACCGAGACGCTGCCGACCGGCCGCATCCGCGGCTCGCCCCCCGAGTCGTACTGGACCCGTAGCCCTTCATCGAGTTCCGGGGCCGCGTCGATCCCGGTGGCGTGCGGCGGCATGTGGAGATTCCAGACGGCCATGCCGCTCGGTGGCAGCCGATCGATCGTCCGGGCGATCCGGCCACCCAGCTCATCGTCGGGAAGCTCGCGTGGCGTATGCCACGGCGTCGGGGTCGATTCGCCGACCGACGCCATATGGATGCCGGGCGCGAGCTCGACGACCTCGCCCCCGACGTCCTCGAGCCTCGTCGACGTGGCTAGGACCGCGTCGATCTCCGGTGAATCGTCGTTACCGGCCATCACGACCGCCCGGATCGACCCGTCGGCGAGACGCTGATCGGCGAGCCGCATCCAATCGGCCAGTGCATCGAGCTTCAGCCGGGTGAAGGTCGAGCGTTCCAGATCCGGAGAGGCCTGGATGGCGGCGACCTCATCGACGGTCGTCACGTAGCCATAGGATCCCTCGTCGCGCGCGGTGCGGATCAGCTCGTCGACCTCGGTGCGGGTCTCGAGGTGGACAGGTCGTCCGCGCCAGGTCGCGGTCCACGACCCAGTGCCACCGGGCGCGGGGTAGATGGGCAGGAGGACCTTGCCGGTCAGGTCACCGCCGATGACCAGGACGTCGGCCCCGTAGAAGCGGCCCGCGTTGAGCCACTTCCGGAAGCAGACGTCCGAGCCGTGGATGTCGGCGACATAGAAGATCGTGCGCTCCGCGCCCGCGGTCACTCGGGTGGGATCTCCTTGAAGGCCGCGTCGATCGGGAGACCCTGCCGCTTGCGGTAGTAGCGGACGACGAAGAACAACACGAGCGGGATGACGAACTGGAGCCCGGTCGTGACGAGCTGCTGCGGGCTGTTGAGGAACAGCAGGTCGTTGGTCAGCATGAAGTACAGCCCGATGGAGAAGAACAGCAGGCCTACGACCCCACAGATGGACATGACCGGGATGCCGGCGATCCGCCAGTCGACGGCGCTGCCCTCCAGCAGTGCCCGCGTTCGCGGCAGGAACGGGAACACCACGCCACACAACGCGACCAGCCAGAACACGAAGTAGTACGCGAGCGCCGGCGTCAGGAACTGGAAGACGCCGACGTGATACAGGATCAGGAACAGCTCACCGATCACCGCCACGACGAGGACAGCGACCCACGGCGAGTTGTATCGCGAGTGGACGGCCGACAGCTTGTCCGGCATCACCCGGTCGAACGACCAGGCGAACATCGCCCGCGTGGCGATGAGCATCGCCGATGGGATCCAGAGGTAGCTCCACAAGACGAGGCCGGCGCCGACCAGCAGGAAGAGCGCCAGGTTATCGATGAGGACGCCGGCGTACAGGATGAACACCGGGTACGCCTCGACGGTCTGGTCGCCCGCGTAGTTGTAGCTCAGCCAGGTGAGGGCCTGATTGAACTCGGTCGTGACGGGGCGTGAGATCGCGAACCACAACCCGACGGCGATCCCGGCATACAGCAGCATCCCCCCGACCGTCGCGCGAAGCTGGGTCTTGACCGGCGTCCGAACCTCACCGCCGATGTAGGTCGACGCCCAGGCGACCAGCCAGATGATGGGGATGATGCCCAGCGTGTCCTTCAGGCTGAGGCCGGTCGGCATCCCGCTCTCCTTCGCCAGGTCGAGCGTGCCCTGGTAGGTCGGGATACCGGTCGCCGCGGCATATCGGTCGAACCCCGCCTGGAATGCCGTCTGCGACGCGAACAGGAAGATGACGATCAGCAGCAGGCCGGTCAGCGTCCCGATGATCCAGTTGATGTCCTGGAACCGCAGGTACGCCTTGAGCCCCAGGATGTTCAACGCGGCGACCAGGACCACGAAGAGCGTGCCGAAGATGAAATGCGTCTGCGGGTCGCTGGCCCACACCCCGATCGACGAGATCGTCGCATCGCCGCTCACCGCGCCGTACGACGTCAGGAGTGGGCCGAGGACGTACTGGCTGATCCAATACCCGCCGATGCCGACGTAGAACGCCTGGCTGGTGGCCGCCGCGAAGCTCGCCATGAAGCCGATCGCAGGGTGGAAGGTCCGGGACAGGAAGACGTACTCGCTCCCGGTCCGCGGCATGATCGCCGAGAACATCCCGTACAGGAGGTTGAAGAAGATCGCCATCGATGCCGCGACCGGGATGGCGATCAGCAGGTTGCTCTGCGGGAACACCGCCGGGTGCGCCCAGTACGTGAACATGATGTAGACGACGCCGATGTTGGCGACGTTGAGGAGCAGCATCCGCCACGGCGAGCCGACCCGGACGAGCCCGGATGACTCCCGACTGAACAGCTGTGCGGGTGCCTGGCCCGCGATGCCCGGTGTCGCGACCGCTTCGCCCATCCCTGCCTCCTCAGCCGCGCGTCCCGCGCTTTCGCCCGCGGACGCTAGGGACGCGGAAGGCCGCGGCCAATGGCGCCGAGCGACAGATACGCCTGCCTTCTGTTGTCGCTGACCACCGACCTCTACTGCGCCGTCAGCCCGCCATCGACCATGACGACCGCTCCGGTCATGAGGCGAGCGTCGTCCGAAACGAGGAAAGCGACGACGTCGGCCACTTCGTCGGGCTCGCCCTGGCGGCCGAAGGGCACCATCGCGTCGATGAACGGGACCAGGGCATCGCGTCCACCGGAACGATCGATCGCGGGATCGTTGAACGGCGTGTCGATCCAGCCGGGGCAGACCACGTTGACGCGGATTCCGCTTCGCGCGTAGTCGATCGCCATCTGCCGGGAGAGCATCACCACGCCCCCCTTGCTGGCGCAGTACGCGGCGATGCCTGCCTCGCCCACGACGCCCGCCGTCGATGCCATGTGCACGATCGCGCCGCCGCCGTTCGCAAGCATCAGCGGGACGATGTGGCGTGATGCCAGGAACGGCCCGGTCAGGTTGGTAGCGATGGTGCGATCCCAGTCCTCGAGGGACGCCTCCGTGACGGACCCGGGTGCAAG
>Ga0114129_10012260_pt1 | contig 12196 bp, 14 predicted proteins | sample RhiMetdeltSRZDD1_FD_80071 | JGI IMG/M metagenome (GOLD analysis project Ga0114129, IMG submission 80071) | Populus rhizosphere microbial communities from Tennessee, USA - Rhizosphere MetaG P. deltoides SRZDD1 (version 2) (version 2) | ecosystem: Host-associated > Plants > Roots > Rhizosphere >...
AGCTCACGCGCGCCTTCGAGGTCGCCCGCGGCGTAGACCGAGCCACGCATTCCCGCCTGAACCGACGCTCTCGGCTCGACCACGCCCTCCTCCACGGCGCGCTTGAACGTCGTCCCATGGAAGTAGCGCTGCCCGAAGTACGCCTCCCACGTGTCCGCGTGCGCGTCGAGCAGGACCAGCGCGAGAGGGCCGTGCTTCGTCGCGAGCACGCGCAGCTCCGGCAGTGTGATCGAGTGGTCGCCGCCGAGCGCGGCCGGGAAGATGCCGGCGTCGACGATCGGTGCCAGCGCCTCCTCGACCTGGCGGTACGTGCGCTCGACGTCGCCGGGCGAGACGGGCAGGTCGCCGTAATCGACGATCGAGAGCTTCTCGACCACGTCGACGTCGTGCGCGGGGTGGTACGGGCGGATCAACGCCGACGCGGAGCGGATCGCCTCGGGCCCGAAGCGCGCACCTGTGCGGTACGAGGTCGCCGTGTCGAACGGGATTCCGTAGACGGCGACGTCGACGCCGCGCAGGTCGGTGACGTGCGGCGCGCGCATGTACGTCCTGATCCCGGCGAAGCGCGGGATCACCTGCGCGTCGAGCGGCTTGTACGGGGGCTCGTTCAACCGTAAGGCTGGGGTCTGACCCCTGTGGGGTCAGACCCCTGCAGTTCGGTCTTCAACGGGTCTGCGGGAAGCCTAGGTCGACCTTCGAGGTCGCCGGGTCCGGCCAGCGCGAGGTGACGACCTTGCCGGCGGTGTAGAAGTTGATCCCTTCCGGCCCGTAGATGTGCGTGTCTCCGAAGAGAGAGTTCTTCCAGCCGCCGAAGGAGTAGTACGCAACCGGCACCGGGATCGGGACGTTGATCCCGACCATCCCGGCCTGCACCTCGAACTGGAACTGACGTGCGACGCCGCCGTCGCGCGTGAAGATCGCGGTGCCGTTCCCGTACGGATTCTCGTTCACAAGCTTCACGGCATCGTTGTACGTCCCAACGCGCGTCACGCCGAGCACCGGGCCGAAGATCTCGTCCTTGTAGGCATCCATCTCGGGCGTGACGTTGTCCAGCAGCGACACGCCGAGGAAGAAGCCGCCACCGTCCGGCGCCGTCTCGCGGCCGTCCGCGACGATCTCCGCACCCTGCTCGTGCGCGCCCTCGATGTACCCGGCAACCTTGTCGCGATGCTCGCGTGTCACGAGCGGGCCCATCTCCACGTCCGGCTCGAGGCCGTCGCCGACCTTGATCTTCGGCAGCCGCTCCTTGATCGCTGCGACGAGACGATCGCCGGCGTCGCCGACGGCAACGACTTGTGAGATCGCCATGCAGCGTTCGCCCGCGGAGCCGTACGCCGCACTCACCGCAGCGTCGGCCGCCATATCCATGTCCGCATCCGGCAGGACGATCATGTGGTTCTTGGCGCCGCCGAGGGCCTGCACACGCTTGCCCGTCGAGGTCCCCTTCTCGTAGACGTACTTCGCAATCGGCGTCGAGCCGACGAACGAAACCGCCGAGATCTCGGGATGCTCCAAGACCGCGTCGACCGCAACCTTGTCGCCGTGCACGACATTGAAGACGCCGTCAGGGACGCCCGCTTCCTTCAGCAACTCCGCCGTGTAGATCGACGCCGACGGATCCTTCTCCGACGGCTTCAGTACGAACGTGTTACCGCATGCGAGCGCCGGTGCCCACATCCACATGGGCACCATCGCGGGGAAGTTGAACGGGGTGATCCCGGCCGCGACGCCGAGCGGCTGGCGGATCGAGTACACGTCGATCCCCGTCGACGCCTGCTCGGAGAACCCGCCCTTCAAAAGCTCCGGAATCCCGCAGCAAAATTCGATGACCTCGAGCCCGCGCGCGACCTCCCCCATCGCGTCGGACAAAACTTTCCCGTGCTCCGCCGTCAGGATCCGCGCGATGTCCTCGCGGTGCTCGTCGACGAGCTCACGGATGTTGAAGAAAAGCGCCGTGCGCTTCGAGAGCGACATCGACCGCCACGCCGGGAACGCCTCCTTCGCGGTCTGCACCGCGCGGTCGATCTCCTCGACGGAGGCAAAGTCCACCTCGCCCGTCTGCACGCCGCGCGCCGGGTTGTAGACCGGCCCGCTCCGCCCGGATCCGCCCTCGACGATGCGGCCGCCGATCCAGTGGCTGATCCGCTTGACGTCGCGTTCTCGTTCGACGGGTGGCGTTGCTAGCTCGGTCATCTCATCCTCTCCTCGCGCTGACCGGCCCAGGGTAGCGCTATCTGCACGAGGCGACCGCGATCACGGCCAGCGCGGCGCACACGACGATCACCCCTGCGAGGCCGGTGAAAATCGCCGCGATTGCGAGCAGCGGGATCGAGATACCCATCGCACCGAGCACCATCTCCTTCTGGTGCTCGCGCTTTCGCTTAAGCGACTGCTCACTCTCCTCCGTGCGCTCACTCAACCGCTGCTCGATCCGCTCGACGAACGAGTCGACCAGGGCGGGCTCGAGCTCGGCGCCAAGCTCTTTGCGCGCCTCGATCGCTGCATGAAGCTCGTCTTGGCGAACGATCTCGTTCACGCCCCGATTCTGCCGTGGCGCGTGCCACAATTCCACGTCGATGATCCGGGTCGCCGCTCTCCTCGCCATGGGTGCACTCGCCACGCCCGTCTGGCCGGCGCCGAAAGATCCCATGGCACTCACCCGCTTCGCCGGGCTGACGCCGGAGACCCACGAGTTCGTCTTCCTGCACGTCCACGCGCACCTCGACGTGTTCGTCGACGGCAAGAAGCTCGTCGTTCCTGCTGGGATCGGTATCGACATCCACAACCCGGCCGTAAAGAGAGGCCCGGCGCCTGACGGCTCGATCGGCTACGGCGGCATCAACCCGCCGTGCTCGAAACCGTGCATCTCGCCGCTGCACACGCACTTCGACGACGGCATCCTCCACACAGAGGCGAAGAAGAACCAGTTCAACCGGCTCGGGCAGTTCTTCAAGGAGTGGAAGGTCCGCCTGAGCTCGAAGTGCGTGGGGACGTTCTGCAAGCCGAAGAAGAAGATCGCGGTCTACGTCGACGGCAAGCTGTCAAAGGGCGATCCGCGCTTCATCCTGCTGAAGGACAGGCGCGAGATCGCCATCGTCATCGGCAAGGCGCCGGACAAGATCCCCTCGAAGTTCCCGTAGCGCTGCTCTGGGAGATCGCCGAGCGGCTCGTCCTGCGCACACCGCTACGGCGGACGATGCTCACCGCTCCTCCAACAGACGGGGACGCAGCTGCTTTCGAGCAGCTCCTGCACGCGGTTGAGCAAGGCGACGGCGGCGAGATCGACTATGACGTCGCGGCACCGAAGCACGCGTTTTTCCGGTTCCTCGTCGACCATCGACCGGTCCTGCTGCACGGAACGGGCGAGGCGTCCATCGAGCGATTCGAGCCGCGCCGGCAGACCGACTACGACAACGAGTGGACCGAAGCCGTCTTCGCCACGGACGATCCGATCTGGCCGATCTTCTTCGCCGTTGTCAACCGCGCTGTTGCCCGCTCACTCGTCAACGGGTGCAGCCGCCGCTGGGGCGACAGCCACTATTACTTCTCGATCGGCGCGGATCCGCGGCGCACAGAGTCGTGGCGGGGCGGCTGGATCTACATCCTTCCGCGCGAAACCTTCAGCCTGCACCCGTCCGGGCCTGAGTGGCTCAGCCCGGTCGCCGTCCGCCCGCTCGCACGCGTCCGCGTGGAGCCGGCCGACTTCCCCTTCCTGCGCGACGTCACGCAGCATCGGCGCGACGAGCCGATCGGCCGGATCGTCGTGAGAGCCACGCTCGGCCGCGCGCTCCGTCGATAGTCTCTGCCCCATGGCGATCGTCGAGTCGAACACGGAGCTCGGGCGTCAGGTCGTCGCCGACGCGAAGCAGTACGTCCTGCACTCGTGGTCGGTGCAGAACGCGCTCGACCCGATCCCGGTCGCCGGCGGCGAGGGACGGTACTTCTGGGACTATGACGGGAAGCGTTACCTCGACTTCGCGTCGCAGCTCGTCAACGTCTCGATCGGCCACCAGCACCCGAAGGTCGTCGCTGCGATCAAGGAGCAGGCGGAGAAGCTCTGCACGATCGGCCCGCCGATGGCGACCGAGCCGCGGTCGACGCTCGCGCGCATGCTGGCCGAGGTCACGCCCGGCGACCTCGAGATGTCGTTCTTCACGAACGGCGGGGCCGAGGCGAACGAGAACGCGATCAAGCTCGCGCGCTGGTACACGGGCCGGCACAAGATCATCGCGCGCTATCGCTCGTACCACGGGGCGACGGGCGGCGCGATCACGCTCACCGGCGACCCGCGCCGCTGGATGGCAGAGCCCGGCATTCCCGGGGTCGTGCGGATGCTCGACCCGTACACGTACCGCTGCCCGGCCGGTCATCCAGACCCGTGTCCCGTCTGCACGGGCGCGCCGCACCTCGAGGAGATCCTGCAGTACGAAGGCCCGAACACCGTCGCGGCCGTCATCCTCGAGACGGTCACCGGGACGAACGGCATCATCGTCCCGCCGAGCGGCTACCTACAGTCGATCCGAGACGTCTGCGACAAGTACGGGATCCTGCTCATCGCCGACGAGGTGATGGCCGGATTCGGCCGCACCGGCAAGTGGTTCGGCGTCGACAACTGGGACGTCGTGCCCGACATCCTCAGCGTCGCAAAGGGCATCAACTCCGGCTACATCCCGCTCGGCGCAATGGTGGTCCGCAAGCCGATCGCCGACTGGCTGCGGGACAAGTACTTCGCCGGCGGCCTGACGTACTCCGGCCATCCGCTCGCATGCGCGTCGGCCGTCGCTTCGATCGAGGCCTTCAAGGAAGAGGGAATCGTCGAGAACTCGGCGGAGATGGGCGGCGTCTTCGCCGACAAGCTGCGAGGGCTGCAGGACAGGCACCCGTCGATCGGTGACGTGCGCGGGCTGGGCTGCTTCTGGGGCCTGGAGCTCGTCAAGAACCGCGAGACGCGTGAACCATTGGTTCCGTTCAATGCCACGGGCGAAGCGTCCGCCCCAGTCGCCCGCGTCTCCAAGGCGGCGCTCGACCGCGGGCTGTACCTGATGACGCACTGGAACGTCGTCATGGTCTGCCCGCCGCTGACGATCACGCGCGAGGAGATCGACGAGGGCATCGCGATCCTCGACGAGGCGCTCGCCGTGGCGGACGAGCACGCTGTCTGACGTCGATCTCGTCGTTGCGGCATACATCGCCGGACAGCAAGTCCCGCTGACCGAGGAGGAACGAAACGCCGCCGTCCGGCGCGCCCTCTTCGTCTTCGCAGCCGGCGGAGATCTCCACCGCGATCCGAACCTGAACGACCCGGCTGTCGTGGAGCTCGCGTCCGATCTCGACTCGCCGGAGCGGCGTCAGGCGCTGCTCGGGGCCTCCGACGACCTTCAGCGTCTCGACAACGCGGATCTCGCTTGGCGCGCGTACGCCTGCGGTTTGCTTGCGGACGCACTCGGTGAAGAGTGAAGCCATGAGCGAGAAACGATTTGACGACGAGCTCGAAGAGCCGGGCGACCGGCTCGAAGATCAGGACGACCACGCATCGAACAACGGCGAGCCCTGGACGAAGACGTCCAGCGGCGACGACGACGAAGTGACGTCAGACTGACGGCCGAGACGCGAGCCGCGCGATCGCGGCAATTGCGAGCACTGCGGCTGCGACACCGGCAGCTTCGAGCCCGACGCCGCCCGACGCGCCGGTCGTCAGGACGAGGACGAGGCTCCCTACGAGCGCCGTGACGAGCGCTCCACCGGCGAGCGCGCCAACGCGGCGCAAGAGCACCGTCGCCTCGCTGCGGGACGGCGAGCGCTCGAGCGACCAGAAGCCGAGCTCCGATGCGGCGAACAGCGCCGCGGCCACAGCCGGCGCGGCTCCGTCAACGGCGCCGTTTTGCACGCCGAGGTACACGGCGTAGGAAGCGCCGACACCAATGATCCCGACGGGGAACACGGATCGCCACCGCGACACGAGCGCGAGCGCCATCAGGGCACAGCCGGCCACGCCGACGCCGAGCGGGATCACCGACAGCCGGTCGCTTGCCACCACCGCGTAGACGACGATCCCGGCCGCCAGGCCGAGCGCAGCGGTCGCCGTTGTCAGACGCTCACGGCTCTGGCGCGTCGCCGGTATGTGCTCACCTCCTCCAACGCGACCGCAAGTGAGGTCTCGTCACCCCAGATCGCCACCGGAATCCCGGCCCGCTCGAACCGCCCGCGCATCGCCTCGCGTCGCAGCCGCCAGAGGCGATCCGCGAGGACACCGGCCTCGCCGCGCGGCGCCGGCAGCAGCGACAGCGGCGAGATCTCGATCACAACGAGGTCGAAGCCGCGACCACGGAGGTCGAGGAGCGCGGCCTCGGAGCGGTCGTCGAGCAGCGGCGTCAGTGCGAGCACGAGCGCCTGCGGCGGCAGCGTCCGCCGCGGGACGGTACGGATGTCACGCCACGCGAAGCTGAGGATGATCGCCGTGTCGAGCATGGCATCGACGATGCGGTAGAGCTGAACGGCGCCGGTCGACGGGAGCAACCAGTTGAGGATGCCGCCGAACGTGACGAAGCCAACGCGGTCTTTCTGGCGCAGGTACCGAGCCGCCAGCGTTCCGGCGGCGCGCAGCGCGGGATCGAGCGTGCTTCGGTCGCCTCGACGAGCCTCCGCAAAAGAGTCGAGCAGGATCACGACGTCGGCGTTCCGCTCGGCATGGTGCTCGTTGATCCACAGCTCCCCCCGCCGCGCGCTTGCACGCCAGTTCACGTGCCGGATGCGGTCGCCGGGCACGAACGGCCGCAGGTCCGCGAACTCGATCCCTTCCCCCTTCTGCCGCGCGACGTGGTTCCCAGAGAACACCTGCGTCTCGAGCGGCTGCAGCAGGTCGCGGACGTTCTCCTCGGACGGGTACACCTTCAACGGCAGCCGCCGGTCGAGCACCGCCTCGTGGCGGAAGAGCCCGAACCAGTCGTGCGTCCGCAGGTAGATGCGCCCGATGCGGTAACCACCCCAGCGGGTGCACCGGACACGGAAGGCGAGCTCGCGGCTCTCGCCGTCCGCAAGGCGGAGCTGCACGGGATTCTCGCCGTCGACTACAAGGAGCTCACGCGGCAGCTCGAGCAGGACCTCGACGCGCTCCGCACCGGCATCCGCGACTAGCGTCACGCGCAGGTCCAGCTCGTCTCCTTCGAGCGTACGCTCGGCCCCGAGCTCGATCTCGGCGTCGACGCTCGGTGTCCTGGCCAGCAGCAAACCCAGCGCCGCCGCCAGCGCGAACGGGGCGGCGACCACGACGAGCTCCGGACGGCGCGTTGCAAGCGCGGCGAGCAGTGCCAGCGCGGCAAGCCCGGCGTACGCGGGAAGCTTTGGTGTCACCTCGGCGGCGCGGTGAGGTCCTCGGCGGCCGGCGTCGGAACCGTCTCCAGAACCTCGCGCACAACGTCCTCCGGACGTACGCGCTGCACCCAGAGCTCGGGCTTCAGCATCAGCCGGTGCGACAGTGCGGGCACGGCAACGGCCTTGACGTCCTCCGGGGTGAGGAAGTCGCGCCCGTCGAGCAGCGCCTTCGCGCGGCCAAGCTTCAGCAACGCGATTGCACCGCGCGGACTGGCACCCACCTGTGCTCGCTGACTCGTTCGCGTTGCGGCGACGATGTCGACGATGTAGTAGCCGACCGCCTCGGAGACATGCACCTGCTCGAGCGCCTGCTGCATCTCGAGCAGGCCGTTGCGGTCGGTGACCGCATTCAGCTGAATCTCGTCCGCTCCGCGCTCGACGCGCTGCTCCAGCACGGCCCACTCGTCGTCACGCGCCGGATAGCCGACGCGCAGGCGCAGCAGGAAGCGGTCGAGCTGGGCTTCAGGGAGCGGGTACGTCCCCTCGTACTCGATCGGGTTCTGTGTCGCGATCACGAGGAACGGCCGCTCGAGCTCGTTGGTGTGCCCTTCGATCGTGACCTGCCGCTCCTGCATCGCCTCGAGAAGTGCGGCCTGCGTCTTCGGCGGCGCGCGGTTGATCTCATCGCCGAGAAGGAGATTCGTGAAGATCGGACCGGGCCGGAACTCGAAGTCGCCGCTTCGCTGGTTGAAGATCGACGAGCCGGTGACGTCGGACGGCATCAGGTCCGGCGTGAACTGGATGCGTGCAAACGTCATGTCGAACGTCTGCGCGAAGCTGCGCGCGATCAGCGTCTTGGCAAGTCCCGGGAAGTCCTCGATCAGAACGTGCCCGTCGGCCAGAAACCCGAGGAGCACGAGCTCGAGCGCCTCACGCTTCCCCACAACTGCGCGCTCGATCTCGGTCAGCACGCGCTCAGCCTGAGTGCCGGCTTGCTCGATGGTGATCAAATCGCCTCCAGCTCGTCGACGACGACGCGCAACTCACTCAGCGTCGGTCCGGCACCCATACGATCCGCCGGCGGGGGCCTGTCCGGTCGCACTACGTCCCAGGCTCTGGCGCCCACGAGCTCGCGCGCGCGCACGGGCTCGACGTGGAGCTCCAGGCCGTAGCGGGAGCGCAGCTTGTCGGCTGCGATGTCGCGCAGGAGCGGCCGCAGGCGCGAGTGGAAATGGAATGCGTTGTAGGTCGAGAGCTCGACCGCACGTACGAGTGCAGGCTCACCTGAGTCAGGAGGCACTTTGCGCATTGTCGCGAGCGCCGTGTCGAAAGCGGAGTCGCGCTGCCGCGGCGTGTGGGCGCGCGTCGTGCGCACGAGCGCGAGCAGGACGACGGCGCCGATGCAGAGCAGGTAGACGTCGAGCACGATCGCATGCGCTCCCGAGCTCGCGATCGCGGCGATGCCGGCAGCGGCTGTGACGATCAACCCCCACTTCACAGCGCGTGCCATGATGCGCTGGTTCACGCTGCAACCGCCGTGTTGCGCTGCAGGTCGTCGCGAATGGCAAGCAGCGCCCCGATCGCTTCTTCCTTCATCGCGTTGTCGATGTCATGTCCACTGAACTTCGCGTACTCGAACAGACGCGTAAGCGTCCAAACCGCGCTCTCGCGGACGCGCAGCCCGCGCAGAATGGTGGCGAGATACTCGAGCGGCGCCTCCGACCGCTGCCGCGCCAGCCCGTGCGCTGCCAGGGTTCGCTCCATGTGGGCGTAGGCGGCGATGACGGCGCGCCGTGCGTCTCGTTCGCTCCGCAGGTCGTCGATCGTGGTCTCGATCGCACTGAGCATGTCGGCTTCGAGACTCTGATCCTCCGATAGCGGCGGGAACGTCTGTCGCCGACGGACGTACAGCCACACGCCTGCAAGCAGGATGAAGCCGCCGATACCGGCCGCGAGCGGCCATTCGAAGTGAGCCTGCCGTGCGGGCGTTGCCGGCACGTGCCGGACTCGGTTCTGGTTGTTTCCCGACCCCGTCTGGCCGCGTTGGGCGTTCGCGGCCCGCTCCCGCAGGTGGCTGTGCGTGATCGCGTAGTAGCCGATGCCGGTCGCAATCGCCATGAGCACGCAGACGAGGACGAAGTTCGTCAACCAACGCGACCTGGGGTCGTGCCAGCGGTCCTTGTAGCGGAAGAGCGCGATGACGATCGCCGCGATGACGATGATGTACACGATCGCGAGAAGCGTGATGAAACCGTCCTGCACGGTGTTCGGAACGGGCCGCGACGCCACTTCTCCATTCGCGCCGGGATGCTCTCCGCGCGCGGCCATCGCAACGAGCACGAGCAGGGCTACAAGGCCTGCCGCGAGACCTGCCGCTTTCAGGGCTCGATCCATCCGCAACGCTCGTTAAGAATAGGTTCGTGGATGAACGACGGTCAGGCGGTGATCGCCGCTCCGGCCGCGACAGGCGTTCCGGAGACGATCGACGGAAGGGCGGCGGATCCCACAAGGGCGAGGATCGGCGCAAAGGCGACCGCCGGGACGGCGGAGAGCGTAGGTCGGGTCGCGACCGCCGCGACGGCTAGTCGCGCCAGTCGCCGAGCGTCTCGAGCACTTCGTCCATCGATCCGCAGATCTTCCCGCCCGCTTCGATGCACCCGTGGACGAACAGGTTCAGGCCGTGGCCCTCGTGCCCGAGCGTGCTCCGCAGGTCGGTGAGCAGCCCGACGATGCCCTTCTTCGTCGAGTCGCTCTGCATCAGCGCGTAGAAGATCCCGATCTCGCACGCCGTTCCGTCGTCGACCATCGAGCCGTCGAGGAGCGCAACGACCGCGTCGGCGTTCGCTAGACCGTCCCAGTCCTTCGCGAAGATCGTCGCCGGACGTGTATCCGGGAGCGCGAGGGCGTTTTCGTGCGGGACGAAGACCTCGATGCCGTCAGCACGCAGCCGCGCCGCGCACTCGTCGATATACGACCGCTCGTATGGAGTGAAGAGCGGCCCCGCAAAGTAGACCCGCACGCGGCAACACTAACCGCCGGTGTGGCGCAGGCCTATGCCTCGTCCCACGTCCAGCCGTCGACTGCCGCAGGCGCGCTCGACTCATCCCAGGTCCATCCGTCGGGAGCAGCAGCGCCGTCATCCGCTCGTGCAATAGCGGGCAGCGCGAGGACGGTGAGCACGAGGATCAGGCTGAAGACGGTGTACAGGCGTTTCATCGGTTTCCCCCCTTTCTCGAAGACCCCCGGGGCCGCACCGGTGTCACGCAAGCTTTTCTGTACGTCTCGAGTGTGCCGCGCGCGCGTGGCTCACGGCATCACTCGAAAGGGTGAGGTCAGTGGGGGAACGTCTCCCACTTCCAGCCGGCACCGATCGATGCAGCGACCAGAGCGGCAGGGAGTGCGAGGCGGACCAACAGGTTTCGGAACCGCATTACGAATCTCCTTGAGGACGAGGGGGTTCTGGGGGACGCCTTTTGATCGGCATCGCCGCGGCGCAAACGCTCCCCTCAGCGGGGGATCAGCCTGTTTTGGCGACGGGCAGCTCGAACGTGAACGTCGAGCCCTTGCCCGGGGCGGACTCGACCCAGATGTCTCCCTGCATCGTCTCGATCAGCTCGCGGCAGATGTAGAGGCCGAGCCCGGTCCCGCCCACGCCCTGCGTCATGTTCGGGTCGAGGCGATAGAACTTCTCGAAGATGCGCTCCTGCTGGCCGGGCGGAATGCCGGGGCCCTCGTCCTTGACGCTGAAGCGCACGGTGCCGTCACGACGCTTGAGGCTGACCTCGATACGGCCTTCGCTCGAGTATTTGACGGCGTTCTCGATCAGGTTGACGAGCACCTGCCGCAGCTTGTCCGGATCGGCCGCGACGTCCGGCGGCTGAGCGTCGTGCAGCAGTTCGAGCGACAAGCCGTGTGGAAGATGCGTGCGCGTTGCGTCGACGACATCCGCGGTCAGCGGCAGGGGCTCGACCGAGGTGATGTACGGGCGCGCGCGGCCTGAGTCGAGTCGGCTGACCCAGAGGATGTCGTCGAGGAGGCGCGAGAGGCGTGCAGCCTCTGTCGAGATGATCTCGAGCAGCGCGTGCTTCCGCTCGTCGTCGAGGTCGTGCTTCTCCAACGTCATCGCAGCCCCGTAGACGGACGTCAGGGGCGTGCGCAGCTCGTGCGAGACGATCGCGATGAACTCATCCTTGAGCCGGTCGAACTCGCGCAGGCGGTTGAGCGCTCCGTGAATCCACCGCTGGTAGAGCGCCGTCGCGAGTAGCGGTCCGACGAGTACAACGGCGACGAACGGCGACCGGTCCCAGAGCACGACCAGGATCACGGCGAGCGAAGCCATCACGGCGAAGGGCACGAACGTCAGCTGGACATAGCTGCGGAGTGACGGCACGAATGCCATTCCACGCGAGCGCGTCACGACCAGAGCGAGCAGGGTGATGTCGACGACGTAGAACGCGATCGCCGCGGCAACCGCTCCGAGGGAGAGGCCGAGGAGGGTGCCGTCCCGGAAGCGGTCGGCGACGCCGCCCGCCGTCATGCCGGCGAGGACGTAGACGCCGCAGTTGAACGCGACGCGGCTGAACGGACGCCGTCGGCCGATCTCGACAAGCACCATCGCCAGGAAGCCCGCAAGCGCGGCCGCATCCCAGCCGTAGATCGTCGCGCCGGCGACGAGGAAGATCGTCGCAAGAGAGGTCGATCCGACGGCGACGCCTTCGATCGGGACAGGAAACGCCTCCGCGAGCGTCGCGGCCGCGATCAGCAGCGTGATCCCGACTGCGTCGTGCCAGCTAAGGCGGTCGCCGGCGAGCGAGATGATGGAAATGATCAGCCCGGCGACGCCGGCCACGGCAACGGGTACCCAGATGGGGAAAGCCGCGCGCGA
>Ga0114129_10012261_pt1 | contig 12196 bp, 9 predicted proteins | sample RhiMetdeltSRZDD1_FD_80071 | JGI IMG/M metagenome (GOLD analysis project Ga0114129, IMG submission 80071) | Populus rhizosphere microbial communities from Tennessee, USA - Rhizosphere MetaG P. deltoides SRZDD1 (version 2) (version 2) | ecosystem: Host-associated > Plants > Roots > Rhizosphere >...
CTCGTGCTCGGGCTCGAGCTCTCCCGAGAGCTCGCACGAGCACGCAGCACCAAGCACCCAGCACCCAGCACCCGGATGCGCAAGCACCCAGCACCCGGATGCTATACTCCCAGCGCGGATGTTCTTCCGGGGACAAATTGTCGGGAAATACAAGATCCTGTCGACGATAGGCAGCGGAGGCTTTGGAACGGTCTACCTCGCAGAAGACACCTGGATCGACAAGAAGGTCGCGCTCAAGGTGCCGCACAAGCAGAGCGTCGACTTCGGCGAGCTGCTGCGAGAGCCGCGCCTCCTCGCCAGCCTGAATCACCCGAACATCGTCACGATTCTGACGGCGGAGAAGCAGGACAACGTCTTCTTCATCGTGATGGAATTCGTCCCCGGCGAGACGCTCGAAGCGATCATCGCGCGCGACGGTGTGCTGGACGTCGCGCGCGCGCTCGACTACACGTGCCAGATCTCGAATGCCGTCGACCATGCGCACAAGCAGGGCGTGCTGCATCGCGATCTGAGGCCTTCGAACGTGCTCGTCACCGAGAACGGCCTGTTGAAAGTGGCCGACTTCGGCACGTCGCGCTTCCTCGAGATCGCCGCGCATGGCACGACCGTCATCGGCAGCCCTCCGTACATGGCGCCGGAACAGTTCCACGGAAAGGCGGTCTTCGCCTCCGACATCTACTCGCTGGGCGTCACGATGTATCAGATGCTCACCGGAGAGCTGCCGTACGACGCCCCGTCTCCGGCCGATCTCGACCGCCTGATGTCCGGCGAGCTGTTGACGCCCCCGCGCCTCAAGAATCCCAGAATCCCGAAAGCGATCAACGACATCGTCCTGAAGGCGATGTCGCCGGAAATCCACGCCCGCTACCAGCGGGCCGGCGAGCTGCTGGATGATGTCCTTGCCGCGAGGGGCCGCGCCGCGCGCCGGATTCCGCGCCCCTCGCCCAAGCAGGAAAGCGACGCCGAAGAAATGGCGCAGGACATCCATGTGCGACTGAAGGCGCGCGAGGTGCCGCAGCCGCGCTTCTGCTGGCACTGCCGCAAGCCGCTGCACGCGCGATCCGATCGCTGCCCGTTCTGCGGCGAAGCCCAATAGTCGTCGCGCGCGAAACTGCGAAAAAACGTAGGCTTCCGGGCTTTCGTGTTTTTGCGGCGAACACGATAAGATCACGACAGGAGCGCGCATGGGTTTCCCAGGGACCGGCAAGATCTGGATGAACGGCAGGCTCGTCGAGTGGAAAGACGCGACGATTCACATCGCGTCGCACGTCATCCACTACGGCAGCGCCGTGTTCGAGGGCGCACGATGCTACGCCACGCCGCGCGGCTCGGCCTGCTTTCGCCTCGATGCTCACATGCAGCGCCTGCTGCACTCCATGAAGATCTACCGCATGGAATATTCGCTGGACCTTGCCGGCTGGCAGAGCGCGGTCCTCGACACGATTCGCGCGAATCAGATGAAGTCGTGCTACATCCGGCCGCTCGTCTACCGCGGTTATGAAGCGCTCGGCGTGAACCCGTTCCCCTGTCCGGTCGATGCGGCGATTCTCCTCTGGGACTGGGGTGCGTATCTCGGCAAGGAAGCGCTCGAAGAGGGCTGCGACGTGAAGATCAGCTCGTGGTCGCGCATGGCGCCGAACACCTTGCCGGCAACCGCCAAGAGCTCGGCCAACTACGCGAACTCCGGCTTGAGCAAGATGGAAGCGATCACCGACGGCTACAGCGAGGCGATCGCGCTGGACGTTTACGGCAACGTCAGCGAGGGCAGCGGCCAGAACGTGTTCCTGGTCCGCGACAACGTCATCCACACGCCGCCACTGGCGTCGTCGATCCTGGGCGGCATCACGCGCGACACCGTCATGGCGCTCGGGCGCGATCTTGGCTACACCGTGCAGGAAACCATCCTGCCGCGCGAGTCGCTGTACGTGGCCGATGAAGTCTTCGTCGTCGGTACGGCGGCAGAGGTGACCCCAATCCGCTCCGTCGACAAGATCAACGTCGGCAGCGGCCGCCGCGGGCCGATCACCGAAGCGCTGCAGCGCGCGTTCTTCGACGTGATCAACGGCAAGGTGCCGGACGTCCACGGCTGGCTCACATACGTCTACCCGGAAGAAGCTTCGCTGAGATCTGCCGATAACAAAGTGGAATCGGGTCTAGGGGCCAGGAGCTAGACCGCCGAAGATTTCGCAAAAATGCACGTCAACGATCTCCTGAAAATCGCCGTCGAGAGCGGAGCCTCCGACCTGCATCTCAAAGTCGGAAGCCTTCCGATGATGCGCGTCCGCGGCGTGCTGCAGCCGGCAACCGAAGAGAAGAAGCTCGACCACGAGGATGTCGTCGCCATGAGCGCGGCCGTCATGTCGACGGCGCAGCGCCAGAAGTTCAAGGAGAGCCAGGAGGTCGACCTCGCGTACAGCGTGCCCGGACTCGGCCGGTTCCGCTGCAACATCTTTCAGCAGCGCGGGACGGTTGGCCTGGTGTTGCGCGTCATCCCGATGCAGATCCGGTCGATCGACGAGCTCGGCCTGCCGCCGGTGCTGAAGACGATCGCCGGGGAGGAGCGAGGCCTCGTGCTCGTCACCGGCACGACTGGCAGCGGCAAGAGCACCACGCTTGCCGCGATGATCGACCACATCAACCAGACCCGCCAGGCCCATGTGATGACCGTGGAGGACCCGATCGAGTTCCTCCATCGCGACAGCAGGTCGATGGTGAACCAGCGCGAAGTTGCCGTCGACACGAGGTCGTTCGCGCAGGCGCTTCGCAGCGCGCTGCGGCAGGATCCAGACGTCATCCTCGTCGGTGAGATGCGTGACTTCGAGACGATCGAAACGGGCCTGCTCGCGGCGGAAACCGGCCACCTCGTGTTCTCGACGCTGCACACCCTCGACGCCACCGAAACGATCAACCGGATCATCGCCGTCTTTCCGCCCCACCAGCAGAAGCAGATCCGCCTGCAGCTGGCGAGCGTGCTGAAGGCGGTCATCTCGCAGCGTCTGTTGCCAAGGCTCGACGGCAAGGGGCGTGCGCCCGCCGTCGAGGTCATGATCAGCACCGCCTTCATCCGCGACGCCATCGTCGACAAGGACAAGACGCATCTGATTCCGGGCGCGATTGCTTCGGGCACGTCCCAGTACGGCATGCAGACCTTCGATCAGTCGATCTTCGGTCTCTTCGAGCAGCAGCTCGTGTCGTACGAGGAAGCCCTGCGCTGGGCGAGCAACGTCAACGAGTTCAAGCTCAAAGTTCAGGGCATCGCCACGACGGCCGACATCAGCCGCGATCAGATGGCCAAGACGGTGGTCGGCGCACCGGAGATTACGCGGTTCGGTTCGTGACAATATGAAAGTCCTTCATACTTCTCACGCGTGTCACCCAGTGCCTATCTAGAAGCCCTGAAGATGCTCGCGCGGCGGGAGCTGTCGGAAAAGCAGGTCCGCGAGCGTCTTACGCGCAAAGGCCACGAGGCGACTGCCATAGACGAGGCCGTCGCGAGGCTCCTCGAAGAACGCGCTCTGGACGATGCGCGCGTGGCTGAAGCCATTGCGCGGACCGAAACGAGCGTCCGGCGGCGCGGCAGACTACGCGTGCAGCTCCAAATCCAACGCGCCGGGATCGAGACGTCTGTGGCGAAGCGCGCAGTCGACGAAGTGTTCGGCGCGATCGACGACGAGGCGCTGATCGAGGCGTCGCTTCGGAAACGCCTGCGCGGGCGCGAGACGATCGAGGACCAGAAAGAATTCCAGCGGCTCTATCGCTATCTTGCCGGCCAAGGGTTCGAGATCGACAAGATCCTGAAAGTGCTGAACCTTCGACGCGGGAGGCTGGTCGAGTAGCCGCGCCATCAGCCCGACGACCGGTGTTCTAGAATAAGGACCAATGACCTCGAACGAGATCCGGTCGTCCTTCCTCGAGTACTTCAAGAAACACGGTCATCGCGTCGTGGCAAGCTCGCCGCTCGTGCCGGGCGACGATCCGACGCTGCTGTTCACCAACGCCGGCATGAATCAGTTCAAGGATCTGTTCCTCGGCCGGGAGAAGCGGGACTACACGCGTGCCGCGACGTCGCAGAAAGTGATGCGCGTGAGCGGGAAACACAACGATCTCGACAACGTCGGGCCGTCGTTCCGCCATCACACCTTCTTCGAGATGCTCGGCAATTTCTCGTTCGGCGACTACTTCAAGCAAGAGGCGCTGCCGCTCGCCTGGAATCTCCTCACCGACGTCTGGAAGATGCCGGCGGACCGCCTTGTCGTGTCCATCTTCAAAGGCGAAAGCGGCATCCCGCGCGACGAAGAAGCCTACGACGTCTGGCGATCGCTGGGCGTGCCTGCGGAGCGCATTCTGGAGCTCGGGATCGACGACAACTTCTGGCAGATGGCCGACACGGGACCCTGCGGTCGATGCTCTGAGATTTACTTCGTGCGCGGTACCGGCACCGATCCGGAAATCGAGATCTGGAACAACGTCTTCATGGAGTTCGAACGGAGTGCGGACGGCGCCCTCACGCCGTTGCCGGCCCCCTCCATCGACACCGGCATGGGTCTCGAACGCGTCACATCAGTGCTGCAAAACAAGCAATCGAACTACGACACCGACGTGTTCATGCCGCTGCTCGTCGCCGTCGGTGAGCGCGCGGGACATCTCTACACGGGGACGATGAGCGCTCACGATGTGTCGTTGCGCGTGGTGGCGGATCATATCCGGGCCACGACGTTTCTCATTGCGGATGGGGTCATTCCGTCCAACGAATGGCGCGGCTACGTGTTGCGGAAGATCATGCGGCGCGCCATGCGGCACGGTAAGCACCTCGGCTTCACCGAGCCGTTCCTGCATGGTCTCGTGGCGGTGCTCGACGAGCAAATGGGTGACGCCTACCCCGAAGTACGCCGGAACCGCGAGATGATCGAGAAGACCATTCTCGCCGAAGAGAATCGGTTCGAAGCAGTGTTGACGGAAGGCCTTCCTCGTCTCGAAGCAGAGATCGCCAAAGCGCTCGAATCCTCCGGGCGCGTGCTGCCGGGCGAAGTGGCGTTCAAGCTCTACGACACGTTCGGCGTGCCGTACGACTTCATTGAAGACACGGCGGCGACGCAGGACGTCAGCGTCGACAAGGCAGGTTACGACCTGGCGATGGAATCGCAGCGCGACAAGGCTCGAGCCGGAAGCGCATTCGGCGGAAAGAAGAGCGAGGATTTTGTCGTCGCCGAGAATCAGTTCGCCGGAATCGGCGATCAGTTCGAGGGCTACGGCACGACCCGTGTTACGGGTGTACCGGTTCTCGCGATCTTCGACGAGCGCCGCCAGGCTATCGACAGCTTGGAGAACGGACACACCGGGTACGTCGTACTCGCCAAAACACCGTTCTACCTCGAGGCTGGTGGTCAGGTATCGGACTCGGGCCGGATCTTCAGCGAGGCAAGCGGCGCGTCCGCGGACGTGGAAGGGCTGGCGCGCATTCGAACCGGCCTCCCCCGGGCGCATCGCGTCCGCGTCACGTCAGGCCGGTTTCAGCCCCGCGACATCGTCACCGCCGAAGTGGACGCGGACGTCCGGAACGCGACGCGGCGCAACCACACCGCTACGCATCTGCTGCACGCCGCGCTCCGCACCGTGCTTGGCGCACATGTCAAACAAGCCGGATCGCTCGTCGCTCCGGACCGCCTGCGCTTCGACTTCGTGCACTTCCAGGCGGTTACGCGCGACGAGCTCGATCGCATCGAACGGATCGTCAACGAGCAGGTGTACCGGAACACACCGGTCACCACGGACGTGCGATCGACGCAGGAAGCGATCGACGCCGGCGCCATGGCACTCTTCGGTGAGAAGTACGGCGACAAGGTCCGCGTCGTGAGCATCCCGGGTTTCAGCATGGAGCTCTGCGGCGGCACACACGTGAACGCGACGGGGGACATCGGCTTCTTCGTCATCGTCGGCGAAAGCGGTGTCGCAGCCGGAGTGCGCCGCATCGAAGCACTGACCGGAGCAGGCGCGGTGGCGTGGGCGCAGCATCAGCGCGCGGCGTTGACCGACATTCTCGCCGCGCTCGACGTGCGCGAAGATCTCGCGGTCGAGGCGATCGGAAAACTGCAGAGCGAGAACAAACGGCTGGCGCGTGACGTCACGCAGTTGAAGACGAAGATCGCCATCGGCGGCGGCGCCTCGACCGCGGCTGGGGACGATGCGATCGAGGTAAAAGGGGTCAAGCTCGCCCGCCGAAAGGTTGCGGACCTCGACAAGGACGCTCTCCGCGGGCTCGCTGATTCGCTGAAGGCGAAGATCAAGAGCGGCGTCGTCGTCCTCGCGTCAACGGGCGATGGCAAAGTGCAGATTGTCGTCGCTGTGACAGCTGACCTCGTCGGCCGCATCAAAGCGGGCCAGGTTGTGAAGGAGATCGCTCCGATCGTCGGCGGCGGCGGCGGCGGCCGGCCCGATTTCGCCGAAGCGGGCGGCAAACAGCCCGAGAAAGTCGACGACATGCTTGCCGCGTCGGAAGCGGTGATCGCGAAGCTCTTGGGCGGGTAGATCCAGCGGACCCACTCGACCTACCTGACCCACGCGACTTACCCGACGCCACCCGAACCTTTACCGCTCGCCCTCCGTCATATTACCTACACTGTAGATATGCATCGTCTCGGCACCTTCGAACAACTCCTGCTGCTCGCCCTGGTCCGCCTGGGCGACGACACGTACGGTGTGCCGATCCGGACCGAAATCGAAGCTCGGACGGGGCGCCTGGTGTCGCCTGGGGCTATCCATACGGCCCTGGATCGTCTCGAGCAGCGTGGGCTCGTCCGGTCGGCGCTGGGAGAACCCAGTGCTGCCCGTGGCGGCAAACGTAAGCGTCTCTATCGGTTGACTGCGTCTGGTTCCAGAGCGATCGCGAACGTTCACGGTCAGATGGCCGAGATGGCGCGGGGCCTCAAACCGAGGCTGGGCACGCCATGAGCTTCTGGAATTTGCTGCCACGCTCATGCCGCGAATCGGTCGCCGGCGATCTCGAAGAGATCTGGCGCAGCGGCAGCGTCACGCGGTGGAAATGGTGGCGTCTGGCGCTGGCGTCGATCGTCGTCTGCTGGATCGATCATGTTCGGCATCGGCTCACTCGCGGACCGTCGGAGCACACCGCACGGACAGGAGACGGCTTCATGCGCACGTTTGTCCAGGATGTCGTGTACGGACTCCGTCTGATGCGCCGCGCGCCCGGCTTCACGGCTGCCGCGGTGTTGACGCTCGGGCTCGGCATCGGCGTCAACGCTGCAACGTTCAGCATCGTCGACATCCTGTCGCTCAAGCCGCTCGCCTACCGCGACCCTGCACGCGTCGCGTTCATCCTTGGAACGAATACGGCGCGCCAGCAGCGCGGCATGAACCTGCCGCTCGCCGACGCGATGGACCTCGGACGACAGATGCAGTCGATCGAGCGGGTCGCCGCATACCAGTATTGGAGCGCGAATCTCACGGGCGGGGCGCTGCCCGAACGGATTCAGGGGTACAAGGTCACCGCCAACACGTTCTCGCTGCTTGGCGTCGACGCGGCGATCGGCAGGACGCTCACCGAGGGCGACGGCATGCCCGAGGCGCCCAATACCATCATCTTGAGTGACGGCTTGTGGCGGCGCCGCTTCGGGGCAGATGCAGCCGTCGTCGGAACGATTGTCACGATCGACGGCACCGCGCACACGATTCTCGGCGTGATGCCGCGGCAATTCGAGTTTCCGGTCTTCAATTTCAAGGGTGAGGCGTGGAGTCCCATGAAAGGCACGCCCGATGCGCTCGCCCGCCGCGCCGGCTCGCCGTCTGTTGTCGCCATCGCCCGGCTGAAGCCGGACGTCACATACGAGCGTGCGCAGGCCGAGATCGCGACCGTGATGCGCCGCCTCGAGGCCGACCATCCCGAGTCGAATCGCGGCCTCGGCGCCGCGCTGGTCGAGATGCGTCGACTCGGGGAAGTGTTTCAGCCGGTGCCGATATCCCTCATCGCCCTTGGCGCGGTGGCCGTCGTGCTGCTGCTGGCATGCGCGAACGTCGCGAACCTGCTGCTGGCGCGGGCGGTTGCACGCGAGCGCGAGCTGGCGGTGCGAGCCGCGCTTGGCGCCGGACGCGCGCGGCTCGTTCGCCAGCTGCTCACCGAAAGCGCACTCCTCGCCGCCGCTGGATCGGCGCTCGGGCTCGGCCTCGCGTTCTGGGCTCTTCGTGTTCTGCGCGGTTCACTTCCCGAGTTGCTGCTGGTCACGCAGCCGAATGTCCTGGAACTCGGCATCGATCGGTTGACGATCAGCTTTACGCTCGGCGTCGCGGCTGTCAGCGCGTTGTTGTTCGGCAGTGTCCCCGCCTTCAAGGCGGCGCGCGCGCACACGAGCGACTCACTCAAAGCGGGCGGGCACGGCGCCGGCTCGCCACATCGGCGGCTTCGGGCGGCGCTGGTGATCGCCGAGGTGGCGCTTTCGCTCGTCCTGCTGGTCGCGGCCGGACTTCTCGTCCGCACGTTCTCCCGGCTGCAGCACGTGGATGCGGGCTTCAATCCCGATCGCGTGTTGACGCTCACCGTCACGATCCCCGAGTACCGTTACAAGGACGCCGACGCGCAGAGTCGATTCTTCATCGATGCCATTGACGCCATCGCGCGCGTGCCTGGCGTGCGAACCGCAGGGTTCGTCAACGTCCTCCCCTTCAGTACCTATAATCGCGGCACTCGCTACATCGTCGAGGATGCGGTGGCGCCCGAGCCTGGCAAGGAGCCGGCGTCAGACTATCGCATCGTGACGGACCGGTATTTCGCCGCGCTTGAAATCCCGATCGTCGAAGGGCGGTCGTTCGATTCGCGCGATCGCAGCTCGACACAGCGCGTCGCGATCATCAATCGAACGCTCGCGCGTCGCGCATTCGAGGCATCTTCACCGATCGGTCGACGCCTTCGTGTGGGCCGTGCACTGTCTCGTACGCCATGGTTGACGGTCGTCGGGGTCGTGGGTGACGTGCGTCACTCCGAGGTCGCCGGCAGGCCTGAGCCCGAGCTCTACGTACCGGTGTCTCAAGCGCCGACGGAAATGATGATGCTCGCGGCAAAGACGATCGGGAATCCCGAGGATCTCGCAGAACGAATCCAACGGGCGATTGCAGGGATCGATCCGCTTCAGCCGGTGTATCACGTGAAGCCGATGCGCCGTCTGGTCGACGAAGCGCTGCTGCCGCAGGCGAGCGCCATGTCGATGATGACCGTTTTTGCCATCCTCGCGTTTCTGTTGGCGACGATCGGCATCTACGGCGTCATCTCGTACATCGTCAGTCAGCAGACCCGCGAATTCGGCGTCAGGCTCGCGCTGGGGGCGTCACCCTGGGACTTGATGCGACTCGTGCTCAGGAGGGGTCTGACCCTCCTCGCCACAGGAACGGCCATCGGCGCGGCTGGGGCGATCGGCGTCAGTCAGCTCCTGAGTGGAATCCTTTACGGCGTAACCGCCACCGACTGGCCAACGTACGCGGCAGTGGCCGCCGGACTGCTCGCAGTCGGAGCCGTCGCCTGCTACATCCCTGCGCGTCGCGCGACCCGTCTCGACCCCGCCGTCGTACTCCGCGCGGACTGAGCAGTTCCAACGACCCACCCACCCCGACCTGCCCGACCCACTCGACCCACCTCTGCACACTTCTGCAGCTACTGAGGATTCGACTCGCGGCCGATAGGGTAATCTGGTGGCTCTTCGCAACATGCTCATCGGTTCCCTTGGCAGCCCTAAACGGTTGCAGTACCTGCTGATAGCGGTCGGGCTGGCGTCAGCCGCGCCGGCGCAGGCGCAGATCTATTCGTGGCGCGATGCCAACGGCACCCTCGTCGTGTCGAATCGACGCCCCGAGTCGGCATCGCCGGCGTCGATCAAGTCATACGCGGTCCCGAAAGCCGAAACCATACGGGCCACGCGATACGCCGCCGCCGAACGCGGGCGGATCTATGACGATCTCATCACCGAGCATTCGCGGCGGAACGGCGTGCGGAGCGATCTCGTGCGCGCGGTCATGCAGGTCGAGTCGGCGTTCAACCCGAACGCCCTGTCACCAAAGGGCGCCATGGGCCTGATGCAGCTGATGCCCGCGACGATGCGGCAGTACCGCGTGATGAATGCGTTCAATCCCGAAGAAAATGTGCGGGCAGGTGTCGCGTATCTGCGCGACCTGCTGGACCGCTACTCGAACGACGAACAACTCGCGCTCGCGGCGTACAACGCAGGACCGGGCGCAGTCGACAAACACGGTCAGGCCGTGCCTCCCTACCGCGAAACGCGGAACTACGTCGCACAGATCAAGAAGATGGTTGGCGCCGGCCAGCGCGTCGAGGCGCGCGGAAGCCAGATCTACAAGGTCACACAGGTCATCGACGGCCGCGACGTGCCGCTCTACACCGACAAGAAACCCAACCCTTAGAGGCCCGGACAACAAACCCTACGGCGTTTTTCGCGAGCCATCTGTGGCGCCGGTGTCTGCGCCTGGGTCACAGAGACGCTGATTCGTCGCCGAACAGATCCGTTCGACGCCACAGGTACACGACAACCGCGAGGTTCGCAAGCAGCACCAGGATGCGGACAACATGGACGGCCCGCACGATTTCGTACACCTCGACCGGCACGAGCGACGCAGTCGCGACGATGGTGAAATAGCGTGCCCACGGCTTGCGCCAGTGCAACGCGAGCCCTTCAGTGCCCATCAGCGCCGCATAGGCAAAGGCCGTGACAGCGAGCGCTGTCTGCTTTGCGACAGTGAGGTTCCACGCCGCGCTCACTGCCCTGTCGAAGAGTTCGGACGTCAGCGGCAGATGGACGGCCAGCGCAGCGCGTGTCACGAGATCGACGGGATCGGCCGTCCGCGAGGCGAGAAGGGTGACGCCGACGATCGCGAGGCTCGCGCTTTTGAAGGCTTTGAACGCAACGATCCACGGCAGGAGCGATGTGGGTTGCTTCAGACGACCTCCGCGGGCACAGCAGTTCGGCGATCATAGACAATCTCGCGACCACGCGGCAGAATGCCCGCAGTCGGCGCTTGGCTCGGTAGTCGCCCTGAAGAGCGGAGGCATGAGGAGGGTCAGGCGTTGTGATCGGCGCGAAGGCCGCGCGTCCCCAATCGCGCGGAGCCGGACGAGGGCCGGGGCGCCTCGCTATAACGTCGCTTGTGTAAGTAGACGGCGGTTGAAAACTGAACGTGCTCAGGATGTGCGTGATTCTCTACCGGCCGATCAATGTTTCCGCGAATGCTCGTATCTCCCGCAGCACGTCCGCCTCATTCGACAGAAACATGAAGGGATTGGCGGCCGGCAGTTCAACGATTCGAGCCGTCGGAGCGGCAGCGCGAAGATCGTCCTGCCATCTACTGTATAGGGCGCGCGTTGCCGCATCCTGCTGACGTAATGCGGCGCGCTCCTGTTCGTTGCGGATGGTATAGCGAGCGGCTACTTTCTCGAACGGCCCCTCCGCCTGGTAGATCGCCAGTACGGGCACGCGTATACGCGAATAGTCTGGCTTGATCCTGGCATCCACGGTGATCGCCCGACGAATCTCGAGAGACATCAGCGATCGGCCCACCGAACCGCCGGGATTCGCGGCGAACTGTTGACGCAATTCAGCTTCGGGAAAGCTGAAGCCCTGATCGCGTTGCTGAGAGTTTCGAAGTGCCTCGAATGAGGTGTAGTCAGGTGCAGGTGGCTTGATCGGACGCGGCAGCGTTGTTGGATCCGGCATCGGCGGATCATGGGCGGGAGTCGTCGGATCGCCCGCTCCGTCGATATAGACGAGTCCGAGGAGACGATCGGAATGTTGCGACGCGAACACGGTCAGGATCTGCCCGGCGCATGAAGTGCCGACCAGGAGAGATTTCTGAAGGTTCAGGGAGTCGAGCACCTCGAGCACGTCGTTTGCCGATCGCGGCACGGTATACCCGGTCGTGGGCTTGTCGGACGCACCGATCCCTCGCCGTGTAATGCCGTATACATGGAACTGATTCGTCAGCTTCGGAGCGAACTCGTCGTGCACATGCGCGGTTAGGTAACATCCGAGCAAGACGAGGGGCGGGCCTGATCCACCCCAGTCCATTACCTCCAGTCGAACCGACGAATCGACCGTGATCCACCGAACCTGGTGCGGCGAGGGATCGCGCCACGGTGACGCGGACTGCGAGGCCTGAGGCGCGGCGAGGATTTGTGTCGTCATCA
>Ga0114129_10012262_pt1 | contig 12195 bp, 11 predicted proteins | sample RhiMetdeltSRZDD1_FD_80071 | JGI IMG/M metagenome (GOLD analysis project Ga0114129, IMG submission 80071) | Populus rhizosphere microbial communities from Tennessee, USA - Rhizosphere MetaG P. deltoides SRZDD1 (version 2) (version 2) | ecosystem: Host-associated > Plants > Roots > Rhizosphere >...
GATTTCTTCGCACGCCGAGGTCAGGACTCGAAGATCGCTGGAGGTCCCATCGTTCCCATTCCTCACGATCTCGGACAGTGGCCTGACTGGTTTGATTCCTGTGCTCTGGCCGATCTCGGATTGCTCGATCACGGCGATGAGCGATCCCTGGGTATCCGGGAGTATGTGTGGGGAGCCAACATGGCGATTCCAGCGGTTCACTTCCGCCGTTTTGGACCCTGGAACGAGACTGTCGGGCGGCGAGGTGACGCCCGCGGAACATTCGAAGACACCGAATACCAAGATCGAATTCGGGCCGCAGGAGGAACGACCTGGTTCTGTCCCTCTGCTCGAATCCAACACCGGCTCCCTCGGCCGGATATCACGCCCTCTCGAGTCCTGAGGACGGCGTTTACCCGAGGGCGGAACGAGTTCTGGAAAGTGGTGCTACGAGGCCGGGACGAGGGAACGTTTACTCCCAGAACGGACTATCTTCAGTGTTTAGGTCTTCTCATCAGGAATGGCGCAGCGTTTGCGCTTCGCTCGCTGGTATTCAGCGCGCGCTGGAGAAAGGAAGATTTCGTACGCGCACACGCTAGTGCTTGGGCGTACGGAAGTGTCATGGATCGGTTGCGCGCAGGTCGTGAATCGGGGCGGCTGAGCACCGTTGTCGGACGCGGGTGCATGTTTTCGCTCGAGTCCGCCCTGAACGTTCTGCGGCGCAGAGAGCAAAAAAGGGGCTGAGCGTCGTTTCGGACCCCTCAGCCCCCAAATGTTGCACGTTACGAGGTGCCGTTTGACGAGTTTTCGCCGAAACTATCCAGGTGGCAGTTTGTCTGGCAACCCTTTACGCCACCTGGCGTCTGGAACGTGTGATCCCCGATAGGACCATACGTAACCAGTCGTGGTGCCTGATAGGCTCTCTTCTCCTTCATGTTTTCTCCTTTGGGTGGTTCCACCCTCGTGACACGTCGTGGCCGGCCGCTTCCTTCCGATAGAGAATTGGAGAGGTTGCGGGTCAGTGTAGCGAAGTGGTCACGCAACCGCAACTGTTTTTGGCTCTGTGAGCCTCCCTTTCGGGCGTTCTCTGTACCAACCGTCAGGTATCGGGCATCGTAGCGCCTCCTTCCTCTACACATGAAAGCGTGTGGCGTTTACGAGTGAACAAGCCGGGGGGGGCGGTTATTCGTGAGACACGACGCTCTTGGCAACCAGGGACCCGGCCCTCCAACGTAGTCGATCGGCACGAACGCTTCGCGACCGACGCGCGCGTCGCGGAGTTTTCAAGGTGTGTTCGCGATGCGGAGCAATATTGTGTCCAGCGGTGCCGCCCACAATCTGCGCTGGACCTGCGGGCTAACTTCGCAGTACCAAAGGACTACTGTGGGCCGAACTCTCGGACGTGCCCGAAGCGAGGTTGAGAAGTCTTCCGTCCGATGACTTTTGTCTGCCTCTCGACGCGGGTCGACGTGAAAGCTGCCGATTGGGGGAATCCTTCGCCTGCTCGAGGCTCGAGCGTCAAGACAAACGCCTATAATCTGAATCATGGGAGCCATCGTTGGGGCACTTCTCCGATCCGAGCGTCCAGAGCCCTCGCGGGTTCTGCGGATGCTTGCTGTCTCGCCGCATCGCGGGACGAACGTGTCGCACCGTGTCTTTGGGACGGCCGTTCTAGGCATCAGCAATCGGCCTGACCTCGTCGAGGCCACGATTTCCGTCGAAGGCGATCTCTGCGGTGTCTTTGTCGGCAGTCTGGACAATCTCCGGGAGCTTCTCACGACCCTCAGTCACGCGGGTACTCCCGCGGCCTCGGAGACACCTGCGGACGTACTGGTCGCCGCTTTTCGCGCATTTGGATTGGAAGCCCCCACCCGGATGCGCGGCGATTTTGCTGCCATCGTCACCGATGGCCGTCGGTTGTGGGTCTTTCGGGACCACCTGGGATATCGGCCACTTTTCTTCAGAGATGGGCCTCGAGGTTTCTTTGCTGGAACGGAAGCCAAACAGGTGGTCGCGGGGGCGGAGCTCACACGGGAGCCCGATCTCGAAGTGCTCGAACAGATCATGTACGGCAGGATGCCGGATGAAATGCCCAGCGCCCTCAAGGGTGTCAGCCGCCTGCCAAAGGCCACGATCCTGACGGTCGGTCCTGAGAAGGCGGCCGGCCCCGTCCGCTATTGGCAACCAGAGAGAATAGTGGAGACGGCAAACATCAGCCCTTCCGACTTGCCGGCGAGGTTTGCCGAGCTTTTCGAGCAGGCCGTCGCACGTCGACTCAAGGGTAACGATGTTGTGTCGCTCAGCGGAGGGATCGATTCGCCCGCCGTCGCAGGTTTTGCGGCTCCTCTCCATCGTGAATTGACCGGTAAACCGCTCGGTGCTCTTTCCGCCGTGTTTCCCGACTTGCCCAGAGTGGACGAGCGGCCCTATATCGAGACGGTCACCGAGTACCTCGGGATGACTCTCCACACGTGCCGTCTGAAGGCACGAGCCTGGGACGATCTGGAGTCGTGGTGCAACCTGTTCGATGGGCCGATACCAACTACCAACACACCGCAAATCGTCGAGTTTTACCAGGAAGCGCGCAGGCTTGGATTCCGCAACGTCCTCACCGGCGATATCGCCGAATGCGTGTTCGATCTCCAGCATCACGTGACGGGTCATCTTTTGTTGCGCGGCCGGTGGAGACCGCTGGCACGGTTGCTCTCGACGCAGCGTCGGCAAGGGAAATCCTGGAAGAGCCTCGCGGCCCAACTGGTAAATCCCCTTGTTCCCGGGTCAATCGCGCTCTGGTATCTCTCGGTCAGGGGTCTGGATTTTCCCAAGAGGATCCCTCTCTGGCTCGAGAAGCAAAAGGTGAATCAGCGTCCATATCGCAACGATCTCCTGGTTCCTGCGCATCTTCGCTGGTCAGCATTACAGACGCTGCCGCTGCGCGGCTGCCCGATTACCCTCGAAGCCGTCGACATGTGCACCTCTCTCACGGGAGTGACGGTGGGGCGTCCTTTTGGCGACGTCGACTTCTGGGAGTTCTTTCTGAGTCTTCCCGCCGAGATGAAATATCCCGACCTTAAATCCAAGACGCTGCTCCGAACGCTTTTGCGAGGGAAGGTCCCGGATAAAATACTCGACCGGCGCGACAAGACGTTCTTCGACGACCATGCCATGTCTCAGATCGACTACCCATTGCTCCGCCGCTATCTCGTCGCACCCAAGTACCAAATGCCGGGGGTCGATTACCGGGCCTTGGCATCTCGCATAGAACGGGAAGAGTTCGATCTTATTGACTTGATGTGGGTGAACGACCTCGTACGGATTCACGCCTTCTTGAATCAATGGTAGACTCCGTTCCGGAGCGCGACGACGTCGATCGCAGCTGTTTTGGCTTTCGCGTTCGCTCTCGATGTCTGTTCAAGTTCCTCCGTGCCGGTGGAGGCCATGACGCTCTCGAAGTAGTCGAAGCATCGAAGCCCCTCACGGCGGATGAGAGCACGCTGCTCGCTGAATGGACTCTCCATGATCCCATCCGCGCCGTCACGGCGCGCCTCTACCGCATGAATGGGATCTTCCATTTCTGGACGAACGACGCGGCCTGGTACCGAGTCGACCCGGTTGCGCGCGTGATTGAAATGTCGACATGTCACGATGAGATTCGGCGAGAACAGCGCCTCTGGGGCGTCCCCACCGTTCTCTGCTTCATGGAGCGCGGAGACTTTGGACTCCACGCGGCGGCAGTTGAGGTCGACGGAGCAGCGATTCTTTTGGCCGCTCCGGGACGGCATGGAAAGACGACCCTGGCGTTGGCCTTCCATAGAATGGGATATCGGCTGCTGACTGAGGATACGACCTGCTGCCGTCTCGAGTCTAAACCGCTGCTGCTGCCGGGGCCCACATCGGTTCGGCTGCGACCCGATGTATTCACGGGTGAGCCTCCGGTCGGAACGAACATCGTTTCCATTACCGACGATCGGATCCATCTGGTTCTCGAGTCGAGTCGAGCGGGCGATAGCGTGCCGGTCCCGCTGAAAGCGTTAGTGTTTCTCCGCAAAGCCTCCGACGAAATCATCATAGAGCCAGTAAAGGCGAGCACTGCGCTGCCCGATTTGTGGAGTTTGAATTTTCGCCTTCAGACGACGATCGCTCGCAGCCGATCATTCAGCCAATTGGCCCAACTCGCGAGCGCAGTACCCTTGTGGAATCTTCATCGGCCCCTCGCCATCACGAACCTGGACGAGGTCGTATCGCGAATTGTGGAGACCTGCCGCTAGCACTACGCCGTAACCTGCATTTCGGAAACCGAATCGGTCGATTGCACCTGGCTCCTCCACGATTGCGAGTAGAGGCCGCCCAGCGCAACGAGTTCGTCGTGATTCCCGGATTCGACAACCTGTCCGCTGCGCATCACAAGAATCAGATCGGCCCGCCTCGCGATTGAGAGTCGGTGGGTGACCAGGATGACCGTGCGGCCTTCCGCGAGACTCTTGAGTCTCTGGAACCAGTCTGCTTCGGCCCACGAGTCCATCGAGCTCGTCGGCTCGTCCAGCAGCATGATAGGACTCTGTCTCATGAACGCGCGAGCCAATGCGAGACGTTGCCACTCGCCACCGCTCAGTTCGGTCCCGCCCGGAAACCAGCGCCCGAGGAGGCTTTCGTACCCGTTCGGCAGACGGCGGATGATCTCATGCGCTCCGGCGCTGCGTGCGGCACTCTCTACTCCGGTATCCTCAGGCGCTAGATCCAGATTCGCCAAAGCGATGTTCTCTCGTGCGGAGAGATGGTAATTGACGGGCGTTTGGAACATGAAGGTCATGTTTTGACGGAGCGACGCCAGCGAGATTCGCCTGACGTCGATTCCGTCGATTTCCACGCTACCGGCTTCGGGATCGTAGAAGCGCGCCACTAGCTTGAGTGCCGTTGTCTTTCCGGCGCCGTTCTCACCGACGAGGGCGACGATCCGTCCTGCGGGGATGAACACGCTGAAGTTCTGGAGTGAGCATGAGCTGCGGCCCGGATAACGGAAGGTCACATTTCGAAAACTGATACCCGATTGCACCTGGCTCGGCGCGGCAATGGCGTCCGGTCTGTCCACAATCCGTGATTCGAGGCCCAGGAATTCGAACAGGTTCGAGACATACAAACTGTTCGTGTAGATTTGCCCTAAATTACCGAGGAGTACTTGGACAAGACTCTGGCCCCGCTGAAACGCCTGATAGAAAAGCGCCAGGTCCCCGAGAGTGACGCGGCCGAGGACGGCTTGATAGAACATCCAGAGCATCGTGCCTCCGGATACCGTCAACGCGACCAGCTCTGCTCCCAGCCGCGAGCGATATTGCGCCTTGAGCAGATCGAGACGTTCCTTCCGGAACCGCGTCCGCACGGTTTCGTATGCGGATTGAAAATGCTTCCCAAGACCGAATAGCCGGAGCTCGCCGGCAAAGAATGGCTCGGTGAGGACCATGTCCAGGTACTGAATGCGGCGCCTCGTCACGGTGCTGTCGTTCCACCATGTGTGGTATTGCCGACTGGCGCGAATCACGACGTAAAAAGCAGGAAGCGTGCTGACCAGCAAGGCGGGCGGAAGCCACACGCCATAAGGAATCAATACCGCCGCCATGGCGATGAGCGTGACCGAGTTCTGAAGCGCACTACCAGAACTTTCGAGCAGCGCGAGAGGACGATTGGCGGCATCGCTGCGGGCCCGATGCAGATGGTCGTAGAAGTCGGACATCTCATAGAAGCCCATATCCAGCGATATGGATTTCCGATGAACGAGTCGGGCGATGTAATCCTGAATCAGCTCAGACTGTGTCGTGCGGATCCATTCCGAAAGCAGTTTCAAGAACTCGGTGAGAAGGAGCACACCCGCGAGCAATACTGCGAGAAACAACACGGGCCTGAAGGCTGCCGACGACGAGCCCGAACCCATTACCGACGCGAGGTGGTCGACGAGGAGCCGGGTCAACTGCACCGTCGCCACGGGCAACAGTCCTTGGCCGATCAACAGAACGACCCAAAGTAGTGTCCACCCCTTACACGCGGACCAAACCAGCAGGAACGTTCGCGCGATGTTCCTCAGTTTGTCGGCGAATCCAATCGCGCCGAGGCTTCTGAAATCAGACGAAATGCTCACGGTTCGAGGCCATTCAATGCCGGCATCGGCGTGTAGTTGTGGTGCGCCGCCCCGCCGATCAGGATGACACCATCTTTCTCGAGCCAGGCATGCGCGATGAACTTTCCCGCGGAGTCGCGCGTTACGCCAATCCGCAGGTTCGACGAGTACCCTCGACGGGCCAGAATGACCTGCGTTGTCAGTGCCTGGGTCAGGCAAGTGCCGATCGCCGGAAAGTGTCGGCCGGCTGTTTCGACCGCCCAGACAATCCTGTCGTGACTGGCGTGATCATCCAAGCCGCTTCGCGTCCGTGCGAGCCGGTCGAGCAGATTGCGCACGGTCGCGAACGGAAGGACACGCAGTGCCAATCGAATCAGCACCAGCAGAAAAGTTGCCTGAACGAGAAGCGTCCGCTCCGTCCCGGGCAGACCGCAGAATCTAGCAAACCGCTTCATTGCTGATTTCTACGAGCCCAACGGCCTTCATCTGGTCGAGAAACGAACTCACGTCGCGGCCACAGGTCTCGGCATCGACTTCGTACTCCGACATGATGGTGTCGCAAATTGCACTGAACGGCAGGGGTTGTTCGATCAGGCTCCACACCCTCGCCGCCACCACATCCAGGCCATAGTACGTGCCGGACTTGAGGTCAAGGATCACGACCTCGCCACCCATGTCGCACGCAATCTGATTGGTCGACCTTCGCACAAAAGAAGAATTCATATCCACAATCAACCTCAGTTCTTTACATTCCCATGGAACGAGTTCCGTTGACGAGGCCTCGATGAGCGGTCAGCAAGACCATCGCGCACCGGTCGGGTGCGCACCTATGATTGGAATATACCTTTGAAGAATCGGATGAAAGGAGTGATCCCATATTGCCCGGCCAGTCGGATTGGCCGGACGACGTAGCGCGACCACTCGAGGAACCCCGGAAGCGAAAGTGCCTCGCTGTCACGAACCGTCAACGCAAGATACGATTTGGCTTGTTTGATCGCGAGTCGAAGCCTGTCTGCAGAGTGCTCCCTCAGCCGCATGAAGTAGCGTTCTCGTTCCCCCAAATCCAATGGCACGGTTTGCTCGCTCAACAGCCACCCTTTCACTTGCGTCACCAGCGCATTCAAGACAGAGTCTGCGGCGATCGCACGAAGGACAATCGGCGGGAGCTCGGCTCCTAAGAGGTCGGAAGCCAACGCCAGCCCGAGGAAGAGAATCCGCCCACTGCCGAGCCGACGGGCGTTGCGGAGTACGACATTCCAATCCACCCATCCGGGAGTCCGAACGATCTCCGCGACATCGCAGAGCCAGACCAGTCGTTCCCACCGATGCTTCGCGCCGTGAATGCACAGGATGAGCAGAAGATCCTCGAGGCGGAGCGTCTGAACGGGTCTTCCGGCGATCGTATGCGTTCGGAGGTTTTCCCAGAGGAAGGCAGGATCGACGTGTATGGGGTCGCTATCGCTCACGACGCCCCAGTGAATTTCAAGGTTGATTCCCAGACTGTCGTGAAGCAGGGTAATGTCCTTTTCGGTCGCAACGAATGCGGCCAGCTCATCATCGCTTAACGGCTTCTCGGCCCGATAACCTCGTTCGACAAGGAGTGCTTTGGCTAACACAACACTGTTCGACGGCACTATGACGTCGAGGTCTGCAAACTGCCTCAGGGAGACATCCCCATACACGAGCGACGCGACGGCCGGTCCTTTGTAAGGAATGGAAGGAATCCCGTTTTTGCGAAAAAGCTCAATGACTCGCAGAAGCTCGCTCGTCAAGAATAGATTCCGTCTGACGTTCGCCTGGACCGCGTTGCGAAGCCGAGACATCGCCACGTCAGGAATACCAGCCATCCCTCGCAGCGTGAGGTACACGAGTGGGAGCACACGGTGTTTGTGTGCCGCAGTGATCAAAGAGTCCCAGTCGATGTGCTCTTGGAGCAGCGCTTCAATCTGTGTTTTCGCGAACGCATCGGTCCGCAGTCGGGCGCACAACAACAGTAACGCGAACTCCGAAGGAGTACGACGGGCGGATGGCGAAGTCTGTGCTCCCGGTACTCCGGGGCGAATCAACGGCATTGTCGGTCTAACGCACTCCTGCATCCCGTGGCCTCGTATGGAAGACACTCCTACCCCGCCTCAAGCCACCGCGCCTTTCTTCGATATGGCAACCGACCTCCTCTTTCTGAAGGCGCTGACTATTTCTTTCACCGAATCGGCAACGTGACAAACCTGCTGTTCGCTCATGGTGGGATAGAGGGGGAGGGACACCAGCCGCGGATACAGCGCCAATGCATTCGGACATTGGTTGCATGCGAGACTCGCATACGGTGCGAAGAACGACAGCAGCGGAATAGGGATGAAGTGAACGCTCGCGCAGATGTTGCGCCTTCTGAGCTCCTGGATGAGCTCGCCGCGCGTGATATCCAGTTTCTCGAGTCTCAGCCTCAGCGCATACAGATGCCATGAATGACGGCACGTTTCGCTGTCAGCAGGCAGCTCGAGCTCCGAGACGTCGCCGAGCGCTTCATTGTAGAGGCGCGCGTAGCGGGTCCGAATCTCGATGAATCGTTCCTGCTTGCGAAGCTGGTGAATGCCTATCGCCGACTGGATATCGCTCAAGTTGTACTTAAACCCGCAGTCCACGACGTCATAGAACCAGTTTCCTCGGTCCGAGTACCTGTTCCACGCGTCCTTGCTGATTCCGTGGAGACACAACGTTCTCATTCGCTCGTCGAATTGTGACGCGTGGGTCGTCACCATGCCGCCCTCGCCGGTCGTCAGATTCTTCGTCGCGTAGAAGCTGTACGCGACGGCGTCGCTCGTGCGGCCTGTGTGCGAGTCTCTCGACCCGATTGGGAAGCCGCGATAGTGAGATCCGATTGCATGGGCCGCGTCCTCGACAACGAGCAACCCGTGACGGGCTGCCAGGTCCCAGATCGCATCCATATCGCAAGGCAGACCGCCTAAATGCACGGGCAATATCGCTCGCGTGCGCTCGCTGATGCGCTCAGCCACCGAATTCGGATCGATATTGCCGTCTGAGCCGATGTCTGCCAGGATCGGCGTCGCGCCCACGTGCAGGATGGTATTAACCGTCGAGCAGAACGTCACTGGTGAGGTGATGACCTCGTCGCCGCGGCCGACGCCCAGTCCTGCCAGTGCGAGATGCAGTCCGGCGGTCGCAGAGTTGACTGCGAGCGCATGCGCAGATCCCACGAACGACTTGAACTCCGACTCGAATTGAGCGGTCCTCGGGCCTGTCGTCAGCCACCCAGATCGCAACGTTCTCACCACTTCATCAATCTCGTCCTCTTCGATCGTTGGGAGATTGAACGGTATCATTTTGTGCATAGAACTTTCTCTCGGTGGAAGCACGTCGCCAAGGACAGGCGATGCGGCACGCTGTCGGCGTCGATGGCGCATCTCACACGGTTTCGCGACCGCGTGACGACGGTCTGGCCGGGCCAGTCGTCGCTCAGACGTTCAGCCGAGTCCAGAAAGCGTAGAAAAGCGCCCCCACGCCGGCTCCTGCGACGTTGGACGCTACATCGGTAAGCGAAGCGAATCGGCCTGGCATGAAGACTTGAATGACCTCGACTGCGTAGGAGAGACCCGCGCTAAGGAACAGCACCGCCGTCAAAGCAGCCAACGGTCCCACTCTTTTTTGTGCGAAATACCCCCTGAGCGTAAATCCCAACGGCAGGAAAAGGAGCACGTTCTCCAGAACATCCCAGGCCTTGTCTGGCCCGATGGTGATTAATAGGGCATCCCGGACCGAGTGGACAGGGGCGTTCTCGAACTGCATCCGAAAAGGGAAGAGCGTGCACGCGAATACGACGACGAGACTGAGCAGAGTCGCCATGGACCATTCGCTCATCTCGTTGTACGCGACTATGTCGATGACGGCTGAATGATTGTCGCGGGGCCACTCGGTGCCGGTTGCCAATCTCCCTTGAATGGCGCCACGAGGCGCTCCTCGCGACGTCCGGCCGCAGCGCTGAGGGCCGGCTCCTCCGCGTGCGCTCGGGTCGCACGCGGGGGCTGGTACTCGGGAACCAGGCTGGACAGATGCCTGACGATCGCCTGCGGGTCTCGTGCTTCGATCAACGTCGTCAACGGCGAGAGCCAGCCCTCGAGTTGTTTCCGCGTCAGGCGGGTGCCGCTGAAGATCTTGATCTTCTCGTGATAGGTCGAAGAGATGTTCTCGCCTTCGGTTCTGAGCTCTTCGAACAGTTTCTCGCCCGGGCGCAAGCCACTTATGCGGATCTCGACGTCCTCGTGCGGCATGAGCCCCGCGAGCGAGATCATGTTCGTCGCGAGATCCATGATTCGGACCGGCTCACCCATATCGAGCACGAATATCTGCGAGTCCTCGCACATGGTAGCGGCTTGCAAGACCAATCCGACCGCCTCCGGAATCGTCATGAAATAGCGGCGCATCTCCGGATGGGTGATGGTGACCGGTCCTCCTGCGGCAATCTGCCGCTGGAACAATGGAACGACACTGCCACTGCTCCCGAGGACATTTCCGAATCGAACGGAAGCGAAGCGCGTCCCGAAGTCGCTGGACAACTGTGCCTGTACGATCAGCTCCGCAACTCGCTTGGTCAGTCCCATCACGCTCGACGGGTTGACCGCCTTGTCGGTGGATATCATCACGAAGCTGGAGACGCGGTGCCGCGACGCTGCCAGGACGAGATTCCATGTACCTAAGACGTTCGTCTTGACAGCTTCCGTGACGTGCGCCTCCATCATCGGCACATGTTTGTATGCGGCGGCATGAAATATGGAGTCCACCCGATGCTGGCGGATCACTTCGGCAACCCACCGTGCATCGCGAATGTCGCCGAGCACGGGGGCAATGTCAAGTGAGGCAAACTGCGTCCGCAGTTCGAGTTCAATGTCGTACAGGGGGCTTTCTGCCTGGTCGAAGAGGATCAGCTTGGCTGGTCCGAAACGGGCCGTCTGGCGACACAGCTCGGAACCTATCGAGCCGGCCGCTCCGGTGATCAAGACGGAACGGCCGACCAGATTCTGGTGGATTCTGCCCTCGTCGAGGCGAACCGGCTCACGTCCGAGCAGATCGACGAGGTTGATGTTGCGGATTTGCGAACTGAGGACCTTTCCGGCGAGCAATTCACCGAAGCGTGGCACCGTTTTGCACGCCGCACCGGCGCTGCGGCAGTTTGCTATGGCTTCACGAGTCTGCCGCGCGCTTGCTGAGGGCATCGCCACGATGATCTCTTCGATTTTGATGGATCGGGCGCTGTATCGGTCGACGATTGCAGAGACATTTCGTCCGACGCCGAGAACGGGTACGTTCATCACAGTTGAGCCGCGGAGGGAGCGGTCGTCATCCACAAAACCGACCACGTCGTAGCCGAGCGAGGGATTGGACTGGATTTCGCGCAACAACATTCGCCCCGCGGCGCCAGCACCGTAGACGAGCACGGCTTTCGCGCCGCGTCTGAAGAGGGTCGCCGACCGTCCCTCGCTGTACGCCCGTACCGCGAACTGGGCGCCACCTGTTGCGACAAAACACACGAGAAAGTCGATGAGGCCAACCGCGCGAGGAAACCCGGACCAGCTATGCCACAACAGGCCGGAAGTGGTGAACACCGCCGAGGCGGTCGCGTTAGCAATTAGTACCCGCCAGAGGTCGAGAATCCCGGCAAAGCGCCACGAAGTCGCGTGCAGCCGCGCGAGAAAAAAGACGGGCAACTTCAAGGCGAGTGCAACGACCATCGTTTGGAGGACGAGCGAATCGACCACGTCAGGGATTGAAAAGTCGAACCGCAGTAGAAACGCGATCTCGACAGAGATAAGGATCGTGACGGCATGGAACCCCACGATAATCTGCCTTCGATACCGCATTAGAAACCTAGTCATAGGCATTCTCGCAGCAATGAGGTTGTCGAAAACTATTGGAGCACTCTTCATGATCACGCTTCGATGCCGGAGTGTGTGTTGCCCGGCTCTCTGTGCGGGCGCGTGGCTGCCCGACGACGACCTGGGTTGTGGGCCTCCGGACCTGCAACTTCAGTCGGTATGGTTCACGATCACACTCGGCGGCCGGTTAGGAGCTTGCTGAAAAACTCTTCATTTTAGGGA
>Ga0114129_10012263_pt1 | contig 12195 bp, 14 predicted proteins | sample RhiMetdeltSRZDD1_FD_80071 | JGI IMG/M metagenome (GOLD analysis project Ga0114129, IMG submission 80071) | Populus rhizosphere microbial communities from Tennessee, USA - Rhizosphere MetaG P. deltoides SRZDD1 (version 2) (version 2) | ecosystem: Host-associated > Plants > Roots > Rhizosphere >...
AAGCAGCAACATTCCGCAGGCGCGGCAGGGCTACTCACAGATCAATATCGACGGCCAGCAGATCACACACCTCATTCCGGGCACCGATCAGAACCAGCCGAGTTACAGCATGGATGCGATCGCCGAGTTCGTCGTCGTGACCAACCGGTTCGACGCCACACAGGGGCGCTCCTCCGGAATGCTAGCGAACGCGGTCACGAAGTCCGGCACCAACAGCTTCGCCGGGACGATTGCCGGCTACTTCCGCAGCGACAAGTTCAACGCCTCCGACTTCATTCAGCAACGTGTCGTGCCGTATCAGGATCAACAACTGGCGACGACCTTCGGCGGGCCGGTGCGAAAGGATCGCGTTCACTTTTTTGCCAACTACGAGCAGGAGCGCCAGCCGCAGACGGTGACGTTCTCGAGCCCGTACCCGGCATTCAACATCGATCTGCCTGCGAAAAACCGCCAGAGAAAAGGCATTGTGCGCGGCGATGTCCAGTTTTCCGCCGAGACGCACTTCATGGCGCGTTTCCAGAAGTACTACAACGACCTGCCGAACAGTGGGACCGGTGGCGCGTCGAACCACCCTTCCACCGCTCGGCGAGAGCAGCGCCACAGCAACGAGCTGTTCAGCACCTTGACCAGCGTGCTGGGTCATCGCGCCGTGAACGAGATCAAGGGTGGCGCGTCGCTTTTCAATTACACGCGCGACGCCGCCGTGACATGGAATGGCGGCTGTTTCCCGGACGCGCCGGTTCGATGTGGTGGATCGAAGACCATCAGTCTTCGCGGCTATTCAATCGGCCAAGCGGTCGGACAGGATCAGACGCAGAACAACTACTCGGTGCGCGACGATTTCACTTTCTCGTTCGACAAGGGTGGCCGGCAGGATGTGAAGTTCGGCGGCGAGTACGTCCGGCAGGCAACCTACATCCTGTGGTGCGCGACCTGCACCGGAAACCTGGACGCCACCAATGGTCCGGTCCCCGCCAACATCCAATCGCTGTTCCCGGTCTGGAACGATGCGGCGACGTGGAATCTCGCGCCGTTATCGGCGATTTCGCGGCGCTTCACCATGAACGTCTCGAACGCGAGGTTTCACTACAAGGTGCCGCAGGATCTGTATGCCGCCTGGGTGCAGGACGACTGGAAGGTGACGAGTCGTCTGACGCTGAACCTGGGTCTCCGGTATGACGTGCAGGTTGGCGCCAACTCGGAAGGCGCCGTCTTCAAGCCTTGGATTACCGACGACATTCCATATGACCTAAACAACGTCGGCCCGCGTATCGGGTTCGCGCTGACCCTCACCGACAGAACCGTCGTCCGCGGCGGTTACGGATTGTTCTATGCGCAGGCTTCAACAGACGAGGGACACCAGACGGAAGAGGCGATCCATCAAGCCGCCGCAGAGATCCTCTACGACGGCCGTCCCGACTTTGCGGTGAATCCGTTCAATGGTCCGGCGCCAACCTTTGAACAGGTGATGGCGAATGCCTGCGATCAGAACGGCTACGCGGCCGGCTGCTATCGCCGATCGATCACGGACGAAATCAACAACAAGTGGCGTCGGATGCCGTACGCGCGGCAAGGATCCATCGGCGTGCAGCGCCAGATCGGAAGCGACATGTCTGTGGAGGCGAATTACGTCTACACCGGCGGCCGGGGCGAGGAAGTCGATACAAATATCAACCTCTCGTACAATCCTGCGACCGGCGTCAACTATCCCTCAGCGGACGTCACGCATCGCCCGTTCCCGCAATGGGGCATCGTCCCGCTTGGGTTGCTCGACGGCTACTCGAACTATCACGGTCTCGAAACGAGCTTCAACAAGCGCTTCGGCCACCGCTGGCAGGCCCAAGGGACATACACGCTCTCCGCGTTCCGCGACGGCACCCCACAACCTGACATGTATTCGATCGTCGATGGCTCGCTGACCCGCACACGTCTGGGTTTCGCCGTCGCGAAGGACATCGCGGGCGAATACGGCCTGGCGGCAACGGATCAGCGCCACCGCGCCGTGTTGAATGGCATCTACGCTCCTGGTCTCGGAGCCCAGGTGAGCGGCCTGTACTTCTACGGCTCCGGCCTGCGGATGGCCACGAGGTACGGCAGCGATGTGCGCGACGTCGGCTTCAATCTGATGGCGACGCAGCGCCTTCGTCCCGACGGTTCGATCATTGCGCGCAATGACTTCGTCGGCCGGCAGATTCATCGCGTGGATCTTCGGGTGCAGAAGTCGATCGCATTCGGTCGACGCACGATCTCCGGAATCGTCGACGTGTTCAACGTCTTCAACCGCGCCAACTACGGGTCCTACACACTGACGGAGACGAGCACCAGCTACGGCAAGCCGTCTTACAACAGCAACCTCGCCTATCAGGCTCGGATGGTGCAGTTCGGGTTCCGCCTCGCATTCTGACGACTGATCGCTGACGCGTCGTCGTTGCAGGGAAGATTCTGAAAAGAGTCTTCCCCGCAACACCATCGTCAATCCGGCCATCAACACTGTTTGAGGGTTATGAATATCGCTCTGGGTGTACTCGTGTTGCTGAATTCGTTCATCGCCGGCACGGAGCCGCGCGATGGCAGCCATGTGCGGACAATGGATAAGCGGTTGCGGAGTGTGATCGACGAAGGACTCGCCCGATCGGCTTCGTTCCGCGGGCTAGTCGCGCGGCTGGATGGCTCTGATGTGATCGTCTATGTCGAACCGGAATGCCCGATGTCGTCGCGTCTGTTCGGTCGCTTGACATTGCTCGGGACGGGCGGCGACCGGCGTTACGTCAACGTGCGAATCTCCTGCATGCTGACCGTGAACCAGCTGATTGCCGCGCTTGGCCATGAACTACGCCACGCAGTTGAGATTGCCGATGCCCCGTCTGTCGTCGACGACGCGTCGCTCGCAGCGGAGTACCGGCGCGTCGGTTTCGCATCACGCGTGGTGCGCAATGGGGACGGCTACGAGAGCCGAGCCGCGATCGATGCGGCGCACCAGGTGTGGGCTGAGCTGGCGCATACGGCCGAATAGCCGTACGCGCAGCATCCGTTCGTGACTGACGGGTGCGATCGTTATCGGGATCGCCCGCGCCCGCTTGGCCAGCTCCAGCCGTCGGCAGGACGATGGATGCTCTTCAAGTGGACGTTGTAGGTCGTCGCGCTGCGGCTCGGCGCGCCGAGTACGATCACATGGTCACCCGCTTTCAGGGCTGACGCGCCAATCCCCTGTTGTTCGAGTCGCCGTGGATTGGCCCACTCGGCGCCGAACTTGCGCATCACGCCGCCGTTGTCATTGGCCGTGAAGTACACCCACGCGTGGGGATTACGATATTCAAAGCTGACGATGTCTCCCTCGAGCGAGATCATCTGGTCTTCGTGATAGTCGCGCGCGAAAGAGTGGTGCGCGTATGCCGCGGTGGCCGCCACCAGGGAACCCAGCGCCAGAAAAAAGAGCCTGCGCTTCACATTCGCCCTCCGCTGTAGCCTCAACAGATTACATCCGTCCGGCAACGAAATCGCATGAAGCCTGATCGTGCACGGAACGTCGGACCACAGCCGTACTCCCCCGGAGCCCCAAACCTGTACCGCGGAAGGGCCTGATGAAGGTGACCGACGCGACCGTGATGGCGACGATCCGACTCCGGACCACCCTCTGGACGAGCCAGCGCCAGTTCCGCTCGAGGATCCGCCACCGCCCGTAACGCCAGGTCCGTACGTCGCGCAGGAGGAGAAGTTATGCACGTAATTGGATGGATTGTGTTTGGTTTGATCGTGGGCGCGCTCGCCAAGCTCGTGATGCCCGGCCGCGACCCCGGCGGCATCATCGTGACGATGCTGATCGGTATCGCGGGCGCGCTGCTCGGCGGTTTCCTCGGCCGCGCGATGGGCTTGTACGGCCCGGGAGAGGCGGCGGGATTCCTGATGTCGTTTCTCGGCGCAGTGATTCTGCTGATGCTCTACCGGATGATGGCCCGGCGCCGTGCGTTGCGGCCCTGACAATATTTCGTAGGGCGAACCGTTAGCGCCGCCTTACGCTTTGACCATCTCGGCGCGCCAGCAAAAACCGCACGCTTTGCAGCGGTAATACTGGATAGCGCCGACGCGCAGCGTTGCGCGGACGCTGTCCGATTCGCAGCCGGGGCACCTCTTGGAACCAAGAAGCGCCTCGTCGAGCGAAGCGGGGGCGTCCGTTTCCGCATTCAGTACCTGGCGAACCGTCCGCACCAGATCATCCGCGTGCATGGGGTGTGCGATCCACGCGTTGCACCCCGCCTTCGCACTGTTCTGAGCGCACATCTTCGAGACTTCCGGTGTCAACACGATGATGGCGGGTGGTTCGCTCGGCTGGGGCTCGCGGATCTCGCGGCAGAGATCCCAGCCCGACATGTCCGGAAGACGGAGATCGATGATGGCGCAATCAGGCAGCGCTTCGCGTGCGAGTCGCAGCGCATCCTGGCCCGTTGTCGCAACGCGCACGATGTATCCGTCACGCGTCAGCGCGGCTTCGTAGTGGACGGCGTGATCTCGGATGTCGTCAACAAGGAGGACGACTTCGGGGGAGCGTGGCATCGGTGCGGTGATCGCCGCGCACCTCTTGTATCCCGCGACCAAAATATTATGCAAGCTCGACCGTTAGAATTGCAGGCAATGAAAGTCGAACGACGGAGCCTGCTCGCGGGCGCCGCGGACGTGAGCGGCATTGCGGTCATCATCGACGTCCTCCGCGCGTTCACCTGCAGCGCGCTGATGTTTCGGTACGGCATTCGTGATCTCGCGCTCGTGCGCACTCCGGAGGAAGCGCTCGCCTTTCGCGATGCCGATCCTGACTGCCTCGTCGCCGGAGAGGTGAAAGGGCGCAAAGTTGCTGGTTTTGATGTCGGCAATTCGCCCGCGGATATCGTGGCGAAGGGTGAGCCGATCTTCAGGGGCCGGTGTGTGGCGGCGCGCTCCTCGGCGGGGACACAAGGTGTGCTTGCGGCCGCATCACGAGCGCAACAGGTGATCCTGGGGAGCTACCTCAACGCGGCGGCCACGGCAGCATATATCCGCGACGCTGCTCGCGTGGACGCGCTCGTGCACGGCGAGGACGTGACGGTCACGCTCGTCGCAATGGGTTTCGAGGGCGTCAGGCCCTCTATTGAAGACGAGCGTTGCGCCGATTACCTCCAACACCTGTTGATCGGAACGCCGTACGACCATCTGCAGGCGGTGTGGGACTGTATCCGCGACGAGGAGATTGGGGCGAGCCTTCGCGGCGAACACGATTACCGGCCGCGGGAAGACATCATCCTGGCGCTCCAGCGCGACGTGCTCGATTTCGCGATGATCGGCCGGCTGGAGGACGGCCACGTCCGCGTGACGCGGCGGGACATCCGCTAGGTCCAGACGATCAGGTCCCGGCGATCTCGATGTCGTCGCTGCTCTGCCCCATCTGCGCGCTGAGCTCCCGCCGGCTGTCGAGCCGAATCGCGGCGTCGATCCATCGATAGCCACGGCGCGGCAGCGTCTCGATATACCGCGGCGCCCTGGCATCGTCGCCACGTGCGGCCCGCAGCCGCTTCACTGCGGCGTTCAGGCTGTGCTCGAAATCGACAAACGTGCCGTCCGGCCGCAGCCGGCTCCGCATTTCGTCCCGTGTAACCAGGGCGCCCGGGCGGGCGAGCAGGAGCCGCATGATCTGAAATGGCTGCTCCTGGAGTCGAAGGCGGGTATTTCCCTTAATGAGCTCGCGTGTGGGCTCGTGCAGCGCGATCACCATTGCCCCCTTTACGCGATCGGACCCTGGACGGTTTCACCGCGCTGCTGTCTTATTTGCCCTTTCTGACGTAGACATTTCCATTGAAGGTCCGCATCTCTAAATCCGCTCCGCCGCCGTTGACGGTGCCGTAAATCGAACGATTGATGTCTATACGGAATGTTCGACCGTTGCGTTCTACACGCTGCCGGGCCTCACTGCTGTTTGTGACCTGCACGTCGAAATCGGTAAAGACGTCACCCTGATCGCTTCGAAGCCTCACGTTGGCCTTGATCGTCAGCGGCAACGTGACATCGACGTCGCCATTGAGCGACGTGAACGCCATGGGGGCGTTGGGCGTTGCGTGCGCAAGCGTCGCGGTGACGCGACCGTTGACCGCATGCGCCACGACGGAGCCGCTGACGTTCGAGAGCGCGATCGGTCCGTTCACGTTGTCGATCTCGAGCTCGCCCTCAACGTCGTCGACGGTAATACCGCCACCGTTGACCACTGAAAGCTTCAGGTTCGTCTTCATCGGCACCTCGATCTCCAGAACGACGCGACGATTGAATGACGATTCCACCGACATCTTGTTATCGCGTTCCTCAATCGCGAGCCCCACCGGTTGCGTGAGCCGCCGCATGCCCGGCGGCGGCTCCGCCTGTTGGCGCCGACGCAGCGCGTCGCGCGCGCCCTGCGAATTGGCCACGAACAAGACGTCCCTGCGGTTCGCGCCCTTGACGGTTATGCTTCCGTCCAAGAGCTCCACCTCCAGGAGTCCCGGCCGACTCGTATCGCTGAATGGAACGGTTACACGTTCCGCGTTTCTATCGGTTCCCGCGGGCAGTGACGGCGGCGGGGGAGGAAGCGGTGGTCCCGGCTGGCCTTGGGGAGTTGGTTGGGCGGTGAGCGGTGACGCAAGCCCTCCGACTAAGACAAGAGTGGCCGCGGATCGAAGAAGGCGTTTCATAATACCTATCCCAGTTGCAGCACGCCCCACGCGGCGCGCGCGCGCACTGCGCTATCCACCTGCTGATCCTGCGCAAGCCGGCGCAGCGTTGTAGCGGATTCCCGCTGGTTCGTTTTGACCATGTAATCAATCAAGGCAATTTGGACGAGCGGTGATGGCTGACGCTCGACCGCTTGGATAGTGGCGCGCCGCACGTCTTCGCGCGAGGCGAACCGCTCGAGTGCGTCGATGGTGGCGAGGCGCACGTTGACGTTCGGATCGTGCATCAGCGCATCGAGCAGCGCCGAGACCACCTCGCCGCTGGGCCGATCGAGCTGCCCCGTCCAGGTCACACCTTTCAGCCGGTCACTGGCGGACTGCTGCTGCATCAGCGACAGCGAAACCATTTCACGAAGCTCGCGCATCTCGCTGCGCATCGCGGCGATCTCGGACGAGGAATCAGCTGGTCGCGCGTCACCTGGCACGACGAGCCGGCCGATCGCAACTCCTACGAGCAGAATCGCGGCGGCTGCGAGGCCCTGCAGAACATGGAAGCGGCGTCCGTCAAGGCCTCGGCGGCCAAACCATCGTGATGGTGGAGCTGGTGCCGGATGTTCGGCGGCATCGAGCGCAGCGTCGAGCCGTGCGCGCATCCGGTCGGACTCAGGTACGGGCGCATCGATGCCGCCGAGCATCCGCCAGGTGGCGTCCAGGCCTTCCGCCTCTCTCCGATCTACGTCGTCGGGCAGGAGCCTACTGAGGTTGTCGTGTTCCATGACGGGCTTTCATTCAGTCGAAGAAAGATGTCGCGCAGTTCTTTCACGGCGCGGTGGATTCGCACTTTCACGGTGCCGACCTCGATACCGAGAAGGTCGGCAATCGCCTCGAGCTTCATGCCGCGGTAGCGCGCGAGCACGATTAACTCGCGTTTGTCTTCGCGCAGAAGCATCAGCGCGCGCTGCAGCCGGGCCACGTCGCGATTGCGCGCAAGGAGATCGCCCGGCAGCGGGGCATGCGATGGATGCGCGGCCGCCTCGTCAATCGGCGCATTTGTCGTGCGCGTCCTGAAGTAATCGGCGCGCGCGTTGCGGGCGATGCGGAAGAGCCACGTCTCGAACCGTCCTTCGCCGCGCCATGTCGCGCGGTACTTCAATATGCGGACGAACACGTCCTGCACGAGGTCTTCGGCTATGGATGCGTTGCCGGTCATTCGCACCAGAAAATCGAAGAGCGCCCGATGATGACGCTCGAACAGCATCCCAAGCTTGGCGACGTCCCCGTTGCGCACGGCCTCCATGAGTGTCTCGTCGGTCACAGTTCCGTCGCTTTGGGTAAACATGACGGGCGGAAAAAGGTTACGTTCACCGGCGCGGACGAGCTGGTCTGTTTCTTGCCGAAGTGGCCGGGCCATGCGTCGCTTCGTCTGCTCGCTGCTGCTCGTGATTGCGGGATGCGGCGGAACTCCCTCCGCGCCGTCAGGTTCCGTTGACCCGCTCGCATCCGCCGATCCGACCCCCCGAGGGTCGGATTCCGGCGCCGGCGCTGTCGCGTTGACCGACGATTTCGGAGGCCGGCAGCTCTTCCCGCCGGATAACTGGTGGAACCAGGACATTTCGACGGCGCCGGTGGATTCGCAGTCGGATGGCTACATCAATTTCATTGGACGCACGCGTGGCGCCCATCCCGACTTCGGTCCGCCGCCGTACGGCATCCCGTACGTGGGCGTGAGCGGCAGCCAGGCGCGTCTCCCGATCGCGTTCGTGGATTACGGCGACGAAAGCGACATCGGCTTCCGCGGCGAGAACGGTTATCCCGTTCCGGACGCCGCGAGGTCGCAGCCGAATTTCATCGAAGGCGGTATTGCCGGTGGTGGAACCAGCGGCGATCGTCACTTGCTCGTCGTCGATCGCGATCGGTGGGTGCTCTTCGAGTTGTTCGCGGCGCGGTGGAACGCCTCGCGCACCCGTTGGGAAGCGGGTTCGGGAGCCGTGTTCGACTTGTCGTCCAATACACGCCGCCCGGAAGGATGGACCTCGGCGGACGCCGCCGGCCTGGCGATTCTTCCGGGGCTCGTTCGCTACGACGAGGCGATGCGTGGGGCCGTTCGTCATGCGTTCCGCATGACGGTGCGGAGTACGAACGGCTACGTCTGGCCCGCGTCGCATCGTGCCGGCAGCACGACGGGTGCGCTGCCGATGGGTGCGCGGCTCCGGCTGCGCGCATCAAAAGACATCTCGCGTTACCCGCCGTACATCCAAAACATCTTTCGTGCGATGCAGATCTACGGGTTGATCGTCGCCGACAACGGCAGCGACATGTACGTGACCGGCTCGATGGACGGGCGGTGGAATAACTCCGAGCTCAACCCTGCGTTCGCAGCCTTGACGGCCGCCGACTTCGAGGTGATCCGGCTTGGGTGGCGCTGACTACCGCGCGGCTGCCCGTTCCTCCTGCAGCAGCGAGTAGCACTCGTAATCCAGCAACTGGACGTTTCGTTCCTGCCGTCGATAGAGCGGCATCGTCATCTTCCACGGCCGGGTGAAGACCTTCGGATCTTCGATCGTGACCTCGTAGGTGATGTGATCGCGGTCCGTCGGTGTGTACCGCTCGACGACGTGCAGCGCTTCACTATGGAAATTGCCGGCCCGGTCGAACCACGTCTGGTCGGTGAAGTGAATCACGTCGACGACGAGCGTATTGCCTTCCCAGCGGCCTCTGGAATCGCCCATGAACCAGCTGTCGATCGGACCTTTCGGGTGCGGTGTGCCATCGGCATAAATGTGCCTTGTCACGTGGCCGTACTCATACAGGATGGCGACGTAGGTCGGCGTCTGCACGATCTGAAATGGGAATGGCATGTAGGTGATCCGCGGAACGCCTGGTTGGAAACACCGGGTTTCCGGATCGGCAGTGCGCCGGTTCTCATAGTTCTCGCGCTTTTTTGCAGCGGCCCATGGCTGATAGGGAATCTCGTTTCCCTCAACGACTCCCTGGCCGGCTGGAACACCGAGTGACGCTGAGTGATCCTGGATATCCCACGCCGCGGCGTTGAGGACCTGCCAGACGCCCGAGAGATCCGGCCTCCCGTTCGTCGCTGGCGGGACGGTTGCCGCCTGATTCTGGGCCGCCAGCGGCACCACGCCGGACGCGACAAGCAGCCAGACGCCGATCCACCTCGTCATGAGGCGCGATTCTAAGTGGAAAAGTTAAAAAGTGGAAAAGTGAGTTCGAAAATCACAAATCACAAATCACAAATCATCGAATTCCCACATGACGACGTCTCCCACGGAGATCTCCCCACCCTCTATCACCTCGGCGTAAGCGCCTCCACCCCAGCGTTCACGCATGACCGATCGCAGAGTCGGCAACGCTTCTTCCATCCGCTCACACGGGCGCGTCTCGCCCCAAACGCGCAGGCGCGCATTGCCGATGCGCAGCATCCTTCCTCTGGAATCGAACAGATCGAGCGAATCGAACACGAGATTCGCGCGCCGCGCGCTCGTCTCCAGATCGGCGCCCAAGCGATCCATCAGCTCATGCCACCGCTCGAGGTCCATCAGCGTCACCTGACGCTTGCCACCCTGATCGGCATTGCCCGCGATACCGCGGCCCACGATGAGCGTCGCACCGACAGCGGAGTCCATCCGCCCTCCATGCGCGCGCTTGATCCAAATCTGATGCAGCACAGCCATGACCCTTCAGCTTAATCGCGGCCGGGCACCCGGTTTGAGTACAGTCCGATGAGCCATGGACACGCCGACGCGGACATACATGCGGATTGCCGCGATGGGCGATCTGCACGTCTCGAAGACCTCCCAGGGGGCTTTTCAGCCGCTCTTTACGCAAATTAACCAGTCAGCGGATGTGCTGCTGCTGTGCGGTGATTTCACCGACTACGGTCTGCCGGATGAGGCTCGTGTCCTGGTCCGCGAGCTTGCCGTCGTGAAGATTCCTGTCATCGCGGTGCTGGGCAACCACGACTATGAAGGTGGCAAGCCACACGAAATCCGTGAGATTCTCATCGACGGCGGTGTGCACGTCCTTGATGGCGAAGCCACGGAAGTTCATGGCGTCGGCTTCGCGGGCGTCAAGGGATTTGCGGGGGGCTTCGGCCGCGGTGCGCTCGGGCCATGGGGCGAGCATGCGATCAAGGCGTTTGTGCAGGAAGCCGTGGACGAGGCGCTGAAACTCGAGACTGCGCTGGCACGACTGCGGACGCAGAAGCGCGTTGCGTTGCTGCATTACTCGCCGATTCGCGGCACCGTCGAAGGGGAGCCACCCGAGATCTTCGCGTTTCTCGGTTCCAGCCGTCTGGAGGAACCGATCAACCGGTTTCGCGTCAACGCCGTGTTTCATGGGCACGCGCATCGCGGAACACCCGAAGGGCGCACATCCACCGGCGTGCCCGTCCACAACGTGTCGATGCCGCTGCTGACGCGCGTGAATCCGAATCGGCCGCCGTTTCTCATCGTCGAAGTGCCGCGTGACGTGACGGACACAGCCGCGGTCGAGCGGCGGACGAGCGGGGAACCGCTCGTCAAGTCCGGGTGACGACGGCGTGAATTCTGCACAGCCACGCGCAAGGACTGATCGCGTGATAGACGCCGATGTTCCGTTGCTCACCTCGCCCGACACAGCGCAGCTGTATCGGGATGCGCTCGAGATGCTGAACCGGTGCGCCGTGCCGTACCTCGTCGGCGGTACCTATGCGTTCCAGTACTACGCGGGGATCTACCGCGAGACGAAAGACTTCGACATTTTCGCGAGGCCGCGGGACCTGCGCCGCGTGCTCGAGGTGCTGACGCGCTGCGGCTTCAGAACGGAGATCGCGTTTCATCACTGGCTCGCCAAAGCCCACCACGGCGAAAAATTTATCGATGTGATCTACAACTCCGGCAACGGGCTGGCAGAAGTCGATGACGAGTGGTTTGCGCATGCCGTGGACGAGCCGGTGCTGGGCGTCGCCGTCAAGCTGGTGCCGGCAGAAGAGATGATCTGGACCAAGGCGCTCATCATGGAACGCGAGCGATACGACGGCGCCGACGTCGCACACCTGCTCCGCCATTGTGCGGGTCTGGTGAACTGGGAGCGGCTCGTGCGCCGCTTCGGTCCGCACTGGCGCGTACTCCTGAGCCATCTCATTCTGTTCGGCTTCATCTACCCGGGCGAGCGTTCGCTGATTCCCTCAGCGCTGATCAAGGAGCTGCTGAACCGCGTACAGGCCGAGCTCGATGTGCCGACGCGCGACAGCAAGGTGTGCCAGGGCACGCTGCTCTCACGTGCGCAATATCTCGTCGATGTCGAAGAGTGGGGTTATGAAGATGCGCGTCTGCAGCCGCGCGGCTCGATGACACCCGAACAGATTGCAGAGTGGACCGCCGGAATCGATAAGTCGCATTGAAGATTTGTGATTCGCCATCTCTGATTGGCGATCGAACTTCAGAACCGCAAATCGCAATTCACAAATCACAAATCGCTACCATCCTCGCGTCGGCTCGCCCGTCACCATGATCCCCTGCTCGGTCTGCGA
>Ga0114129_10012265_pt1 | contig 12194 bp, 12 predicted proteins | sample RhiMetdeltSRZDD1_FD_80071 | JGI IMG/M metagenome (GOLD analysis project Ga0114129, IMG submission 80071) | Populus rhizosphere microbial communities from Tennessee, USA - Rhizosphere MetaG P. deltoides SRZDD1 (version 2) (version 2) | ecosystem: Host-associated > Plants > Roots > Rhizosphere >...
GCGCGGTCCACGCCGCCGGGCGCGCCGCCGGCCGCTTCTTCACGAAGTGGGACGTGCTGCTCACGCCCACGATGTGCGCGCCGCCGCACCCGCTGGGCGTGCTCAGCCTTTCCGCCGACGACCGGGACGCGTACCGCCACGCGCTGGTGGGGACGATCTCGTTCACGGCGCCGTTCAACTGGACCGGCAATCCTGCCATGTCAGTGCCGCTGCACTGGAGTGGCGAGGGCGTGCCCATCGGCGTCCAGTTCGCTGGACCGTTCGGCGGCGAGGCGGTCCTCTTCCGGCTGGCGGCGCAACTGGAGCGCGCGCAGCCGTGGGCGAACAAGCGGCCGCCTCGGAGGACGGCATGACGGAACGAAACCTTCAGATCGTGCTGGCGCGCAGGCCGACGGCCGCGGTGACCGAGGAGGATTTCCGGATCGTCGAGGCGCCTGTCCCCGAACCCGGCGAAAGCCAGTTCCTGGTGCGCAACCTCTACTTGTCGCTCGACCCGTACATGCGTGGCCGCATGAGCGATGCCAAGTCGTACGCGAAACCCGTCGAGCTGGGCGGAGTGATGGTCGGCGCCGCGGTGGGCGAGGTGCTCGCATCGCGCCATGCGAAGTTCAAGCCGGGCGACAAGGTGGAAGGGGCATTCGGCTGGCAGCTGTACGCGCTGAGCGACGGCAAAGGCGTGCGCAAGATCGCCGGCCGCGGAGTTCCCCTCTCGGCGTACCTCGGCGTCATCGGGATGCCGGGCGTCACGGCGTACATCGGGCTGCTCGACATCGGGCAGCCGAAGCCGGGCGAGACGGTGGTCGTCTCGGCCGCTTCCGGCGCGGTGGGCGGTGTGGTCGGTCAGCTGGCGAAGATCAAGGGCTGCCGGGCGGTGGGCATCGCCGGCGGCCCGCAGAAATGCCGGATCGTGGTCGAAGAGCTGGGGTTCGACGCGTGCGTCGACTACAAGGCGGGAAGGCTCGCCGCGGATCTCGAAGGGGCGGTTCCCAAGGGAGTCGACGTCTACTTCGACAACGTCAGCGGCGAGATCGCCGACGAGGTGCTGCGGCGGATGAATCCGTTCTCGCGCATTCCCTTCTGCGGGTCCATCTCGGAGTACCAGAGGCCGGAGCCGCGCGGTCTGCGGAACATCCGCAGCCTCCTGGTGAACCGGATCAAGCTGCAGGGGTTCATCGTGTGGGACCACCTGAACGGCTGGCCGGCGGCGCTCGCGGACCTGGAGCGCTGGGTCGCCGAAGGGCGCATCAAGTACCGCGAGACGATCGCCGAAGGGCTGCGCAACGCTCCGGCGGCGTTCATCGGGATGCTCTCCGGGAAGAACGTCGGCAAGCAGGTGGTGAAGCTCGCCTGAGTCTCCAGCGCACGCGGTTGGCAACGGCCAGGCCCGCCGCCAGCTTTCGCAGATGCAATTCGGCGGCGCGGACCAGGACCGTTCCAACGTCGAAGACCGTCGCGGATTCTCGGGAACGGGCATCAAGCTGGGGCTAGGCGGCACGGTCGCCTTGCTGGTGCTCAGCCTGGTGTTCAAGACGGATCTGTTCTCGGCGCTGTCGCAATCGAACCCGCCTGCGGGAGAGGTCGCTCGCACGAACCCCGAGAACACGCAGCGCGGCGCAGCGGAGCGCGATCTGGAGCGCGTCGCCGTCGGAGCGTTCAACGACGCGCAGCGGTTCTGGGCGCAGGCGCTGAGCCGATCCGGATCGGGATATCGCGACGCCAAGCTGGTGCTGTTCTGGGACGAAGTGCGATCCGGCTGCGGCGCGGCCGGCGCGCAGATGGGCCCGTTCTACTGTCCGCAGGACGAGCGCGTGTACATCGACCTCGGATTCTACCGGGAGCTGTCCGGCAGGTTCGGCGCCCCGGGCGACTTCGCGCAGGCGTACGTCATCGCGCACGAGGTCGGGCACCACGTGCAGGACCTGACCGGCGTCACCGAGCGGGCGCAGGCGGCGCAACGGCGCGATCCCGCGGATCGCAACGCGATCTCCGTCCGCGTCGAGCTGCAGGCGGATTGTCTCGCCGGCGTGTGGGGTCACTCGGCCGCGCAGCGCAACCTGCTCGATCCCGGCGACGCGGAGGAGGGCCTGCGCGCTGCCGCAGCAGTCGGCGACGATCGCATCCAGAAGATGGCGGGGCGGCGCGTCTCGCCCGAGAGCTTCACGCACGGCTCGGCCGCCGAGCGCACGCGCTGGTTCCGGCGGGGCCTGGAGACTGGATCGCTCCAGGCGTGCGACACCTTCCGCGCGGATTAGCCGCCGCCGGCATGCGCCGGCGCCACGCCTTTCCAGGGCGCGGCGCCGTGCATTTCAGTCCAGCAAATCAGGCTCTTCGCGGACGACCTTCTCGTAGAGCGGCTGGAAGCTGAACCAGCCGGCGACCTCGGAGCCGACTTGCGAGCGCGTCAGGCGCGCGTTCTCCGGATCGATCTTCACCGGCTTCCCGGCCGCCTCGGCGAGGAGTTGCGCGTGGCAACTCCGCTCGAGCGCGATGAACCAATAGGCCGCCTCGTCGACGGAGCGGCCCACCGTCAACAGGCCATGGTTGCGCAGGATGATCGCCTTCTTGTCGCCGAGCGTCCTGGCGATGCGGCGACCCTCCGAGGTGTCGAGCACCACGCCGGTGTAGTCGTCGAAGAGGGCGTGGTCCTCGAAAAATGCGCACGAGTCCTGCGTCAGCGGGTCGAGCAGCCTGCCGAGCGCGGACCACGACTTGCCGTACATCGAGTGCGAGTGCGCCGCCGCGACCACGTCCGGGCGGGCTGCGTGGACTTGCGAATGGATGGCGAACGCGGCCGCGTTGACCGGGTGCTTCCCCTCGACGACGTCGCCGTCGTGGTTGACGAGCAGCAGGTCCGACGCGCGGATGTGCCCGAAATACATGCCGAACGGGTTGACCCAGAAATGATCCGGCCGCTCCGGGTCGCGCGCGGTGATGTGCCCCGCGACACCCTCGTCGAACCCGTAGCGGGCGAACAGGCGGAACGCCGCGGCGAGGCGCTGCTTGCGGTGGAGGCGCTCCTGGGCGGCGGATTGGAAGTCGGGGCGGGGAGGGGCGACGAGGTTCAGCTCGGCCATGGCGCGAGTATACGCGGACGCATGCCATGAAGTCCCTGCTTCGAACGGCGCAGCGCCGGCGCATCCCGCCAGCGGCTGGTCGGTTGTGGGCGGACGAGGCCCGATGGTACATGCCTGAGCCCCGCCGCACCCTCCCGACCGGAGGAGATGCCAGTGGAATTCGCGCTCATCTCGCTGCTCAACGGCGTGACCTACGGGTTGCTCCTGTTCATGCTGTCCAGCGGCCTGACGCTGATCTTCAGCATGATGGGCATCCTGAATTTCGCGCACGCCAGCTTCTACATGCTGGGCGCGTACTTCGCGTACCAGATCAGCACGAAGATCGGCTTCTGGCCGGCGCTGGTCGTCGCGCCGCTCGTCGTCGGCGGGCTGGGGGCGCTCGTCGAGCGGTTCGGGATCCGCAAGGCGCACCGGTACGGGCACGTCGCCGAGCTGCTCTTCACCTTCGGGCTCGCCTTCCTCGTGGTGGAGATCGTGCAGCTCGTCTGGGGCAAGGCCGCCGTGGACTACCGGGTGCCGCCGTCGCTGTCGGGCACCTGGTTCACGCTCTTCTCCTCGTCGTTCCCCGTCTACAAAGGCTTCATGATGGCCGTGTCGGTGGGGATGCTCGTCGGGTTGTACGCGCTGCTTTCGTTCACGCGCATCGGGCTCATCGTGCAGGCGGCGCTCTCGCGGCCCGACATGGTGCAGGCGCTGGGCCACGACGTTCCGCGCATCTTCACTCTCGTGTTCGGCGGAGGGTCCGCGCTCGCCGCCCTGGCGGGCGTGATCGGGGGCAACGCCTTCGTCACCGAGCCCGGCATGGCGGACGCGCTGGGACCGATCGTGTTCGTCGTGGTCGTCGTCGGCGGGCTGGGCTCGTTGACGGGCGCGTTCATCGCCTCGCTGCTCATCGGGATCTTGCAGACCTTCATGGTCGGCAGCGACTACTCGCTCGTCGACTTCGCGCGCTCCGTCGGTATCCAGATCAAAACGGCGCCGGCGCTCGCGCGGCTGTCGCTGACCCAGCTCGCGGCGATCATGCCGTACATCCTGATGGTGGCCATCCTCATCTTGCGGCCGCGCGGAATCATGGGAGCGCGAGAGACATGAAGCCTCCGCCGCTCCTGTACCCGAGGCGCGTCTTCGTCTGGGGTGTCTACCTGGCCGCCATCCTGGTGGCGCCGCTGTTGTCGCGCTCGGGCTACTGGCTGTCGCTGCTTTCGCAAGTCGCCGTCATGACGGTCTACGCGCTCTCCTTCAACATGCTGCTCGGCCAGACGGGGCTGCTCTCCTTCGGTCACGCCGTCTACTACGGGCTCGGCGCGATGATCACCATGCACGCGCTCATCGCGGTCAACCAGCACGTGTTCACCATCCCCGTGACGTTGCTGCCCGTCGTCGGCGGCTTGGGTGGCCTGTTCTTCGGCGTGCTGCTCGGCTACGTCACCACGCGGCGCGCGGGCACTACGTTCGCGATGATCTCCCTCGGGATCGGCGAGATGGTCGCCGCCAGCTCGCTCATGTTTCCGGCATTCTCGGGCGGTGAAGGGGGCCTCTCCAGCAACCGCGTCGTCGGCAAGGGCTGGTTCGGGATTACCTACGGGCCGCAAATCCAGATCTACTACCTCATCGCGGCGTGGGCGTTTGCCTGCGTCGTGGCGATGTACGCGCTTTCGCAGACGCCGCTCGGGCGCATCGCGAACGCGGTGCGGGACAATCCGGAGCGCGCCGAGTTCGTCGGGTACAACCCGCAGGTGGTGCGCTTCCTGATGGTCGTGCTGGCCGGCTTCTTCGCCGGCGTCGCTGGCGGGCTCACCGCGCTCAATTACGAGATCGTGACGGCGGAGTCGCTGCACGCGTACACGTCGGGCATCGTCATCATGATGGCCTTCGTCGGCGGTGTCGGCTACTTCTTCGGCCCCATCATCGGCGCGCTGCTCATCACGGTCCTGCAGATGGTGGTGTCCAGCATCACGGCCGCCTGGCTGTTCTACTTCGGGCTGATGTTCCTCATGGTCGTGCTCTACGCTCCGGGGGGCGTCGCGAGCGTCGTCGTCGAGCACCGGCGCCTCTGGCAGGCCGGCGTCCTCGGCAAGCTCGCGCCGGCGTACCTCCTCGCATCTCTGCCGGTGTTGCTGGTCGGCGGCGGCGTCGTCGCCGTCGTGGAGATGGTCTACCGGGTGATGAAGGAGCAGAGCGCGCAGCTGCGCGTGTTCGGCGTCACCGTCGACGCGACGCGAGGGCTGTTCTGGATCGCGGTCGCCGCTGCCATCGCGCTCGGGGTGCTGCTGCTGCGCAAAGTGGGCCGCACCGTCTCGGACGAGCGGCACCGCGTCTACGCGACGCTGCGGCAGGAGCAGCGGACATGACGGCTCCGGCGCTGCGGATGGTCGACGTCTGCAAGAGCTTCGGTCGCACCGAGATCCTGCGCGACGTGAACCTCTCCGTCGAGCGCGGCGAGCGCCACGCGATCATCGGCCCGAACGGCGCCGGCAAGTCGACGCTGTTCAACCTCGTCAGCGCGCGGTTTCCGGTGAGCTCCGGGCGCATCGAGCTGAACGGCGACGACATCACCGAGCTGCGCGCCTTCGAGATCAACCGGCGGGGCCTGAGCCGCAGCTTCCAGATCACCAACATCTTCCACAACCTCACCGTCTTCGACAACGTGCGCTGCGCGGTGCTGTGGTCGCTCGGCTATCGATACGCCTTCTGGCGGCGGCTGTCCGCGCTGATGGACGCGAGCGCGCGCGCCGACGAGATGATCGACCGCATCGGGCTGCGCCGGCGGCGCGACGCGCTCGCCTCGACGTTGACGTACGCCGAGCAGCGCGCGCTGGAGGTCGGCATCACGCTCGCGGGCGGCGCGGAAGTCGTGCTGCTCGACGAGCCCACCGCCGGAATGAGCCGCTCGGAGACGGAGCACGCCGTTTCGCTCATCCGTCGCGTCACCGAGGGCAAGACGCTGGTGATGGTCGAGCACGACATGGGCGTCGTCTTCGGGCTCGCGGACCGGGTGTCGGTGCTGGTCTACGGGCGCATCATCGCAACCGGCACGCCGGCGGAGATCCGCGCCAACTCCGCCGTCCAGGAAGCCTACCTGGGGACGAGCCGCGCCCATGCTTGAGGTCGCGGACCTGCACGCGTTCTACGGGAAGAGCCACGTGCTGCAGGGCGTGGCGTTCTCCGTCGGACGAGGCGAGATCGTCAGCTTGCTCGGAAGGAACGGCGCCGGCCGCTCGACGACCGTGAAGGCAATCATGGGGCTCGTCACTGCGCACGGCCGCGTCCGCTTCAAGGGGCAGGACATCCTCGGGCTGCAGGCGCACGAGGTCGCGCGGCGCGGGATCGGCTACGTGCCGGAAGACCGCGCCATCTTCCCCGACCTGACGGTGCGCCAGAACCTCTTGCTCGGGGTGAAGAACCGACAGGAGAGCGAGCGCTGGGGCCTGAAGGACGTCTTCCGCATCTTCCCGGCGCTGCAGGCGCGTGCCGACACGCCCGGCGGCGTGCTCTCGGGCGGCGAGCAGCAGATGCTCACGCTCTGCCGAACGCTGATGGGCGACCCGGAGCTGGTGATGGTCGACGAGCCGACCGAGGGCCTCGCTCCGAAGACGATCGAGCAGGTCGGGATGCTGCTTGGCGAAGTGAAGCGGCGGGGCATCTCCGTGCTGCTCGTCGAGCAGAAGCTGACGCTGGCGCTGGACGTCTGCGAGCGGCTCTACGTGATGGGTCACGGGCAGATCGTCTTCGAGGGGACCGCGCAGGACCTGCGCGCGAACGACGCCGTCCGGAAGGAGTGGCTCGAGGTGTGACCGCCGTGCTGCAGGGCATGCGGGTGCTGGACTTCGGCCGGTACATCGCCGGACCGTATTGCGCGGCGCTGCTCGCCGAGTACGGGGCGGAGGTGATCCGGGTGGAGCGCCGCGGCGGCGGGGAGGATCGCGCGGTCGCGCCGGTGACGCCGGGCGGAGACGGCGCGCTCTTCCTGCAGATGAACCGCAACAAGCTGTCGCTGACGCTCGATCCGATGGCGGACGACGGCCGTGAGATCGTGCGTCGGCTGGTGGCGACCGCGGACGTGGTGGTGGCAAACCTGCCGCCCACCACGCTCTCGGCGATGCGGCTCGACTACGCCAGCCTGTGCGCGGTCAAACCGGACATCGTTCTCACCACCATTTCCGCGTACGGCAGTCGCGGTCCGCTGTCCGGCCGCCTCGGTTTCGACGGCATCGGCCAGGCGATGTCCGGCGCCGCGTACATGAGCGGCGATCCGGAGAGGCCGGCGCGCGCCGCGGTCTCCTGGGTGGACTTCTCCACCGCGCTGCACGCGGCGTTCGGCACCTTGCTCGCGCTCATGGAGCGGGCGCGCACCGGCAAAGGGCAGATTGTCGAGGCAGCGCTGCTCCCCAGCGCCGTCGCGCTGAACGGGGTCTACGTCACCGAACAGGCAGTGCTCGGTCGCAACCGGATGCCTTCCGGCAGCCGCGGCCAGCTCGTCGCGCCCTCCGACGTCTTTCGCACCCGGGACGGCTGGATCCTCTGCCAGGTGATCGGCAACGCCATGTTCGCCCGCTGGGCAACGCTGGTCGGCGAACCCGCTTGGCCCTCCGACCCCCGCTTCCACGACGACGCCTCTCGCGGCGACCACGGCGCGGTGATCAGCGAGCGGATGGCGTCGTGGTGCGCGGATCGCACCAATGCCGACGCACTGCACGCCCTCGAGCAGGCGGGCATCCCCGGCGCCGCCGTGCTCACTCCGCAGGGGGTGCTGGACGACCCGCAGGTGCAAGCGACGGGCGTACTGGAGCCGGTCGATTACCCCGGGATCCCGACGCCGGCTCCCATCGCGCGCGTCCCAGTCTGGCTTTCGGCGACATCGCGTGTACCCCGTGGCCGTGCCCCGACCGTTGGCGAGCACACCGACGCAATCCTCGCGCAGCTCGGCTACGGCGGCGACGCCATCGCTACGCTGCGACGGAAAGGCGTCGTGTGAGACGCCGCGTTCGTCGTGCTCATCGGGATCGCAGTTGCAACCGCCCTACGCCGCGAGCGGCACTCGGTTCCATGCGCACTTCCACCCGACGCAAAGAAGCCATGTCTGCGGTCGTGCAACGAGAGGCGGGCCCGTGTCGCGAGCGGTTTCCGAGCTGTACTCGTCGGTAGCGCTTGCGTCGACCTGGTCGCCACGTCGGAGCGCATGCACGAAGAAGTTGCCGAGAACGTACGCGACCGCGCGTGCTACCTCCGCTGGAGTGCGCAGGATGTGAGCGTGGTAGCGATCGGCGAAGACCCTGCCTTTTCGGCGCATCAACCGGTTCAGCCGGCGGGCGATCCGGACCGCGAGACCTTGCAGGCCGCGAGCCAGTCGCGCTGCGTCCGGTGCCTCGACGACCAGGTGAAGATGGTTGCCCTGCACCGAGAAGTGGACGAGGCGGAAACCGAGCTGGTCGCAGCCGCTTGCAAATGCCTCGGACAGGAGTCGAAAGCAGCGGCGGCTGCGGAGGTTCCATACGTGAGGCATCATTCGCCAGGTCACGTGGACGGGGTGGTGCTTCGACAGTCGCGTGCGTGCGACGTGTGGAATGCCTGGGCGCGGACCATGCGGTTTGCGGCCCGCGCCTTTCCGCTTGCCTCCCCAAGTCCTGAGCGTCAGCGACAGTTGCTTCGTTTTCGGGGCCGCCATCTTGATTCGGCAGAGTTCCAGAAAACGCGCCGGATTGGCATCGGTCAGGTGGAGGATCGCTGCTTGCTGTTACCGGGAGGAAGGCTTTCGTCGCTGATTTAATGGTCGAGTGGAGCGGGCTGCAGATGTGTTCCGAGCGGCGAACTCGAGTGCCTCGTGCGCAAGGGTCAGCCACAGCGCTTTGTGCGCGAGATCGATCGCCACCCACTCCTTCATGGTGCGGCCGTGGCCGGGGTCGAAGGGTTTGCCTTGCCGCGATGAAGCGAGCTGCTGAACGCGGTCGGCCGGGAGCTTCAGGACGAGGCGGCCCTTCGATTCGAAGGCGAACAGCTTGCGGGCGACTTTGAGCCCTTTCGAGCCGAAGCCCTTCGCGCCGGCCACGCTCGGATCGTCGACGCGGCGATCCTTCGACAGCGCTTCCGCGAGGCGGGTGAACTCCGATTCGCTGTCCGTCGACAGCATCCTTTTCGTTGGCACGAGCACCTCCGAATCGGCGGAACTTTCACCGCAAGAAGCGGATGGCCGCATCCGACTGCCTGCACCACACTGCGGGGCATGGACGGACGCGGAGGAGCCATGGAGACGTTCCGAGTCGTAGCCATCCCAGAAGACATTGCAAAGTACGTTCGCGCCAAGCGGGTTGCGCCGGTGTACGGGCACCCGGTCTACGCGGAGGTGGCAAACGGGCACGGGCCGTGCCGCCTGTGCCTGAGGACCTTCCAGATCGAGGCTGAACGGCGCGTGCTCTTCACGTACGACTGCTTCCACGGGAAGGAAGATCTTCCGTTGCCGGGACCCGTGTTCATCCACGAGACCGCGTGCGAGCGGTACGCGGAGGACGGCGGGTTCCCGGAGGATTTGCGCTCGCTGGAGTTGACGCTGAACGCGTACGGAGCGGGGCGGCGCCTCGTCGCGGAGGAGTATGTCGCGGACGGGCGGGTGGAGGGGGTCATCAAGCGGCTGTTCTCGCGCGCGGAGGTGGACTACATCCACGTGCGAAACACCAGGGCGGGATGCTACGCGTTTGCGATCGAGCGGCCCGATGCACAGGCCGCGCTTCGAAAAGCGTAGGCCGGCGCGCTGACCGGCCGCGCTTTGAAAAGCGTAGCGCCGCCGAATACGGCGGCGGCTAGAACTGCATCGACTTCGTCTCGAGGAATTCCTCCAGGCCGAACTTGCCGAGCTCGCGGCCGCGGCCGGATTGCTTGAAGCCGCCGAACGGCGCCAGCGGGTTGAAGCGGCCGCCGTTGATGTCCACCTGGCCGGTGCGCAGGCGGCGGGCGACGCGCTCGGCGTGCGCGGCGTCCCCCGACCAGACGCCGCCGGCAAGGCCGTAGATGGTGTCGTTCGCGATGCGGACCGCGTCGTCCTCGTCCTGGTAGGCGAGCACCGAGATGACGGGCCCGAAGATCTCCTCGCGCGCGATGGTCATCTCCGGCTTCACGCCGGCGAAGATGGTCGGCTTGACGTAGTAACCCTTCGGCAACCCTTCGGGTGCGTCCGGTCCGCCGACGACGAGCTGCGCGCCTTGCTCGATGCCCGAGCGGATGTACTTGCGCACCCGCTCGCGCTGCTGCGCCGAGGCGAGCGGGCCGAGGCGCGTCTCGGGCGAGCGCGGATCGCCCGGCTTGAACTTGGCGGCCGCGCGCTTCGCCACCTCGAGCGCCTGGTCCTGCCTGGCGCGCGGGACCAGCATCCGCGTCCACGCCGAGCAGGTCTGGCCGCCGTTGAGGAATGCGTTCGACACGGAGACGCCCACCGCCTTGTCGAAGTCGGCGTCCTCGAGGATGACCGTGGCCGACTTGCCGCCCAGCTCCAGCGCGACGCGCTTCACCGACGGCGCAGCAAGCTCCGCGACGCGCCGCCCTGCGTTCGTCGAGCCCGTCAGCGAGATCATGTCGACGCGCGGGTGCCGCACCAGCATCTCGCCGAACGGCGGTCCGAGCCCCGTCACCAGGTTGAACACGCCCGGCGGCAGCCCTGCCTCGTGCACCACCTGCGCCAGGATGAACGCCGAGAGCGGCGCGACCTCGCTCGGCTTCAGCACGATCGTGCATCCCGCCGCCAGCGCCGGCGCGACCTTTCCCATCGCCTGGTGCAGCGGGTAGTTCCACGGCGTGATCGCCGCCACCACGCCGACCGGCTCGCGAACGACGAGCGAATTCCCGATGCGCTCCTCGAACGGAAACTCACGCACGAGCGCGGCGAAGCTCCCCGTCACTGCCACGGGTAGCCCCGCCTGGACGGTCTTCGCCATGGTGATCGGCGACCCCACTTCGGCCGAGATCGTGGTGGCGATCTCCTCGGCGCGTGCGGCGAGCCCCTCCTTGATTCGCTCGAGGAAGCGTGCCCGGTCCGCCACCGGCGTCGCCGCCCACTGCGGGAAGGCGCGCGCCGCCGCCTGGACCGCGCGGTCGACGTCCTCCTCGTTGCCGCTGGGAATGCGGCCGATCGGCTCCTCGGTCGCGGCGTCGATCACGTCGATGGTGCCGCGCCCCGAAGGAGCGACCCACTTCCCGCCGACGTAGAGCTGCTCGTGCGCGCGCATCGTCGCCTCCACCCGCCGCCCCCAGGGCGGCGCAACCTCGACGTTATCAGACGCGACGCGATCTGATACGTCTCACCCGCATGAAGGCGGCCATCTGCTACGAGCGCAACCAACCCGTCCGCGTCGAAGACGTCACGCTCGATCCTCCTCGCCGCGACGAAGTGCGCGTCCGCCTCGTCGCCACGGGCGTCTGCCATTCGGACTACTCGTTCGTCAGCGGCATCCTGCCTGGCCGCTTGCCCTGCGTGCTCGGCCACGAGGGCGCCGGTATCGTCGACGAGGTCGGCGAAGGCGTCACGCATCTCGCGCGCGGCGACAAGGTGGTCCTGTCCTGGGTCACGCCCTGCGGCCGCTGCTTCTATTGCCGGCTGGGCAAACCGCACCTCTGCGAGGTGGGCGAGCGCATCAACAAGACGAACCGGATGCCCGACGGCACGACGCGCGTCCACCAGGACGGACAGGACCTGAACGTCTTCTCCGCGATCGGCACCATGGCCGAGCTCTCCGTCGCTCCCGCGAACGCCGCCGTCAAGCTCCCGCCCGACGCCCCGCTCGAGAAGTGCGCGCTGCTCGGCTGCGCGGTGACGACCGGCGTAGGCGCGGTATTCAATACCGCGCAGGTTGCGCCCGGGAGCACCGTCGCCGTGTTCGGCGCCGGCGGAGTGGGGCTCAACGCCATCCAGGGTGCGGCGATCGCGGGCGCCGAGCGGATCGTCGCCGTCGACGCGCAGCCGGGGAAGCTGGATCTGGCGCGGTCCTTCGGCGCCACGGACGTGGTCGACGCGAGCAAGTCCGACGCCGTCGAGACGATCCGCGCGCTGACCTCGGGCCGCGGCGTCGACTATGCGTTCGAGGCCATCGGCAACAAGCGCACGGTGGAGCAGGCGTTCGAGGCGACGCGGAAAGC
>Ga0114129_10012266_pt1 | contig 12194 bp, 10 predicted proteins | sample RhiMetdeltSRZDD1_FD_80071 | JGI IMG/M metagenome (GOLD analysis project Ga0114129, IMG submission 80071) | Populus rhizosphere microbial communities from Tennessee, USA - Rhizosphere MetaG P. deltoides SRZDD1 (version 2) (version 2) | ecosystem: Host-associated > Plants > Roots > Rhizosphere >...
CGCATAGCGAGATCCACGGCCACCCGGTGAAGCTCGCGGATTCTGTGGCATTTGATTCGAGAACTGCGGCAGCCGTCTCAGTTTCTGCCGCCGGTATCGTGGCGTACCGAAACGGTGGCTCGGCACGCCGGCAGCTCACCTGGTTTGATCGTTCAGGAAAGACGCTCGGTACGCTTGGAGCACCCGACGAAAACTTGATCGCTCCGAATCTATCGCCCGATGGAAATCGCGTTGTGACATTCCGCACGGTTCAGAACAACACGGATATCTGGCTCTTCGATGCCGTACGCACAACGCGTTTTACTTTCGATGCGAGCCTTGACCAATATGCGGGCTGGTCACACGATGGAAAACGAATATTTTTCGATTCGAACCGCAAAGGCCATCGGGATCTCTATTGGAAAGCTTCGGACAATTCCGGCACTGAAGAAATACTGCTCGAGTCTTCCGAGGACAAGGCTTTCAATTCGGCATCTCCTGACGGCAAATTTCTTTTGGTGGTCACTCCAAACAATCCCAACACCGGGGCCGACATCGCGATCTTGCCGTTGAACGGATCCCCGAAACTGCAAACCTTCCTCAAGACGAACTCTCAGGAACGGCAGGCACAGTTTTCGCCTGATGGCCGGTAGGTCGTTTACCGTACCAGTAGGCGGTACTAATGAGACTCCCTAAATTCGGCCACCTTGAATTTCAAATCATGGAAATGTTTTGGAAGCTTGGGGCTTGCTCTGTTCGAGAAATTCAGGAGGCGTTCCCGGAAAGAAAGCGGCCCGCTTATACGACGGTGCAGACCACTGTTTATCGGCTGGAAGAAAAGAAGGCGCTTCGTTGTGTGAAGACAATCGGTAAGGCGAAGGTGTTTGAGGCAGCAATTTCCCGAACACAGGCGCAGAGTCGGCTGATTGATGACTTGCTAAGTCTGTTTTGGGGCCAGGTGAAGCCGGTCATGGCGCGACTCGTCGAGTCCGGCAAGCTGACCGTTGACGATGTTAACGATGTCGAAGAAATGCTGCGCGAGCATCGCGGAAAGGACAAGTCAAAATGATTCCCGACTATTTGTCCCCATTGGCAAATCATCTTTGGCAATCCACGATCGTTGTAGGGACGGCGGCACTGCTGGCATTGGCTTTGCGCAGCAACAGCGCTCGTGTTCGATATTGGGTATGGTTTGCCGTTCACGGCGATTCAGGAACAATTGGGATTGAGATTGGAATCGACTAGAGGCTCAGTCGATGTCATGGTCATTGATCACGTGGAGAAACCTTCTGAGAATTAGCGCCCCGAGCGACAACCATCGATAATGCGGGCCGCCCTAGGTCTAGGCTTCGCCGCACCTGGCATATTGTTTGGAGTGATCGAAGGAATTTCCGAAAGCGGACCTCAACACAGTTAAAGATCTATAAGTCGGCTTCTGGGAAGTTACAGGGCCGTGCGTTCAGTTGTTGGTAAGTCGGTATCCCGTACAAGTGAATTCGCCCCGGCGCCGCGACGCCAATCTACGGTTTCGCGGCTATTCGCCAACTTGTCGACCGAAAGCGACGATACCTCTTCATTGAAGCCATATCGCGAGCTGTAATTGTCGCCGGCGGGAATAACCGTCCGATCAGATACAGATCGATCCAGAAGCGTTGCCAACCGTGCTCCAAAAGGAATCGCGGCACGAAAGCCCACTAGCATTTAACAGTTGTGAAACTTTCTTGCTTTACACTTTCGAGTAGGCCAATTTGGAGGAGAACATGAAATCATGCGCGCCTTTGGCGGCGTCCGGAATCTTGAGTTGTATCTTGATTGTGGGCTGCGTTCAAACTCCTCAAGCGAGTGCACCCAATCCGCCGGCCTCCAGTTATCAAGTCGGTTCATTCGACCTTCGGGATGGGGGAAGTTCTCAGCAGATTCGTGGTGCTTCGGTTACCGCGGCTTTTTTTCAGGCTGTGAAAGTGGCGCCTTTGCTCGGCAGTGGTTTCCTTCCGGAAGAATACAGCTCAGGCCGACGGCAAGTTGTGATGGTTAGTCAGCGTTTCTGGCAGCTGCATTTCGGTGGGGACCCTCGAATAATTGGCACCTCTATTCATTTGAACGGGCAACCCTTCACCGTAATTGGAACCCTGCCACCAATGTTCGATTTCCCATCTGGCGTTGATATATGGGTGCCTAAGGCATAGCGACTAGCCAGCGCCAGCCAACAAAGCTCTATCGCGAAAAGCAGCCTCAGATACGCCTGCGGAGTTGTCAACATCTCGTAGACGTGAATTCCGGCGAAGTGTTGAATTTCACATCGGTGGTTACGCGGTTATTCGGCCAAGTGAACTGAATGGACTTCTAGGGATTGGTAAACACTTGGCGACTTATGGGGACCTTCTTTTCGACGCTCCTATGAGGTTGATCCGTTCCGCACGTTCGGATTGGCCCGCGAAATACGTCAGTGGCAGGGTGATAGGCTCCCTTCAAATGGTGGCCCTTTCGACAAACCGTTTCGACCTGCGCATCTCAAATACTCCGGACGAACCGTTCCTGCGTGAAATGCTGTATCTCGCTCTGTTCGTTCCTCCGGGTGAGCAGCCACTGCCACGATCCACGCTGCGCAACCCGGCAATTGCCCGGTATGTAGATGGATGGGGAACGAGACGCGGCGATACTGGGTTGATCGCACTCGTTGACAACTCGCCTGTAGGTGCGGCCTGGTTGCGATGCTTCCTGTCTTCCGATCCGGGTTACGGATTTGTGGACGAGAGAACGCCCGAACTGAGCGTCGCAGTCTTACCGGCTCACCGGGGTAAAGGAATCGGCACGCTCCTTCTGGAACGGTTACTTGATGCCGTCCCCGCAACCTCACTCAGTTGCGACCCGGCAAACCCCGCGTGGCGGCTCTATTTACGATTGGGGTTCAAACCGCTGTCAGACGGGCGGACAATGCTGCGGATAAAGCCATAGGTCGGAATAGACGGGCAGGTGAAGGAACTCAGCAAACCGTTCACGCCGCGAAAAGTATTACATTCATGTGGATGATCAAGCCGCCGGAGATAAACGAAACCGTCTGGAAAACGATCACCGCCGCAAACGACGGTGACGCGGACGCGATGCGCCGGTTACTTGCTGAAGATCCGGCGCGAAGCCGCGAGGGCTATTTCTATACGCCGCCGATTCACTTTGCCGTTCGCGAAGGACACGCTGAGATCGTCGAGATGCTGGTGGAAGCCGGGGCGGATGCCGAGTGGAACGGTTACTACGGCATGAGTCTGATCGATATGGCGCGGGAACGTGGTCATGAAGATGTTGCGACGCTACTCGAGAAAGCACGGGACAACCGTCGAAGAACTGCACAGTCGCCCACGCACGAAGACCATGAGATTCATCGAGCTGCAAGCGCCGGCGACCTTCCGCGCGTGCGCGCATTCCTCGACGCCGATCCTTCGCTTCTCAACCGGGGCGATCGCGCCGGTGGTACTCCGCTTCATCGAGCGGTACTCGGAAGATCGCGAAAGGTCGTCGAGTTTCTGCTCGACCGCGGTGCCAACATTCACGCGATTCACGGTGTTGGCTTGGGTGCGTCTGCCGGATTTGGGGCGCAGGATATTCAGGCGATTGATCTAGCGATCTGGGGAGGCTTCGGTCGCAGACCGCGGCGGCCGTTGCGACGCATCCTCTTAGGCTTTCTGAAGTATTGGTTGTGGTATCGATACACCCATAGAGGACCGCGACCGTGCGACGAAGGCATGGCACGGCTGTTGATTCGCCGGGGCGCTCAGTACGATCTCACTATTGCGGCGGCGCTTGGCGATATCGCGCAGGTGCGGTCGATGCTCGACAACGCCCCCTCAAGAATCCGTGAGATTAGGCCGAACAAGAGGCGACCGCTGCTGACCGCCATTGAGTTCGGTCATGAGGACATTGCTCGATTGTTGCTCGATCGCGGCGCCGATCCAGCATGGCCCGAGCTGAACGCCGATAGAGGTGGATCCTTGTGGGAAGCCGCACGAACCGGAAACCGTCCACTCGTCGAACTGTTGCTGGCACACGGAGCCGACCCTAACGGTTCCACCGATTCGGGCGGCAATGCCGTTTGCGCAGCAAAGTCGAAGGACATCCGCGCTCTGCTGGAATCGCATGGTGGCTCGCTCGATCCCTTTGACCTTGTTTGGAAAGATGAAGACGACGAAGTCATACGCCGTGTGACGACCGATCCGAAATCTGCGGAACTTGGGTGCGGGGGGGTCTTTACGGCTGTGGTCACCCGTCAAAAACGCGACCTCTTGAAGCGACTCCTCGATGCAGGCATTCGTGTGCCCCGTCTCGTCACGGGTTGTCAGTCGTACATCCTCGAACAGCCCGACATGTTGAAGACGCTTCTCGAAAACGGCATGCATCCCGACACCTGCAACTGGCTGAATCAGACAATGCTGCACATGCTTTGCCGACTGCCCGGCGAGAACGACAGCGTTTGCGCCGGCATGCTGTTGGACGCCGGCGCGAACATCTCCTTTCGGGACGATGATCTTTCCTCAACACCGCTTGCGTGGGCGGCCCGTCACAACAACTTTGCCATGGTGCGTTTCCTGCTTTCGCGCGGCGCTCCAACGAATCTTCCGGACGACAAGCCGTGGGCCACACCTCTCGTTTGGGCAACCCGTAAAGGTCATACAGAGATTGTGCAGATCCTTCGCGATGCGGGAGCCACATAATCGCCGCACGAATTTCTCCGAGTGTCCTGCGGGTACCACTATTCGCTACCCGTTAGGATTCCAGGCAACTTCCCATAAGTGCCCGTCCGGGTCCTTGAAGTAAGCGTGATAGCCACCCAAAAGGCCTTTTGAGGGGTTTTCACGATAGTAGCTCCAGCACGGAGCGCTTGCTCAACAACCGCATCCACAGCCTGTTGGCTTTCAACCAGGTGACCGATGCTGAAATCGGGAGGGCTCGGCGGCGTCCGCGGAATAGTGGCGTCATACGCCAGATTGTCGCGCGAGTATAAAGCGAGCTTCAGGCCATGCTCGCAGTCGATAAAGACGACGTCGCCGTGTTCGAATTCGGTTCCGACAATTCCCTTCGTCGGAAATCCCAGACCGTCGCGGTAAAACGCGAGTGAGCGCTCCAGGTCGTCCACCCCGAGCGTCAGAAAGGTAATTCGCGGTTTCATATCTTCCTCCTTAATGAGCAGTGTCGAGAATGTAGAGCAATCGCCGGCCAAACAGTAGCCACGTTCATTATCTGGAAATGAATCTGCCCGTTGTGGTCATTCTGACCCGGTCACCGGCGGTCATAGACCGCCGCTACAGTCCCGAGGACGTACTCTCCAATTAATTCGCGTATAATCGCGCGATCTATGCCATTACAACCTGGGACAAAACTAGGGCCATACAAGATACTCGAGCAGGCGGGCGCCGGCGGAATGGGCGAGGTATAAGGCTGCTGACACACGGCTGAATCGAACGGTTGCGATCAAGGTTCTTCCCACTCAGTTTTCGGAAGACCCGGAAATGAAACAACGGTTCGAACGCGAGGCGCAGACGATTGCGGCCCTCAATCATCCGAACATCTGCACGCTGTACGACGTCGGGCGCCAGGACGGCGCGGACTTCCTCGTGATGGAGTTTCTCGAAGGTGAGACCCTGGCGGCACGCATTGCCCGAGGGCCTCTGCCACTGCCTGAAGCTTTGAAGGTCGGTGTTGCGATAGCCGACGCGCTGGATAAAGCCCATCGAAAAGGTGTCACACATCGGGACCTGAAGCCCGGCAATGTCATGCTCACGGCCAGCGGCGCCAAGCTCCTGGATTTCGGCCTTGCAAAATTGAAGCAACAGACCGCTCCGGCAGATCAATCGCAGGCACCTGCCAGCGGAAACACAACGTCCCCCGGCACCGTCCTGGGCACCATGCAGTACATGGCACCCGAACAACTGGAAGGCAAAGAGGCCGATGCGCGTACAGACATTTTTGCTTTCGGAGCCACGCTCTACGAAATGATCTCGGGTAAAAGAGCATTTGAAGGAAAAAGCAAAGCGCACCTGATTGCGGCCATCGTGTCTGCCGAACCGGATGCACTTTCGAAGGTACAACCCGAAACACCTCCGGCTTTGGAGTTTCTGGTCAAACGCTGCCTCGACAAAGACCCGGAAGAGCGATTACAAACCGCATGGGATGCGTTGTGCCAACTGCAGTGGATTGCCGAAGGCGGCTCCGCAACCGGAATCCCCTATTCGGCAAAGGCGCCTCGCCGTCTGCAGCCGGCCCAGCTCGTTGTGGCGGCGGCTGCCTTGTTGGCGCTCGTGGTCGCCGTGCCCGCTGTTCTCAAGTGGAGAGCTCCCCAACGATCGGAAGAAACGCGTTTCGTGATTCCCACTCCGGATATGCCCTTGCCAGAAGCTGCCGTCATCTCGCCCGTCGGTCGCGCAGTCGCATATTCTGCACGTGACGGCGGCGGAACGTTTTTGTTCGTTCGCCCGCTCGATACCGACACTCCCGTGAAACTTCCCGGCACCGAAGGCGCGGCCACCTTATTCTGGTCTCCCGACGGGCGGTCGCTGGCATTTTTCGCCGGTGGAAAACTCAAGAGAGTTCAGGCGTCGGGCGGACCACCCGAAAACATCTGTGAAACGGCGGACATGAATGGCGGCTCCTGGAATGCTGAAGACGTGATTGTTTTTGCATCAACGAAAGGCTTGCATCGCGTCAGGGCCGTCGGTGGCGAAGCCGTTGCGATTGGGACACCAAAAGACGGTGCTCCCTACGCTCCATCATTCCTGCCGGATGGCCAACATTTTGTCTATCTTGTCGCTCAGGCTCAGGGTTCCAATGGGGCCATTTACGCCGGCTCGCTCGGCTCCAATGATTCGGTTCGACTGGTAAGCGCTCAGAGCAATGCAGTTTATGCAGAGCCGGGATACTTGCTCTATCATCGCGAAGGCACGCTCTACGCCCATCCTTTTAATGCCAATAAGCTCACGCTGACGGGAGAAGCGATCCGCATCGCCGACAAACTGCCGTATGCAGCATCAGGCGTTGCTGCATTCTCATCGTCGAGCACTGGGGTTCTCATTTTCAGGAGAAGTCCAGATCCTGTGGCCCAGGCCTCCTCGAGCAGAGCGCCAACCAGCAGCGTCTATAGCCAGCCGCTCGTGTGGGTGGACCGGTTCGGGAAGAAGTTCGACCAACTCGCGCCCGCAGCCGGATGGGCAGGAGTCGCTTTATCGCCGAATGGCAAGCGCGTAGCGGCGCATCGTCACGATGCAGAAGGCGGGGACGTCTGGATTTTCGAAGCTGGACAGGCGGATCCCGCGAAGTTCACGTTTGATGCGACGCAGGACAACTCCAGCCCACTGTGGACACCCGACGGAGCGCAGATCGCATTCGCTTCCCGCAGAAGCGGCAAGTGGGGCCTGTATATAAAAATGGCCGACAACACCCGCAATGAAGAACTCCTCTTGGAATCGGATTCTCCGGTTGTTCCGATGTCATGGACCCCCGACGGACAGACGCTCGTCTATTGGACGGCCGCGCAAAAAACACAGGGTGACGTCTGGAGCTTGTCGTTAAAAGGCGAGAAAAAACCAAACGCGATCCTCACGTCACCGGCCGACGAGCGTCATCCGCAACTGTCGCCCGACGGGAAGTGGCTCGCCTACAGCTCGAATGAAACGGGCCGCAGCGAAGTTTACGTGCAACCTTTCCCGAATGGCACAAAGATTCAGGTTTCCGTCAATGGAGGTGTGTTTCCCCGCTGGGGCAGCGCCGGTAGGGAACTCTACTTCTTGAACCTGCTCTCTGCGGGAGCCCTGATGATCTCGAACATCCGTGTGACCGGCGCTGCGATTCAAAGAGAAGATCCGAAGATTCTCTTTCAATCAGGATATTTCAATAGCGTGCATAACGCAGGCGGATATCATCCCTATGCCGCTTCCGGAGACGGGCAGCGCTTCCTTATGCCGCAAATCGATAATCCTATGATGGTGTTTAACGGACGCGGCGGAGCTGTGGGTATCACACCGGGCCCGGTTGTGACAGCCATTTACAACGATCGCCACGCTGCAAGCTCGGCGGTATCGGGTCCGGGCGCGCCCATCAACGTCGTCATGAACTGGACGGCGGGACTCAAGGAGAATTAAATCTCATGCCCCTTCAACCCGGAACAAGGATTGGTTCCTATGAAATCGTCGCGCCCTTGGCAGTTGGAACCACGGAGTCGTACAGGGCGACAGACGTACGAATAAACCGGACCGTGACGGTCAAGCCGTTCCCGCCCTCGACGTCGCACAACTCAGAACTGCTGCAACGTTTCGTGCGCGAAAGCCGGCTTGTGGCGACGCTCAAGCACCCTCACATCTGCGCCATTTTGGAGTTGCTTCATGAAGGCGAGGAGAAATACCTCATCACAGAGTTTCTCGAAGGCGAAACATTGGCCGAAAGATTAAAGCGCGGGCCACTGAGGGTTGAAGAAGCATTGGGAGTAGCGGTCAATGTCGCCGGCGCATTGGACAAAGCGCATCGTCAAGGTGTGACCCACCGCGGCCTGAACCCATCGACCATAATCCTCACGGAAAACGGCGCAAAGATTGTGGACTTCGGTTTCGCGATGCACAGCGCGACCGCGGAGCCGCCTCTTTCCGCGTCTCAGCTATCCACGCGAACGGTGTCCTCGCTGGTGGGGTCGGTTTCCCCGTACGCTGCCCCCTACATGGCGCCGGAACAATTCGACGGACAGGATGCTGACGCGCGATCAGACATCTTCGCGTTCGGCACCATTTTGTACGAAATGCTCACAAGCCGTCCTGCTTTTGAGGGAAAGACAACGGCCATGGTCCTGGCTGCTGTGCAGACCGTCGAACCCGAACCCGTTTCCAAACTGCAGCCGGCGACTCCACCAGCGCTCGAATTCATCGTGAAACGATGTCTTGCCAAGGACCCGAATCAACGGTTGCAGACAGCACGCGATCTGCTCAATCAGCTTCAGTGGATTTCCGAAGGTGGATCGGGAGTCATATTTCGGCCAGCCACCGCTGGAACCCGGCAAAAGCAGAACCGTGCGCTATGGATTGCAGCCGCTGCGCTCGGGCTGATTACAGTCGCGTTGGCGCCTTCAGGATTCCGTTATTTTCGAGGAATGCCGGAATCGCCTGCCGTGAGATTTATGGTTCCTCTTCCCGGGACGGCAGTTGGAACCGGCGGAACGCCGATCGCCGTTTCTCCCGATGGCCGCTGGATCGCGAATGCGAGAGCGGGCGGCAATAATGGCGGTGTGTACCTTCTCTCGATAGGTTCCGTCACTCCGAAGTTTCTCTTCGAGGGGACGTCCCTATTCTCGCCGTTCTGGTCTCCTGACAGCCGGTCGTTTGGTTACTTCGAAGACGGAAAATTGAAGTCGAGCGACGTGTCCGGTTCTCCTCCCCAAACCATCAGCGACGCGCCCTCCCCGACGGGAGGCGGAACCTGGAGCAAAGACGGCGTGATTGTCTTCGCGAGTGGCGGCGTGCTGCATCGCGTTCCGGCGGCAGGCGGACAACCGACGCCAATTACAACACTGGATGCATCGCTCCAGGAAACAGAACACATGGCTCCAAATTTTCTGCCGGACGGCCGCCATTATTTGTACCTATCTATATCAGCACAACCCACCAATAGCGCCGTCTATGTCGGCTCCCTCGACTCCAAGGAACGGACTCGGCTGTTTGTTTCTGAGACGCCCGCGATATACGCCGCTCCCGGTTATCTTTTGTTCAATCGAGCGACCGCCGTTTTTGCTCAGCCGTTCGATACCAACGCCTTGAAATTAACAGGCGAACCTATTCGTCTCGACGATGCGGCTCTTCGTGGAGCTAGCGGGGGTCAAACGAGTCCGGCCCTGACGAAGGTGGCAATCATCTCCGCCTCTCAAACTGGCGTGCTCGCGTATCGTAAAGTGACGCCCGGAACCGGCGCCACTTCGACGGTCGGCGGTGGTTTCACGCTCATGTGGTTCGACCGGACGGCTCAAGGAACCGAACGCGTCGGTGGGGTGGCGCCTTATGCCGGCGTCGACCTCGCCCCTGACGGAAAACGCTTTGCGGTGCATCTACACGAAGGAGAAGGCGGCGACAGCTGGTTCTTCGATTCCGGAAGGATGCAGCGATTGACCTTCAGCACTGCTCAAGACAATTCAATGCCGATATGGTCGCGTGACGGAAAAAAGATCGCGTTTGGTTCCAAACGGAATGGCAAATGGGGACTTTACGTCAAGGCTGCCGACGGAACCGGAGCGGAGGAATTGATCTTCGAATCCGACGCGGTCAAAGCCCCGATGAGTTGGTCTTCCGACGACAAAACCTTAGTGTTTTGCGCCGTCGATCCAAAAACGCGCGGCGATATATGGATGGTGCCCTTGCAAGGCGATCACAAACCCGCCGCACTGATTCAAACAAATGCCGACGAGTGCCTGGCCCACGTTTCTCCTGACGGCCGATGGATCGCCTATCAGTCCGACGAAACGGGAACGCCGCAAATATACGTGAGACCATTTCCGGAAGGTTCGGGCAACAAAGCCCAAATTTCCGCGGAAGGTGCACCTGCTATCTGGCCCCGATGGAGCGCCGATTCCAGGCACCTGTACTTTGTCGTAGCTCCCAACGTTCTCGAAACAGACATCAAAGTGACCGGATCCTCGATTCAACCTGCAGTTCCCCGGGTGCTGTTTCCCTTGTTCAGCAATCCGAACAATCTTGTACACACGGCGCCATACCACCGCTATGCCGTAAGTCCCGATGGACAACGCTTCTTATTTCCTCAGGCTCCGGGCGGGCCGAACATCGTGGGTGGACTCGCGGGAACGATTACTCAAGTGGTCGACCAGAGCGCGCCAGGTGTTTCTACGTCCGGCAATGATTCGATCACCGTCGTCCTGAATTGGACGCGAAGCTTACAACGAAAATAGCCGTCGCTCGCTAGATTCAAAAACTATTGCTGGTTGTTTGGCGGCGTTCCGCGGCCCCGTCCGCCAGCGCCTCCGGGAGCCTGACCACCGCCGCCACGTCCGCCCCGAAAATTCGCCTGCAACAAATGCGTGAGGGTATGCACGTACCGCAGCTTGCCATTCTCCACGCGGAAGAGGTGAGTATCGGGCGCACCACTGCCGCCGGCCGCGTTTCCGGCGCCGAAGGTGCAGAACACCACGACCGAACCTATGGTCTCGTCCACCACGAACCGGCGATTGGCAATGTTCACACCGCTCGGGACGCCGACATCGCAGCTGTCAGTAGGCGATCCGTTGCCCGTGTGCGCGCCGCCTTCCGTGCGGTTGCAGGGGTAGCCCCACGGCACCAGGTCCTTTTTCTGTTCGAGGAACGCATCGAGGTAGGCATTGGCTGCGGAGACCAGCGTGCCGCGTGTATCGCGCTTGTCGACGGGAATCGTGTCCCAGTTTTCTGTGGACGAATATTTCAAGTAGGCGTCGGCGTTAAACAACCAATAACCCGTTGTCGTCCAGAGAATTTCGATCTCGGCGATCTTGTCATGGTTGATACGGAGGCGCGTACCGAGGACATACGGCTTTTCCTTGTTCGTTACGATCACCTCGGTAAACGTCTGACACGTGTCCCTATCGAGCACGCTGCGATGGTGATCGATTTTCATTGGTGTCTTGATCAGGGCGTTGTTGATATCAGCGAGCGCCGCGTTCTCCATGTAGCCTAACCCCATCGCCAGCGGCATGCCGGACGTATCGCCCTTGGTCTGGGCCGCGACGTAGAGATCGACTGCGCGCTGCAGCCCGTCACGCGAGCAGGAAATCTGCGCGAAAGCGGCCGTGGGCGCAAGCAACGCTATGGTGAACACAATCCAGATGAGAGTAATTCGTTTCACTCGAAGTCATCCCCGACGCTGAGCTACTTCGCGTTCTGCGCTTCGATATTCGAGGTGTAGCCCTTTGAGAGCCAGACCTTCCAGCGCTCGACTGCATCGGGGCTGCCGGTGCAACCGCCGTCGGCCGGATTGATGAAGGTCCCATTGGCGAGCCTTGCCTATCCGAGGCCGCCGCCCGGTCGTCCGTCTTTCAACGGACAATAGAGGACCATGATCGTATTGCCGGGCTCGAACGTGCTGCCGTTGATACCGCGCTGGAGCAGCTGCGTCGGCGACGAACCCTCAAAGCCCCAAAGTGTTTCGCTGCCGTCCTTGTTCTTCACGTTCAAGTAGAGCCAGGAATGCGGATTGTTGAACGCCCAGCGCAC
>Ga0114129_10012268_pt1 | contig 12193 bp, 9 predicted proteins | sample RhiMetdeltSRZDD1_FD_80071 | JGI IMG/M metagenome (GOLD analysis project Ga0114129, IMG submission 80071) | Populus rhizosphere microbial communities from Tennessee, USA - Rhizosphere MetaG P. deltoides SRZDD1 (version 2) (version 2) | ecosystem: Host-associated > Plants > Roots > Rhizosphere >...
AAGCAGGTAACGCGGGTGATCCTCGCGCGCCCGGCGGTCGAGGCGGGCGAGAAGCTCGGCTTCCTGCCCCGCGACCTGCAGCAGAAGGTGGATCCCTACCTGCGGCCGCTCTACGACGCGCTCTACGATCTGCTCGAGTTCGAGAAGGTGGAGCGGCTCTTCGAGCGCAACCAGATCGAGGTGGCCCCGATCGCCTTCATGCGCGGCCGCACCCTCTCGGACGCTTTCGTGATCATCGACGAGGCGCAGAACACCACCAGTGAGCAGATGAAGATGGTGCTGACGCGGATTGGGCTCGGCTCCAAGTGTGTGGTGACCGGCGACATCACGCAGATCGACCTGCCGCCGGGGAAGACCTCTGGCCTGGTTGAGGCGATCTCGGTGCTCTCGGGCACCGAGGGCATCGCCTTTTGTTATTTCGACGAGAAGGACGTAGTGCGGCACCGCCTGGTGCAGTCGATCGTCAAGGCCTACGAGCGCTGGAACAACGGCAAGGGCAAGGGGGCCTGAGCGTGGCTGCCACCGCCGAGCTGTCCGTCGTGTTGCTGAACCGCCAGCGGCTGCGGCGCGTGAGCGCGCCGCGGCTGCGCCGCGTGCTGCGTGCAGCGGCTGGGGCGCTCCGGGTGCGCGGCGAGCTGGCGCTGGTGCTCGCGGGAGACGGGCTGTTGCGGCGCCTCAACCGCGTCTATCGTGGCAAGGACAAGACCACCGACGTGCTCTCGTTCCCCGGCGACGGCGGGGACGCCGGGCTCGGCGATATCGTGATCAGCGTGGCGAAGGCGGAGCGCAACGCCCGCGGGCTCGGACGCACGCTCGCGCAGGAGCTCGACGTGCTGGCGCTGCACGGCTTCCTGCACGTGCTCGGCTACGACCACGAGACCGACGACGGCGCGATGGAGCGACTCGAAGCGCGTTTGCGCCGGCGGCTGCTGGGGTTCGCATGATCACGCTCCAGTTCGTGCAGATCGTGCTGATCGTGTTCCTGGCGGGGCTGTCGGTGTTCCTCGCCACGGTCGAGGCTTCGTTCAACCTGCTCAAGAAACGCCGCCTGACGCAGGTCGGTTTCTACGACGAGAAGCGCATCGAGCTCGCGCAGCTCTACCTCGAGGACCCGTCGCGGATCGTGATGCCGGTCCACCTCGGGACCTACACGGCGCACGTCGGGATGACGGTGATCATCACCTCGCTCGCCTTCCGGTTGGTCGACTACTGGGCGCCGCTCGCGGCGTTCAGCGTGATGATGGCGTACCTGCTGCTGTTCCGCGTGAGCGTGCCGTACTGGCTGGTGCGCCAGGACCCGGAAGGCGCGTTCCTGAAGCTGTTGCCGGCGTTCCACCTGTGGGCCCAGGCGCTCGAGCCGGTCACCGCGCGCATCCGGCGGCGCGGCGTGCCGGTGCCGGAAGAGGGCGATGAAGCGCCTCCAGTCCCGGAAGTTCCCCCGCCGCCGGTGCGGCAGCCGGACGAGGAGCGGCTGGTGGACGCGCTCGACCGGTTCTCCGAGACCTTGGTGCGCGAGGTGATGACGCCGAGGCCCGACATCGTGGCAATCGCGGCGGAGGCGCCCGTCTCCGAGCTGCGGCGGCTGATGCGCGACAGCAAGTACAGCCGCGTGCCGGTCTACGGCAAGGACCAGGACGACATTCTCGGCGTCGTGGAAGTGCGCGACCTCCTCGATTTCGAGGGCGCGCCTGACGCTCCGATCTCCGGCCTGGTGCGCCCGGCGCACCTCGTGCCCGATACCAAACGCATCCCCGACCTGCTGCGCGAGATGCAGGGACGCCACATCACCTTCGCGGTGGTGATCGACGAGTACGGCGGCACCGCGGGACTCGTGACGATCGAGGACATCGTCGAAGAGCTGGTCGGCGAGATCAAGGACGAGTACGACGTCGAGGGCGACCCGCTGGCGGTCGAGCCCGACGGCGCCGTCGTCGCCGACGGGCGCGTGGGCGTCGACCGCCTGGAAGAAGCGCTCGAGACCGAGCTCAGCCTCGACGAGGCGATCGACACCGTGGGCGGTCTCGTGACCTCGATCTTCGGACGCATCCCGCGGCCGAGCGAGCGCACCAGCTATCGCGGCTTCGAGGTCGAGGTGATCGCGGCCGAGAAGAAGCGCGTCAACCGCGTGCGCTTCCGCCGCGGGACGGTGCCGACTCCGTCCGTGAGCCACGCCTAGCCCGCGTCGAGACGGCCCCAGCATGAGCGACCCAGAAGCGCCATTCCGCGCCGGCTTCGTCACGGTGATCGGCCGCCCGAACGTGGGCAAGTCGACGCTCGTCAACCGGCTGGTCGGGCAGAAGGTCGCGATCGTCTCTGACAAGCCGCAGACGACGCGCAACCGGATCCTCGCGGTCGTGAACCGGCCCGGCGCCCAGCTCGTGCTCTTCGACACGCCCGGGATCCATAAGCCAGAGCACGAGATGAACCGGCGCATGGTGGACACGGCGGTCAAGAGCATCGGCCAGGGCGACGTGGTGGTGTGGGTGAACGAAGTGACGGAGCCGCCCGGGCCGGGGGACGCATTCATCGAGCGGCTGATCCGCAAGTCGGGCCGTCCCGTCGTGCTCGCGCTCAACAAGATCGATCGCATCCCGAAGCCGAAGATCCTGCCGGCGCTCGACACCTGGAGCCGGGTGGGGCAGTTCGACGACATCGTGCCGCTGTCGGCGCTCAAGGGGGACAACGTCGACCGTCTCGAGCAGCTGCTGATCGCCAAGCTCCCCGAGAGCGCGGCGCTCTATCCCGAGGACTTCCTGACAGACCTTCCCGAGCGCTTCTTCGTAGCCGAGATGGTGCGCGAGCGGATCCTGTACCACACGCGGCAGGAGATCCCCTACGTCACGGGCGTCGTGATCGAATCGTTCAAGGAGGAGGGCGGTCTCGTCCGGATCCACGTCGCCATCCTCGTCGAGCGCGAGAACCAGAAGGGGATCCTGATCGGTCGCGGCGGCCTGATGCTCAAGACGATCGGAACCGAAGCCCGCCGGCAGATCGAGGCCTTCCTGGGGACCAAGATCTTTCTGGGCTTGTTCGTGAAGGTACGCGAACACTGGCGCGAGAACGAGTCGCTGCTCAACGAGATGGGTTTGGGCGAGAGCGGCGGCCGCCTCGGCGGAGGCGAGGAGTAACCCCGCTAGGATTTCGGTCTTTGCGGCTTGGGCCTGGGTCTTGGCTTCGGCTTCGGCTCCGGCTTGGCCGCCGGCTTCGACTTGCCGCCGATGTCGAAAGCGACCGCGACCTTGCCGATGACGTGGAAGCCGCCGATGTCGTCCTCGCCGTAGACTTGCGAGACGCCGCCGATGCCGACGACGCCCGAGACGGTCGAGTAGCCGAGCTCCGCGCCGAAGCGGAAGTGGCCGCGGCCGACCTCCACGCCCGCAGCACCGACGAAGCCCGTCTTCGAGGCGTCGCTGTCGAAGCTCTCGCCGGCGACGTTGCTCGTCTCGGTGTAGGACGTGATCGCGGCCCCAATTGCCGCGTACGGGACGACGAGCTGGCCGTGGCGCAAGCGATAGCCGGCCATGAGCAGGATTGGCCGGAGCTCGACCGAGACCGGGAAGCCGAGCTTCTGGATGGCGCCGCCCGGCGAGAGCAGGAAGACCCGCTCGCCGTCCTTCGAGAACGTCCGCAGGCCGGCTGACACGAAGGCTCCGCGCCAGACGGTGTAGCGCAGGGCGCCGCCGTAGGTCGCGCCGCCGGACGAGTCGAAGAGCGCCTTGGCGGAGTGCTTGGCCGCCATGTCGAAGTAGCCGCCCTGAAGCTCGAGCGCGAGCTCGCCGGCGGCCGACGGCAATGCGGCTGCGACCAGGAACGCGACCGTCGCCAGGGTCTTCACTTCTTCGACCCCACGTTGAAGCCGTAGCCGGGAAGGGCGGCCGCAGGCTGGATCAGCCCGTAGCCGAAGCTGTCGTTGCGGCCGTCGGCCGCCGTGTCGCCCAGGCGTTCGGCGGTCTTTTCGAGCGCCGCGCGCACCGAGGCGACGTCCGTGAAGCCTTGCGAGAAGAGGAGCGCGGCCGCCGCCGAGACGTGGGGCGTCGCCATGCTGGTGCCCTGGAAGCCGAAGTAGCCGAAATCGTCGTAGCGGCCGGCTTGTACCGAGCTCGAGCGCAGGGTCTGCTGGTACACGCAGTCCGCGGTGCCGTCGCCGTCGTCGTCGCGATCGCAGTCGCCCCCTGGGGCGACGAAGTCGAGCTCGGGCCCGGTGTTGGAGTACCGGGCCTTCTGCTTGGCCGCATTCACCGCGCCCACGCCCACGACGTTCGGCTGGTCAGCCGGGAAGTTCACGCCTCTGATGCCGTTGTTGCCGGCCGCCGCCACCACCAGCACGCCGGCCGCGACCGCCCGGTCGATGGCGCTCTTGACCGTCTGGTTGAAGCCGCTGCTGCTCAGGCTCAGGTTGATCACCTTGACCGGCTTGATGCCGTTCTCGGTGTAGCTGATCGCGTAGTCGATGCCGTCGGCCAAGGCGAAAAAGCTGCCGACGCCGTTCGCCCCGAGCACCTTGACCGGCATGATCGCGCAACCGAACGCGAACCCTGCGAGCCCGACCGCGTTGTTCGTGCCCTCGGCGATCGTCGATGCGACGTGCGTGCCGTGGTTGCGGTCGTCGTTCGCGTGGGCGTCGCCATTGAAGAAGTCGAACCCGGGCAGGAAGCGCGTGTCACCCCAGTCGGGGGCCTTGCGGAACGCCTGTCGGGTGACGGGGTCGGTGTAGTCCTCGAAAGCGACACCGGTGTCGAGCACGGCGACCGCCACCGTGCTCTTGCCCTTCTGGATGCCCCAGGTGCGCTCGGCGTTCAGCTGCTTCAGGTTCCACTGGAAGCGGTAGAGCGTGTCGTTGGGCGCGAAGCTCGTCGCCTGCTCGACCCAGATCAGGCCGTTGGGCTCGGCCCAGGCGACGCCCGGCATCGTCGAGAAGCGGTTCACCGCCTCCGCGACGCTGACACCGGGTTCGAGCTGGGCCAGCACGCGCGGGCCGAAGGCCGAGCGCCGCGCGCCCGTGGCCCTACCCGAGCGCAGCACCCGCTCCATCTCCGCGTCGTCGACACCGTCCCGGAAGGCGACGATCAGCTCGCCCTCGCGGTGCGCGCCCGGCGCGATCGCCATGTTGGGGCTGGCCTGTCCGGAGGCGCGCGGCTCGAGGTCCTCCGCGACGATGCGTGGCAGCGCCACGGCCGCGGCGAGCGCTACGGCAACGGCAACCGCTCTTCTTTGCAGCATCCGGCCAGTCTAGGGACGCGATACGGGGGAGTCAACGCCGTGGCTCCCGAGCGCCTTCAGCAGCGGCCACGTGACGGCCACTCCGGCCAGCAGGAAGGCGGCGCCGAGCGCCGGCGCCGGCGTGTAGGGCTTGGTCGGATCGTCGACGAATGGAGCCACGACGAAGGTGAGGGTGTTCAAGCTGGTGTGGGCGCAAACGGATGGCCACAGCGAACCGGAGCGAAGGCGCAGGAACCCGAAGACCAGGCCGAGCGCGAATGTGAACAGGAAGCGGAACGAATCGAGGTGAATCGCGGCGAATAGCAGCGCCGAGATCAGGACCGCGACCCACCCGACGCGAGCTCGGGCCAGGGGGTAGGCGAGTGCAGGAAGAAAGACGCCCCGCACCACGAGCTCCTCGCAGACGCCAGGCAGGACGGCGATCACGATGACCGAGACGAGCGCGTCCCAGGGATTGCTGGGCGCGAGCGCCCGGTGGATCGCGCGGAAGGCGTCGAGGTACGCCTCCGTCGGAGGCGTCACGAGAGACTGCATCTCCATCAGGCCCGCGCTGCCGATCAAGAGCGCGACTCCGAGAAGCAGCGAGAGGGCGATCGTGCGGCCGGCGACCCGCCCGGCCCCGCGGACGGCCGGCCACAGCTCTGGCCGGAGCAGGAGCACGCTCACGGCCGGAAAAGCGCGCGCCAGCGTGCCGATCGCGATCTGCGCCCGCAGTCCGAGGCTCGAGCGCAAGGCGAGCGCCGTGCCTCCCCCAAGCATGGCGGCGATGCCCGCCGCGGTCACGGCGATAGCGGCCGCCAGGGGGAAAGGGCGCTCGGGAGTGGACCCGTTGGGGCGCATGCGTGGCCCATTATGTCCCGGCGCGCGTAGCTCTCCCTTGCGTGTCGCCGGGTCGTTGTTTGGACGCAGTGGACCCGGGCCGTTACCATCTGAGATTCCGGAGAACGCAGCAGGCGTGCCACTCTTGGGCTCGCGAGGGAAAGGCGGGACGGCTGGAGAGCGAACGCACAAACGAACGGCCGCGAGAGCGTCTGGCCCGGGTCGGGCCGGGCGGGCTCTCGAGCCGCGAGCTTTTGGCGGCAGTCCTCGGAACTGGGGCGCGCGGCGCCTCCGCGCTCGACGTTGCGGACAGCTTGCTCGAGGCGGGCCTGCACGGACTCGCGGCGCGTGGAGTCCACGAGCTCGAGAGCGTCCGCGGCCTGGGCCGGGCGAAGGCGTCGCGCGTGGTTGCGGCACTCGAGCTCGGCGCCCGTCTCGCCTCCGAGGACGGGGCTGGCGCACCGTGCCTGCAGTCTCCGGCCGAGGCGGCCCGCTACCTGCTGGCGCGCTACTCCTCACGACCCGTCGAGACGTTCGGCCTCCTGGCCCTCGACGTGCGCCACCGCCTGCGGCGCGAGGCCGTCGTCTCGGTCGGCTGTCTCACCTCGAGCCTGGTCCACCCGCGCGAGGTGTTCCAAGAGGCCGTCGTGTCGCGCGCAGCCGCGCTGGTGCTGTTCCACAACCACCCCTCCGGCGATCCGGAGCCTTCGGCCGAGGACCTGGCGCTCACCCGGCGGCTGGCGGCGGCCGGCACGCTCATGGGCATCGAGGTGCTCGACCACCTGGTGCTCGGGGCTGGTCGCTACGTCAGCCTGAAGGAGCGGGGCGTCTTGTGAGCCGCATCGTCTACTTCGACTGCTCGAGCGGCGCCGCCGGCGACATGTTGCTGGGCGCGGCGCTGGACCTCGGCCTGCCGCTCGAACAGCTTCGCGCCGAACTCGCACGCCTGCCGCTTGGCGGCTACCGGATCGAGTCCGAGCGCGTCTTGCGCTCGGGTCTCGCGGCGACTCACGTGCGTGTGGTCGCCGAGGCCGGCGACACGAAGGAGCGGCACCTGCGCGACGTGATCGAGATTCTCGACCGCTCGACGCTCGAGGGTGCGGTCAAGGAGAAAGCTGCGGCTCTCTTCCGTCGCCTGGCCGAGGCGGAGGCGGCGGTCCACGGCACGACAGCCGAGCGCGTCCACTTCCACGAGGTGGGTGCCGTCGATTCGATCGTCGATATCGTGGGGGGCGTGGTCGTGTTGCGCTGGCTGAGCGCCGGGCGCTTCGTCTCGTCGCCGCTCAACCTCGGCACCGGCACGGTGACGATGTCGCACGGAGTCTTCGCGGTGCCGCCGCCGGCGACCGAGCGGCTGGTGGCAGGCGTGCCCGTCTACGGCGACGGAGAGGGCGAGCTGGTGACGCCGACCGGCGCGCTGCTCGTGACCGGGCACGCCACCGAGTACGGTCCGCTGCCGCCGCTGCGCATCGAAAAGACCGGCCTCGGCGCCGGCAGCCGCGACACGAAAGGCCGCCCGAACGTGCTGCGCCTGATCATCGGCGAGGAAGTCGGAGCCGCTACGGACGGGCGCATCCTCGTGCTCGAGACCGAGGTCGACGACACCTCGCCGCAGCTGCTCGGGCCGTTGATTGATCGACTGATCGGGGCGGGTGCCGTCGACGCCTTCTTCACGCCGGTGCAGATGAAGAAGGGCCGTCCGGGCGTGCTGGTGACCGTGCTGGCGCCGCCCGACCGGCGCGAGGCGATCGAGGAGCTGCTGTTCCGCGAGACCACGACGCTCGGGGTGCGGCGCCAGGAGTGGCAGCGGACCGAGCTCGAACGCGAGACGGCGATGGTCGCGACGCCGTACGGACCCGTCCGTGTCAAGCTCGGGCGCCGCGGCACGGTCGTCTACAATGCCTGGCCCGAGTTCGAGGACTGCCAGCGCCTGGCGGCCGAGGCCGGCGTCGCGGTGAAGGAAGTCCTCGCCGCCGCACTCGCCGCCTGGCGTTCGGGGCCAGGGAAGCCCGCATGACCGCCGCGAAACGCACGCTCTACCTGACGACGCCGATCTACTACGTGAACGACGTGCCACACGTCGGCCACGCCTACACCACGATCGCGGCCGACGCGCTCACGCGCGCGCGCCGTCTCGCCGGTCACGACGTGTTCTTCCTGACCGGCACCGACGAGCACGGCCAGAACATCGAGCGCATCGCCCGCGAGAAGGGGGTCTCCGAGCAGGAGCACAGCGACCGCATCGCGGCGACCTTCCGTGAGCTTTGGCAACGCTACGACATCCGCTACGACCGTTTCATCCGCACCACCGATCTCATCCACAAGCGCGGCGTGCTGCGGCTCTGGGAGAAGCTGCGCATAGCGAAGACTCCAGACGGGCAGGACGCCGTCTACAGCGGTACCTATTCCGGCTGGTACTGTCCGCGCTGCGAGGGCTTCAAGGACGAAGAGGAGCTGAAGCAGCCCGGCAACCTCTGTCCCGATCACGAGCGCCCCTGCGAGTGGACGGAGGAGGAGAACCTCTTCTTCCGGCTCTCTGCGTACGAGGCCTGGCTGCGCCAGACGATCGAGAGCGACACCTTAAGGATCCGCCCCGAGTCGCGCAAGAACGAAGTGCTCGGGGTGATCCAGCAGGGACTCAAGGACTTCAGCGTCAGCCGCGCCCGCGTGAAGTGGGGGATCCCGGTCCCCGAGCAGCCGGACCACGTGCTCTACGTCTGGGTCGACGCCCTGAGCAACTACATCACCGCACTCGGCTTCGCCGACGACGCGCCCGACTATAGCCACTACTGGGCGGGCGGCGACGAGCGGCTGCACCTGATCGGCAAGGACATCATCCGCTTCCACTGCCTGTACTGGCCGGCGATCCTGTATGCGGCCGGTGTCCCGGTGCCGACGCGCGCGTTCGGGCAGGGCTTCATCACGCGCGAGGGCCGCAGGCTATCGAAGTCCACCGGCAACGTGATCGACCCGGTGGCGCTCGTCGAGCGCCTCGGGCCCGACGCCGCCCGCTATTTCCTGCTGCGCGAGGCGAACTATGGGGCCGACTGGGATTTCACGGACGCCGCCTTCGTGGCGCGCTACAACGCCGACCTGGCGAACGACCTCGGCAACCTCGTCTCGCGCGCGCTCACGATGGTCGAGCGCTACTGCGAAGGGAAGGTGCCCGCGCGCCCGGCGCTCGCGTCGACCGCAGGCGTCCTCGAGCAGTGGCAGCGATTCCTCGCGAGCGCAGAGGCGACGGCCGCAAGCTCGCGGCTGAAGGCGTTCGAGGAAGCCTCGGGCAGCAGGCTCTTTGGCGAGGCGGCGAGCGAGCTTCTCGTCGAGCATGCGCTCGCCCGCTACGAAGAGCTCGACTTCGCGGGCGCGCTCGGCGAGATCTGGGCCCTGGTTTCGAGCCTGAACCAGGCCATCGTCCAGACCGAGCCGTGGTCGCTCGCCAAGGACAAGGCGCGCAAGGGCGAGCTCGACGCCTTCCTGTACCGGCTGCTGGAAGGCGTCAGGGTGGTCGCGACGCTCGCCTCGCCGGTGATCCCGCGGGCGGCCGCCCGCATCTTCGCCATGCTGGGCCAGGGCGAGCGCGAGCCCGGAGCGGACGACCTCGCCTGGGGCCGGCTCGAGCCCGGCTCGCCGCTCGGCAAGGTCGCGCCCTTGTTCCCACGCGTGGAGAAACCCAACGACGCCAAGGAGACCCCCGTGTCCGAGACCACTCCGCCCCCTGCTCCGAAGCCCGCGTCGCCAGCCAGCGAAGCCGCTCCAGCCTCGAGTGAGAAGATCGACATCGCCGAGTTCGCGAAGGTCGAGCTGCGCGCCGCCAGGATCACCGAGGCCGAGAAGATCGCGGGCTCGAAGAAGCTCGTCCGGCTGCAGGTCGACCTCGGCGGCGAGTCGCGGCAAGTGGTCGCCGGGATCGCCGAGTCCTACGATCCGTCGGCCCTGGTCGGGAAGACGATCGTGCTGGTCGCGAACCTGAAGCCGGCCAAGCTGATGGGCGTCGAGTCGAACGGGATGGTCCTCGCCGGCTCGGCCGATGCCAAGGCGGTGCTCTGCACCTTCGACTCCTCCGTCGCCCCGGGGACCAAGGTGAAGTGAGAATCCGCACTGGCGCGACCCTGGCGCTCGCCACGGTCGCGCTCGGCTGCCCGGGCCGCCCCAAGGCCGTCGTGTACGACCTGGCGGCGCGCGCAGCCGTGGCCGAGGCGTGGTCGGGGTCCGACGTGCTGCGTTTCGGCACTCCAGCCGCCGAGCCGCGCCTGACCGAAGGCTTCCATCGCGAAGCGGGCGGCAGCGAAGAGCCGTTCCTGTGGTCGAAGCGCGAGGCCGAGGTGGCGTTCCTCTGGCAACGCGCCGAGCCGCGCGTGGCGATCCTCGACGCTCGCCCGTTCAAGGACGCCGGCAGCCAGTCGGTCGAGGTGCGTCTCAACGGCACGGCGGTCGACCGCTTCGCACTCAACGACGTGCGGCACCGTTATCGGGTTGCACTACCCGTCACGTCGCAAAAGGCCGGCGACAACCGGCTGCGCTTCGTGTTCGCGCGAACCGCCTCCCCGGCCGACACCAATCCACAGAGCCTGGATCGGCGCGAGCTCGCTGCGGCGTTCTACAGCCTGGTTACCGGGGCCGCTTCGGACGCGTCGCTCGAGGACCTCCTCGGGCGAGACGCGCCGCGCCCGTTCGTCGCCAGCCTGGAGAAGGGCATTCCGGCGCTCACCCTCGTCGGACCGGCGATCATCCGTTTCGCGCTGCGACTGCCGCCGGGGGCTGAGCTCCGTTTCACGCCCGAGCTCTTGCCCGCGGCCCGTGCCGCGGCCGGCGCGGCTTCGTTCCGAGTGCTGCTGGAAGACGAGGCTGCGGGGGAGCGGGAGATCTGGAGCCAGGTCAGGGACGCGCGCTCGGCGGCTCCGGGAGAGCAGGTGGTGCGCCTGCCCGGGCGCGCCGGCGACATCGTGCGCCTCGGGCTCGCGGTGGGCGAAGCCGGGCGGCCGCGTTTTGCCTGGGGCCGGCTCTTGGCACCGCGCGTCCTGGGGACGGGGGGTAGCGAACCGCTCGAGCCCGCGCCGATTTCGAAGCCGCTCGACGCGCGCGCCGATCCGCTGCGGCAGAGCCTCGCCGCCGCGAGGGCCAACGTGTTGTTCGTGATCCTCGACGCCGGTCGCGCACCTTCTTTCGGTGCTTACGGCTACTCGCGTCAGACGACGCCGGAGATCGATCGGCTCGCCTCGGAAGGCGTCGTCTTCGAGCGCGTCTACACTCCCGCCGTCTACACGCTCGGCGCGATGTCGTCGGTGTGGACCTCGCAGTACCCGGACCGCCACCACAGCGAGGTGTCATTCTCCGCGCGGCTGCCGAAAGACCGGCTCACGCTCGCGGAGCTCCTCTCCGCGCAGGGTGTCCACACGGCCGGCTTCGTGGCGAACGCCGTGGCGGGCACGCTCTTCGGCTTCGACCGCGGCTTCTCCGAGTTCCACGAGCTGTTCCGAACGCTCGGCAGCCGGGGCGACGTGTTCCGACAGGTGCTGCCGGGTTTCTTGCGGGAGAACCGCGATCGGCGCTTCTTCGCGTACGTCCACTTCCGCGAGCCGCATTTCCCCTACGATCCCGAGCCGCCGTTCGACACGCGCTTCGGCCGCGACGGCCCGATTCCCAAGGCGGTGCGGCGCGACTCGCGTTTCTTCCAGGACGTGAACCAGGGCCGCCGGCCGTTCAGCGCGGAGGAGCGCGAGCACCTGGTCCGGCTCTACGACGGCAACATCGCCTTCGCCGACCAGGAGGTGGGCGCGATCGTCCGCGCGCTCGATCAAGAAGGCCTGCTCGAGCGCACGGTCGTGATCGTCGCTGCGGACCACGGCGAGGAGCTCCTCGAGCACGGCTGGATCGGTCACAACGTGCACGTGTTCGAGCCCTCGGTGCGTGTGCCGCTCGTGATCCGCTTTCCGAAGGCGGCTGGACGCTCAGGCCGGCGCGTGCCGGCGCTCAGCGATCTCCTCGACATAGCACCCACGATCGCCGACGTGTTCGGCGTGCTGGGAAAGGGCGGCTCCGACCGCGAGTTCCAGGGGCAGAGCCTGCTGCCCGTGCTCGAGGGCGCTCCGGGAAAGCCGGCCGTTCTGTCGCGCAGCGTCTGGGACCGCCCGCGCTATGCGCTCCGTGACGA
>Ga0114129_10012269_pt1 | contig 12193 bp, 9 predicted proteins | sample RhiMetdeltSRZDD1_FD_80071 | JGI IMG/M metagenome (GOLD analysis project Ga0114129, IMG submission 80071) | Populus rhizosphere microbial communities from Tennessee, USA - Rhizosphere MetaG P. deltoides SRZDD1 (version 2) (version 2) | ecosystem: Host-associated > Plants > Roots > Rhizosphere >...
CGCGCGGAAAGCTACGCGCAGGGCGATCGCGTGCGCGCGGTGATTCGCGGCGTCAGCAAGAGCGCCAAGGGCCCGCAGATCGTGCTGTCGCGCACCGATCCGGCGCTGCTGATCAAGCTGTTCGAGCAGGAAGTGCCGGAGATCTACGACGGCACGGTGATGATTCGCGGCGCCGTGCGTGAAGCCGGCGATCGCGCCAAGGTCGCGGTCTTTTCGCGCGAGCGCGACGTCGATCCGGTGGGCGCGTGCGTCGGCATGAAGGGCACGCGGGTGCAGGCGATCATCCGCGAGCTGCGCGGCGAGAAGATCGACATCGTCGACTACTCCGACGATCCGGTGCAGTTCGTGACCAACGCGCTCAGCCCGGCCAAGGTGCAGCGCGTGACCATCGTCGACGACAAGGAAAAGGTGATGGAAGTGGTGGTCGAAGACAGCCAGCTGTCGCTCGCCATCGGCAAGAAGGGACAGAACGTGCGCCTGGCCGCGAAGCTGACCGGCTGGCGCATCGATATCAAGAGCGAAGAAGAGAAGCGCAAGGAAGTCGAGGCGCAGTTCGGCGCGCTCGAGGCCGGCACTCCCGAGGCTGACGCTGCCGAGCCCGAGGCCGAACCGGCTGCGGCCACTGAAGGCGAAGAGTCGAAGGGATAAAAAGTTTGTCCACGGTTCGTGTTTACAAAGTCGCTGAGCTTCTCAACACCTCCAGCAACGAAGTGCTGGAGCTGTTGAAGAAGAACCACGGCATCGAGCTGAAGAGCGCGTCGAGCACACTCGAGGAGATCGTCGCGCGGCAGTTCGTGGATCGCCTCGCCAAGCAGCGCGGCATCACGCTGCCCAAGGGCGACATTTTCTCGGAAGCCGCGGTCAAGGCGGTGAAGACCGCCGCGGCCAAGGGCAAAGCCGCGCCGGGCAAGAAGGGCGCCGCCGCGCCCGCGCCCGAGCCGCCGAAACCCGCGACGCCCACGCTGGGCCCGCCGCGCCTGATCAAGAAGGCGAAGCCGCCCGAGCCGCCGAAGGTCGCCGAGGCGCCCGCGCCGCCGCCGCGCGTGGAGGCCCCGGCCGCGCCGCCGATCGAGACGCCAATGGCCGCGGCGCCCGTCGCCGAAGCGCCGGCGCCGGTCGCAGACCTGCCGGCCGCTGAACCGATGGCCGAACCGGCCGAGGGCGTGCGCGAAAAGAGCGGGCGGTTCGTGCCGCCCAGCATCCGGCTGCGCGTCGAGGAACCGGGCAAGGCGCCGCCGAGTGCGCCGCCGTTGCAGCCGAAACGGCAGGTCGTCCCGCAGCCGCCGCGCATGGTGCCACCGGCGCCGCCGCGTCCGCCGCAAGCGGCGACCGGAAATCTCGCGCGCCCACAGGGCCAGCAGCGTCCGTACGGAGGGCCGCGCCCGCCGGCGAGCAACACCGCCGCCATGCTCGGCGGCCCGCGCCCGCTGCCCGCGCAGCCGGTGCGTCCGTCCACGGGCATGCCGCCCCGTCCGGGTCAGCCGCCGATGCGGCCGCAGCAGCACATGCGGCCGCAACAGCGCCCGCAGGGCCTGAAACCCGCGCAGAAGCGCGACGCATTGCAAACGCCGCGTCCGCAGGCGCCGGCCGCGCCGGCGGCGCCGCCGCCGATCACCCGCACCATCACCTTCTCCGAAGGCATGACGGTGAAGGATCTGGCCGATCGTCTCGACATCCGCGTCAAAGACGCGTTGAAGGCGCTGCTCGATCGCCGGATGATGATGACCATCAACTCGGTCATCGATCTGCAGACGGCCAAGGATCTCGCGGCCGGGGTCGGCGCCGAGATCGAGACCCGCAGCTTCGAGCAGGAAATCACCGCCGAGAGCGACAAGTCCGCGGATCCGAAAGACCTGGTCACGCGGTCGCCGGTGGTCACGATCATGGGCCACGTCGATCACGGCAAGACCACGCTGCTCGACTCGATCCGCGAGACGCGCGTGGCCGAGCGCGAAGCCGGCGGCATCACCCAGCACATCGGCGCCTACCTCGTGCCGACGCAGAGCGGCCGCAGCATCGTGTTCCTCGACACGCCCGGCCACTCGGCGTTCACGATGATGCGCGCGCGCGGCGCGAAGGTCACCGACGTGGTGGTGCTGGTGGTGGCGGCCGACGATGGCGTGATGCCGCAGACCAGGGAAGCGATCGATCACGCAAAGGCCGCGAACGTGAAGATCATCGTGGCGGTCAACAAGATCGACAAGCCCGGCGCCAATCCTGAAGTGGTCAAGCGCCAGCTGACCGACCTGGGGCTGATGCCGGAAGACTGGGGCGGCCAGACGGTGTTTGTCGAAGTGTCGGCGAAGAAGAAACAGAATCTCGACGCGCTGCTCGAGATGGTCCTGCTCGTGACCGAGCTCGACGATCTCAAGGCCAATCCGAAGCGCTCGGCGATTGGCACCGTGCTCGAAACCAAGCTCGATCGCGGCCGCGGTCCGGTGGCGACGGTGCTGATCCAGGACGGCTCGCTGCGGGTCGGCGACAACGTGATCGCGGGCCCCGTGGTCGGCAAGGTGCGCGCGCTGATCGACGATCGCGGCCGCAACCTGAAAATGGTCGGCCCGTCGACGCCGGTCGAAATTCTCGGACTCGAGTCGCTGCCCTCGCCCGGCGACAGCTTCCAGATGGTGGCCGACGCGGCGAAGGCGCGTCAGATCGCGACGTTCCGGCAGGGCCAGGCCAAGGACCGGGCGCTCGGCGCCAAGGGCTCGCGCCTGACGCTCGAATCGCTGCAGGCGCAGCTCGCCGAGGAAGGCTCGAAGGAGCTGCCGATCATCATCAAGGCCGACGTGCAGGGCTCGGCCGAAGTGCTCGCCGACACGCTCGCCAAGCTGTCGGACGAGAAGACCAAGATCAAGATCATTCACTCGGCGGTCGGCGCCATCAACGAAAGCGACGTGCTGCTCGCCACCGCCTCGAACGCGATCATCATCGGCTTCAACGTGCGGCCCGATCGCAACGCCGCCGACGTCGCCGAGCGCGAGAAGGTCGACATTCGCCAGCACTCGGTCATCTACCACGTGACCGACGAGATCAAGAAGGCGATGACGGGCCTGCTCGAGCCGACGTTCCGCGAGACCCGCATCGGCAGCGCCCAGGTCCGCGAGACGTTCCGCGTGCCCAAGGCCGGCGTCATTGCCGGCTGCATGGTCACCGACGGCCGCATCACCCGCCAGGGCGACGCGCAGGCGCGCCTGCTCCGCGACAACGTCGTGGTGTGGGAAGGCAAGCTGGCGTCGCTCAAGCGCTTCAAGGATGACGTCTCCGAGGTCAAGGCCGGGTTCGAATGCGGCATGGGCCTGCACAACTTCAACGACATCAAGGTTGGCGACGTGATCGAAGTGTTCCAGATGGAACGGGTCGCGCAACCGGCGTAACACAGTCAGCAGTCAAGAGTCGGCAGTCAAGAGTTATGGCCCTCTCGCATCGTGTCGAGCGCATCCAGGCGCAGGTGCGCGAAGAAGTCAGCCAGATCCTCGCCACCGAGGTGCGCGATCCCGGAGTGGGTCTCGTCACGGTGACCCGTGCCAAGGTCACGGCCGATTTATCACTCGCGCGCGTCTACTGGACCATCCTGGGCGACGCCGCCGAACGCAAGAAGACCGCCAAGGCGCTCGAGCGCGTGGCCGGTTACGTGCGTCACCTGCTGAGCGAGCGGCTCACGCTGCGCCGCTCGCCTGAAGTGAAGTTCATCTTCGACGAGTCGGTGGCGGCGCAGGATCGCATCGAGCAGATCATCCAGGAGATCCACGCCGAAGAGGCGGCGCGGACGGTCGAGAATCCCGCGGTGGTTGATACCGTCACCGACGGCAAGGACGCCACCACGGTCAAGAATGACGAACCCGCCCGCTGACTTAGTCGAGCGCATCCGCACCGGAAAGAAATTCGTGGTCGCCTCACACCAGCGGCCGGACGGCGACGCCATCGGTTCGGCGATGGCGATGGCGCTGGCGCTGCGCGCGACCGGCAAAGAAGCGATCGTGGTCACCGACGCCATTCCGCCGGTCTTTCTCCAGCCCTTTCCCGACGTGGAATCCATTCGCATCACGCCCGAGATCACCGACGCTTTCGACGCGGCGCTGATCATGGAATGCAGCGACCTGTTGCGCACCGGCGTGAAGGGGCTCGATCGGTCGCCGGTGATGAACATCGATCATCATCCCGGCAACACCGGCTACGGCGCCGTCAACTGGGTGGATGAATCGGCCGCGGCGTGCGGCGAAATGGCGTTTGCGCTGATCGAAGCGATCGGCGCGCCGCTGACGAAAGCGGTCGCCACCCACATCTACCTGGCCATCCTGACCGACACCGGCTCGTTCCATTTCTCGCACCTGTCGCCGCGCACCTACGACATCGCCAGGCGCTGCGTCGAGGCCGGCGCCGATCCGCAGTGGATCGCGCGCACCCACTACGACAGCAACAGCCTGGCGCGCGTGCGCATCTTCGGCGCGGTGATGAACGGCATGGTGATCGTCGAGGAGGGCCGGGTCGCGCTGCTGTCGATCACGCGCCAGACGATGACCGGCCTGGGCGGCACCAATGACGACCTCGAGGGGCTGATCAACTTCCCGCTCACGGTGAAAGACATCGAGGCGGTGGCGTTCTTCAAGGAAATCGGCGACCACGACTGGCGCGTCAGCCTGCGATCGAAAGGGACCGTCGACGTCGGCGCCATCGCGCGCTGGCAGGGCGGCGGCGGCCACACCAACGCCGCCGGCTGCTCCGCCAGCGGGGCGCTCGACGACGTGCACAAGCAATTCGGCCAGTTCCTCAGCGAAGCCATCCGCAATAAGTGAAGACCATCAGGCCATCGGGCCATCAGGCCATCAACGGCGTACTCGTCGTCGATAAGCCTGAAGGCCCCACGTCGCACGACGTGGTGACGCTGACGCGGCGCGTGCTGGGCGTGTCGCGCGTCGGCCACACCGGCACCCTCGATCCGCTGGCGACGGGCGTGCTGCCCCTGGTGATCGGCCGCGCCACGCGGCTGGCGCAGTTTCTCACCGCCAGCGACAAGAGCTACGACGCGACCATCGCCTTCGGGCGGAGCACGGACACGTATGACGCGAAGGGCCGCGAGGTCGCCGCGTGCGACCAGCGTCCGACGCGCGGGCAGCTCGACGCCGCGCTGGAGAAGTTTCGCGGCGAGTTCGAGCAGACGCCGCCGGCGTTTTCGGCGAAGAACATCGACGGCGAACGCTCGTATGAGATTGCTCGAAAGAGCGTCCGCAGGGGCGGGTCGTTGGACCCGCCGTCGCGTCCAAAACCGGTGATCGTGAATGCTCGAAGCCTCGAGGTATCGGCCTTCGACGGCGACACCGCGGCGCTTTCAATGACCGTGACGGCGGGCTTTTATGTCCGCTCGCTCGCGCACGATCTCGGCGACGTGCTTGGCTGCGGAGCGGTGCTGATGGTGCTCCGGAGAACGCGATCGGGCGAGTTCGGTCTCGACCTTGCGGTCCCGCTGGCGGAAGTGCTGCAGTCAAAGCGTGAAGATCTGGCGAGCCGGCTGATTCCCATGGGAAGGCTGTTGTCGGACCTGCCGGCCGTGACACTCAAGGGTCCCGATACGCTCGAGCGGCTCAAGAACGGCGTGGAACTGGGTCCTGGCGACCTCGTGCCGCCGGTCCCGGGCGCCGCCTCAATCGTACGTTTGCTGACACCGGACGGCGATCTGGCCGGGCTCGCAAAGCCGGCAAAAACCGCCGGATTTCTTCACGGCTGGGTCGTTCTGGGGTAATCCGCCTTCGCTCCTTCGGAGCTTCGGCGGGACAAGCTTTTCGAGTAACATTAATGGGTTAAACATGTAGACGGCGGCTTGGTAGTTGGTGGTATCCGCTACTCGGCCGTTCGTGGAGGTACCGTGGCACTGACGAAAGATCGTAAGACCGCCCTCATCGGCGAATACAAGACGCACGACAAAGACACCGGCTCACCAGAAGTCCAGGTCGCCATTCTCAGCGAACGCATCAATTACCTGACAGAGCATTTCAAAAGCCACGGCAAGGATCATCACTCGCGCCGCGGCCTGCTGAAGCTCGTCGGCCAGCGCCGACGACTGCTCGACTATCTGAAGAGCAAGGACGCCGACCGTTACGCTGAGGTGATCAAGCGCCTCGGCATCCGCAAGTAACCCGGGTCCCAAACAGAACACAGGACAGTTATGCACAAGCGTGATCTATCTCTCGGCTCCCAGACCCTGTCGATCGAGACGGGCCGGCTGGCCAAGCAGGCCGACGGCAGCGTCGTCGTCCGCATGGGCGACACGATGGTGCTCGTGACGGCGTGCCACGCCTCGAGCGCACGCGAAGGAATCGACTTCCTTCCGCTCACCGTCGACTACCGCGAATACACCTATGCCTCGGGCCGCATCCCGGGCGGCTTCTTCAAGCGCGAAGGCAAGGCCACCGAAAAGGAAACGCTCACCAGCCGCCTGATCGATCGGCCGATCCGGCCGCTCTTCCCCACCGGCTGGTCGTACGAGACGCAGGTGATCGCGTTCGTGCTGTCGGCCGACACCGACAACGACTCGGACGTGCTCGCGCTCACCGGCGCCGGCGCGGCGCTGGCGCTGTCGGAGATGCCGGTCGAGAAGACCGTGGCCGCCGTGCGCGTGGGCCTGGTCGACGGCCAGTTCGTGGTCAATCCGACCTTCCCGCAGCGCAAGCAGAGCAAGCTCGACCTCGTCGTCGCCGGTACGAAGGACGGCATCGTGATGGTCGAAGCCGGCGCCAACGAGGTGACCGAAGAGGAGGCCATCACCGCGCTCGAGACGGCGCACAACGCGATCAAGCAGATCGTGGACATGATCGAGGCCCTGGCCAGGGACGCCGGTCGCCAGAAACTGGCGAAGCCGGAAGTGACGGTCAACCAGGACGTCAAGACCCACGTCGACACGAGATTCGCGAGTCTCGTGAGCGCGATGAAGATCAAGGGCAAGCTGGAAAACTACGCGACGGTGGCGAACGTCGAGGATGAGATGCTCGATGCGCTGCCGGAATCGCTGGTCGATTTCAAGCTCGAAGCCAAGGGCCTCTTCCACGCGATGCAGGAAAAGGCGCTGCGCGACGAAGTGCTCGAGCGCGGCGTGCGCCTCGACGGCCGCAGGTTCGACGAGATCCGCCAGATCACGATCGAAAACAGCGTGCTGCCGCGCGTGCATGGCTCGACGGTGTTCACCCGCGGTGAAACGCAGGCGCTCGTCACCGCCACGCTCGGCACCGCCGACGATCAGCAGAAGATCGAAATGGTGGACGGTGAAACCTGGAAGCGTTTCATGCTGCATTACAACTTCCCGCCGTTCTCGGTCGGCGAAGTGAAGCCGATGCGCGGCCCCGGCCGGCGCGAGATTGGCCATGGCGCACTCGCCGAGCGCGCGCTGGCGCCGATGATTCCGTCCGAACAGGAATTCGCCTACACCATCCGCATCGTCTCGGACATTCTCGAGTCGAACGGCAGTTCGTCGATGGCGTCGGTGTGCGGCGGCTCGCTCGCGATGATGGATGCCGGCGTGCCGATCAAGGCGCCGGTCGCCGGCGTCGCCATGGGCCTGATCCTCGACGAGAAGACCGGCAAGTACGCGGTGCTGAGCGACATTGCCGGCGCGGAGGATCACTACGGCGACATGGACTTCAAGGTCGCCGGCACCGCCAACGGCATCACCGCGCTGCAGATGGACATCAAGGTGACGGGGATCTCGTCCGAGATCATGCGCGCCGCGCTGCAGCAGGCCAAGGCGGGCCGCATGTTCATCCTGCAGAAGATGCAGGAGTCCCTCTCGACTCACCGCTCGAACATGTCGGCGTATGCGCCGCGCATCATCACCATCAAGATTCCGGTCGACAAGATCCGCGACGTCATCGGCCCCGGCGGCAAGATGATCCGCAGCATCATCGAGAAGACCGGCGTGAAGATCGACGTCGAAGACAACGGCCAGGTCAACGTGGCGTCGGCCGACGAAGCAGCGGCGCAGAAGGCGATCGGCATGATCCAGGAGCTGACCGCCACCGCCGAACTAAACAAGACCTATCTCGGCAAGGTGCAGCGCATCACCGACTTCGGCGCGTTCGTCGAGATCATGCCCGGCACCGACGGCCTGCTGCACGTCTCGGAGATCGCGCACTACCGGGTCAAGGACGTGCGCGACGAGCTGAAAGAAGGCCAGCAGGTGCTGGTGAAGGTCATCAACGTGGATCCGACCGGGAAGATCCGCCTGTCGCGCAAGGCGCTGATTTCGCCCGAAGAGGGCGGCGCTCCGCCGGCCGGGAACGGCGAGGGCGAAGGCGCCACGGCGGGGGGCGGCCGGCGGCGGCGATCGCGGAGACCGCGGCGAAGGCCGCGACCGCGGCCCGCGCCGCGAATAGCAACGACGTTGGCAACACGAAGGACACGAAGAACACGAAGGCATTTAATTTTATTTGTCTTCGTGTCCTTCGTGTCCTTCGTGTTTGCAAGCACCGCTCAAGAGCCGTCGCAGAATCGTCGCGAGTTCACCATCGTCGCGAAAGACCACGTCTTCACACCCAACAAGCTCGACGTCTCGCAGGACGACATCGTCAAGATCACCCTGCGCAGCGAAGAGCGGCCCACCAGTTTCGCGATTGATGCGTACCGAATCGTGAAGCGCGCCGCCGGCGGCACCTCGATTACGTTCGAGTTCCGCGCCGATCAGCCCGGCACGTTCACCTTCTACTGCAACCTGACGACGGATCCTGGTTGTAAGGATATGAAGGGAACGCTGACCGTGCGGGCGCGCTAGCGGCGCGGGAATTTATCGGGATTGTCAGTGAACAGCGCATCCACATTCAGCTTGTATAAGTAGTGGCTCATCTCTTCAGCCACATCCTTGAAGCCGAACTTCGCCGCGTCTGAGGCGCGGAAGGTGTAGGGCGTCACGCTCATGCCTTCGGCGTGGGCCCACGTCACGAAGTCGGGGTTCTGCAGCACGATGCGCTTGGTCGGCCCGAAGCCCTGCACGATTCCCTTCCAGGCCTTGACCTGATCCGCCGACTGCAGCCGGTTCTCGAACTCCAGCAGCAACACGACGGGAACGCCGATCTTCATCTGCGCCAGGTTGCGCGCCGTCTGCGGGCTGAACGTCTGCAGGATCACCGGCGTCTTCGGATCCGCCTTCGGTCCGCGCAAGCCGTGCTTGTCGAGCGCGTCGGCGACCAGCTTTTCGAAGTTGACGTTGCGGCCGGCATAGATCTCGGGGACTTTCAGCTCGGGAAAGAGTCCGGCTTTGCCGCGTATCAGCGCGACGGCCTCGTCGAACGTCGGGATTCTCTCGCCCGTGAACCTGGCGTTGAACCACGAGCCGGCATCGAGCGTCTTGATTTCGGCCAGCGTGAAATCGTTCGCGAGCCACGCCTGGCGCGTCTTGCCTTCAATGGTCTGCGTGCTGACACGAGTGGGAAACAATTCCTCGACGTTCGTCGTGCGCTCCAGGCTCCCGTCGTGCAGGCAGATGAGCGCCCCGTCCTTGGTGACTGCGAGGTCCTGCTCGACGTAATCGGCGCCCATCTCGATGGCCAGCCGGTAGGCCGCCAGCGTGTGCTCCGGCGCGTACGCCGACGCGCCGCGATGCGCGACGCTGGTCTTCGGCTTCGTGTACTGCGCGGACCCGGTGGCCGTCATCAGGAGGACCAAGCTTACTCCCAAGACCCAAGACCCAGGACCCAAGACCCTTTTACGCAGCATGGTGTTCTCCGCGGCCAAAGGCTCGTGCCGCATCAATCCGCTCGCGAATCGGCGGGTGCGAGTAAAACAGCCACCGCACCAGTTTCGACGGGTATTCCTCGGCAAGATTCTGTTGCGATAGACGTTTCATGGCCGTGACGAACGCGTCAACATTGCGCGTCGTCTGCAGCGCGTAGCGGTCAGCGGCGCGCTCCTGCGCGCGCGAAATGGCGTTGACCACCGGCAGCAGCAGGAACGTCCATACCCCGCCGGCCAGCATCAGCGCGGGCAACCCGGCCGGATCCGACAAGCCGCGCAATCCCAACGGGTCGGCCACGACGTTGAGAATCAGGCTGAGGACAAAACACCCGCCGAACAGCGCGATCGAATGGACGGCGATCCCGCGCCACAGATCGCGGTGCACGTGATGCGCGAGCTCGTGCGCCAGGATCACCTCGATCTCGTCCTCCGAATAATCCGCGAGCAGCGTGTCGGACAACAGGATCCGCCGGGTCGTACCCAGCCCGGCGAGCGCCGCGTTCGCCTTCCTGGTGTGGCTGCTCAACACCCATTCGAACACGCCGTTCACATGCGTGCGGGCGTTGCCGGCCAGCTTCATCAATCGCTCGACCAGCGCCGGACGATCGAGCGGCTTGAATGTGTAGAAGATCGGCAGCAGCAGGACGGGCGCCAGTTGCGCGAGACCAATCGTCGCGATGGCAAACACGATCGCGGAAATCCACCACCAGTCGTCGGGCCATCGGCGCAGGGCCCCGTACACCACCGACGCGCCGAGGATCGCCAGCGCCATCCCCAGCAGCACGCCCTTGAACTGGTCGGAGAACCAGTGGCTGCGCGATTGCGTCGACAGGCCGTAGCGGTGCTCGAGGAGATAGCCGAGGTAATACGCGAACGGCAGCTCGAGGAGGGCAAGGATCACCATCACCAGGATGGTGACGACGACCACCAGGACGACATCATTGAGGGCGTCGGGGACCCATTGCGCGACCGCCGCCGCCATTTCGCGCAGCCGCAGGCTGAGACCGGACATCGACAGCGCCAACAGCACGACGCCGGCGCTCGCCGTCCCGAGCAGGTCGGCGCGCCGGCGTAAGCGATGGTATTTGGTGGCTTTGTCTTCGTTCAACGCGCTACTTACAGTAGCGCAAACGTCACGACGATGACCATCATCACCGCCACAGGCTCGCCGTTGATGCGCGAGGGTTCGAACTCCCACTGACGCACGGCGTCGAGCGCCGCCTGATCCAGCGAGGCAATCGACTGAAGCACTCGCGCGTTGTGCACTTTGCCGTCGACGCCGATGGTGGCTTCGATCAGGACATTGCCGCCGACCCGCGCCGACATGGCAAGCACCGGATAGACGGGTTTGACGTCTTTGATCTTCCGGGGCCGGGCGATGCCTTCACCGACCCGGAACGGTCCCGCGGCCGCCGACGGCTGCGCCGGCTCGATCGGGAGCGCGCTACCGGTGCCGCCGGTCACGCCGCCGGTCACGCCGTCGACCTCTGCTCCGGCCGCAGCCGTCTCGAGGGGGGCGTCGTCGAGCGTCGTGGGCTCAGCGTCGATGCTTGACGGCGTTTCGAGCGGTGCGGCCGCCGGCGTTTCTATCGTCCGCGCCGGCATCGGGGCCGGGGGCGGCGTGGCCGGCAAAGGACGTTCAACGACCTTCCGCGTGGCCGGCGGTGTGATGGCGACCGGCAGCAGCAATTCCAACGAAGGCATTTGCAGCGATACGTCCATCAACTTGCGCGGCGTCAGGTCCGCTCGCGCGGCCCTCGCGGCCAGCAGCAACAGCACGAGGACGATCACGACGGCATGAACCATCGCCGACGTGCTGCAGGCGGCCGGCAGGTTCGCCTGCTTTGATTCGACGAAGAGCCGGTCGGTGAACCACTCGCGGCTGCCTCCGCGTTCGACGACGCCGTGCGGCTCCTGCGAAGGATGCCACGCCGTGCGTTTCGGCGTCGTGATCGGCGAACGCCGCCGCACCGCGGTGATGCCGTGAGGAACGATGATGGTGCGGACGGTGGACCACGACTCGGTCACGTCGCTATTCGCTGATGGCGCAGGTTCGACGACGTCGGGGGGAATCGTGAAGTGCCCCACGCCAAGCATCGACGCGCTACGAAGATCCAGAGCCGCTTGTCGCGACCACATGGCATATCTCCTATGGTCAGCTTACGCTGCGGCTCGAAGCGATGTTCCGGGATAACCCGCTCGGGTAAGGAGTTCTCAGGCTGCGAGAGTGGCGCCTACCGCACGATCGCTCTGGCGTCGTCATAGCCGCCGAGCGCCTGCAAACGCTGCAACTCCGACACCGCGTCGGCGCGGGTGAAGAACGGTCCAAGTACGATCTGTTGAACGGCCTGGCGGCGAAGTTGGACCGGCCGCTGCATCGCGGGCAAGCCCGCCTGTCTAAGCGAATCGACGATCTGATCGGCGCGCTCGCGGCTGGCGAACATGCCGACGGCGACGAGATACTCCCCGGCATCCA
>Ga0114129_10012271_pt1 | contig 12191 bp, 8 predicted proteins | sample RhiMetdeltSRZDD1_FD_80071 | JGI IMG/M metagenome (GOLD analysis project Ga0114129, IMG submission 80071) | Populus rhizosphere microbial communities from Tennessee, USA - Rhizosphere MetaG P. deltoides SRZDD1 (version 2) (version 2) | ecosystem: Host-associated > Plants > Roots > Rhizosphere >...
GACAGCGCGATGTTGCGGATACTGCCGCCCGGCACCTGCAGCCGCCCGAGCCGGGTTACGTCCAGCTCGTCGGTCGGCAGGGCGGGCGGGAACATCAACCGCCAGATCTGTTCCCGCGCGGCCGGATCGGGGAACGGGAACGTCACGACGAAACGGATCCGGCGCAGGAACGCGCGGTCGAGCGCGTCGCGCAGGTTCGTCGTGAGGATCGCGAGCCCGCGGTACGCCTCCATGCACTGCAGCAGGTACGAGATCTCCAGGTTGGCGTACCGGTCGTGGCTGTCCTTGACCTCACTCCGCTTGCCGAACAGCGCGTCGGCCTCGTCGAACAGCAGCACGGCTCCGCTCGCGTCGGCCGCGTCGAACACGCGCCGCAGGTTCTTCTCGGTCTCGCCGATGTACTTGCTCACCACGGCCGACAGGTCGACGCGGTACAGGTCGAGGTCCAGCTCGCGGGCGACGACCTCGGCGGCGAGCGTCTTACCCGTGCCGCTCTCGCCCGCGAACAGCGCGGTGATGCCGAGCCCGCGGGCGGTGGCCCCACCCATCGCCCAGTCCCGGTACACGAGCCCGCGATGGCGGAGGTGGCGGGCGAGATCCCGCAGCAGGTCCACCTGGCCCGCCGGCAGTACGAGGTCGGACCAGCGCGCGACGGGGTCGATCCGCGTCGCCAGCTCGTCGAGGCCGGCGCGAGCGCGTACCCGGCAGACGTGCCGCAGCGCGGACTCGGACGCGCCCGACCCGTACGCCCGGACCTCGGTCGCCAGCACCTCGATCGTGTCGGCGCCGAACCGGAACGCGCCGGCCAGCTCGCGGACCGCGTCGTCGTAGGGCACGCCGCGCTCGTCGAGCGCCGCCTTCCACAAGGCCTCGCCCTCGGCCTCGGTGGGCAGCGCGACCTCGCGCCGGGTCGGGACGAGCGCGGCCGGCAGCCGGTCGCCGCCGATGAGCACCGGGCAGCCGAGCCGGTTGACGAAGCCGGAGATCCGGTCCGCGTCGACGTCCGGCCCACAGGAGACGAACACGATCGCGCCGAGCAGTGCGGACTCCCGCTCGACCAGACGGGCCAGCGTGGTGGCGTCCGTACCGGCCGGAAGGTCGGTGGCCGCGACCGTCAGCAGCATCCGGCCCACCGCGCCGGCGACCGTGCGGGCGACCTGCTCTCTCGTGGGGGTGTCGGCGCCCTCGACGCCGACCCGCGCGGGATCCGGCAGTGTGGTGAGGAGGTTCGCCACCTCGTCGGCGATCACCAGCTGCGAGGCGGTGAGCGGGGTTGTCCCGACCGACGGCCGGATCAGCCCGTCGAGCCGCTGGTCGAGGCACGGCACGCCGGTGATGTACTGCAGGATCCGCTCGTCCAGCCGCAGCTCGCGGTCGACGAGCCCGGTACCGGGGCCCAGCTCGACCAGCCGCCAGAAGCGCAACGGACGGGCCGGGGACTGCGCGTCCCAGTGCGCCTCCGGCAGGTGCGCGAGGGCGAGGCCGAACGTCGGCGCGGTACGCCGCGGGTCGCCGTGCGCGGCGGCGTACCGGGCCGCGAACCGGCTGTCCAGGTCGAGCCCGGCGCACAGTAGGACGACATCGCGCTCGAACGGGGTCAGGCCGAAGATGTCGACCAGCCGGGACAGCGCGGGCGGCACGGCACCGACATCGTCCACAGTGGACGGTGATTCGAGCAGCGCGTGGATGCGCGCCAGCTGCGCCACGAGGCCGTGCTGGTCGGCCGTCATCACGGCACGCTCACGGACTGCCCGGCCACGAACGTGGGGGGCGTGGTGCTGCGGTCCAGGTACACGCTCTCGACGCCGTCCACCCGGGCCCGTACGGGCTGCACGCCACTGGGGAGCGCGGCGAAGACGAACTCGACCGGGTCACCCGGGTTGGCCGGGAACACCGTCCGGCCGGCTTCGGTCGTCCCGACGACGAGGCGTACCGCCTGCTCGGGGCGTACGGGTGGGCTGATCCCGACCGCGACGGTCACGGCACCCGTACCGCCATCCCGGTTCACTGTGGCCGGCGGCAGGGCGAGGACGGGCGCCAGCAGCAGGGCGGCGACGTTGCTGTCCCGGGCCACGGGGTCGTCCGGGGGTACCAGGTGGACGGTCACGCTCCACACCCCGGCCGGCCAGTCGGTCGGGGCGTTGGCGGGCACCGTGACCGTGAGCGTGTGCTCGTCCGTGTGCGTCCCGACGGGTACGACGTGGGGCTGGGCGACCAGCTGGTGGGCGAAGTGCACGGCGACCTGCGTACCCGCGAGATGGTGTCCTTTGATCGTGATCTGCTCGCCGAGCCGGGCGGCGGGCTGGCCCGCGACGGGCTCGATGGCCTCCACGGTGGGGTACGGCGGGACGAGCGAGGGCACGACGTCGGCTTTGCGCGAGAGCACCGGCAGCGGTACGCGGGCCGGCGCGGTCGACTCGATGAGCACGACCGACACCTGGTACGCGGCGCTGGGCCGGTAGTGCGCCTGGAATGCCGACCAGAGCTTCGACAGCGCCTCGATGTCGAGCGGTTCCCAGATGATCTTGAGGCCCTCGACCTGGTCCGCGAGTCCGGCGTTCGCGGGGCTGCGGAACGCGTCCGGCAGGATCGAGGGGTCGAGCGGCGTCAGGCTCAGCGCTTTGCGGACGGTGTCGCGGTCGAGCCACGGGCGCTCGTGCATGAGGTGTAGCGCATACCCCAGGAGGATCTCGGCCTGCAGGTCGGTCCGCCCGTACGCGGTGACGAGGTAGTGCAGGTCGACGGCGAGCGGCGGCCGGGCGGTACGGATGCCGTCGGCCGCCCGGCTCGGCAGGTCGACGTGCTGCCAGCCGACGTTGGCGCTGACCCGGTAGAGGAACAGGTTCAGCTGCGGCGGGGCGGCCGCCTCGTCCAGCTTGACCAGGTCCGGCGCGACGGCCGTCACCTTCACCGGTGCACCGACGGCCGGCGCCGCGTCGACGAGCCCGTTGTCGAGGACGTTGCGCAGCACCGCGGTCACCGCGCCGAGGGCGAGCGCCGTACTCATGGCCGCTCTCCGCTCCGGCGTTCGGCGCTCGTCCGCCGTCGGGGTCCGGGCCGTTGCCTCACGCCTGCGCTCATCGGGGCCGCCCGTCGTCGCCGTTGACGTAGTCCGCGAGCGACCGGGCGGGTGGGGCCGGTCGCGCCGGGCGTGGCGGTGGCGGCGGTGGCGGGGCGACGGCCGCGCGTACCTCGATACGACCGATCGAGATCCGTACCACTGTGGACGGTGCGGGATCGGAAACGGCCGGCGGTACGGGTCGTAGCGCCGGTCCGGACGGGCTCAACCGCGGCGCGAGTGTCGCGAGTGGACGGACGGCCGGCCCGGGGCTGGACTGCGCGGTCGGGCGCGCCGGGTGGGACCGGTCGCCACCGGACCCGTCGCCACCGGACGCGTCGGTGTCGAACCAGTGCGTGGCCGGCTGGTCGACCGACAGCGGCGCCCCGGACGCGGGCGCCGAGCCGGATGGCAGCGGGCTTCCCGGCCCAGGGCTCGACAGCGCCACGCTGGCCGGCCCCCGGCCCGGCGAGCCCGCGCCGGACGGCGCCGCGTCGACGGGCACCACACCAACCGCCACGGCGTCCCCGGATTGCGGGCCCGGCGACCCCGAGCCGGCCGGTGCCGAGCCGATCGGCGGCGGGTCGAGCGGCGCCGCGCCCACGGACCTGGCCGCGGGCGCCTCCCAGTCGATACTGTCCACATCGGACAGTGCGTGGGCCTCGGGCTCGAAGCGCCCCCGCAGGCGCGGTACGACACCCGAGCCACCGCCGATCGCCCGGGCGGCGAGCCGGTCGAGATAGTCAGCCATGCCGCACCCGGGCCAGGTACGCGGACCGGCGAGCGTCGCTCAGGGCGAGGATGTCGGGCTCCCGCCAGCCGTAGGCGCGGGCCAGCGTGTCCACATCGGTCAGCAGGTGTTCGGCCCGCGCGCGCAGCTCGGCGAGGAAGAAGTCGGCGACGTCGAGCGGACTCTCCCAGCGGGTGCCGCACTCGGGGCAGGCCATCGCGATCACGAGCTCGGCGAGCGGATCCGCCTTGGCCATCTGAGCCGAGACGGCGCCACGGGCCGCCGCGCCGTCGACGCCCGGCTCGCCCACGAGGCACCGGCGCAGCAGCAGATCCGCGGCCTCGTCCGGGTCGAGGCAGCCGGCGATCGCGGCCGCGTCCCGGCTGTTCGGGAGGCGCCAGTGCACGAGGTGCCCGTCGACCAGGATCGGCTCCGGATCGACGGCATCGGCCTCGGCCGCCAGCAAAGCGGTGCACGTGGTGATGAATTCGGCCTGGACCGCGCAGTGGGGGCACGGCGCCCAGCCGGTCAGCGCGTCGCCGACGGTCGCCGCCCGCAGCCGCAGCAGCACGGCGTCCCGCCGGCCGAGCGGCAGCCGGTCCACGTCGGCGACGCCGCTCGCGCCGGCTAGCAGGACGGCGCGGTCCACCGGTGGCAGCGGGTCGGCGAGCTCGGCGAGCCGGAGAATCTCCTCCGCGGTCAGGCCCCGCATGGCGTCGTCACTGCGGCGGTTCGGTGAAGCTCGGCTCGGACGGTTCGGTCACCGAGTAGTCGCGTTCCCAGCCCTCGTTCTCCAGCTTCAGGTGCTGGATCGCGATCGCGTTGGCGTTCGCGTCGAGATCGGGCAGCGCCTGGAACTCGGAGACCCAGCACCGGTACAGCTTGTACGCGATGACCTTCTGGCCGGCTTCGTTGAAGACCTCGATGATGATTTCCTTGCGGAAGTCCTTCAGCGACACCTCGGGTCCGCCGCCGCCGGCGTCGTAGTTCCACACCTTGTTCGCCCACTTCTCGAACTCGGTGTCGTGGGTGACGCCCCGTTCGAGAGTGATCGCCTCGAACTTCGTCCGGCCCGGTGACTTGTGCGAGGTGGACGGGTCGCCACCCTCGCGGTGTTCGACCACTTCGGTCGTCCGCTTGAGCGCGCCGACCTTGCTGACACCGGCGACGTACCGCCCGTCCCACTTCACCCGGAACTTGAAGTTCTTGTACGGGTCGAGCCGCTGGGCGTTGACGGTGAACCTGGCCATCCCGTACTCCTAGGTCGTGATCTGACCGGCCATCTGCTGCAGCTTGATGACGACGAACTCCGCCGGCTTCAGGGGAGCGAAGCCGACGACGACGTTGACGATGCCGAGATTCACGTGCGTCTGCGTCGTGGTTTCCGAGTCGCATTTGACGAAGTACGCGTCGCGCCGGGTCGTACCCGCGAAAGCACCCTGCAGGAAGAGACTGTGCATGAACGCCCCGACGTTGAGCCGGATCTGCGCCCACAGCGGCTCGTCGTTCGGCTCGAAGACCACCCACTGGGTGCCGCGGTAGAGGCTCTCCTCGAGGAAGAGGGCGGTGCGGCGGACCGGCAGATACTTCCATTCGGACGCGAGCCGGTCGGCGCCCTGGAGGGTACGCGAGCCCCACACGACGCGCCCGGCGGCCGGCATGGCCCGCAGGCAGTTGACGCCGATCGGGTTGAGCTCGCCGTTCTCGGCGTCGGTGAGCGGTACGCTCAGCTGCGGTACGCCGACCAGTGCCGCGTCGAGTCCGGCCGGTGCCTTCCAGACCCCGCGTTGCGCGTCGGTACGGGCGATGACGCCGGCGACGGCGCCACACGGGGCGAAGTCGTCGAGCTGGCCGTCCCGGGTCGGATTCGGCTGTCGCAGCCGGGGAAAGAACAGTGCGGCGTTCTTGCTCCGCGTGCCGACCTTGTCGGCGGTGTCGTTGATTCCGGCGACCGCGGTGGCCTTCGACGTCCAGCTGGTCGGTGGGTCGACGATGAGAAATGCCCGTCGCTTCTCGCAGTAGGCAGCGGCCTGGCTGATGAGGTCGGTGTCGACTCCGGTGCCGTCGCCGAGGTAGGGCGGCAGGCAGAGCAGGTTGAACAGGTCCGCCTTCTCCAGCGCGAACAGCCCCTCCTTCGCCCCTTCCTTGCCGGTACCGGTGAACTCGTCCTGGTCCAGCGGCTGCCCTTCGGACGCTTCTCCGCCACCGGCGACGCCGGTGCTCAGCCCGTCGTCGGCCCAGGTGTCCTTCTTCGGGTCGAGCGGGTCGTGCTCGTCCGGCCGGGTGCCCGCGGTGAACCCATTCGCGGCGACCTCGACCAATGTCGACTCCTGGTGGAGCACGCGGTCGACCCGGCGCGCACTCGCCTCCTCTGTGGACAGATTGAGGAACTGCTCTATCTGTCCACTGCCGGTGTCGTGCACCGTGAGATTGAACAGTTCGGTCGAGTCCGGATCCTTCGTGGCGTAATCCACCCGGGCACGCAGCTTGTTGCCCCAGGCTCCGGGCCCGCGCGCGACGAGCTTCAGGCCGGTCGCGTCGATGGTGGCGACCTCCGGCTTCGCGCCGCCGCCGTCATCCTTGCGGTACAGGCGAACCACCAGTGCCTGGGCCCCACCGTTGACGAAGAAGTCGCGGACCGCGAAGCTCAGCGCGCTCGGCTCCCACAGCCCGCCGAACACCCGCTCGAAATCGCCGTAGCTGGTGATGGACACGGGCTCGTTGATGGGACCGCGCAGGGTGCGGCCGACAAAAGCGGTAATGGACGTCGCGACCCCGGTGATCGTCCGGACCCCACTGGAGACCTCTTCGATGTAGACGCCAGGATACGTCAACGGTGTGGGCACGGTACGTACCTCCGCTCGACACGGGGCCGGTAGTCGACCAGCGTGCCACCAGGCGACCGGCACGGATACCTATTGACGCAACGAAGACACTTCCGGGTGATGACCACAGTGGAGGGTCGGGCCCTATGATGTGGACAATGGAGATTGTTGCCCTTGTCCTTGTCGCGTTGGTCGCGGTACTCCATCTCTATTTTCTCGTTCTGGAGATGTTTCTCTGGCAGTCACCGCGCACGCGGGCGGCCTTCGGCACGACGGCGGAGTTCGCGGAGCAGAGCGCGACGCTCGCCGCCAACCAGGGCCTCTACAACGGATTTCTCGCCGCCGGCCTGGTGTGGGGCATCGTCGCGGCCGACCCGGTCGGCTTCCCCGTCCGGGTGTTCTTCCTCATTTGCGTGATTGTCGCCGGTATCTACGGCGCCGCGACGGTCAGCCGGCGGATCCTGCTCGTGCAGGCCCTGCCGGCCGCCGTCGCGCTCATTCTTGTTCTGCTCGCCCGCTGATCAGCCGCCGCCCGACCCACGAGATGAGCCGGTCGGCCTCGCTACCGAACGGGTTGTCGTGCACGAGGTAGGTCCACGTCGCGCTGGGCCGGATCAGGTCGGCGGCGGCGGGCTCCCACTCCTCGGTCACGTCGACCTCGTCGAACGTGGCGACCGTACGGGTCTCGATCTCGGGCACCAGCTCGTTGAAGGCCGGCACCGCGCTGCGGTGGAACTCGTCGAGCGGGTCGAGCCGACCCAGCGCCCGCAGGTGGACGCCCTCGCGTACCTCGGACAGCTCTGCCAGGTGCTCGGCCCACAGCCGGTCGAGATGGTAGAGCGCGATGGACCGGGCGACCCGCGAGAGCAGCGCGTCGTCGAGCTCCTCGGTCTTCTCCGGGAACTTCGCCCGCAGCATGTCAGCCGCGATGTCGGTCGTCAGCAGCCGCTCCCGCCGCTCGGCGAGCGCCTGGCGCTGCTGCTCGATGACCACGCTGTACCGCCAGGTGTTGCGGTGGATCTCGTGGTTGACTCCCTCGGCCACGCGCTGGGCGTGCTCGACCGCGTAGTCCACCTGCTCGTCGTGCACCACGCCGTCGAGCGTCATCTTCGGCGAGGGCGGGATCAGCTCGCCCGCGTGCCGGACGACCAGCTCGTCCTCGAGGCTCACGAAGAACACCGAGCCACCCGGGTCGCCCTGCCGGCCGGCGCGGCCGCGGAGCTGGTCGTCGACCCGCCGGCTGTCGTGGCGCCCGCCGCCGATCACGTACAGGCCGCCCAGCTCGGCGATCCGGTCCCGGTCGGCCTGGTCGCTCCCGCCGAGGCGGATGTCCACGCCCCGGCCGGCCATCTGCGTGGATACCGTCACCGTGCCGTACGTACCGGCCTCGGCGATGATCGCCGCCTCCTCCTCGTCGTTCTTGGCGTTCAGCACCACGCTGGGTACGCCGACCGCCGCCAACGCCTCGCTGAGCTGCTCGGACTCCTTCACGTCGAGCGTGCCGACGAGTACGGGCCGGCCCAGTTCGTGGCACCGCCCGATCTCGGCCACCAGCGCCTCGTCCCGCTCGGCGCGGCTGGCGTAGATGCGGTCGGGCTCGTCGACGCGTACACACGGAGTATTGGGGGCGATGACCGCGACCTCGAGCTTGAAGAACTCGCGGAGCTGGTCTCCGACCAGCACGGCGGTCGCGGTCATGCCGCACAGCGTGCGGTAGAGCGCGACGTACGCCTGCATGGTGATGGTCGCGAGAACCTCGCCCTCGGCCGTGGCGTCCAGGCCCTCCTTCGCCTCGACGGCCGCCTGCAGGCCGTCCGGCCAGCGGCGCCGCTGCGCGATCCGGCCGCGCATCTCGTCGACCAGCTCGACCGTGTTGTTGCGCACGATGTAGTCGACGTCTCGGTGCAGCAGGGCCTGCGCGTGCAGGGCCACGTTGACCGCGGACAGCTCGCCGAAGTGCTCCTCGTCGTAGAGGTCGATGCCGCCGAGCTGCTGCTCGACGAAGGCGAGCCCGCGCTCCGTCAGCGCGACGCTGCGGCCGTCGTCGGCGATCTCGTAGTCGCGCTTCGGCTTCAGGCCGCGCACGAGCGCCGCCGCGGCGTGCACCGGGTCCTGGTCGCCGATGATCGTGCCGGCGAGCACCATCGGGACCCGCGCCTCGTCGATCAGGATCGAGTCGGCCTCGTCGATGATCGCGACGGCGTGGTCGGGCTGCACCCGCTCCTCGACGTCGTTGACGAGCTGGTCGCGCAGGTAGTCGAAGCCGGCCTCGCTGACCGACACGTACGTGACGTCCCGGGCGTAGGCCTCACGGCGCTCCTCGGTCGTCGACGACTCGTTGACCCAGCCGACGCTCACGCCGAGCAGCGTGTACACCGGCCCCATCCAGAGCGCGTCACGCCGGGCGAGGTAGTCGTTCACGGTCAACACGTGCACCGGGCCGTTGCCGCGCCGGACGTGCCCGTACGCGGCGATGCAGGCGGCGAGCGTCTTGCCCTCGCCGGTGGCCATCTCGACGACCTTGCCCGACAGCAGGGCCATCGCCCCGACGAGCTGCACGTCGTACGGCCGCTGGTCGAGTCCGCGGCGTGCCGCCTCCCGGCCGTACGCGCAGATCTCCACGTACCCCACGGCCTGCCCGGCGCCCTCGGTCAGTTCCTCGTCGCTCAGCGCCTCGAGCTCGGCCTCACGGGCCTCGATATCGGGCAGAAGCTTCTGCAGCGGCGCCAGATCGACGGTCGTCCCCGGCCGCTGGAGGAAACGCCGGAACCTGTTCTTGACCCGCTGCGACACACCCATTCTCACCACGGTACTTGACGCCGGGCACTCGGCCGGTACCGGCGGGGCGTCCAGCCCGGTATAAAGCCGGCATGCAGATCATCGAGGTCGACGGTCCGGGCCTGCTGCTGGACGCGGTCTACCGTGACATCCTCACGCCCAGCTTCCCGCCGGTCGAGCTGTGCGCGGTCGGCGGGATGGCCCGGGGCGACAACACGGTGACCGCGGTCGTCGGCGACGACGGCACGCCGGTCGCGGCCGCGGTCGGCGACTGGTCGGAGCGCAGCCGGGTCCAGCTGCTCTCGTACCTCGCCGTCACCCCTGCTTTCCGGGGTACGGGGATCGGCGGCCGGCTGCTGACCCACGTGCTGGACGCCTGGCGGGCGCGGTACGCCCCGTGCGTCGTCGTCGCCGAGATCGAGCACCCGGCCGACCACGCCGGCAGCGAGGCGTACGGCGACCCGACCGCGCGGGCGCGTTTCTACGCCCGGCACGGCGCGGTGGCGCTGGACGTGCCGTACTTCCAGCCGGCGCTCCGGCCGGCGGACGGCCGGTACTACGGCATGATCCTCATCCTGCTCCACCACGACGGGCCGCTGTCCGGCCCGGCCCTGCGGGAGTTCATGGTGGAGTACCTGGAGATGACCGAGGGCGCCGTCGGCACGGACGCGGCCACCACCGCACTGCTGTCCGCACTGGACCCACCCGGCGGGGTACGCACGGTGCCGCTCGACGATCTCGACGCTATCCCCCGGTCGACGGATCGATTGTCGACTTAGCGTCATTGCCCGATAAGGTACGCGGTCAACCGAGAAGACTCACTCCGGGATCCCCCGTCGACCAGATGGATTCGGACATGGTGAATCAGCAAAGCTTCATCCACCGCCATCGCTGGCCGCTCGGAGTGGGCCTGGGCGCGCTGCTGGCCGTCACGTACGTGGTGATGCGCGAGGCCGACGCGCTGCTGATGCTGCTGGAGTCGGCCGGCGAGCAGCGGTACGGGATGAGTGCGTTCAACGGCTGGCACGACGACGGGGAGACCGCGCGCCGGGCCATCGCCTTCTGGGCCCGCAGCGGTGGCCGTCCGTTCGAATGGGTGCAGGTGTACGCCGTCGCCGACTGCCTGTTCGCCGCGGCGTATTCCACCGTCGCGCTCGTCGCGCTGCGACGGCTGTGCCACGCGGGGTACCTGCGTACCCGGGCCCGGTACCGGCTGGCCAGCTTCGCCGTGGTGGGTCTCGTGTTCGTCGCCGACGTCGTCGAGAACCTGCTCACGTTCGCCGCCGCCGCCCTGGCCCGTGGCCAGGTACGCAGCGGCCAGCAGGTACGCACCTCGTGGGTCGCCGACCACGGGTACGTGGCCAGCATCGTGAAGTGGATGGCCGTACTCGTGCTCGTGGGCGTGCTGCTGGTCGGGGTCGCCGACGTGTACTTCGGCAAGGACGATCCCGCCCGCGCCGGCAGGCCCCGGTGGTGGCAGGTGCTATGGCGCCTGCGCGTCCAGGTGAGCGTGATCGCGGTGCTCGGGTTCCTCGTCGCGGTCCCGAGCAACGACCGGCTCGGCGCGCTGCAGCAGCTGCCCGACGTGCTGCGCTCGTACCTCACCTCGCTGGGCGTGCGGCCGGCCCCGGTCGTGCTGTCGCTGCTCGCCCCGGCCTTCCTCGGCGTGGCCATCTGGGTCAGCGCGCACTGGCTGCCGTACCGCGCCGCGGGGACGGCCGTCGCCGGCTGGGCCTGGCCGTACCACGTGCTCGTCACGCTGGCGGGACTGTGGCTGGTGCTGTTCGTCCTGCAGATCTTCCCGGGCCAGCCGCTGACGTTCTTCGGGGTGACCGCGCCCCCGCCGTGGGCGTCGGGGCTGAAGGTCGCGCTGCCGTCGCTGCTGGGCGCGTTGATCCTCGGCGCGAGCTGGTGGCTCCACCGCAAGTACGGGTGGAACAGCGACGCGCCCGCCCGCCGCGCCTGGCATCCGCGGTTCGGCCGGGTGGTGAACCTGCTCGCGGTCGCACCGGTGCTGATCGCGGGCCTGGGCCTCGTACGCGCCGCCGCCGGTGTCGCGCTGCTGCCCGGCGCGGCGGGTCGCGGGGTGGCCGGGATGCTGATCGGCGCCGGTATCGCCGTCGTCGTGGCGCCGGTGGCCCTGTACGCGCTGGGCCGCTGGGCCGGCCGCGAGCTGGTCGACGAGACGAGCGAACCCATCGCCGTCGGCGCGATCGTGAACCTGCTCACGATCGGCGGCACCGGCGTCGCGATCGCGTTGCTGGCGGCGTGGCCCGTACGCCTCGGCCCGCAGGTCGGCGTCCCAGGCCTCCTGGCGGTGGCGCTGGTCGCGGCGACGCTCGGCTTCGGCGGGCTGGTCGCGGTCGGGCTGCGCGCCCAGGCGTTCGCGGTGGACCTCATCACCGACACCGAGCGCAAGCCGATCGCGCTGCCGACCGTCCTGCTGTTCCTCGGGACGATGGCGGTCGTCAACCTGAGCGACAGTGCCGACACTTACCACGAAGTGCGCTACGAGGCCGCCGCGGGCCGCCCGGTGATCCGGACGCTCGCCAGGCATTTCAGCGACTGGCAGCAGGCAGTGCAGAACTGCGGCGGCCCTGATGTGAACAAGCCCGGGAGCAAGGAGCACCGCCTGCAGCCGCTCGTCTTCGTCGCCGCGGCCGGGGGCGGTATCCGTGCCGCGTACTGGACCGAGGAGGCGCTGCTCCAGCTCACCGGGGTCGACGCCGGCGCCACTCCGGCCGAGGCACAGTGCCGGCGCGACTCGGTGTTCCTCGTCAGCGCGGTGTCGGGCGGCAGC
>Ga0114129_10012272_pt1 | contig 12191 bp, 13 predicted proteins | sample RhiMetdeltSRZDD1_FD_80071 | JGI IMG/M metagenome (GOLD analysis project Ga0114129, IMG submission 80071) | Populus rhizosphere microbial communities from Tennessee, USA - Rhizosphere MetaG P. deltoides SRZDD1 (version 2) (version 2) | ecosystem: Host-associated > Plants > Roots > Rhizosphere >...
CACCGCGCTGATGCTCTCGAAGGAAATCACGGGCCTCGACGACGCCGCGATCCAGACCAAAGCGACCAGCTACTTCAACGCGCTGTTCAATCGGAAGGAGGTTACCAACATCGTCATCTCGCCGGTCTATACCAAGGAGAGCTCTCAGCTCGTCGTGACGGGAACCGGCAATGTCGCTTCTACGTTCATGAGCATCATCGGCGACCCGATAATGAATATCGGCGCGTCCTCGACCGTCCGATGGGGCAACTCGCGGCTGCGTGTTGCGCTGGTGCTCGACGTCACCGGGTCGATGGCTTCCGCCAACAAGATGCCGTCGCTGAAGACGGCCTCGAAAAATCTTCTGTCCCAGCTCAAGGCAGCCGCGACGCAGGACGGAGACGTCTACGTATCGATCATTCCCTTCGCCAACGACGTCAACGTCGACCCGGTCAACTACACCCAGTCGTGGATCCGGTGGGACCTGTGGGATGCTGCCAATGGGACCTGCACCAGCCCACAATACAAAACAAAACAAAACTGCAACGGGAACGGCAAGACCTGGACTCCAGCCAACCACAACACCTGGAACGGCTGCGTGACCGACCGCGACCAGGATTACGATACGAAAAATACCGCGCCGTCGGCTGGCGACACGGCAACCCTGTTCCCAGCCGAACAGGACGGCATCTCTTTCTTCGGCGTGTTTTTTAGCCTGTGCCCCGAGAAGCTGATGCCGCTGAGCTATGACTGGACGGCGCTGAACCTCAAGATCGACGCGCTGACGCCGACCGGCTACACCAATCAAGGCATCGGCTTGGCGTGGGGCTTCCAGTCCTTGACGAGCGCGCCCTTCACCATCCCGCCGAAGGATCCGAAATACGTCTATCAGCAGGTCATCGTGCTGTTCACCGACGGTCTCAACACGCAAAACCGCTGGTACACGGACCAGGCTTCGATCGACGCGCGACAGAAGATCACTTGCGACAACGTCAAGGCCGCCGGCATTACGATCTATACCGTCCAGGTAACGACAGACAGCGATCCGCCCTCGGATCTGCTGAGGTACTGCGCGAGCGATTCCAGCAAGTTCTTCTTTCTTACGTCTGCCTCGGAGATCGTCACCGTGTTCAACCAGATCGGGACCAAGCTCTCGAATCTGCGCGTTGCGAAGTAACGACGGCTGCCCTCACCACAGCCGAAGCCCGGCCGCGCGGCCGGGCTTTTCTTTCTGGCCTCGAGAACGCAGCGGCTCGGCAGATGGGCACCGCGGCGCCCCGCCGCGAGGAAGCCGCGGCCGGGCTTTTCATCTCGCGCTTGACAGAAGACCCTAAAGAACATATCAAGAACATGTCCCCTTAGTGGCGCCTTACCGGCGCCCTCCGGGGGCCGGCACCGGCGGGCCTGGGAGAACGTGGCCCAGCCCGGCGGTGGCGACCAGGCAGCCCTTTGTGCTGGCGCACAGGCCGCCTGCCGTGGAGCGCCGGGAGGCGTCTGACACCCCTTCGCACGGGGTGGGACGCCGCGCCCGGCGTCAGGCGGACCGCGTCATGGTCCGTCGGAGACGCGCGCCCGCGTCTCCAGGCGCCTCCCGGCGCTCCATCCCCTCGCGTTCGAGGGAGAAGGAAAAAGGGGAAAGGGCGCGGCCCGGGCGCCCGAAAAGCCAAACCCGCGGGCGGCGAAGCGTTGGCTGTTTGACAGGTGAATATGGATTACGACGGCCCCGGGAACGCAGCCGCTCGATGGATCGGCTTCACGCCGATCCATCGAGCCGACTTCACGAGACGATCGTGGGGGCCGCGGCCCGGTTACTTCGCGGTCTTGGCAACCTGGCTCTCGAACGACTTGAACGCCTCCTGCGCCAGATCGGCGTAGAGGCCGCCGAGCTTGGTCGCCTGGGCCACAAAGCCTTCGTAGGAGCTGCGGAAATACTCGCTCTGCACTTCGATCGCCTTGTCGAGCGACTTGGCGCCGATGAGCTTCTCGGTCGCCGCGGTGCCCTGCTCGAAGGCCTTCTTGGAATAGTCCGCGAGCTCGATCGCGATGGTCTGGACGCCCTTCGACAGTGCGCCGAAGGACTTGAGCGCGGCTTCGACGTTGTCCTTGCCGAGCTTTTGCACGTCCTCGAGGTTCTTAACCATAATCGCACCTTTCCCGGCCGTTTGCGGCCGCCTTGTTGGGGTTCGGGCCTTGCGGGCCCAATCCGGCGGAGGACCGGAACTGAACCAGATATATTGCACTGCACAAAAATGTCAAGGGTCGTGCTGCATTGCAACATCCCCGCCAACCACGGGCCTTGCTTAACCCTTTGGCAATCGCGCTGACCTAGCGTTGTTGACTGTGCTGATGCGGCAACGGCCGGCTGGCGATAGGGAAAGCAGCCGTTTCCGCCCTGGAGGGGGACCGTGCCGGCCTCGCAAGGCCCGGGTGGAGTTCCGAAATTTGCCGTTTTTGACCCCCTTCCTTGGCTCGCAAAAGCACGAAGAAACAGGGATCGGGTGCCTCGCTTTAAGGGGCACCTCGGAATAAGGGGGACGGGGGATCTGTATGTTACGCGTGCGTATCGGAGCCTCGTGCGGGCTTCGCTGGGGGCTGTTCGGTCTTGCCACGGTGATCGCGGTTCTGGCGGTGTCGAGTGACCCGGCCGATGCGCGCGCCCGGCGAAAGAAAACCTTCCACCGGCACGCGGCCACCTCCTCCTACAATCCCGGCTACTCGGCGATCGTGGTGGACGGCAATTCCGGCGCGGTGCTGCACGCGGCGAACGCGGATGCACTGCGTCATCCGGCCTCGCTGACCAAGATCATGACGCTCTATCTGCTGTTCGAGCGGCTGGACTCCGGCAAGCTCAAGCTCGACAGCCAGCTACAGGTCTCCGAACATGCCGCCGACCAGTCGCCGACCAAGCTCGGGCTCAAGGCCGGCGCGACCATCGCGGTCGAGGACGCCATCAAGGGCATGGTCACGCGCTCGGCCAACGACGCGGCGGTGGTCGTCGCCGAAAGTCTCGGCGGGTCGGAAAGCGAATTCGCCCGCATGATGACGCGCAAGGCGCAGGCACTCGGGATGACGCGGACGGTCTACAAGAATGCGTCCGGCCTGCCGGACGACGATCAGGTCACCACCGCGCGCGATCAGGCGATCCTCGGGCGCGCCATCCAGGAACGCTTCCCGCGCCATTACGCGTTTTTCTCGATCCGCAAGTTCAGCTATCGCGGCCAGTCGATCGGCAACCACAACCGGCTGCTCGGGCGGGTCGAAGGCGTTGACGGCATCAAGACCGGCTACACGCGCGCGTCCGGCTTCAATCTCGTTACCTCGGTGCGTCGCGACAAGCGTCACGTCGTCGCCGTCGTGCTCGGCGGCACCAGCGCGGGCGCGCGCGACGCGCGCATGCGGGCGTTGCTCGACGAGTACATGGACGAGGCCTCCACCAAGCGCACGGCGCCGATGATCGCCGAGGGCGGACCGCGCGCGGTGGCAGTCGCCCAGGCGCCGCAGGGCAAGGACCCGCAGCGCTACGGGCTTGCCGGCACCAGCACGCCGGTCACGGTGGCTGCTCCGGCGGCCAGGCCGTCGCCCGGCTCGACCGATCCGATCCGGCCGGTGCCGGTGAAGACCGTCAACGTCAAACCGGGCGCGATGCAGACTGCGTCGGCCGCGCCGGTCGCGGTGCCGTCGGTGCCGGCAGTTCCCGAAGCCGAGCCCGAGGCAGCGACTGCTGCTGCGGCAGCGGCGGAGCCGCCGGCGCCGCCGAAAGTGGCGCGGGCCGGAATTCTCGGCGTGCTGCCGATGCGCGCAGCGACCGGTTCGGTCGCCGAGCCGGCCCCGGCGCCGGTGGCAGCGGCACCAGTTGCGGCAGCACCGGCTGCGCCGCCGAAGCCGCAGGTGCGCAGCGGCTGGGTGATCCAGGTCGGCGCCTATCCGGCCGAGGACGAAGCCAAGCAGCGCCTCGCCACCGTGAAGAACAAGGCCGCAAAGCTGCTCGCCGCTGCCGAGCCCTTCACCGAGACCGTGCTCAAGGATGGCACCACCTATTATCGGGCCCGCTTCGCCGGCCTCGGCAAAGAGCAGGCGGAAGCAGCCTGCAAATATCTCAAGCGTAACGACGTCGACTGCCTCACGGTCAGGAACTGACGCGACGACAGGGACCCAAACAGAACAGGAGCCGCCAAGTAACCCGTTGAGTTGGAGTATCAGCGATGGCGGCGCAAAAGGACGTCCTTGGCTTCATTCACGCGGGCCGCAAGGTACGTCGACCCCCCTTGGTCGGGATGCAGTTTCTTCATGAGCGTGCGATGGGCACGGCCGATCTCCTCGGCGCTCGCCCCAGGCTGCAGGCCAAGGATCTGATAAGCCTCCTCTTCCGTCATTTTGCCGCTGGCTCGCGGCGGGCCGCGCGGCCCCGCTGCCGCGTCACCCTGCACGTTTTCACGCCAGCTGGGCTGCCTGCGGTCGAGATACGCCATCAGTAGCGCGCGGCTCTCCTCATCGATCTGGGTGAGGAAGCCGGTCAGCGTGGGCAGGTCGAGCGCGTCGAGCTCGGCGCCCTCGTGCTGCCCGGCGAGAATGCGCCCGCGCATCGCGCCGGTATCGTGATCGAGCTCCATCTCCACGAAAGCGGAGCGCACGCGCGAAACCTGGCCGGCGCTCTTGCGCGTACGCGCGCCGAAGCCGGGCAGGCTCCAGGGAAGCCAGCCAAGAAGGCTCAGTCCGGCAATCCCGAGCGTGACGCCGAGCTCGAAGCGGCCGCGGGTGAACATGACTGCTGCGCCGCCGAGCGCACCGACGCCGCCGGCCGTCTTCAGCACGATCGCGACCGTGCGCGGATTGGTTTTGGTGAATGCGTTGAGCACGACCAAAACGAGCGCAAGCACCACGACGCCGAAGAGGATTTGGGCCATCGCTATCTCATCTGCTCGATCAGCTTGATCGCGCCGGCGTCGCGGCGCGCCGACAGATCGGCAAGCGCGCGCATGCCGCCGGCGGCGTAAGCCGCAGCCGCCCGCAGCAGCTCGCCGAGCTGGTGCGCCGCGCCCGGATCGAACCGGCAATAGGCGCCGCGGGTCAGCCGCGCGATTTCGCGGAACGCCTGCTCCGGCACCGGGTCGTAGCCTTCCTGGAACATGAAGGCCGGCACGCCGAGCAGCCCGAGCTCGCCTGCGGACTGGCAGAGATCGTCGAGCTTCTCTTCCATGGCGTCGCCGACGAACACGAGCGCCTGCACCTTGGTCTTCTCGGTCTCGCGGCGGGCGTGGGCGATAACCTTGCCGATCTGGGTATGGCCGCCGCGGCAATCGATGCGCGACATCAGGTCGGCCAGGCGGTCGGCCTGCGACACCCAGCCCGAAGCGCGGCATTCGGTGAGGCCGCGATAGTAGACGAGCTGGACGTCGAGGCCGCCGATCGCCGCCGCTTCGCGGAACATGTCGGCTTGCAGCCGGCAGGCGGTATCCCAGGTCGGCTGCCGGCTCATGGTGGCGTCGAGCGCAAAGATCAGCCGTCCGCGCAGGCCCGGCGCGGTGGCCGGTCCGAGGCTCCGCACCTGAGCCAGAAAGGATTCGATGTCCGAGCGCGCGGAAGCCGGCGCCGGCTGGTTGCGGCGGTCGGTCGGATTACCGTCGCTGGGGTTCTGAGCCATCAACAGGCACTACGAAGGCGGCCATTCCGCCCGCGTATTAAAGTGGCGATAACCGCCGGCCAGTGCAATGGCTGCTAAGGTCGCGGCGCGCGGCGTCAGGGCTCGATGATGTCATGGAGCTCGAGCGGCCTGCTCTGAGCCGAGAACCATTCCGAGCGCGCCGCCGCCCGCCGCCTGCCCCGCTCGTCGAGCGGCAGCTGGAGCGCTTCGATCAAGGCCATGACCTCCTGGCGCGCGGTCACATGCGCCAGGCTAGGCCGCGTGCCGAGGGTGGCTTCGTCGAGGCTATCGAGCGCCGTGAGCCCGCGCGGGAAGAACTCCCGGTAGACCAGACGTTCGGCAAAACCATCGGCGCAGCGAAAGCCGAGCCGCGCCGCCAGCTCGTAGAGGCCCTCTCCGATCAGCCGCTTGTTGCGCGAGCCGAATGCCGAGAGCCGGTTGCGGACCACCACCCAGTCCAGCCGCGATCCGTCGATCGACCGCCGCTGCCGGCGCGCCTCGCGCACCGTCTCGGCGTAGTGGCTCTCGCCGGTGACTGCGAATGTCGTCGGGTCCACGCTGCCGAGCACGTCGACATCGACGAAGCTGTCGTTGAGCGGCGTGATCAACGTGTCGGCCATGGAGTGGGCGAGCCGCGTCAGGTAGCTGTCCATTCCCGGCGTGTCGACCACGACGAAATCATGGGTCTCCTGGACCGACGTTATCGCCTCGGCGAAACCGGCGAATTCGATCGCCTCGTTTTCCTCGAGCCGGAGCGTCGATCCGCGCGCAACGCAGAAGTGGACCGGGATGGCCAGATCGATCTGGGCGCGCCGGGCCCAGATCCGCCGGTTATCGATGTAATGGGTGAAGCTCTTCTGCCGAGAATCGAGATCGATCGTCGCGACCCGCTGCCCGACATTCATCAAGGCGACCGCCACATGCATAGCGGTGGTCGATTTTCCCGACCCGCCTTTTTCGTTGCCGAGCACGACGACGTGGGCAGATGCCCGTCGCGCCGTGCCCGCCTGCACCAACATGACGCCACCTCACTGGCGGCCATTGGTATCCGTGCGCAAGCGAGGGTCAAGACTCGCGGGTTTTTCGCTGCTTTAATGGTGAATCCCGAATTTCTCATGAGGGGTATCAGGTTCCAGCCACGCGTCCGACCGATCCGACAAAGCTGATCCATGGCCCCTCGCCTGCCCGTTTTGCGTACCGTTCCGGCGTTGCGCCGCGCCATCACGCGCTTCCGCACGGCCGGGGAGAAGATCGCCCTGGTTCCGACCATGGGCGCGCTGCATGAGGGTCATCTCTCCCTGGTGCGGCTGGCGCGCCGCCGCGCTCACCGCGTCATCGTGTCGATCTTCGTCAATCCGGCCCAGTTCGCGCCGCACGAGGATTTTGCCACCTATCCGCGCCCGTTCGACGCCGACCTCGCCGCGCTCGCCGGAACCGGCATCGACCTCGTCTGGGCGCCGGGCGGCGACGTGATGTATCCGCCCGGCTTCGCCACGCGGATCGTGCCGGAAGGGCCGGCCCAGGCGGGACTGGAAGACGCGTTCCGGCCGCACTTCTTCGCCGGCGTCGCCGTCGTGGTCGGCAAACTGCTGATCCAATGCACTCCCGACATCGCCGTGTTCGGGGAAAAGGACTATCAGCAGCTCAAGGTCATCACCCGGCTCGCCAAGGACCTCGACCTGCCGGTGCAAATCGTGGGAGCGCCGATCCGGCGGGACAAAGACGGCCTCGCCCTGTCATCGCGCAATGCCTACCTGTCGGCCGAGCAGCGCCGGATTGCCCCGACGCTCTATCATGCGCTCAAGGATTGCGCGGAGCGCATCGCGCGCGGCGAGCTGATCGCCCGCGTGCTTGACGAGGGCGGAGCCGCGATCGAGCGGGCCGGCTTTGCGCTCGATTATCTCGAAGCGCGCCATGCCGACACCTTGGCAAAGATCGAATCCGTCAAGGACGGGCCGATCCGGCTCCTCGCTGCCGCACGGCTCGGCAAGACTCGCTTGATCGACAATGTCGGGGTGGGAGCGTCCCGATCGGCGAGCTAGAGGAGGCCAAGCTCGCGCAGCTCGCGGCGCATGGTTTCGGGCATGTGGCGAGCGCCGGGCGCGGCGCGGTCGAGATCGCGCGGAACCTCTCTGCCCTCGAGATAACGCCAGCCCTGGAACGCCCGCCAAGGCCGCGGCTCGACCAGCACCACCTTCGGGTCCAGCACAAGCCGGCAGCGGCCGACGCCTTCCTTATCTATGAACGGCCGCACGGCGATCAGGCGCTGGCGGCACGATACCTCGCCGCGGATCACCCAATAGAGCGAGCCGCCGTCAAGCAGATCGTCGGCGCGCTTGGGAACCATGCGCGTCGTGTGAATGTGCTCGGTCTTCTTGCCGCGCGTTCTTCGGCGCTTCTCGAGGATCCACTCCTCGAGATCCTTGACCGAGTCGATTCCGACGCAAAGCTTGATGAGATGAAGAGCCACGATGGGGTGCTGCCGTCCGTATGTGGCAAAATATTAGCGCGCCGGGCGCGCCAGATCACTACGCACCGGAGTTATCCTCAGCAGAGTGATTACTGTGCGCCCGGCGCCGGCGCGGACGGCCGCACGGGGGCGGCATTGAGATCGACCGGTTGTTGTTTCGCCTGGGGCGCCGCCGGAGGCCGGCGTGGCGGCGCGGGTGGCTTGGCGCTGGCGGCGGGGACGGCTGTGCCCGTCGTCTCCTGCGGCGCCGCCTGAGGTTCCGCATTCATGATGTTGACCGGCGGAATCGACGCCGAAGACGGGAAGAACACGTTCGGACCGGGCACCCGCCCGGTCGTCCCCGCCTGCGGGGCGGCCGGCACCGACGACAACCGCGGAGCGGGCGGCCCGGCGATCGCCGGCCAGGCCGCCGAATGACGCACGACGTAGAAGTCGTAGGCGCGCTCGGTCAGATTGGCGGTCACTCGGGCGGGATCGTTTAGAAGCTCAAAGGTCCGGCACTGGTCGGGCGTGCACCCTTCGCGGACCGCCAGGACGTGGGCGACGAAGCCAAACCGGTCGTACTCGATCCCGCGGCGCAGCCGGGCCAGAGTTGTCTCGTAGCTCGGATCGCGTTGCGCAAAGTCGCTGGCGTCAGCGAGCAAGGCAAGCTGCGCGGCTACATAGGTGACGGCCGCCGCGGTCGCTTCCGGAGTGGCAAACAGCGCCTTCTCGCAGGACGCTTCCACCTGTTCGCCGGCTGCGCCGTCGAGGCAGGCGAGCGCCGAACCCGGCGCGATCGCGCGGGCAGTCAATTCGGAAGCGCGCGCATCGAGCGCCTGCCGCTCGATCGCGAGATCGCGCTTGAGCGATCCGTCGAGCACGAACCAAGTGACGCCCGCGCCAATGAGGATAAGGAAGACGCGGCTCAATGCGCCGCCCAATCCGTCCCGTCCGGCGCGGCTGAATATCAGCACGCAAAGCACCACGATCAGCGCGGCCAGCGCTCCGGCTGCCCATAGCGGCACGACTAATCCAGCCGCCGGATCAAACCCTGGAATCCAGCGTCCGATGAATTCGGACATGACGCGACCCGTCCACAGACTACTGAGCGACCGAGATTATGGCCCGCCGGGCAAGCGGTGACCACTGAGCACTGCGCGGGCCTCACAAGAAAACTCACGCCGTGCGGCCGCTTTGCCACACCAAGCTACCTATTGCGCGCAGGCGGGCGTGTACGATGGCGCGAGCTGGCTGATTTCGGCGAAAGCTTTCTTCGCGTCCACGGAGCATCGCAACGGTGGTGCGCAGGTCGGTGACGCCGCCGCACGCTGCCGAGCGCGCAATGGTGCGTCAGCGCATCTCAACGATAGCGATCGAGTTGGCTTTCCTTGGCCACGCGCTCGAACGCTTCGTCGGCGCTTTTGATGCGGTACTGGCAATCGTCGCCGTCGGACGGAAGCAGTCGCACGATCCGATACGTTCCGTTGGCAGCCATGTGGCCAAGTGGCCGCGACGTGAAGTAGACGGTCTGTCCAATTTGAAACTTATGTTCTCTCAACGCTGATCTCCTGCACGCAACACGGACCACTACCCTTGCTCCGCGTACCCCGCTGAATTTCCATTCATATTGGCCCACTATATCAACCAGGGCCGGGCCTTGCCTCAAAAAAGTACCAAGATGGGTGACCCCGGCCGCAGCTGGCATTCAAATCCTTGCTATTTCAATGCGTTATGGGCGAATGCTCGATTGCTTTCTGGCGCCGCCCGGCCATGCCCAAAAGCTGTAGCGCCGAGGCATAGGCAGCGGGCTGTGGACGAGATAAAGGACCAGCATATCGACAGCGGTATTGCGACGCCGCAGTCTAATCCGACACGGTGCCGACCGCTGTCAGATGCTCGAACCGAACACAATGGCGCCGCGTTCCTGGCCTACCCGGCTTCACAAGACCTCCATGGGGGAACTGACATGCGCTTCATTCTCGGGGTGATTGTCGGCTGCGCGCTTACGGTTGGCGTCGCCTATGTCGCCGATCGATCGGCAACTGGCTCGCCGACGGCCCGCCCGATGGTGAACTGGGACGTGGTCGCCAAGAACGTCGACGGCCTGACCGAGCTCGCGCGCGAGGGCTGGAAGAAGATCGCCGGCTGAGAACCACGCACACGTTTGATTTGCGCGCGGATCGGCGTTCAACGGCAACCTCGCTTCTTGCCCGCCTCCTCCGAAAAGACGCCAATAACGAACGGCGCGGTTTGCCGTGTTCGCCGGCGGACCCGGGAACCGGCTGATCTTCCAAACGTTCGCTTGAGCCGAATGCTCGGCGGCACGGGCCAATGGAGGATCGATCTAAATGATCAGCAAACTTTTGACCGCAACCGCTGCAGCGCTCCTGGCCAGCACGGTGTTCGCGATCGCCCAAACCGAGCCCCCGCAGCCGGGCGGGACCGTGCGTCCCGAGGAACCCCCGCAAGGTTCAGACACAGCGCAGCCGCGTCGTTCCGACCAGCCCGATCCGCGCGCTCCGATGCAGGTGCGCCCGCAAAGCCCGGGCACCGTGGGCGGGGCACAAAGCCCAATGACGAATCCAAATTCGCCTGAAGCTGGTCCGCGCCAGCCGGGCGGCACGCCTCCGACGCAGGCGCCCGAGGGCAAGCAGTAGCTTAGCCGGAGCGCCAACTGATTCGAGCGGGCACAGGCGGCGACGGCCCGCCTTTGCCCTCTTTCCGCACGATGCGACCGGTCCCGATTCGTTCGGCGACATCGCACGCGCCTTATGGCCCACCTGCACGGAACGGAACCTAGGTTCCATCGTTGGTCTTTGGGCGAGCCGAATGGCTCGGCGGCACGGGATAACGTTTGGAGGATCGCTGTATGAAACAGGTGAGGCATAAACTCTTGATTACAACGGCAGCACTGCTTGCCGGAACGGTGTTCGCCGCTGCGCAAGGCATGCAGCAGGCACCGGGCGGCAGCCAGGGTGGTCAAACCCAGATGCAGGACCAAGGCAAGGGCAAGGGCCAGGAACAGAAGGCCCAAGGCAAGGGCCAGGAACAGAAGGCCCAAGGCCAGCAGAGCCAGCCGCGGACGCAGGGCCAAGGCCAGCAGGGGCAGCGTGACCAAGCCCAGCCGCAGGCACAAGACCAGAAAAAGGGTCAAAAGGAGCAGAAGAGCCAGACCCAGCAGAAACAAAAAGAACAGACGCAGGGCCAGGGCCAGAGTGGCCAGGGCCAGACCCAGCAGCCCCAGCAGGGTCAGCAGCCTGCCCAGCAGCCTGCCCAGCAGCAGGACCGGATGCAGAAGCAGCAGCCGGCTCAGCAGGGCCCAACCCAGCAGCAGCAAGGCACGCAGCAGCAGAGTGGCCAGAGTGCCCAGTCCGGCGGCGTGACGCTGACTACGGAGCAGCGCACCCAGATCCGGACGACGGTGCTCCAGGGCAGCAACGCGCCGCGCGTCGAGCGCGTCAACTTCTCGCTCAGCGTCGGCACAGTGGTGCCGCGCACCGTGACCATCGTCGAGGTTCCGGACGTGATCGTTCGGATCCATCCGCAATGGCGCCGATACAAGTACTTCATCGTCGGCGAGCAGATCGTGATCGTCGAGCCCGACACGCTGAAGATCGTGGCTGTGCTTGTAGTCTGACGCGATATTCAATCGCTCTGACAGTGAAGGGCGGCCTCGCGGCCGCCCTTTCTTTGCCCGGGATTTGCTCGCGGACTAGGCGCGTACTTCCTGCCGCTGGAACACGATGTAGCCGATGACAAAAAGCAGGATCGTGCTGGCCACAAGCCCGACAATTTGCGGCCAAACGATCAAGACGCTTTGCAGCAGCGGAATCGGCGCATCCGGGATGGCGCCGCGCTCGATCAGGGCCAGGCCCATCGCGGCAAGCATCGATTGCTGCGTCGACCGCACCGAGGGATCGAGCACCACGGCCACGACCTCGCTGAACAGTGTGCCCGGCGACAGGCGGGCAAACGCCTGCCTCGTATCCAGGACTCCCAGCACGTCCCCGGCGGTGGTCACCGCGTCCGCCAGGCCCGGTGAGAACAACGGCCACAGGATCGTCATGAACAGCCACAGGCCGAGCGAGACCAGCGCGGCCGTCGCCGCCGAGCGGAAGA
>Ga0114129_10012273_pt1 | contig 12191 bp, 11 predicted proteins | sample RhiMetdeltSRZDD1_FD_80071 | JGI IMG/M metagenome (GOLD analysis project Ga0114129, IMG submission 80071) | Populus rhizosphere microbial communities from Tennessee, USA - Rhizosphere MetaG P. deltoides SRZDD1 (version 2) (version 2) | ecosystem: Host-associated > Plants > Roots > Rhizosphere >...
CGCATCGTCGTCGGCACCGACGATGAGCGCGCCAAAGAAGTGATGGCCGCGCTCTACCGCCCGCTTTACCTCAACGCGGCTCCCATCCTCTATACCGGCCGCCGCGAGGCCGAGCTGATCAAATACGCGGCGAATGCGTTCCTCGCCACCAAGGTCACGTTCATCAACGAGATCGCCGATCTGTGCGAGAGGATCGGCGCCGACGTCCAGGAGGTCGCCCGCGGGATTGGCCTCGACAATCGCATCGGGACCAAGTTCCTGCACGCCGGTCCGGGCTTCGGCGGATCGTGCTTTCCCAAGGACACGCAGGCGCTGGTCAAGACCGCACAGGATCATGCGGCGCCGCTGCGCATCGTCGAGGCGGTCCAGGCCGTCAACGACGTGCGCAAACGGGCGATGGCGCGCAAAGTCTCGGCGGCCCTGGGCGGCAATGTCCGCGACAAGGTAGTGGCCCTCCTCGGCCTCACCTTCAAGCCCAATACCGACGACATGCGCGAGGCGCCCTCGATCGCGCTGGTGACGGCGCTGCAGGACATGGGCGCCAAGGTCCGCGCCTATGATCCGGTCGGGATGGAGCAGGCGAAGCTGGTGCTCGGCAACGTTATCTATTGCGACGGCCCATATGCCTGCGCCGAGGGCGCCGACGCGCTGGTGATCGTCACCGAATGGGAACAGTTCCGCGCCCTCGACCTCGACCGCTTGAAGCAGGTGATGGCAACCCCGGTCCTCATCGATCTCCGCAACATCTACCTGCCGCAGGACGTGATGCAGCGGGGCTTCGTCTATGACAGCGTCGGCCGTCCGAACCCCAAGCGCCGCGATTGACCCCACTTGGTGAGCGGGAGCGCCCCCGCTTCCCACTCTCAGGCCGATCGCCCGGATGTGGCCGCGAGGCAACAGCGGCGGAGAATCATCGAATCCATTCGGTCCCGTAGCGGAATTTCCCGCCTTCGTGCTAACGGGCACCGGATGGACCCGTTCGTGGTGGGCCAGTACACTGGCGCTCATCCCCTTAAAGATCGGAAAGCACCGTCGTGAGTCACGTTGCCACGTATTTGCAGGAAGTTTGCGAGACGGCGCGCCGTCTCCCGCACGATGCCATCGAGCGGCTATGCGACGAGCTGGTCGAACTGCGCGAGCGCGCGGGCCGGCTGTTTCTCATCGGCGTCGGCGGCAGCGCGGGAAATTGCAGCCATGCCACCAACGATTTCCGCAAGCTGTGCGGGATCGACGCCTATGCGCCGACCGACAACGTTTCCGAGCTCACCGCCCGCACCAACGATGAGGGATGGAATACGGTCTTTTCTGAATGGCTGAAGGTGAGCCGGGCCAACGACAAGGATGCGATCCTGGTTCTTTCGGTCGGCGGCGGCAATCTCGAGAAGAACGTCAGCCCGAATATCGTCTCGGCGATTCAGGAGGCGAAGGCGCGCGGCATGAAGGTGCTCGGCATCGTCGGACGCGACGGCGGCTATACCGGTAAGGCGGGCGACGTCGTCGTCACCATTCCCACCGTCGACGAGCAGCGGGTCACGCCGCACGCCGAGGCGTTCCAGGCAGTGATCTGGCACTGCCTCGTCTCGCATCCCAAGCTGCAGAAAAATCGCACCAAATGGTGACAAACCGCGCGGTTTTCCTCGATCGCGACGGAGTGATCAACGCCAACCTCGAACGTGACGGACGCCAGGTAGCGCCGACCACGCTCGAAGATTTTCGCTTCCTGCCCGGCGTCGAACAAGCCGTTGCCCGCCTCAAGGCCGCCGGACTCGTGGTGATCGTGGTGACGAATCAGCCGGACTTGGCTACCGGACTCACGTCACGCGCCACCGTGGAAGCCATGCACGATCTCGTCCGGACCCGGCTCACCGTCGACGACATCAAGATGTGCACGCATGTGGACGCCGACCGGTGCGAATGCCGAAAGCCCAAACCCGGCATGATCTTGCAGGCGGCCAAAGAACGGAATATCGATCTCGCCCGAAGCTACGTGGTCGGGGACCGCTGGCGCGACGTCGAGGCCGGACGGGTGGCCGGATGCTCGACCATTCTCGTCGATCACGGCTGTGCACAAGAGCGGCCGTGCGTTCCGGACGTGACTGTTCGGTCGCTGACCGATGCGGTAAGTTACATTCTAAGCAAAGCAGAAGCAGGGGAATCATGATGAATTCGCCGAGTGTTGCTCAATTGAAGGTGAAGATCTTCGCCGACGGGGCGGATCTTAAGGCGATCCGCGACGCCTATGCGAACCCGCTGGTCAAAGGCTTCACCACCAATCCAACCCTGATGCGCAATGCCGGCGTCGAGGATTACAAGAGCTTCGCCCTCGAGGTGCTGAAGGTGGTTCCCGATCGCCACGTCTCGTTCGAGGTGTTCGCCGACGATCTGCCGACCATGGAGGATCAGGCGCGCGAGATCGCCTCGTGGGGCCCGAATGTCTACGTCAAGATCCCGGTCACCAACAGCAAGGGCGAATTCACCGGTCCGATTCTCGCCTCGCTCTCCCGCGCCGGCGTGCGGGTGAACGTGACGGCGGTGTTCACGCTGGAGCAGGTCGGCCGGATCGCCGAAGCGTTGGCCGAGCAGACCGCCTCCGTGGTGTCGGTCTTTGCCGGCCGCATTGCCGATACCGGCCGCGATCCCGTCCCGCACATGGCCGAAGCCGCGAAGATTTTGCAGCGCCGGCCGAAGGCGGAGCTTCTGTGGGCGAGCCCGCGCGAGCCTCTGAACATCTTTCAGGCCGACGACGTGGGCTGCCACATCATTACAGTGACCAGCGACCAGCTGAAGAAGCTCGCCCTCACCGGAAAAGACCTCGACGAATATTCGCGCGAGACCGTCGCGATGTTCTACAAGGACGCGGTCGCCTCCGCCTATACGATCCCCCTTGCGCCCAAGCGCGCGGCCTCTTAAAGACGCCGCAAATCACGCTGGTGCCCCGCTTCAGGCCGTCGGGGGCCTGGGGCTTGATTCGTTGCGGCCGCACATCTGGACATGAATCAAGAGATCAAGAACGTACTCGTGACCGGGGGCGCCGGCTATGTCGGTCATGTCCTCACCCCTCGCCTGCTCGCCGAGGGCTATCACGTTACCGTCTACGACATCCTCTATTTCGGGTGTCGTCTGCCCAACGATCCGAAGCTGCGGGTGATCCAGGGCGACATCCGCGACACGGCGAAGCTCGCCCAGGCCTTGGAGGGACAGGACGCGGTCCTGCATCTCGCCTGCATTTCCAATGACGCCAGCTTCGAGCTCGACGAGAACCTGTCCAAGACCATCAACTACGATTGCTTCGATCCGATGGTGAAGGCGGCCAAGGAGGCCGGGGTCAAACGCTTCGTCTATTGCTCGTCGAGCTCGGTCTATGGAGTGAGCGACTCTCCCAACGTGACCGAGGAACATCCGCTCGTCCCGCTGACCCTCTACAACAAGTTCAAAGGGATGTGCGAGCCGATCCTGTGGGAGCACAAATCCGACGACTTCACTTCCATCGTCATCCGCCCGGCCACCATCTGCGGCTACAGCCCGCGCACCCGGCTCGATCTTTCGGTCAACATCCTCACCAATCACGCCGTCAACAAGGGCACCATCACGGTGTTCGGCGGCAACCAGATGCGGCCGAACCTGCACGTCGAGGACATGGTCGACGCCTACCTGCTGATGCTGGAAGCGCCGCATGAGAAGGTCCATGGAGAGACCTTCAACGTCGCCTTCCAGAATCACTCGATCGCCGAGATCGCCAATATCGTGAAGAAGGTGGTCGAGGAGGAGATGCCGGAGAAGGGCGACATCAAGATCGTCACCACGCCGACCAACGACATGCGCTCCTATCACGTCAATTCCGACAAGGTGCGCCGCGTGCTCGGCTTCAAGCCCAAGCGCAACATCGAGGACGCGGTTCGTGACCTCGCGCGCGGCTTTCGCAACCGTCTTCTGCCGCACAGCTTCGACGACGACTGGTACTACAACGTCCGGACGATGAAGAAGCTCGGTGCGAAATGAAGGAGCGGCGGCAGACCGCGATCGTCACCGGCGGCGCCGGTTTCATCGGCAGCCATATGGTCGACGTGCTGGTCGCGCGCGGCTACCGGGTGCGCATCATCGATAATCTCGTCGGCGGCCGCGAGGCCAATGTCGCGCATCATGCCGACAATCCGGACGTCGTATTCGAGCCCGCCGACATTCGCAGCTTCGAGCCGGGCCATTCGCTTTTCTCCGACGCCGCCTACGTGTTCCACTTTGCCGGCATCGGCGACATCGTGCCGTCGATCGAGCGGCCGATCGAGTATCTCTCGGTCAACGTGCAAGGCACCGTGCACATGCTCGAGTGCGCCCGCGCCGCGAACGCCAAAAAGTTCGTCTACGCCGCCTCCTCCTCGTGCTACGGCCTCGCGGCGACGCCGACCCGCGAGGATCACCCGATCGCGCCGCAATATCCTTATGCGCTCAGCAAGTACCAGGGCGAACAGGCGGCCTTCCACTGGCATCAGGTCTACCGCCTGCCGGTGAACGCCATCCGCATCTTCAATGCCTATGGCACGCGCTCGCGCACCTCGGGGGCCTATGGCGCGGTGTTCGGCGTCTTCCTCAAGCAGAAGCTCGCCGGCAAGCCGTTCACGGTCGTCGGCGACGGCACCCAGCGGCGCGATTTCCTGTATGTCACCGACGTGGCCGAAGCCTTCCTGCTCGCGGCCGAGACCGACAGGACCGGCGAGACCTGGAATCTGGGCGCCGGCAACCCGCAATCGGTCAACCGCCTGATCGAACTGCTCGGCGGCCCGGTCGTCCACATCCCCAAGCGCCCGGGCGAGCCCGACTGCACCTGGGCGGACATCGGCAAGATACAGCGTGATCTCGGCTGGAAGCCGAAGGTGAGCTTCGAGGAAGGCGTCGGCCGCATCCTCGCCGAGATCGACTATTGGCGCGATGCGCCGCTATGGGATCCCGATTCGATCGCCAGAGCCACCGCCGGGTGGTTCCGGACGCTGTCCCCGTCGAGCTGAAACATGATGGATGACGCAAGCAAAAGGCTGGTCAGCCACAAGATCAAGACGGCGGTGGAGATCGCCGCCATCATCGGCGCGCGCCCGCGCCAGCGCAAAGTCATCATGTGCCATGGCACGTTCGATATCGTGCATCCCGGCCACGTGCGGCATCTGCTCTATGCCAAGAGCAAGGGCGATCTCCTGATCGCCAGCCTGACCGCCGACACGCACATCCAGAAGGCCAATTTCCGGCCCTTCGTGCCGCAGGAGCTGCGGGCCTTCAATCTGGCCGCGCTCGAAGTCGTCGATTTCGTCGTGATCGACAACGATCCGACGCCGATCCAGAACATCAGCGTCATCCAGCCCGACTACTTCGCCAAGGGCTACGAGTATACAAGGGAAGGCCTGCATCCCCGGACGGCCGAAGAGAAGGGGGCGGTCGAGGCCTATGGCGGCGAGATCATCTTCACGCCCGGCGACATCATCTACTCCTCCTCCAACATCATCGAGACCGAGCCGCCGGCCATCGCCACCGAAAAGCTGATGGCCCTGATCGACGCCGAAGGGCACCGTTTCGAGGACCTGCGCGATACGCTTTACCGGCTCAAGGGTATCCGCGTGCATGTCGTCGGCGACACGATCGTCGACAGCTATACGCACACGGTCCTGATCGGCGGCATGACGAAAACGCCGACCATGAGCGTGCGCTTCGAGAACCGCGCCGACTTCGTCGGCGGCGCCGGCATCGTCGCCAAGCACCTCCAGGCCGCCGGCGCCGAGGTGACGTTTTCGACCATCCTGGGCGACGATCCGCTCGCCGAGTTCGTGCTCAAGGACCTGGAGAATGCCGGCGTCGAGTGCATGCCGATCATCGACCGCACGCGGCCCACCACGCACAAGAACGCGATCATCGCCGGCGGATACAATCTGCTCAAGATCGACACCCTGGACAACCGCTCGATCTCCGAGCGCATCGTCGGGGTTCTGTGCGAGCAGATTTCCGACGTGCCCGCCGACATCGTCCTGTTCAGCGATTTCCGCCACGGCACCTTCAATCGCGAGACCATTCCGCCGCTGACCAAGGCCATTCCGCAAAACACGTTCCGCGTGGCGGACAGCCAGGTCGCCAGCCGCTGGGGCAATATCCTCGAATTCCACGGCTTCGATCTGATCACGCCGAACGAGCGCGAGGCGCGCTTCGCGCTGGGCGACCAGGACTCGGTGGTTCGCCCGCTCGGCCTCGAGCTCTACCGCCAGGCCGGCTGCAAGGTGCTGATCCTGAAGCTCGGCGAGCGCGGCCTGATGACGTTCCGCTCGATGCCGAAGAAAGACGAGGACGTGCGCTCGTTCTTCGCGCTCGACAGCTTCGCCGACCGGGTCGTGGATGCCGTCGGCGCCGGCGACGCCTTGCTCGCCTACGCCGCGCTCGCACTGTTCTCGAGCAAGAGCACGGTCGCGGCTTCCGTGCTCGGCGCGCTGGCGGCGGCCGTCGAATGCGGGCACGAGGGCAACATCCCGGTTCGTCCCGCCGACGTGATCCAGAAGCTGGAGCGGCTCGAACGCTTCGTGAACTACCATTGATTTCCCGCGCGCCGCTAGTGCCGCCGATTTGAAGTTCCTGCGCCATTTGCGGCAAGCTCGTTTGGGAACTTCAAATCGAAAAGCGGCACTAGAGGCATAGACTTGCTAGTGCCCTTTGCTTCCGAAGTTCGTGACAGAAGGTGCCGCGATGTATCACGAACTTCGGAAGCGGGGCACTCGGTTCTGACATGCGGGTCGTCATCGTCGGCTACGGCGTGCAAGGCAAGAAGCGGCTACGGGTGGCCGGCGCCGATGCGGTCGGCGTCGTCGATCCGGTCAGCGGCGAGGCGCAGTGGCGCGACATCTCGGCGGTGCCGCTCGATTCCTACGACGGCGCACTGGTCTGCACGCCCGACGCGCCGAAGGTCGCCATCCTCCGCCACCTGCTGGCGCACGGAAAGCACGCGCTGGTGGAAAAACCGCTCCATGCCGAGCGCGACGCCGACCTGATCGAGCTCGAGGCGCTGGCACGGAAAACCGGCGCTCTCTGCTACACCGCCTACAATCATCGTTTCGAGCCGCACTACGTCCGCATGCGGGACCTGATCCGCTCCGGCGTGCTGGGAAAAATCTATCGCTGCCGCATGTTTTACGGGAACGGCACGGCCCGCCTGGTGCGCGACTCCGATTGGCGTGACCAGGGCGCCGGCGTGCTGCCCGACCTTGGATCCCATCTCCTCGATACGGCGCGGTTCTGGTTCGGCGACATCGGCACGAGCTTCCGCCTGGTCTCGGTCAGCCGCTTCGAGAACAAGGCGCCCGACCACGTCGTGATCGACTCGCAGGCTTCCCAGCCCCGGCTCGAGCTGGAAATGACGCTGCTGTCGTGGCGCAATCACTTCACCTGCGATGTGCTCGCCGAAAACGGAACCGCTCACATCCAGTCGCTGTGCAAGTGGGGACCGACCACCTTCACCCACCGGACGCGCGTTCTGCCGAGCGGCCACCCGCCCGAGGATACGATGACGCTGGTCCAGGCCGACCCCACCTGGGCCAGTGAGTATGACGACTTCAAGCGCCGCGCGGCCGAGCGCGTGCCGACCGATCTCACCAACGATCGCTGGCTGCTGCAGGTCCTTGGCCGCCTCTCGGCCGAGGCGATGAAAAGCGGTCCCCAGCAATGACCGCGCCGACGATCGGCTATGCCGGGATGACCCATCTCGGCCTCTGCTCGGCCGTTGCCGCGGCGAGCAAGGGTTTTGCCACCCTCGGCTTCGATGCCGACGCCGATCTCGTCGGCCGGCTACAGGCCGGGCGCTTGCCCGTGGTGGAGCCCGACCTCGACGACCTGTTACGCGCCAACAAGAGCCGTGTCGCCTTCAGCCCCGACATGCGCCGGCTGGCCGAATGCGATCTCGTCTATGTGGCGCCTGACGTTCCGACCGATGACCAGGGAAAAAGCGATCTCGCCGGCCTCGATCGCCTGCTCGACCTCGTGCTCGACAACGTCAAGCCGGGAGCCGTCGTCACCGTGCTGAGCCAGGTCCCGCCGGCATTCACCCGGGCGCGGCAAAGGCCCGGGCGCCTGCTCTATTACCAGGTCGAGACGCTCGTCTTCGGCCGTGCCGTCGAGCGCGCCACCAAGCCTGAGCGTTTCATCGTCGGCTGCCCTGATCCCGCCGAGCCGCTGCCGCCAGTCCTGGCCACCTTTCTCGGCGCCTTCGGCTGCCCTATTCTGCCGATGCGTTTCGAGAGCGCCGAGCTGTGCAAGATCTCCATCAATTGCTGCCTGGTCGCCTCGGTCAGCGTCGCCAACACGCTCGCCGAGCTGTGCGAACGGATCAATGCCGACTGGTCGGAGATCGCCCCGGCGCTCCGGCTCGATCGCCGGATCGGTGCCTATTCCTATCTCGCGCCGGGACTGGGCCTGGCCGGCGGCAATCTGGAACGCGACCTGGCGACGGTTCTCCGGTTTTCCGAGGAGTTCGGCACCGAGGCCGGCGTCATCAAAGGATTTGTCGCCAACAGCAGTCACCGCCGGGATTGGCCGCTGCGCGTCCTGCACGAGGCCCTGCTGAGAAAGGTAGAGAAGCCGGTGATCGCGGTTCTCGGCCTTGCCTACAAGGAAAACACCCATTCGGTGAAGAACTCGCCGTCGCTGGCGCTGATCCGGCATCTCGCGCCGTGGCCGTTGCGCGTGTTCGATCCGGTGGTGGCGGCCAGCGTGGCGCCGCATCCCGCCGTCTCCGGCGCGAAATCGCCGCTCGAGGCGGCAAGCGGCGCCGATGCCGTGGTGATCATGACGCCATGGCCGGAATTCCGCGCCATCTCCTGCAGTGATCTTGCCCGCGCCATGCGCGGTCGCCTCGTGCTCGATCCCTATGCCGTGCTCGACCGGAAAGCGGCACGCGCGGCCGGTCTCGATCACCGCACGCTTGGGGTTGCCTGACCATGCTCGTCCACCAGTATGAGACGGCGAAGGCGCCGAAGCGCGTGGTGATCGTCGGCGCTGGCGGCTTCGTCGGCGGAGCGATCGCCAAGGAGCTTGGCCGGGCAAACATCCCGGTGCTGCCGCTGACGCGCAAAGACGTCGACCTGCTTTCTCCCGCGGCCGACACGCTCGCCGGACATCTGCAGTCGGACGATGCCGTCGTGTTCGTCTCGGCGGTCGCGCCTGCGAAGAATACCGCGCAGCTCATGACCAATCTGCGCATGGCCGAAGCCGGCTGCCTTGCCTTCGCCAAGGTTGCGCCGGCGCATCTTGTCTATATCAGCTCCGACGCGGTCTATATCGATGACGCCAACCCCGTGACCGAACGTTCGGCCGTGGCGCCATCGACCGTGCACGGCATGATGCATGCGGCGCGCGAGCTGATGTTCCGCAACGAGTATCGCGGCCCCCTCGCTTTTCTGCGCCCTACCCTGATCTTCGGCGCCGCCGACCCGCATTCCGGCTATGGGCCCAACCGGTTCCGCCGCCAGGCCGCCAAAGGCGAGCCCATCACCATTTTCGGCGAGGGCGAAGAGAAGCGCGACCACGTCAGCGTCGAGGACGTGGCGCGGCTGGCGGTCCGCATCCTGCTCCATCGCAGCACCGGCGCCCTCAATGCGGCCACCGGCGTCGCCACCTCCTTCTGCGACATTGCACATCTGGTGGCGGCGCAATTCTCGCCGCCGGCGGAGGTCAAGTCGGTGCCGCGACCGGGGCCGCGCCCGCATCTCCTGCATCGGTTCTTCGACGTCATCGCCTGCCACAAGGCGTTCCCGGATTTCCGTTACGAATCGCTGGCCGACGGCATCGCCCGGGTCCATCGCGAATGCGTGGCGTGATCGATTGACGGTAGCTGGCCAGCGCCTTGGCGGGTTGCGCTGATCCGCCCAATTCCGCTACACGCTTGGGAAATTTGGGAGGGAACTGGGCGGATGCCGGAGGTCAACCTGCTCGCAAAGCTGCCGCGCGGCAAACGCAACGTGGCCGCGCGCCAGCATGCCAAGACCGACGAGCATATCCGCATCTCCCGCGAATATGGCGAGCTCTATTTCGACGGCCCGCGCGAATACGGCTACGGCGGCTATCGCTATGATGGCCGCTGGATCCCGGTCGCCGAGGACATGGTGAAGCACTTCGGACTTAAGCCCGGAGATCGCGTGCTCGACGTCGGCTGCGCCAAGGGATTTCTGGTCAAGGACCTGATCAAAGCATGTCCGGGTCTTGAGGCTTTCGGTATCGACGTCTCGCGCTACGCCCTGATGAAGTGCGAGTCCGAAGTGGTCGGCCGCCTGCATCTCGGTACCGGCAGCGATCTGCCGTTTCCCGATGGCAGCTTCGCGGCCGCCATTTCGCTCAACACGGTGCATAATTTCGACCGTGCGGAAGCGATCGTCGCGCTCAAGGAATTGCAGCGCGTCTCCAACGGCCGCGCCTTCGTGCAGGTTGATTCCTACCGCTCGCCGGAGCAAAAGGCGATCTTCGAAGACTGGGTTCTCACGGCCAAGTTCCACGATTATCCCGAGGGCTGGGTGAAGCTCTTCAAGGAAGCCGGCTACACCGGCGACTATTACTGGACGATCATCGAATGAGAGCAGCGACCAAACCACAGCCGACCGGGAACCGGTTCGATCCCGCTGCGGCCCGCGCACGGTGCAAGCAGTACCGCCGGCGTATTCTCGACATGTCGCAGAACGTGAGCGCGCTGCATATCGGCGGCGCCTTCTCCTGCACCGAGATCGTCGACGCGATCTACAACGAGTTCATGCGGCCGGGCGCGGGCGGCGGCAAGTCGCCGGACACGTTCCTGATGTCCAAGGGCCACGGCTGCATGATCCAGTACGTGATCCTCGAGGACCTCGGCATTCTCTCCAAGGCCGACCTCGACGCCTACTGCACGCCGCATGGCCGCCTCGGCACGCATCCTGACTATGGCAATCCCGGCATCGAGGCCTCGACCGGCGCGCTCGGCCACGGCCTGTCGATGGTGGTCGGCATGGCGCTCGCCGAGCGCGGCCGCAAGACCGACGGGATCATCTACACGGTTCTCAGCGACGGCGAAGTGCAGGAAGGATCGACCTGGGAAGCGATTCTGATGGCCTCCTCGCTCAAGCTCGCCAACATCGTCGCCTTCGTCGACAACAACGACTTCCAGAGCCTCGGCCGCACCTCCGAAACCCATCCGTCGTTCTATCCGCTGGCGGAAAAATTCGCCGCCTTCGGTTGGGAAACCGCCGAGATCGATGGTCACGATCCGCAGGCGATCTATGAGGCGGTCGTCAATCGTAGCCGGACCAAGCCCCTGATGGTCGTCGCCAAGACCGTCAAGGGCAAGGGTGTCAGCTACATGGAGAACGTGCCGATGTGGCACTACCGCTCGCCCAACAAGGACGAATACGCCAAGGCAATCCAGGAGCTGGAGTCGCAGCCGTGAGAAACACTTTTGCCGAGGCGCTTTACGACGAAGCGACCAAGAACCCGGACATCTATATCGTCGTCTCCGACATTTCGCCGGCGGGCAGCATGGCGAAGTTCAGCTCGCAATATCCCGAGCGCTTCATCAACGTCGGGGTTGCCGAGCAGAGCATGATCGGCATCTGCGCCGGCCTCGCGCTCAAGGGATGCCAGCCGTTTGCCTACACGATCGCGACGTTCACGCTCTACCGACCGTTCGAGATGGTGCGCGACGACCTCTGCTATCAGAATCTGCCGGTGACGGTCGTCGGCATGGGCGCCGGCGTGATCTATTCGACGCTCGGCGGCACCCACCACACCCAGGAAGATATCGCCATCGCCGGCGCCATCCCCAACATGCAGATCGTTGCACCCTGCGATCCGCTCGAATGCACCGACGCGACCCGATGGTGCGCGCGGCAGAAGAACGGGCCGGTCTATCTCCGCATCGGCAAGGCCGGCGAGCCGGTCCTGACCAAGACGGCCGAGCCGTGGCAGTTTGGAAAAGTGCGCTACCTTCGCCGCGGCAGCGACGTGTGCATCCTCAGCTTCGGCGTGATCACCAAGATGGCGGCCGAGATCGCCGACCGGATGCAGGCCCAGGGAAAATCCGTTTCGCTCGTCTCCGTTCACACGATGAAGCCTTTGGACCGCAGCGGCATCGTCGATGCGCTGAAGCGCCACAAGCAGGTCATCGTGGTCGAGGAGCACGCGCCGCAGGGAGGGCTGGCGGCGCAGACCAAGCA
>Ga0114129_10012277_pt1 | contig 12189 bp, 10 predicted proteins | sample RhiMetdeltSRZDD1_FD_80071 | JGI IMG/M metagenome (GOLD analysis project Ga0114129, IMG submission 80071) | Populus rhizosphere microbial communities from Tennessee, USA - Rhizosphere MetaG P. deltoides SRZDD1 (version 2) (version 2) | ecosystem: Host-associated > Plants > Roots > Rhizosphere >...
GCCGACTGCAGCAGCCGGCGCCGGCTGACCCCTCGACTCGCTTCGCTCGCTCGGGGCAAGCCCCCTGGACTCGCGTCGCTCATGGCTTCTCTCCTGCGTGCTACCGCGCCGACGCGGTCTGGTTCGCGTTCGGCTTCGGCGCCAGGTCGTTCCTGATCACCTGGCCGTTCTTCATCACGAACTTCACGTTCTGAATCTCGGTGATGTCCTGGAGCGGATCGCCGTCGGTGGCGATGATATCCGCGTACTTCCCCTTTTCGACCGACCCGAGGTCCTTGTCCTTGTGAAGGATTTGCGCGTTCACGCTCGTCGCCATCTTCAGCACGTAGGCCGGACTGGCGCCCCACTGTGTCAGGACGACGAAGTGCTCGGCCTGAACGCCATGCGAGCACTGGCAGGCGGTGTCGAAGATGCGTCCGCCGCCATTGGTGACCGGCGTGGCGCCGCTGCCGAAGCCGAGGATCACGCCGGCCTTCATCATCCTGACCCACGTCTTCTGCATCTCGCGGAACTTGGTGAACGGCGCCCACTTGAGGAGATCTGCCGGCTCGTCCTGCCGCAGGTCGAGGATCGTGGACGTGACGGGCAGGTGCTTCGCCACCAGAGCCTTGATGTCGTCGTCGTCGGCGGCCGTCGCGTGCTGGATGTCGTCGACGCCGGCTGCGATCGCGTCCTTCAGGCCGGGGCCGCCGTACGAGTGCGTGGCGACGAACATCCCGTTCTTGTGCGCCTCGTCCACAGCGGCCTTGAGCTCGTCGAGCGAGACCACGCTCGTGTTCGACATCTTGCCCTGCTTGTCCCAGCTGTAGGTCGTGTTCGGGACAATCTTTGCGTGCATCGCGCCGTGCGCGTGGAGCTCGTCGAGCCCTTTGCGGAACTGGTCAGCGCCTTTCGCGGCGAGTTCCTGTCCGACGATCGGTCCTGCGGTGATGATGCGCGGACCGACTGCCTTGCCGCCATCGATCTGCTTCTGCAGGTCGACGTCGGTGTAGCCGCCGCCGTGCGAGCCCTGCGCGACCAGCGTCGTGAAGCCGGCATTGAGGCTGTCGTGCGTCGCCTTCTTCGCCTCCGCCATCTGGTCGCCTTTCCCGTCGGTCAGATGGACGTGGCCGTCGATGAGACCGGGCAGTACGGTCGCGAAGCTCAGGTCGATGACCTTCGCGCCGGCCGGGATCTTCACCGAGGCTGCGGGACCGACGTCGCTGATGCGATCGCCGGCGACGAGAATCACCTGGTTCTGGAGGTCGGTGCCCGACTTCGGATCGAACAGCCGGCCCGCGCGAATCGCGATTGTCTGCGCCTGCGCGGCGTACGCCATGGTCACGAGGAGGATCACAAGGAAGAGCGTTCGAAGGAATTTAGGATGCATGAGTAAGACTCCTTGAGGAGTTCTTATACACTAGCCAGTCGGCAGTGGGCAGCCGGCAGTCGGCAGGACCGGGCCCCGCCTGCTGCCCGCACTGCCAACTGCCCACTGCCCACTGACTTATGGCCAGCCAAATCGAAGCTATCGATATCAAACGGAAGATGTTCTTCGAGCACGAAGGCGCTCCCTATCACTGCATCGACGTGGACGTGTCGAAGCCGACGGCGCGTGGCGGCCAGACGCTGGTCCGCATCAAGATGCGCAACCTCCTGACGCGCGCCGTGTTCGACAAGACCTTCAAGGCCGGCGACAAATTCAAGGAACCCGACCTGAGTGTCGAGAGCGCGTCCTACCTGTATTCCGATGCGTCCGGCTTCAACTTCATGAACCAGGAGACGTTCGAAACGGTCACGCTCAGCGCCGACATCGTCGGCGATGCCGCGAAGCTCCTCGCCGACAACGTGCAGGTAGACATCCAGCGGTTCAACGGCCGGCCCATCGGCCTCGAGCTGCCGCCGCACGTGGAGCTGGCCGTGACCTACACCGAGCCGGGTGTGCGGGGGGACACGGCCAGCGGCGGCGTGACGAAGCTCGCGACGCTCGAGACGGGACTCGAGATCCGCGTGCCGCTGTTCATCAAGGAAGGGGAACGCGTCAAGGTGCACACCGAGACGCGCGAGTTCGCGGGACGGGCCTAGGCCGGCACCTTCACGTCGCGCGCGAGCCGTTCGAGCAGAAACGACGTCACCACTCTGAAGTTCTTCGCATACGCCTCGTGGTTCGCGTCCACGTCCGCGATCCGGTAATCGTAGTTCGCGGTCACGCCAAGCGACGCCGCGATACCGGCACTCGACGTGTCGCCGAGCCAGTTGACGCGCGCGAGCCGCGCGCCATTGGCCAGGTGGAAGCGCGCGACCGAATCGAGCGGCGCGTGGCCGCGCTTGGCGTGGAGCAGGTAGTACGCGCAGAGCCGGAGGATTTCATCCTTGATCACCGCCGGCACCTTCGCCAGGCTCGCCGCATCGTGGATGTCCATCGACGCGAGCGCGTCCGACATGAACCCGCGGTGCGCTTTCAACCACGCACGGAACCCTGGCACGGGCGAAAGCGTCGCGAACTTCCGGATGCGCCGGAACTCGCCGCTCAGGTCTTCGACCACCTGCTTGATGAGGAAGTTGCCGAACGAGACGCCGCGAAGGCCGAGCTGGCAGTTCGTAATCGAGTAGAACACGGCGCAGCGCGCGTCGGCGGGGTCCGCGATCGGCGCGTGAGGGTCGAGCAGCGGCTGCACGTTGCCGACGATGCCAGCGGTCAGCGCCGCTTCGATGAAGATGAGCGGTTCGTCCGGCAGCGCCGGGTGGAAGAAGGCATAGCACCGGCGATCGTTCTCCAGACGCCGGCGAAGGTCGTCCCACCCCTGGATCTGGTGGACCGCCTCGTACTCAATGAGCCGCTCGAGCACCAGCGCGGACGTCCGCCAGTCGATGCGCTGAAGCACGAGGAAGCCGCGGTTGAACCAGGACCGGAACAGGTGGATGAGATCGGCGTCGACGGCCAGGCGGTCGGGGTGCGTGTCGAGTGTCCGCAGCAGGTCGGCCCTCATGTGCACCAGCGTACGGATGCCGCCCGGCGCCGTGTTCAGCCGGCGAAACAGTTCCAGCCGGCGCGACTCCGCGGCGACGTGAAGGTCGTGCAGCCGCGAGGGCGTCGGGTCCGCGCGATAGTTGTCGATCGCGACGTTGACCTTGTCGGGTTCCGCCCCATAGTGGTCGATGAGCTTCGTGAAAAACGCGTCGCGGCCTGCGTCGGTCAGTTGTTCGTACGCGGCCATCGCCTCGGCGGCGATGCGGGCGCCGGACACCTCGCCCCGTTGGGAGAGCAGCGAGTCGCAGAGCGTCGCCAGGTTATCTGCGGCGCGCGCAGCGGCCACCGTCGGTGGCTGGCGCACGGTTTCCCAGACGCGCTGCAGGAAGCGGCGGGGCTGGTCGTTCATGTCCGCCTCTTCTTCTTTTTCTCGCCCACCGCCCACTCGCTGCGCATCTGGGAGAGTCCATCCATGTAGACCGCCGCCTTGTCGCGCTCCTCTTCGGTCGGAAGGCTTTTCAGGAGCTCGATCGCGTGCGCGAGGTCGTGCTGGATGGTGCGCTTCGTCGTCTTGAAGTAGATCTCGCGAATCTGGGCGAGCGCCGACTTCGGGTCCGTCGGCCCCCGCTTGATCGATTTCAGCGCCACGAAACCAAGAGGCTTCTCATTCATCAGCCGGCCCTTCGATTTCTCCGCAATAGCGCGCGCATCTCCTCCAACGGCCGCGTGTTCAAGACCGACTCGGGCGGCAGCCATGCCCGCCGCGCCACCTGCACGCCCCACCGCATGTTGCCGAGCGCCATGGTCGAGTGCGCATCCGTCGAGATGGCAATTGTCGCGCCACGCTCGCGCGCGACGCGCGCAAAGGCGTCGCTCAAGTCCAGACGGTCCGGCTGACAGTTGATTTCGAACACCACGCCTCGCGCCACCGCGGCGCTCACGATGCGATCGAAGTTCACCTTCAGCGGCTCCCGCTGGAGCAGGCGCCGGCTCATCGGATGTCCGAGCACGTCAACCCATGGACACTCGATCGCCTTCAGGATGCGGTCGGTCGTCTGCGTTTCGCCCTGGCCGTACTGCGAATGCACCGACGCGATCACGAGATCGAGCTGCGCAAGGCAGTCGTCGGCGAGGTCCAGCGTGCCGTCGGCCAGGATGTCGCATTCGATGCCGGCGAGCAGCGTCAGGCCGTCCAAGCGCCCGCTGAGCGCCCGGATGCGCGCCGCGTGCTCCAGCGCGCGTCGCTCGTCGAGGCCGTTCGACATCGCGAGCGCCTTGCTGTGGTCGGTGATGGCGATGTAGCTGTACCCAAGCCGTTGCGCCGCGGCGGCCATCGTCTCCAGGTCGTCGCGGCCGTCGGTCACCGTCGTGTGCATGTGGAGATCGCCGCGCAGATCTGACGCAGAGACCAGTCGCGGGAGCTGACGGGCGATCGACGCATCGATTTCACCGCGGTTCTCCCGAAGTTCGGGGGGCACCCACGCCATGCCGAGCGCTTCGTAAATGCCTTCCTCCGTCTCGCCGGCGACGCGGCTGTCGTCGTCCACGCGAAACAGCCCGTACTCGTTCAGCTTGAACCCGTGTTGAATCGCACGGTCGCGCAGCGAGACGTTATGCGCCTTCGAGCCGGTGAAGTACTGCATCGCGGCGCCGCGGCTGTCGGAGGGCACCAGCCGCAGGTCGGCCTGGTAGCCGCCGATGATGCGGATGCTCGACTTGGTGTCGCCCTGGCCGAGGATGCGGTCGACGCGCGGAAAGGCGACGAACTGTTCCATCAGCCCCTCGACTCCGCTCGGGGCAAGCGACGCGTCGATGGTCGCCAGGATGTCGATATCGCCGCACGTCTCGCAGCCGCGGCGAAGGCTGCCGACCGGTGTGAACTCCGCGGCGGGCGCGTGCTCGCGGAGGTACCCGACGAGCTCCGCGGCGATAGCCGTCGTGTCGGAGAGCAGGTGCCGCCCGCGATCCTTCTCGCGCTCCTCGACGGCCTTCAGGATGAGCGCCTCTTTCTTCGGGCCCATCCCCTTCAGCTCGCGCAGGCGGCCGGCCTTCGCGGCGTCAACGAGGTCCTCGATGCTGCGGATGTTCAGCGACGAGTAGAGCAGCGCCACCGTCTTCGGGCCGACGCCCTGCAGGCGCAGCAGATCGAGGATGGTCGGCGGAAATTCGAGGAGCAGGTCCTGGTGGAAGCGGCAGGTGCCCGTGTCCGCCAGCTCGCGGATCTTCTTCGCGAGGTCCTTGCCGACGCCGGGCAGGTCGAGCAGCTGCTTCTCGTCCATGCGGGAAACCGGGTCGGCCCAGGCGTTGATCGTGTCCGCGGCGGAACGGTATGCACGAATCTTGAAGACGTTCTCGCCCTTGATCTCGAGCAGGTCGGCGATCTCCGAGAAGACCTGTGCGATGGGACGGTTATCCACGCGTCAGGCCGTCGCGCTCGATCGTGTAGTCGAGCAGCCGCGCGCCGCCGGCGGCAAGCGCCGCGGCGATGGCGGAATGCTGTTCCGGCGGTCCGTAGCAGAAGAGACATCCGCCGCCGCCCGCGCCGCACACCTTCGCGGCCGTCGCGCCTGCAGTCATCGCTCGCGCGATGAGCGCATCGATGGCCGCCGTCGTCACGCCGGGCGCCAGCCGCTTGCGGTTGTCCCATTCTTCCGCGATGGCCGCGCCCACGCCGTCCCAGTCGGCGTTCGCCAGCTTCTCGCGCATGGCTGCCGCCGTGTCCCGGATGCGCTCGAAGCAGTCGAAGACGTGGCGGTCGCCGTCGATGTGCTTCTTCATGATTTCCCAGTTGTTCGTCCCCGAGTTGCGCGGCTCGCCGGTGTAGCAGAGCACGATGCGGCGTTCGAGCTCGCGGAAGTCGACCGCGAGCGGAATGCGCCGGATGCCGTCGACGTCGAGCTCGAGCGCGGCCACGCCGCCGTAGAGCGCGGGGCGATAGTCCTGCAGGCCAGTTGGCACGGCGATGGTCTGGGCCTCGACGTTCATCGCGACCTGCAGCAATGCCTCCGGATCGAAGTGCGTGCGGTTCCAGTCCGCGAGCGCTCCGCAGACGGCGACATTCAGCGCTGACGATCCGGCGATGCCCGCTCCGGCGGGTGACTGGGAGGACGTCGTGAGCGTGATGCCGCGGGTTTCGAAAAAGTAGACGAGCAGTGAGAGGAGACGGAGCTCGCGCCGGTCGCGAAGCTCTGCCCAGTCGTCCGCTTCGACGGTGACGCCGGTATCTTCCGAGCGAATGACGATGCGCTGATCGGAACGCGATTCGAGCCTCGCACGCGCGCGCAGGCTGATCGCCGCGTTCAGTGTCTGGGCGCCGGGGTGGAAGAGGTAGAGAGGCCAGATGTCGATCGTGCCACCGGCGAGATCGATGCGCGCCGGCGCGGACGTCTCGATGACCACGAAGGAATTAAACCACGAAGATCGCGAAGGGCACGAAGAAGACACGGTGTGGTTTAATGACTTCGTGCCCTCGTCTCTCCACCGCGAGATCGGTCAGCTGCTGATAGGCAGCCTGCCGGCGACGACGATCACGGCGGAGATGCGATCGATGGCGCGTGAGTTCGAGCTTGGCGGCGTCACGCTCTTCAAGCGCAACATCGAGGCGCCCGAGCAGGTCGCCGAGCTCGGTCACGATCTTCAGTCGCTCTCATCCGGGCTTCCCCTGTGGGTCGCCGTGGACCAGGAAGGCGGGCGCGTCGCGCGCCTTCGTTCGCCGTTCACCGAGTGGCCTCCGATGGCGACGCTCGGCCGCAGCGGCGACGAAAAGCTCGCGAAGCGATTCGCGGAGGCGCTGGCGGCGGAACTGAGGGCCGTCGGCGTCACGCTCGATTACGCGCCGGTCCTCGACATCCACACCAATCCAAAGAACCCCATCATCGGCGACCGGGCGCTTGGCGAGAACGCCGAGACGGTGGCGAAGCTGGGCGCGGCGATCGTGCGGGGGCTGCAGGAGAGCGGCGTGGCTGCCTGCGGCAAGCATTTCCCCGGACACGGCGACACCTCTGTCGATTCGCACCTGGCGCTGCCGCTGGTCGAGCATCCGCCGGATCGCATCCGGCGCGTCGAGTGTGTCCCGTTCCGGGAAGCCATCCGCAACGATGTCGCCTTCATCATGACCGCGCACATCCTCGTCCCGTCGCTCGACGAGCAGAGGCCGGCGACACTGTCCCCGGCGATTGTCACGGGTATGCTGCGCGAGGAGCTCGGGTTCGAGGGCGTCATCCTGAGCGACGACCTCGAGATGAAAGCCATCGCCGACACGTACACCGTTCCTGACGCCGCCGTGCAGGCCATCGCCGCCGGCTGCGACGGCGTGCTCGTCTGCCGTGCCCTCAGTGAGGAGCGCTCGCGTGATATGGAGGTGCAGGCGCAGGTGCTCGAGGCGCTCGTGCATGCGATCGAGGACGGACGCATCCCGTACGCACGCGCGGAGGACGCGCTTGCGCGCAACCGGAGGGCAAAGGAGCGTTTTCTCGCGGCGCCGGTCGCGCCAGGCCGCCGGCCGGGCCTTCGACAGGCGCTCGGCACCGACCAGCACCGCCGCATCGCCGACGAAATGGCGCGGTACCTGTAGCTTCGAGCCCTGAGCCTTGAGCTTGCTGAAGCCACCGGCGGTGATGCCTGGCGCCCGCATTGCGGTCGTGTCGCCAGCCAGCCCGTTTTCGCGGGAGGAGTTCGACCGCGGCGTCGCGGAACTGCGGCGACTCGGCTACGACCCCACCTACGACGACGATGTCTTCGCGCGGACGGGCACCTACCTGTCCGGCGCGGCGGAGGTTCGTGCCGCCGCGTTCGCGCGCGCGTGGTCCGATCCGTCGATTGGTGCACTCATCGCCGTGCGTGGCGGGTACGGCAGCGTGCAGATGCTGCCGCTGCTCGACCCCGACATGATGCGGAAGACGCCGAAGCTGTTCATCGGGTACAGCGACAACACGTCCATCCTGTCGTGGCTCACGTGCCAGTGCCGCATCACGGCGCTGCACGGACCGATGATCGAAGGCCGGCTCGCCCGAGGCACGGCGGGCTTCGACGCGGAGTCGATGCTGGCGTTCATGCAGAACGGCAGCGGCCGGACGCTTGCGCCCGAGGGTGTCTCGGTGGTCCGCGGCGGCGAAGCGGCAGGCCCGCTGTTCGGCGGAACGATCACCCAGCTCGCCGCCTCGCTCGGCACGCCGTACGCGTTCGATCCGCCGGCAGGTTGCGTGCTGTTTCTGGAAGATGTGAACGAGCGGCCGTACAGGCTCGACCGGATGCTGACGCAGCTCCGGCTGGCCGGCATTCTCTCGCGCGCTCGTGCGCTCGTCTTCGGCGAGATGCGTGGCTGCGACGAAGCCAGCGGGCAGCCGTGCGCGCTCGACGTCGTCCGGGCCTTCGCGCACGATTGCCAGGGGCCGGTGGTCACGGGCTTTCCGTCAGGTCACACGACCGGGCCGTGCTGGACGCTGCCGCTCGGCGTGCGCGTGCGCGTGCTGACCGCGCCCAGGCCTTGTCTCGTGGTGGAGGAAGCGGCCGTTGAGTAACCCATCCGGGCGACGCATCCACCTGATCGGGATCTGCGGCACCGCAATGGCCACGCTTGCCGCGCTGCTGAAGCGCCGCGGCCATGAGGTCAGCGGCTCCGATCAGAACGTCTATCCGCCGATGAGCGATTTCCTGATCGCGGAGGGGATCACGACCATGACCGGGTATTCCGCCGACCACATCGGCGCGGACCTGGACCTCGTGGTCGTCGGCAACGCCATCTCGCGCGGCAACCCGGAGCTCGAGAGCGTGCTCGGGCGGAAGATCCGGTATTGCTCGCTGCCCGAAGCCATTCGCGATCACTTCCTGTGGGGCGCCCGCTCCATCGTCATCGGCGGCACGCACGGGAAGACGACGACGACCTCGCTGACAGGGTGGCTGCTGACGCACGGCGGGCTGGATCCGACCGTGCTGGTCGGTGGTATCGCGCTGAACTTCACAGACGGCGGATCGAGCTATCGCGTCGGCAGCGGACGCGACTTCGTCATCGAGGGAGACGAGTACGACAGCGCCTTCTTCGACAAAACCGCGAAGTTCCTGAAGTACCTGCCGGACGTCGCGGTCATCAACAACGTGGAGTTCGATCACGCGGACATTTACGCCGACCTCGACGCCGTGCTGCTGGCGTTCCGCCGGTTGTGCAACCTGGTTCCGCGCAACGGCCTGCTCCTGCTGGGCGTCGACAGTCCGCACGCGGCCGGTCTCGCAAAGCACGCCGTCAGCCCGATGGAGACATTCGGCACCACGGACGCCGCCGACTGGCAGGCGACGGACATCGAATCGGCAGACGGCCTCACGCACTTCAAGGTGCGCCGTCACGGCGAGCCGTTCGGGCGCTTCGCGTCGCCGCTGCTCGGTGTGCACAACGTGCGGAACGCGTGCGCGGCGATTGCGGTCGGAAACCACGTCGGGCTCAAGGCGGCAGACCTCGAAGACGGCCTGCGCGCGTTCAAGGGGATCAAGCGGCGGCTCGAAGTCGTCGGCAACGCGGCTGGCGTCACGGTGATGGACGACTTCGCCCATCATCCGACCGCGGTGCACGAAACGTTGTCGGCGCTGCGCACGGGTTACCCCAACCGCCGCATCTGGGCCGTCTTCGAGCCGCGCTCGGCTTCGTCGTGCAGGCGCGTCTTTCAGGACGATTTCGCGCGCTCGTTCGGCGCCGCCGACGAAGTGGTCGTCGCGGCGGTGTTCAGGTCGTCGCTTCCTGAATCCGAGCGGCTGTCGGCCGAGCAACTGGTGGACGACCTGCGCGCGCGAAAACAGCGTGCCCGCTACATCCCGGCCGTCGACGACATCGTCCGCACCGTGGTTGACGAACATCAGCGCGGCGACGTCGTCGTGCTGATGTCGAACGGCGGTTTCGGCGGGATTCACCGCAAGCTGCTGCAGGCGTTGGAAGCGTGATGCCGGCCGGGATCCGGGATCCGGGATCCGGGATCCGTGTGGTGGATGCGGGCGATTCCGGTCTGCTGCTCGAGCTCGAGGCGACCATCGATCCAGCCGTGAACGCGCATGCGATTGCGATTGCCTCGGCGGTGGCGGCGGAACATCGCGCCGGCGTCCGAGACGTGATTCCCGCCTTTCGATCGGTTGCGGTGCACTTCGATCCGCTCGTCGCGGATGTGGACGCCTTGCGTGAGGCGTTACGCCGCGCAGCCGACACCGCCCCTGCCGCCAGGGACGGCGCGCTCGTGGAAGTGCCGGTGGCGTACGGAGGTGAGGACGGTCCAGACCTCGACGAGGTGGCCGCGTTTGCGAAGTTGCCACCCGCGGCGGTGGTCGAGCGGCACTGCGGGACCGAATATCGCGTCTTCATGCTGGGGTTCCTGCCCGGGTTCGCCTATCTGGGCACCGTAGACACCGCGATCGCCGCGCCGCGCAAGGCGACGCCGCGCACCCGTATTCCCGCCGGGAGCGTCGGCATCGCAGGGAGGCAGACAGGAATCTACCCGCGACAGTCGCCGGGCGGATGGCAGCTGATAGGACGGACTGCGGTGACCGTCTTCGATCCGTTGCGTGAGCCGGCGTCGCTCTTCGCCCCCGGCGATCGGGTGAAGTTCGTGGCTGCGGCAGGGATCAGGGATCAGGGATCAGGAATCAAGAACATCGGCGCTGCTGATGCCGGGTCGTCCGGAGCTTTTGATCCCCGATCCCTGATCCCTGATCCCTACCGTCACGTGACCGTCCTCGAGCCCGGCCTCTTCACCACCATCCAGGACAGCGGCCGCTGGGGACACCAGGATCGCGGTGTGCCCGTCGCCGGGCCGATGGATCGCCGCTCCCACCGTCTCGCCAACGCGCTGGTGGGCAATCCACCCGGCGCCGCGACGCTCGAGGCGACGCTGCTCGGCCCCGAACTCCGGTTCGAGCATCCGGTGCGCGTGGCGATCGCGGGAGCGGACCTCGGTGCGTCGATCGACGGCACCGCCATCGGCGCCGACTCGATGCGCGCGTGCGGCGCGGGCAGTGTCCTGCGGTTCGGCGAACGCCGGCGCGGCACGCGCGCGTACATCGCGTTCGATGGCGGCATCGATGTGCCTCTCCTGCTCGGCAGCCGCGCCACGCACGTTGCCAGCGAGCTTGGCGGCATCGACGGCCGCGCGCTGAAAGCCGGCGCTCGTCTCCAGTTGTGCGAATCGAATGCGGGCGGGCGCTCCGCTACCGTGCGGCGCGGATCCTTCGAGTCCGCGACAGGCGGCGCCCGGCTTCGCATCATGCGCGGCCCGCAGGACGAATACTTCGACGAGGCAGCGTTCGACATCCTGCAGCGCACGCGCTTCGTCATCTCGCCCCAATCGGATCGAATGGGTTATCGCCTCGTCGGGTCCGAAAGGACCCGGCCTGCCGTGGTGGGCAGGCCGGGTCCTTCCGGACCCGGCGCGATGATCTCTGACGCCACCTTCATGGGCGGCCTGCAGATCCCTCCTTCGGGCGAACCGATCCTCCTCATGGCCGATCGGCAGACCACCGGCGGCTACCCGCAGATTGCGACCGTCATCACGGCAGATCTGCCGCTCGCGGGACAACTGGCGCCAGGCGAGTGGATCGAGTTCGTGCTGTGCACCCGCAGCGAAGCGATCGCGGCGCTGAAGGAACAGGAAGAGGCGCTGCGTGGCATTTGAGCAGCTCGCCGCGGACGTCCCGCTTGCGCCGCTGACGACGCTCGGCGTGGGTGGGACGGCGCGATGGCTCGCTCGTGCGTCTTCTGCGGCTGATGTCGCGGCTGCGCACGAATGGGCCGACGCTCGTGGGGTGCGGCTGTTCGTGCTCGGCGGTGGCAGCAACCTCGTCATCGCGGACGAGGGGTTCGACGGGCTCGTGCTCCAGGTGGCGCTCGGCGGCGTCAGCGCGGAACACCGGGACGGCAGCACGGTTATCCATGCAGGCGCGGGGGAGTCATGGGACGAGCTGGTTGCCTTCGCCGTCGATCGCGGGCTCGCGGGACTTGAATGTCTCTCCGGCATCCCGGGCACGGTCGGCGGGACGCCGATTCAGAACGTCGGCGCGTACGGACAGGAAGTCGCCGCGGTCATCGAGTCCGTTACGGCATTCGATCGCCGGGACAAGCGAACGATTGCCCTGCCCGCGGCGGAATGCGGCTTCGCGTACCGCATGAGCCGGTTCAAGGGCCAGGATGCGGGCCGCTTCATCGTCTGCGATGTGAAGTTCCAGCTGCGCCCGGGATTGCCGACCGTGACGTATCCGGATGTCATCGA
>Ga0114129_10012278_pt1 | contig 12188 bp, 10 predicted proteins | sample RhiMetdeltSRZDD1_FD_80071 | JGI IMG/M metagenome (GOLD analysis project Ga0114129, IMG submission 80071) | Populus rhizosphere microbial communities from Tennessee, USA - Rhizosphere MetaG P. deltoides SRZDD1 (version 2) (version 2) | ecosystem: Host-associated > Plants > Roots > Rhizosphere >...
AAACGCGCTCCAGCTCCGCGGGACTGTGTACCCGCCGGCGTTCTTCTACAATAGCGAACCGTGATCATGGCGCTCGACGTCGGGACCTCGTCTGCGCGCGCGGCCATGTACGACGCCGGCGGGCGCCCGCTTCCTGACCGCTTCCATCAGATCCCGTACGAGCCGGCGACGACCGCGGACGGCGGGGTGGAGCACGACCCCGCGCGCCTGTTCGACGCCGTCGTCGCCTGCGTGGACGAGGTGCAACGCGGTCGGGGTGGTGACGAGCTGCTCGGAGTCGCCGTCACCACGTTCTGGCACGGTCTCCTTGGCTTCGACGCCGCACAGCGCCCCGTCACTCCGGTCTACATGTGGGCGGATACGCGCGCGGCGGGCGAGGCTGCGCTCTTGCGCTCGTCGCTCGACGCGGCGGCGGTCCACGCCCGCACCGGATGTCACCTGCACTCCTGCTACTGGCCCGCGAAGCTCCGCTGGCTCGCGCGCGCGCGACCGGAAGAGATGCGTCGCGTGACGCGCTGGGGATCGTTCGGCGAGTATCTCGAGCTGCAGCTGTTCGGCGCCGCCGCCACCAGCGTCTCCATGGCGTCGGGGACGGGCGTCTTCGATCAGGACGCGTGCGCGTGGGACACGGAGGCGCTGGCGGCGGCCGGGGTGGACGCGCGCCAGCTCTTTCCGCTCTGCGATCGCGGGGACTCGCGCCTGGAATTGCGGACGCGGTGGGCGGGACGCTGGCGGAAACTCCGCCGCGTGCCATGGTTCCCCGCCGTCGGCGACGGCGCCGCCGGCAGCGTGGGATCGGACTGTACGGACGCCACGCGCATTGCGCTCAATGTCGGGACGTCGGCGGCCATGCGCGTGGTGGGTCCGAGCGTGGCGCCGCCGCCCGGGCTCTGGCGCTACCGGATCGATCGTCGCCTCTCGATCGTGGGGGGCGCGACGTCGGAAGGCGGCAACGTCTACGCCTGGCTTTCCGATGTCTTGAAGTTGCCGCCGGAGGCGAGCGTGGAGGCAGCGCTCGCGCGTGCGCTGCCCGATGCGCACCATCTCACCGTGCTGCCGTTCCTGGCCGGCGAACGGGCGCCGGGATGGCGCGATGACCGTCGCGCCGCCATCACCGGTCTCTCGCTCCACACCACGCCCCTCGAGATCCTCCAATCGGGTCTGGAAGCGGTGGCGCTGCGGTTGGCGGCGATCCACGCGCTCCTCGCACCGCTCGCGGACGCCGGCGCCGCCATCGTCGCCTCGGGGGGCGCGCTCGCGCGGCTGCGCGTGTGGACGCAGATGATCGCGGACGCGATCGGCCGCCCGGTGTCGGCGTCGCGCGAGACGGAGGCGACCAGTCGCGGCGCCGCCCTCCTCGCGCTGCAGTCGCTCGGCGTCGTGCGCGATCTCGCGGCGGCGCGGGCGCCGCTCGGGGAAACGTTCGAGCCCGCCCCCGCGCGCCACGCGCGCTACCAGGCAGCTCTCGCGCGGCAACGCCGGCTCGACGCGCTGCTCTTCGAACGCGGCCTCGCCTGACGCGAGACGCGCGCGGCCCACGTCACGCCGCGGCGCGCGCGCGGGAGTATCATCTGGCCATGGGAACCGACGCGGAGATCATCGTCGTGAAGGATCCGCCCGCGCTCGCCGAGACGGCGGCGCGCACGATCGTGGACGAGGCGCGCGAGGCGGTGGTCACGCGCGGCCGCTTCACCATCGCGCTCGCGGGTGGCGCGACGCCGCGCGAGACCTACGAGCGCCTCGCGCTGCCACCGCTGCGCGACGAGATGTCGTGGGATCGCACGTGGGTGTTCTTCGGCGACGAGCGCGCGGTCGGGCCCGATGACCCCGAGTCCAACTACCGGATGGCGCGCGAGGCGCTGCTCAGCCGCGTGCCCATCGCGCCCGACCGCATCGTTCGCATGCGCGGCGAGGCGGACGATCGCGACGCCGCCGCCGCGGACTATGCGCGGACGCTCGCCGATGTGTTCCAGACGCGGCGTGGAGAGCTTCCGCGCTTCGATCTGGTGCTGCTCGGCCTCGGTGTCGATGGCCACACCGCGTCGCTGTTCCCGGGATCGCCCGTGCTCAAGGAGGTCTTTCGTCCGGTCGCGGCCGTGCACGCGGCCGCCGCCGCCCTTCCCGAGCGACTCACCCTCACCTTTCCCGTCCTGAATGCGGCGTCGCGGGTGCTCTTCCTGGTCACCGGCGCCGAAAAGGCGAAGGTCGTGAAGGCCGTCCTCGGCGACGAGGCGCTCCTGCCGGCGGGGATGGTGCGTCCCGCCGGCGGTCGGCTCACGTGGCTCCTGGACCGCGCGGCCGCTGCGCTGCTCCCTGCCGCCGGCGGCGGATAGCCCTCCCTGGGCACGTCTGAGATACTGCCCTCACGTCCATGCGCATCGCGATTGGCTGCGATCACGCCGGATTCCCCCACAAGGACACTGTCGTCACCGCGCTTCGCCACGACGGCCACGAGATCGTCGATTTCGGTACCCACTCCACCGAGCCCGTGGACTATCCGGACTACGCGCGCGCGGTGGGGACCGCGGTGCGCCAGGGGAACGCGGACGCCGGCGTCCTGATCTGCGGGAGCGGCGCGGGCGTCGCCATCGCCGCCAACAAGCTGCGCGGCGTGCGCGCCGCGCTCTGCCACGATCCGTTCACGGCACGGCAGGCGCGCGAAGACGACGACGCGAACGTGCTGTGCCTGGGCGCACGCGTGATCGACGCGCCGCACGCGGTCGAGCTCACGCGCATCTTCGTGGGGGCGCGCTTCTCCGGCGCCGTCCGTCACGAGCGCCGGCTCGCCAAGGTGCGCGAGATCGAGGCGGTCGAGTGCGGGACGCTGCCGCTCGAGGGCGGCGATCACACGACGATGCCGAAGTTCGCGGGCGAGGAGGCGAAGGCCGTGGACGCCGCGCTCAGCCGGCTCGAGCAGGTCGATGCCGTGCGCCGCGTGTGGGGGAAGGACGCAAGCCTGTGGACGAACGAGCCCCGCACGCAGGCCGCCATCCGCAACCGCCTCGGCTGGCTGGCGTCGCCGGTGGCGGCGCGGCAGCAGATCCCGGAGCTGACGGCGTTCGCGAACGACGTGCGCGGCGACGGCATCACGGACGTCGTGTTGCTCGGCATGGGCGGCTCCAGTCTCGCCGCCGAAGTGCTGGCGACGACGTTCGGGGCGGCGCCGGGGGCGCCCGCGCTCGCCGTGCTCGACACCACCGACGCCGCCACCGTGCGCGCCACGCGCGCCCGCCTGAAGCTCCGGCAGACGCTCTTTCTCGTCTCTTCGAAGTCCGGCACCACCGCCGAGATGCTCGCCCTCTACCGGTTCTTCCGCGAAGAGATGAACCGTGAGGCGGAGGCGCCGGGCACGCACTTCGTGGCGATCACGGATCCGGGCGCCTCGCTGGAGCGGCTCGCGCGTGAGTCGGGCTTCCGTCGCACGTTTCTCAATGCGCCCGACATCGGCGGGCGCTTCTCCGCGCTGTCCTCCTTCGGCCTCGTGCCGGGCGCGCTGCTGGGCGTCGATCTCCGGCGTCTGATCGAGCGCGCGGCGGCGATGGCGGATGCGTGCGGCGCGCTCGTGCCGGCCGGCGAGAATGCGGGCGTGCGCCTCGGCGCCACGTTGGCGGGGCTGGCGGAGGCCGGGCGCGACAAGATCACGCTCGTCCTCTCCCCCGCGGTTCGTGCCTTCGGCGGCTGGCTCGAGCAGTTGCTGACCGAATCCACGGGCAAGGACGGCACGGGCTTCGTCGTCGTCAACGACGAGCCGCTCGGACCGCCCGACGTCTACGGCAACGACCGCGTCTTCGTGGCGATGACGGTGGGCGACGACACCCGCTTCGATGCGCCGCTGACGGCGCTCGCGCGCTCACGTCACCCGGTCGTGCGCATCGGTCTCGCGCACCCCTATGATCTCGGCGGCGAGCTCTTCCGCTGGGAGATGGCGACCGCGGCCGCCGGCATCGCTCTCGGCATCAACCCCTTCGACGAGCCGAACGTCGCCCAAGCCAAGGAGGCGACCCAGGCGTCGCTCGCCAAGCATCGCGAGAGCGGGCGCCTGCCGGAGTGGCCGGCGGATACGCTGGACGACGTGGCGCGCGTGCTGGGCGAGTCACGGCCGGGAGACTACGTTGCGCTGCTCGCATACCTGACGCCGACGGCGGAGACCACGGACGCGCTCGAGAAGGTGCGGCTGGTGATCCGGAACCGCACGCGTCTCGCCACCACCGTCGGCTACGGCCCCCGCTACCTGCACTCCACCGGACAGCTTCACAAGGGCGGGCCACCAACGCCGATCTTGATCGTCCTCACCGCCGACGACCACGAGGATCTGCCCATTCCCGGGGAGGCCTACGGGTTCTCGACACTGAAGGCAGCGCAGGCGCTCGGCGATCTCGCCACGCTGCGCGCCGCCCATCGCCGCGCGCTCTGGCTCCCGCTCGGCGACCGTCCCGTGACGAGCCTGGAGCGCATCGCGGCCGCGCTCGCGCGACTGCCCGCCTGATGCAGATCGGCCTCATCGGACTCGGACGCATGGAAGGTAACATGGCAGTGCGCCTTCTGCGTGCCGGCCACACGGTGGTCGTCCACGATCGCTCGCCGGCAGCGGTGGAAGCCGTCGTCCGCAACGGCGCGCGCTCCCGCCGCGACAACTCTTTCGCGGACCGGCTGCTCGCGCCGCTCCGCAACGCGTGCGGAGGCCATGCCGTCCGTCGATGAAGCGTGCGCGCTGATCATCTTCGGCGCGTCCGGAGACCTGACGCGGCGCAAGCTCGTGCCCGCGCTGTGGGCGCTCTACGCCTCGCGCACGCTCCCGGAGCCGTTCGTCGTCCTCGGCGTGTCCCGTACCGAGATGACCGACGAGGAATTCCGCACGCGCATGCGAGAGGCGGTGAGCGAGTTCGCGCGCGTCCAGCCGCCGTCGGAGGTCGTGTGGAACCGGTTCGCGTCGAGCCTCTTCTACTTTGCGGGCGACCCCACCGATCGCGGCATGTACCCACGCCTCGCGGAGCGGTTGGTGGAGCTGGAGGGGCGGCGCGGCGGACCGCGCAACCGTCTCTTCTACTGCGCCACTCCACCCAGCCTCTACGACGACATCGTGGAGAACCTGGGCGCCTCCGGGCTCGCCGCCGAAGAGGGCGGGTGGACCCGCGTCGTCATCGAGAAGCCGTTCGGGCGCGACCTCGAAACCGCGCGCGCGCTCAACGCTCAGCTCGGGCGCGTGTTCCGCGAGGAGCAGATCTATCGCATCGACCACTACCTCGGGAAGGAGACCGTCCAGAACATCCTCGTGTTCCGCTTCGCCAACGAGATGTTCGAGCCGATCTGGAACCGGAATCACGTGGCGGAGGTGCAGATCACGGTGGCGGAGACGATCGGGGTGGAGGCACGGGGAGCGTACTACGAGGAGGCGGGCGCGCTCCGCGACATGATGCAGAACCATCTCCTCCAGCTCCTGTGCCTGATCGCGATGGAGCCACCCGTCACGTTCGACGCCGAGCCCGTGCGCGAGGAGAAGAACAAGGTCATGCGCGCCCTCCGCCCGATCGACCGCGCCCGCGTGGCCGAGAACGCCCTCCGCGCCCAGTACAGCGCGGGCTTCGCGGAGAACAGGGCCGTGGTCGGCTACACGCAGGAGAAAGGCGTGGCGCGGGACTCGCGCACGGAGACGTTCGCCGTCCTCAAGCTCTCCATCGACAACTGGCGATGGGCGGGCGTGCCCTTCTACCTCCGCACCGGCAAGCGGATGGAGCGCCGGGAGAGCGAGATTGCCATTCGCTTCCACCGCACCCCGCACATGATCTTCCGCCGCAGCCCGGAAGGCGTCCCCCCGAACGTGCTCGTCATCCGCATCCAGCCGGACGAAGGTATCGCGCTCACGGTGGTCGCGAAGACGCCGGGGCCGGATCTCAAGCTCGGTCCGGTGACGCTCGACTTCCACTACGGCGAGGTCTTCGGCGGGCAACCGCCGGAGGCCTACGAGCGGCTGCTGCTCGACGCCATTCACGGCGACGCCACCCTCTACGCGCGCGGGGACTGGGTGGAACAGGCGTGGGCGGTCCTCGCCCCCGTGCTCGAAGCCTGGGAGCGAGAGCCCGGACCGCTACCGAGCTACGAGGCGGGCACGTGGGGGCCGCCGGAAGCCGACGCCTTCATCAAGCGGGACGGCGCGAGCCGGCGAAAGTGAGCGGGAGCTAGCGGGCGACGGCGAGCGCGCGGCTCGCCGTGTATTCCAGGTACGTGAACCAGAGGCCTTCCCAGATCATCACCTGGAGCGAGTTACCACCCTTCTCGTAGACCTGGGTGGCGCCGTGCGCGGCCGTACTCGTCGTGCTCACGTGCCGCCAGCCATTCGTTTCCAGCATGGTGCGCACGGCGACGCCGAGGCTGTCGGGCTCGATGCGTCCGCGGTACACCAGCCGCGCCGCCTTCACGGACGGCGACTCGATCACGGTCGAGCCCTCGGCGTGATACGAGAGCCCCTTCGGGACGGGAATGTCCTCGAACTCGCTCCGGACCGCGCGCGGCGGCGCCGAGGCGCAGGCGGTGGCGAGCAGGAGGGTGGCAGCGACGACGAGCAAGCGCGGGAGGCGACCGTATCGAGAGATCACGCCACCGATGGTAGCAAGGCGGTCGGACGCCGGCCAAAGAAATTCCCCGGCCGGGCCGTCGGTCACACGAGGCGGATCAGTCGCGCGAAATCGGCGCCGGCGGCCTGCGCCACCTCCGCCAGCTGCTCGCTCGTGAGGTCCTCGTCGAGGATGAGGACCACGATGGCGCGGCCGCGCCGGGTCTTTCTGCCCACGTGCATGGAGGCGATGTTCACGTTGGCGCGGCCGAGGATGGTGCCGATCTTGCCGACTACACCGGGCCGGTCCTCGTAGGAGAGGACCAGGATGTAGCCTTCCGGCGTGAACTCGATGTGGAGGTCCCGGAGGCGCACGATCCGCGGCTGCCCGTCGAACACGGTGCCCGCGATGATCTTGCGGCCGCCGCGCGCCTCGGTCACCACCGTGAGCAGGCTCTTGTAGCCCGACGTGTCCTCTTCGCGGGTGACGCTCACGTCGAGCCCCCGCTCGCGCGCGACCAGACGCGCGTTGACGAGGTTCACGCGTCCCGCCATCACCGGGTCGAGGAGCCCCGCCAGCACCGCGCGCGCGAGCAGCTCGGGGTCGATGTGGGCGATCGCACCCGCGACCTTGAGCTCGACGCTGGCGAGATGCTCGTGGTCGAGCTGGACGCTGAAGCGCCCGAGGCGATCGGCGAGGGCCACGAACGGCCGCAGCTCGGCGACGTCGGCGGGATCGCCGACCGGGATGTTCACGGCGTGCTCCACCAGCTCACCGTCGCGGAAGGCAACGAGCTGACGGGCGACGTCCACGGCGACGTTGACTTGCGCCTCGCTCGAGTTGGCGCCCAGGTGCGGGGTGACGACCACGCGCGGGTGCTGGACGAGCGCGATCACGTGGTCCGTCTTGGGGGGCTCCTCGCTCCACACGTCGATGGCCGCCCCCGCCACGTGGCCGCTCTCGAGGGCGGCGAGCAGATCGCGCTCGGAGATGATGCCGCCCCGGGCGCAGTTCACGAGGCGGACGCCGCGCTTCATCCGCGCGAGCTCGCGGGCGGTGACCATGTTGTCGGTCTCCGCGGTGAGCGGCACGTGGAACGTGATCACGTCCGACTCGCGCACCACGGTGTCCCAGTCGGTGAGGCGGGCGCCCACGTCGCGCGCTCGCGCTTCCGGGATGTAGGGATCGTGGACGAGCACGTCGCACTCGAAGCCGCGCAGCCGCGCCGCCACCCGGGACCCCACCTTGCCGAGACCGACCACGCCGATCGTCTTCCGGAACAGCTCGGCGCCGTAGATACCGCGGTTCCACTCGAGCATTTTCAAGATCGCGTGGGCGTCCGGAATGCGCCGCACGAGTGCCAGCATCATCGCCATCGTGTGCTCGGCGGCGGAGACGACGTTCCCGTAGGGCGCGTTCACGACCACGATGCCCCGCCGCGAGCAGGCATCGACGTCGATGTTGTCGATGCCCACCCCCGCTCGCCCCACGATGCGGAGACGGGTCGCCGCCGACAAGAGATCCTCGGTGATGGCGGTGCTGGAGCGCGTGACGAGCGCCTCGTAGTCACCGACGCGCTCGAGGAGCGCCGACCGCGACGGCTTCATGATCTCGTCCACCTCGAAGCCGTGCGCCCGCAGATAGTCGAGCCCCTCGCGGGCGATGGCGTCGATCACGAGCACCCGCATGTGCTCAGCCCTGAATGGAGTAGCCGCCATCGACGGGGATGGCGGTTCCGGTCACGAAATCCGACGCACGGCTGGCAAGGAACACCGCAACGCCCGCCATGTCGTCGATGTCGCCCCAGCGCCCCGCGGGCGTCCGGCGGAGCACGCTGTCGTGGAGGGTGGGGATTTCTTTCCGCCCTCTTCGCGTGAGGTCGGTGTCGATCCAGCCCGGGAGGACGGCGTTGACCTGGATGTTGTCGGGCGCCCACGCCGCCGCGAGCGACTTCGTCAGCTGGACGAGGCCGCCCTTGCTCGCGCCGTAGGCGGGCGCGAAGGAGACGCCGAAGATCGACAGCATGGAGCCGATGTTGATCACCTTCCCGCCACCCGCGGCCTTGAGCGCGGGGTAGGCGGCGCGGGCGCACAGGAACACGCTGGTGAGGTTCGTGTCCATCACGCGCTGCCACTCTTCGAGTGAGTACTCGTCGGCCCGCTTCCGGATGTTCATGCCGGCGTTGTTGATCAGGATGTCGAGCCGGCCGCAACGCGCCACCGTCTCCCGCATGAGCGCCGTCACCGACGCCTCGCTCGCGACGTCCACGGCGATGGCGTCGGCGCCCACCCCGAATTTTTCGAGCTCGCGAACGGCGTCGCGCGACTTCGCCTCGTTCCGGGCCGCCACGACCACCCGGGCGCCGGCGGCGGCGAGACCGCGCGCCATCCCCAGACCGATGCCCCCGTTGCCGCCGGTCACGATCGCCACCTTACCCTTCAGATCGAACACATCGGCCTCCTGTGTAAGCGTTACATCGCATCACCGACTGCGACGGCCGGTGCGGAAGTTCTTTCAAGGCGTGCCCGAGGACAACACTTTTTGGCGCGCCTTTTCTCGTCTCCTCTCTGGCATATCGCCTGCAATTCCTGCGTTCGCGGCATCACGATTCCAGGCGTCAACCCGATGGAGGTCGCTCGCATGATCGCGCAGGTGCTCCCGATCCGCCCCCGCCTTCACGACACGCCGGCGCTGTCCCGGCATCTCTGGGGCATCGTGCTGGCCGGCACGGCGCCGGAGACCTCGGCGATCACGGGCGCCCGCGTGGCCCATCGGCAGCTCGGGCGCCGGCTGACGCGGTTCGCGCGCGACGTCCGGCCCGTGCTGTTTCGCCGTGCGGTGGAGCGAGCGTCGCGCCTGATCGCGCCGCGCCGGCTCGTGGCGGTGCTGTCGCGCGCGGACATCGGCGACTATGCACCCGAACTGGTCGATCTGCCCGCCATCGAGTTCGTGACACAGCCGGTCTACCGCGGGAGCGCGGCGGAGATCTTCCTCCCCGTCCTCAAGATCGCACATCAGGATCCCCACGCGGTGATCGTCGTCCTTCCGAGCGATCAGCTCGTCGATTACGAGGCGCGCTTCATGAACTACGTCTCGCGGGCGGTGGCCGCGGTGACCGTGCGACCGGATCTGCCCTTGGTGATCGGCGCGCGGCCCCCCGGTCCCGACCCCTCGTCGACGTGGATCGAGGCGGGCGACACCGTGGACGGGCTGGAGAGCTTTGCCGTGCGCGAGGTCAAGCGCTTCGTGGATCGGCCGTCGCTGGCGGAGGCGGAGGCGCTCTATGAGAGCGATGGGCTCCTCAGCACGCTCGTGATCATCGCCACCGCCCGTCGGCTCCTCGAACTCGGCCGTCGCTACCTCCCCGACGTGCTGGAGACGCTCGAACCGCTCGAGTCCGCCTTCGGCACGCCCGAGGAAGACCTCCTCTGCGACGCGGTCTACGAAGGCATGCCGTCGGCCAGCATTTCGCGCGATCTCCTCGAGCGAGGCGGCGCCTTCGGCGTCCTCCCCATTCCGGACGTGGTCTGGCGCGACCACGCGCACCCCGCGCGCGTGACCGCCCTCGCCTCCTAGGCCGGACGCAGGACCAGCCGGACCTCGGCGCCGTCGTCCGGCGTCTCGAACCGCAGCGCGCCGCCGAGGAGACGCGCGATCCGTTCCACCGTCACCAGCCCGACCCCTTGATGACCGGGTTTCCGGCGTGACCCGAGCCGGATCAGAACTTTGGGACTGCTGCTCGGCAGCGTGGCCCCCCAGTTCCGGACGCTCAGCACGACGCCATCGGCGGTCGCGTGCGCGCTCACGTGCGGCGGCCGCGGCGCATCCTTCGGTGTCGCTTCGAGCGCGTTCCGGAGAAGGTGCTCGACTGCGATCGCAAGCAGGCGCGCGTCGGCGCGCGCGTGCGGCCACGGGCCTGGCGCGAGCGTCACCGCCGCCAGGTGCCGCTCCTCGACCACGAACGCCACGACGGCGCGCACGTCGAGAGGCCGTAGCTCGTCCGCTTCGAGGGCGACGACCTGAAACGCCGCCGGCAGCATGACGGCGAGGCGCTCCACCTCCTGCTGCACGGTATCGACGCTCTGCTTGGCGGGCAGGTCGTGCGGGATCGCCCGCTTCACCACCTCGAGGTGCATGGCGATGGCGTTGAGGGGGCCCCGCAGGTCGTGAAGGATGCGATCGAGGTCTTCGGGCAGCTCGCGCGCGCGGGTCACGGGACCCGCGCGGATTTCACAGCCTGAATCCCGTACTTCGCGAGCTTGTTGTACAGCGTCTTGAGGCTGATCCCGAGGAGCTGGGCGGCGCGACGCTTGTCGTACGCCGTTTCCTCGAGCGCGCGCAGGATCGCATCGCGCTCCATCTCGCGGATGGGGATGACGGACCCCACGGTGGCCGCGGGCGCGGGCGCCGCGCTGTGCAGCACGTTCTCCGGCAGCTGCTCGGGCGTGATGAGCCCGGCCCCGCTCAGCACCACCGCGCGCTGGATGACGTTGCGCAGCTCGCGCACGTTGCCCGGCCAGTTGTAGCGGTCCAGCTCGGACTCGGCCTCCGGCGTGAGCCCGCGCACCTGGCGGTTGTCCTGACGATTGAACTCCTCGACGAACGTGCGCGTGAGGAGCGGGATGTCCTCACGGCGCTCGCGCAGCGGGGGGAGACGAATGGCGAACACGTTCAGGCGATAGAACAGATCCTCGCGCAGCTGGCCGTGCGACATGGCGTCGCTCGGGACACGGTTGGTGGCGGCGATGACGCGAACGTCGACCTGGATCTCACCCTTGCCGCCGCCCACCCGCCGGAACGCGCCCTCCTGGAGAACGCGGAGGAGCTTGGCCTGGGTCGAAGCATCCATCTCCGCGATCTCGTCGAGGAAGAGCGTGCCGCCATCGGCGAGCTCGAAGCAGCCGAGCCGCCGCTCGGTGGCGCCCGTGAAGGCGCCGCGCTCGTGACCGAACAGCTCACTCTCGATGAGCGTCTCCGGGATGGCCGCGCAGTTGATGGCGACGAACGGCTTGTTGCGACGGTTCGAGAGGTCGTGGATCGTCCGCGCGACCAGCTCTTTCCCGGTCCCGCTCTCACCATAGACGAGCACGGGGGCGGTGCTCGTGGCCGCCAGCTCGATCCAGCGGTAGACCTCCTGCATCCCCTTGGACTGGCCGACGAGCTGGCCGAAGCTGCCCTTCTGACGGAGCTGGTGGCGGAGGAAGTTGACCTCTCGCGACAGTGATTCCTGCTCGACGGATTTCTCGAGGAGGACCTGGAGCCGGGTGGCGTCCACGGGCTTCGTCAGGTAGTCGAAGGCACCGTGGCGCATGGCCTCGACCGCGGTCTCGACGGTGCCGTGGCCGGTCACGAGGAGCACGATGGGCGGGCGACCGGTCTCCTTGAGCTTCTGCAGCAGGGTGAGGCCATCCATCTCGGGGAGCACGAGGTCGGTGAGCACGACGGCGGGATGCTGGGTCTCGATGAGGTTCAGTGCCTCCTCGCCGGACCCGGCCGTCTCCACCTCGTACCCCCACTGCCCCACGAGGCGGGCGAGACCCTCCCGCTCCGCGGGCTCGTCATCGACGACGAGGATTTTCGCGTTCTTCATCTGGTCGCGTCTGGTTGGGCTCACGAGTTCCCGCCTACTCCATTCGT
>Ga0114129_10012280_pt1 | contig 12187 bp, 11 predicted proteins | sample RhiMetdeltSRZDD1_FD_80071 | JGI IMG/M metagenome (GOLD analysis project Ga0114129, IMG submission 80071) | Populus rhizosphere microbial communities from Tennessee, USA - Rhizosphere MetaG P. deltoides SRZDD1 (version 2) (version 2) | ecosystem: Host-associated > Plants > Roots > Rhizosphere >...
CCCTTGGCGTCGTATTCGATCGTCAGCCCGTGCGCGTTGCCCAGCGCGCGGACGAGCCTGACCTTGTGACCGCGCGCCTCGAGGTCCTTGCGGACCGGGTCAGGAATGCGATCCTCGACGAGCAAGTCATCAGGCTCGGCAAAGCTGATGCGCGGCGCGCTGATGGCCTGAAAAATGTCCATGCGGAAATCGATCAGGTTCATCACCATCTGCGGCACTGTCTGACCGATCGTGTGGCCGCCGGGTGTACCGATGGCCACCCAGGGACGGCTATCTCGCATGATGATCGTCGGGCAGTCGCCGGACAGCTTGTGCCGGCCTGCGTGCGCATCCATGGGGTTGCCCTTCGGTTCGAACGTGCTGAACTCGAGCGAGTCGTTCAGCCAGATGCCGGTCCCCTGCGCCATGATCCGGCTGCCGAAGGGCCCGCCCAGCGTTTGTGTCGCGGACACCACGTTGCCTTCGGCATCGGCGACGACGAAATGGGTCGTGTGTCCTTCGAGGCCGGTCGAGTCTGCGGGCGGCACAAAGCGGCTCGCCTTTGACGGATCGATCGCTTTCGACTGCTCCTTCCAGTAAGCCTCCGACAACAACCGCTCGACCGGCGGCGGGCTGACCTCCGGATCGCCTGCGTACTTCAGGCGCACCCAGAACCCGTGCTTGGTCGCCTCGGCGAAGCGGTGGAGATAGTCAGCGGAATTGTGCCCGAGTGCCGCCGTGTCGAACTGGCTCATGATTCCGAGTCGCACGAGGTAGTCGAACGCGTTGGCCGGCGGCGATGCAGTCACCACCTCGACGTTCCTGAAGCGGATGGAAATCGGCTTCCACCACTCGGCGCGATCCGCCTTGAGGTCCTGACGGCTCAGGAAACCTCCCGACTTCCTCATGGTCTCGTCGATAGCGGCGGCGATCTCTCCCGTATAAAAGGTATCCGCGCCGCTCCTGGCAATCAGGCCAAGCGACCGGGCGAGGTCGGCTTGCACGAGCCGCTCGCCCGTCGCCAGCGGCTTGCCATTGCGGCCGAAGATCGCTTTCGCGTCGCCTGGAAATCCCTCGAAGCCCCGCGCGATCATGTCCGCGTTGCGGTCGTCGAGCGCGAAACCCTCGGTGGCGAGTTGAATCGCGGGCCCAAACAGGCGAGCCCACTCCATCTTCCCGAACTTCCTCGACATCGCCTCCCACGCATGGACGTTGCCCGGCGTCGAAACCGATTTCGCGCCACGCCGATTCTGGAGATAGTCGGGATAGGGCGCGCGAAACACGTCAGAATTGACTGCAGCCGGAATCCGCCCGCTCGGATTGAGGAACCAGGTCTCGCGCGATGCCGCGCTGTACATCAAGATGGTTCCGTAGCCGCCCGCACCGGACATCGCCGGTTCGACGACGTTGAGGGAGGCGGCCACGGCGACGGCGGCATCGAAGGCGTTCCCTCCGCTGCGCAGGATCTGAAGGCCCGCCTCGGTCGCCAGCGGATGAGCGGAGCTGACCATGGCTGACGAGGCCGTGGCCGGCCCCTGGCGGGCCTCCGGCGGCGGCGCGCAGAAGACCAGGATGGTCACGCCTGCCAGCATGCCAGCGATCAGGGGGCGATACGGCCGGAAACGAAGGCGTTGCATGCCCCGGAACTCTACACGTTTCCCGATGGCGTGTCAGAGGATAATGGACAGGATAGAGCTGTGACCTATGTCTGACAAACCCAAGAGCTCGCTGGAACTCGTGATGGAGCGCCTCCGCAAGAAAGACGCGGAAGCTGGTATCGAAGATAAACCATTGACCGATCAGCAGCGCGAGGCGATCGCCGAGGCGCGCAGCGTGCACGAGTCTAAAGTGGCCGAGCGCCGCATCATGCATCAATCGGCCGTCAACTCGGTCTTCGATCCCGCGGAGATCGCGGCGCGAGAGGACGAACTGCGCCGCGATCTGGAGCGCTTCGCCTCCGAACGGGACGCCAAAATCAAAAGTATTCGCGAATCGTAGCGTAGCTCGTCACTCGTCGCTCGCAGAACCCCGACGCCGCACACAGCTCTTCGAGCCACGAGCGACGCCCCACGAACCACGGCCCACGGGTTTGACAAGTTTTTTATCCCTCCCCAAGAGTTCGGCAACGTGCGTCAGCAGCGGGTCGGCGCAGCGGTTCATCACCGCGCTGCTGCTGAGCCTCGCGCTGGTGGCCGTCCTGCTGTCAGCTATCGATATCCACGGCCTCATCGCAACATTCGTCGTCGAGCGCACCAGAGAGATGGGCATCCGCATGGCCCTCGGCGCCACTATGCCGCAGGCCTTGCGCACCGTCGCCATGCCGGGAGTCGTGCTGTCGCTGATCGGTGTCGCGGTCGGCCTCGCCGCCTCGTTCGGCACTGTCCGCCTCGCGCGCTCGCTCATCTGGGGCGTCAGCGCGACCGATCCGCTCACCTTCGCAGCCGTCGCGGCCCTGCTGCTCGGCGTCGCCATCACGGCAAGCGTGATCCCGTCGCTACGCGTCCTGCGCCTCGATCCGGCAACGACATTGCGTCACGAATAGATTGCCCCCGCCCTCCGGCGAGACACGAGCTACGAACCACGCCCGCCTCCGCTCGTCGCCAGGTTATCTTGCGCGACGAGCTCCGGCGAGGCCTCGCCGAAGCGCGCCACGATCTTGCGCGCGAAGGCGGGAACCACGGCATGCAATTACGATTGACATATATATCCGTTTGTAGACAATACCAGTTCATGCCCAAAGGCCAGTACCTCGCCGAGTTCGAGCTTTACGTGATGTCTGCGCTCTCGCTTCTTGGAGACGAAGCCTATGGCGTGACGATTCGTCAGGAGATCGAGAAGCGCGCCGGACGTCGCGTGGCCATCGGGGCGGTCTACGCGACGCTGTCGCGGCTGGCCGACAAGGGCTACGTGGCCTTTCGCATCTCAGATCCACGGCCGGTGCAAGGCGGCCGTTCCCGCAAACATGCGCGGCTCACACCCGCCGGCCAGCGAGCGCTACGCGCCTCGACGGCCATGCTGATCAAGATGATTCCTGCGCTTTCTGGCTCCGTCACCGAAGGTGGCAAGCGATGACTCCGCCACGGCTCGCGCGATGGCTCCTGCGGCTGGCGGCGCCACGCGCCGATCGTGAGTTCCTGCTGGCCGACGTTGCGGAAGAGTTCGAGCGCATCGCGCTCGAGTCCGGGCGGCGGGCCGCGCGCCGCTGGTACTGGGGCCAGGCGCTGGCATCCATTCGTCCGCTCGGCCGTGAGCGCGCCGAGCAACGGCTGCGCCGTGTGCGCAGGGCACGCCTCTCAACCAGTGGCATCCTCGCCGATTTGTCGCAGGGCGCTCGTTTCCTGCGCCGCCATCCCGCGATCAGCCTGACCGTCGTCGCGACGCTGGCCGTCGCATTTTCCGTCACGCTGGCGGCGTATTCGATCATCCATGCCGTCGTCCTGGCGCCCCTGCCCTTCCAGTCGTCCGACAAGATTGTCAGGGTTCGCGTAACAGGTCCGACGATCGCGCGCGGCGTACGCTCCTCGAGCCGTCCCGACTTCGAAGACTGGCGTCAGCGCTCGAGCAGCTTCACCGCGCTGGCGGCATACACGAACCAGCAATACCGGTTGACCGGCCGCGGCGAGCCGCGCGAGGCCGAGACTGTCAGGGTCACGTCCGATTTCCACGCTGTCTTCGGGCTTGGTCCCGCGCTGGGCCGGATGTTCCACGACGCGGACTTTCATCCCGGAAGCCAGCGCGTCGCGATCATCACGCACGCTTTCTGGGTCAGCGAGTTTGCCCAGAGTCCAAGCGTCCTCGGGAAGACGTTGCGACTCGACGATCGAGCCTACGAGATCGTTGGAGTTCTGCCTGATGTCGGAATGCAGACTCCCTCTGACCAGCATCAGATCTGGATTCCGCTGATCGCGCGCGAAGGCGTGTTCTGGGAAAGCTCGCGCGAGACGGGCTGGCTCACCGTCATCGGCCGCGTTCGCGACAACGTGACGCTCGAGCAGGCCGACGCCGATCTGAGCGCGGTAGCAGCGAACCTCGCGCGGGAGTACCCCGACTCGAACCGCGGCAAGACGGACGCCGAGTTGTCGCCGCTTCGCGACGACCTGATTGGTCCGGTCGCGCCGATGCTTCAACTGCTTGCCGCGGCGCTTGGCGCCGTCCTCATCATCGGATGCGCGAACATCGGGAGCCTGCTGGCCGCATCGGCCGCGAATCGAAACCGCGAGTTCGCGGTTCGCTCGGCGATTGGCGCTGGACGCCTTCACCTGGCCCGCCAAATCGCGGGCGAGACGCTTCTGCTCTCTGTCGCGGCTGGCGTTGTTGCCTTCGCGGCATTTCCTCTACTCGTGCGCGCCTTCGTCGCACTGTATCCGAACCCGCTGCCGCGTGAGGTTCCGACGGGTATTTCCATCAGCATGATCGTGCCCGCCGTCGTCCTGGCCCTGACTGTTGCGGCCCTGCTCGTGTTTCCCCAATTGCTGCGCGTGGGCCGTATCAGAGCGCCCGGCGACCTCACGGGCACGCGGACGATCTCGAGCCGTGGCGAGCGCGCCAGCCGCGGGCTGCTCGTCGCGCTTCAGGTAGCCCTTTCGTTCGTCCTCATCGCGGCGGGCGTGAGCTTCGTTCGTACGGTGACGCGGCTTTACAACGTCGATACCGGCTACCGGCCCGAAGGCGTGCTGGTCTTCAACGTCAACCCGTCGCCAACACAAACATCAGGCGAGGCGGCGCTGCTCTTCTACGATCAGGTCGTACAGGTGATTCGGGACCTGCCCGGGGTAACAGCAGCGGGCTCGGCGGTGGCTGTGCCAATGACGTCGTACGGTTGGCAGTTTGGCATTCGCTCACAGGGCACCACGACCGACGTACTGGTCGGCGTCAACCTCGCGTCGATTGGCTACTTCGACGCCCTCGGTGTCCGGCTTCGCCAGGGACGGCTCCTCACGCGCGACGAACAGCTTCGCGGCACCAACGTCGCGATGGTCAACGAACCGCTGGCACGCGTCCTCGGCGGCGCGCCGGTTGGCACGAAGTTCAACTACTCGGGCAGGAGCTGGGAGATCGTCGGCGTCATCGACGGTGTGCGTCACGTGCGCCCGCGTGACGAACCCAGGCCGGAGCTCATCATCCCCTGGCACATCGCAGGCCGGCGGCCGCAGGCGGTCGTCGTGCGCGCGCAAGGCGACCCCCTGTCGCTCCTGCCAGCGATCCGGGCGAGAGTGCAGGCAATCGACCCCACGGCTCCTCTCAGTGATGTCGCGCGCCTCGACGATCGCCTGCGCGATGCCGTCGGCCTCGAGCGGTTCAGAGCGATCATGCTCGCCACACTCTCTTCGATTGCCGTCATCCTTGCAGCGCTTGGCGCCTACAGCGTCACCGCGTTCAGCGTCGCCCGCCGGAACCGCGAGTACGGCATTCGTTTGGCGCTCGGTGAGAGGCCGGCATCGATCGGGCGCCGCGCGATGACGACCGCCATCCTGCCAGCCATGCTCGGCGTGATCGCAGGTGCCGGAATCACGCTCGCTGGGGCACGCTGGGTTCAGACCTTCCTGTACGGCGTCAGCGCATCGGATGTCACAACGATCACCGGCACCGCGCTGTCGCTGATGGCCATCGCCGTCATCGCCGCCTGGCCCTCCGCCCGCCGCGCCGCCACGATTGACCCCGTCCTGGCCCTGGCAACCGATTAGCGTCGCGGTCTGACCCGGTGCCAGCCCGCACACTGACCCTTGGTCCCGGCCCGTGGTGAAAGTGCGCCCGTAATCGACGTTATCGTCTGCGCTCCTCGCTCATTTCCCAGTTGAAGTCATAGAACACACGCAGTAGATTGCCGTCCAGATCCGCGACCCTGAACTCACGCAGGTTCCACGGTTTGTCCTCCACTGCGTCGATAATCTTCGCCCCGGTATCTTTCCAGCGCCCGAACAGTTCGTCGACTTCCTGTTTGCTGTTGAGATTCAGCCACACGATCACCGGGCCTTTCGGCCCGTCGACGGCGCGGAACGGCGCGTTCGTGAGGAACATTCGGCAATCCCCCTGCGAGATGCCTCCAATCCCGCCGTCATCATTTCCCCAGTCAAAACTGAATCCGAGCACATTCACGTAGTACTCCGCGGCTTTGTCAACGTTGCTCACCGGAATCTCGGGAACGGCTTGTGGAAAGTGGGTCAGCATTGGACCTCCCGTGTTTGGAGAAATGCAAGGACGATTCGACGACATCCGCCGCGCCTACCTTGCTGATCGGCGCTTCGCGATGACGATGATGTCAGCCTTCGGGGCCTGGCGTTCGTGCTCACGGCTGTCGGACTCTACGGCGTGATTGCCTACCTCGTCCAGCTTCGTACGCGCGAGATCGGCATCCGCATGGCCCTGGGCGCATCGGCCTCGGCCGTTCGCTGGCAGATCATCAGAACTGGCCTGCTGCTGTCGCTGTCGGGCATCGCGATTGGGTGCGTGGCCGCATCGGTCGGCGGTGGCATCCTGCGGGCCTCGATTCCCGGGCTTGCCGGTGTGGATCCCGTCGAAATGGCGATTCTCGCTGTCGGACTGGTGGCAGTGTCCGTCTGCGCGACGTGGCTACCCGCGGCACGGGCGACGAGGGTCGATCGGCTCAACACGCTGCGAGGCGAGTGAACCTCGGCTCATTCGACGTTGACGAACGACGTGATTCGCGGACAGAATCCCACAAGCTATGGGCCATATCATCGCCTTCCCCCGGGTGCCGGGAACTCCCGAACAACGAAACGGTCCCGATCGCCGCAGCACCCGGCGCGGCGGGCGGCGCGTAACCGACAAACCCGGCTACGCTCCGCTCGTGCTGCTCGTCGACGGTGACGATGACAGCAACACCCGCTGCGAGGCTATTCTCGCGAAGCTCCATTTCGCCGTGGCACCGACGCGCAGCGTCGATGAAGCGATCCGGGTGATGGAAGCGCTGCGACCAAACCTGGTGATCGCCCGCGTGGCAGATGCCGCCGCGCTCCGGCAGGCCACGGCCCTCGATCTTCCGCTCGTCATTCTCGGCGACGACCTGCTCGATCCCGAAGCGCTCGTGAACGAGATCCGCCGCGAGTTACGCAACCGGAGATCTTAGAGGTGACGGAGGGGAACGGAACGAGCTTCAACTCGGAGAAACGGAGCAACGGAGGCTGCAGCTGTATTGTCACTGCTCTGCGGCCGATGCCGGCCCGGCCATCGGCCGGGCCGAGCGATCAATCGACACCCCGCCGACGCAAGCTGCGGGTGATGCGGGAGCAGCTTGCGTCGGTGGGGTGTCGATTGATCGCCCGCCGCGCGAGCGGCGGCATCGGCGAACCCCATGAGGACACCTCAAGATCGGTTTGGCCTCCGTGTCTCCGTTTTTGAAGCTTGTTCCGTTCCCTCCGTCGCCTCCGTGCCCCCGCTGGGGACTCTCACCGGAATCGTCCCGCCGACCGATATTCTGCAACCGCGTCCTCGAGCAGCTGCTCGTCTGACGAGTGGACCGTCGGATCGACGGTGAGCCGCTCACGCACGTGGCGGGCCAGCTGCCGCGCGGATCGATCGCGCATCTCGTACGGCAAATCGTCCCGCCGCCGCAGAAAGGTCTCGATCGTCTGGATTTCCTCGGGCGTCAAGCGCGCGGCGCCAAGGCGCACACCGCTCGAGGCCTGAGGGCGCTCGACCAGCTCGCGATCGATTTTGTGGTCGTGGACGACCACCGTGCCGGCGGCGAGATCTCCCAGCCGCTGATTGCGCTCCGTCAGGAAGACGCTCAGGATACCGACCGCGTAGATGAACGGCATCTGGTCGACGAGCCGAAGGAGGTTGCGAAGGATGGCCTCGAACACGCCGAGTGGGCGTCCGGAGATTGCAATCACCCGGAGACCGACGACGCGTTTGCCGGGCGTCTGTCCGCTCCAGGTGGCCTCGAAGATCGCGAAGTAGGCGTAGTAGAGGATGAAGCCGCAGAAGACCAGAACCGCCAGGATCCACGGGGCGACATCCTGCACGGTGATTGCGGCGGCCGCGGCAATTGCCAGCGCCAGCAGCGCGACGCCCACGAACACACCGACCTGAATGATCGTGTCGAGCGCGAGCGCCAGAAAGCGGCTGCCGGCGCTCGCGAGCGTGAACTCCAGCGCAATGTGCTCCGGAGTGTCGATGGTAAGCTTGTCCGATGCCGCCAACGGCTGTGTCCTCGCGCTGGATCGAGAAGCGTAAGCCTCACTGGACGCGGCTCGAATCACTCGTCGAGTACGGTCAGCACGGCATCTCGTCGTTCGCGCACGCCGACCTGCGCGAACTGGCGTTATTGTATCGTCAGACCGCGGCGGACCTGTCCACCGCGCGCGAGCACAAGGCGGACGCGGAGCTGGCGGCGTTTCTCAATCAGCTGCTGGGGCGCGCGCACAATCTGATCTATTCCGCCCGGCCGGCCCCTCCGCGCAACATCTTCAGTTTCTACACGCAGACCTTTCCGGAAGTCTTTCGTTCGACGTGGCGATACACCTTCGCCGCCGTTGTCGGCTTTCTCGCGGGCGGCCTCGTCGGCATGGCGATGTGCCTCGCCGATCCTGGCTTCGAGCGCTTCATCCTGGGCGGACACATGATGGACACGATCGAACGACGCGAAATGTGGACCCATTCGATCCTGGCGATGAAGCCGCTCGCGTCGAGTGCCATCATGACGAACAACCTCAGCGTCTCGTTCACTGCGTTCGCGCTGGGGATCACCGGAGGGTTGGGGACGGCCTGGCTGATGGTCTTCAACGGCCTGATGATTGGCGTCATCGGCGTCGCCTGCCACCGCGCCGACATGAGCACGGCGCTGTGGAGTTTCGTCGCGCCGCACGGCTCTCTCGAGCTGCCCGCCATCTTCATCGCCGGCGGCGCCGGACTCGTGCTTGGTCACGCCTTGCTCGCCCCCGGAACGCTTCCCCGTCTCGAGGCGCTGCGAATTCACGGCGGAACGGCCGTGCGCCTGTTGCTCGGCGTGATTCCACTGCTGATCGTTGCCGGCATCATCGAAGGCTTCGTATCCCCGGTACCGATCACGCCAGCGATCAAGTTCGTGATTGGCGGATCGCTCTTCGTGCTGCTCGTGATCTATTTGACGAAGGCCGGCACGAACGATCAGAGCAAGCCTCGCTCTTTGACCTCCAGGTAGCGATCGATCACGCTGCCGGACATCTCCTCCGCCCCGACTTCCAGGACGAACGCGCCTCGTTGACGAAGGCCGTGTAGAAGTGTATCGCGCCGCTCGAGCGTCTCCTGCGCCGCCAGCACGCGGTACACGGGGTGGGGCGTATCGGGTGAGCGTTGGGCCAGATCGTGCAGGTCGGCCTGGCGGAGCACGACGAAAAGGACCACATGGCGCGACGTCATGGTCATCGCCTGCTCGATGACCTCGGGAACTCCTGCCGTCTCGGCAACGTCGGTGAACCAGACGATCAATCCGCGCCGGCGCTGTGAAGCCAGTACGGTTGCCGCCGCCGTCGCATGATCGGCATCCACACCATCGGCGTGGACCGTTGCGAGCGCTTCGAGCAGCGTCCGCAGGTGACCGGCGCCGCGCGCCGGCGCCACGCGATGTTGCAGCCGTCGGCCGTAGGCGAGCAGACCGACGCGGTCGCCAGACCCCAGGGCCACCTGGGCGAGCGTAAGGGCGGTCGTTACGGACAGATCGAGCGTCGTGCGATCGCCGATACGGGCGCGCAGGAGGCGGCCGGCGTCGACGAGAATCCACACGGCCTGGCTGCGTTCGGGCTGGTAGACGCGGGTGACCAGCTTGCCGCGGCGCGCGGAGGCGGTCCAGCAGATGTCGCGGGATTCGTCACCATCGCGATTGTCGCGCAGGCTTTCGAACTCACGGCCGGCGCCGGGATAGGCGGAGCGGCGCTTCTCGAGCGCGACCTGACGGCTCCGAATCAGGTAGAGCGATTCGTCGCGCCCTTCGCGAATGTCCGGGTAAACGCGAACCGTCTGACGGACCGGAGCCTCCGCCCAGCGTTCGGCGAGCTGCCATCCGCTCTGCCACGACATCGCGACGCTGCCGACGCTGATGTCGCCGCGCTCGCGCGGCTGCACGTCGAAGCGCCGTTCGGCCTCGTCGTGTGCCGCGACCGCAAAGTCGATCACGGCGAGGTCGCGACGAAGAGAGGGATTCGTGTAGTCGGCGAGCTGCACGTCGACCCCCGACGATCCGTGATTCGCGACCCTGATGGCGACCGACGCTGGCCTTCCCAGTGAGAGTGGATCGCTCCACGATCGGGTCACCGTCAGCTGTCCGGGCGATGGAAGTCGTCGAAGATCGACTGCGGCAAGAGCGAGAACGAGCACATCCCACACCGCCATCAACACGAGCGCGCGCCGATCGACCCAGCCGGGAATGACCAGCACGAGCCCGAGCGCGAGCAGGAGCACGGTGCGTGGTGTAGGGCCAAATCCCCAGCGGCCGGCTGCGCGGCCGGCCGCCATCGCCACTGGCGGCGCCAGTCGTGTCGCAATCACTTGGGCACTTCAACGGCGGCGAGGACGTCCGCGGTCACCTGGTCCGCTGTCAGCCCCTCGAGATCCGCTTCCGGTTTCAGAATCAGCCGGTGCCTGAACACCGGCACCGCGGCGCGCTTCACGTCATCTGGCACGAGAAACGATCGGCCTTCGAGAGCAGCCAACGCCTTGGCCAGGTGCATCAGATGCACCGCACCCCGCGGGCTGACGCCAAGCGTGAGCGCCGGCCACTCGCGCGTGCGCCTTGCGAGCGAGGCGATGTAGTGGAACAGTTGCGGCTGCACGTCGACCGAAGACACTTGGCGCCTCGCCTCCGCGAGCGCCTGAGGGTCGAGCGGCGTAAGGTCCATGACATCGACGGCGCGCGCGTCGAACCCGCGATGGTGCCGTTCGAGGATCGCCTCTTCCTCACCGGCAGCAGCATCCGGGTAGTCGATGCGGATCTTGACGAGGAAGCGGTCAAGTTCCGCTTCCGGCAGCGGATAGGTTCCCTCGAACTCGACAGGATTCTGCGTCGCGAAGGTCGCGAACGAATCCGAGAGCCGGTGACTCGTTCCATCGATCGTCACCTGGCGCTCCTCCATTGCCTCGAGCAACGCCGCCTGCGTGCGGGGTGGCATGCGGTTGATTTCATCGACGAGCAGCAGATCGGTGAACACGGGACCGCGGTGCATGGTGAATGCGGAGGTCGCCATGTTGAAGACGTTGCCGCCGATGATGTCCGCCGGCATCAGGTCCGGCGTGCATTGCACGCGTTGGAACCTGAGCTGCAGGATGCGTGAAAGCGCGCGGACCGCTAGGGTCTTGGCGAGACCAGGCACGCCCTCGAGCAGCGCATGCCCGCCGCAGACGACGGTCAACAGCAGGAGATCGAGCGCGTCCGCCTGTCCCACGATGGCTTTCGACAGCTCGCGGCGAGCGTGATCGATAACCTGCTCCAACGACTGACTCATCGGCTCTGTTCTCCTCCAGGAGCGCGCGGCTTCAGCCGCGCGTCCGTACCCTTCTCCGGCCGGCCGGGCGCGCGCACAGTCCCCGCCATGCGCTGCAGCGCCGACACGATGCGGACGGCCTCCTCGTTGACGACGCGCGGATCCGTGTCGACGGCGCTGCTCTCCGCCAGCACCCGTTCGATCGTATGCGCGTCGGTGCCGAATCGATCCGCCGCTGCCGCCGCAAGCACGGGATCGGGTGAATTGGGCGGCAACCGCGTCGCCGTCAGCAGGTCGCGGCGCGCCCGCGAACGAGCGGTGGCAATCGCCGCCCTCGCTACACCAGCGCGCTCGTAGAGCGCGCCCATGCTGTCGACGAATTCCAGAGGCGAGGTTCGCGGGTCCTCGACCGGATTGCGGATGGGCCACTTGCGCCGGGACCATGTCAGGAATGACGCGATCGCCAGCAGGCCGAGCTGCAAGCCGACGAATGGCAGCGGCGTCCCGGAGGCATACGACCAGAGCGACCTGGCGTGTCCGTGGTAATGCTCGTCCCAGATCACCTCGCGCACGCCAGGGGGTCCGACGATGTTCAGCAGGAGCTCCAGGTGACCCGCTGTAATGATGCCCTCGTTCGTGAGCGGGCGTGAGTCCGCCCACCACACGGCGGTGCCCGTGCCGAAGCGGGCCATCACGACCGCGGGCGACGAATCCGTTCCGTAGACCGTCAGATATGGAGATACTGGCGCCAGGGACTTCGAACCTCGCCTGACTTCGATGAGGGGAACGCC
>Ga0114129_10012281_pt1 | contig 12186 bp, 10 predicted proteins | sample RhiMetdeltSRZDD1_FD_80071 | JGI IMG/M metagenome (GOLD analysis project Ga0114129, IMG submission 80071) | Populus rhizosphere microbial communities from Tennessee, USA - Rhizosphere MetaG P. deltoides SRZDD1 (version 2) (version 2) | ecosystem: Host-associated > Plants > Roots > Rhizosphere >...
CGAGCTCGGGTGCACGTTCTTCGACACCGCGCTCGCGTACGGCAACGGGAGAAGCGAACGGCTGCTGGGCACGGTGCTGGCGCGCCACCGCTCCGCACAACTGCGCGTGGCGACGAAGATCCCACCGCTCAACCTCAAGTGGCCGGCCCGGGCGGCGTATCCCGTCAAGGAGGTCTTTCCGCCCGATCACATCCGCCGCTCCACGGAAGCCAGCCTCGAGCACCTCGGGCGGTCCTTCGTGGATCTCCAGCAGTTTCACGTCTGGACCGACGAGTGGGCGGCGGACGAGCGCTGGCAGCGCGCGATCGGCGACCTCAAGCGCGAGGGCCTCATCAAGGCGTTCGGGATCAGCGTCAACCGCTGGGAGCCGGCGAACGTCCTGAAAGCGCTCGAGACCGGGCTCGTCGACGCCGTCCAGGTCGTCTACAACCTGTTCGATCAGGATCCGGAGGACGAGCTGTTTCCGGCCTGCCGCGAATTCGGCGTCGCCGTCATCGCGCGCGTGCCGTTCGACGAGGGGAGCCTCACGGGCACGCTCACGCGCAAGACGACCTGGCCGGAGGGCGACTGGCGCAACCTGTATTTCACCCGCGAGAAACTGGCGGAAACGCTGGACCGCGTCGAGGCGCTGCAGTCGGATCTGCCGTCCGGCATGTCATTGCCCGAGCTGGCGCTGCGGTTCATCCTGTCGTCGCCCGACGTGTCCACGGTGATCCCCGGCATGCGGACGGTCCAGCATGTCGAGCAGAATCTTCGCGTTTCGGACGGCCGGCGGCTGGACCCTGCGCTCGTCGCCACGCTCAGCCGGCACCGGTGGAAGAGAACCTACGTGGTGACGTGACGGCCATTTGCTATACTGATCTTTTGCGCTTGTCCCCAAGGAGCCAGCTGTGAGGAACGGGATTCATCCAAAGTACTTCGAGGTCGAGGTCCGGTGCGCGTGCGGGAACACGTTCAAGACGCGCTCGACGAAGCCCGAGTTGCATCTCGAAATCTGCAACCAGTGCCACCCGTTTTTCACGGGCCGTCAAAAGCTGATCGACACAGAAGGCCGCGTCGAGCGGTTCACCAAGCGATTCGGGGCCCAGACCGCGGAAGGCCGCAAGGCCGCCACCAAGGCGACGCGCGACGCGAAGTCGAAGACCAAGGCGAAGAAGTCCGGCGCGCCGGCGTAAGACCTCGGGTTTCGTTTGTCGAGGCGTTACCCATAGTCGAGATCCAGCTCACGAAACCCGAGGTCTTTCCGGGCCCCGCGTGACGTCCGCTTTCGTTCGAGCCGCCTCAGCCGATACTCCGCATCCTGTCGCGCCCGGCCCGTACTTTCCGAACGAAGCGTGGTGGCGTATTCCCTGGCCAGATCCAGATTGCGCGCGCGGTGCTCGTGATGGATCGCGAGCGCGAGCGCGGCGCGGCGATCGAGCGGGCCGAGCGCGCCGGTTTCGCGCGGCGCCAGCTCGAGCACGCTCTGCCACGCGGCTGCGGATTCCTGATGCCGGTCCTGGCGCCGGAGCAGCACCGCGAGACGCGACAGCGCGGTCCGTCTGACTTCAGGTCCTCCTGAGTCGGCCGCCAGCTTGTAGGCGTAGGCGGCGCGATCGGCGTCTCCGGCGTTTTCGTACAGTCGTCCCAGCCCCGCGCGTTCCGACGCCTCGCGGCAGGCATCGGGCCCTTCCCGCGCCAGCCAGACCGCATGCGCGGTGAGCGCCGCGAGCGACAGCAAATCGTGCCGGTTGTGTTCGATGACGCCGTCGACGACGGCCGGATTGCCCGTTCGCAGAAACTGAAAATACCGTGACGGGATCTCGAGCCCCGGCACGTCGCGGAGCCGGTACACGCCGAGCACTTCGCGCTCCAGCGCCGACAGACTGCAGCCGGCCGGCGCGTCGCTCCACAACCGGCGCGCCGGCGGCAGCATGTCGAAATGCGGCACCGCCGTGGGCGACTCGGATCGATGAAACGCCCACCGCGTATCCATCGTCGGCACGTCGAACGTGCGGCCGTTGTAGGTGACGAGCAGCGACGCTGACTGAAAAATCTCCGTGAGCGCATCGAGCAACGCGCGTTCACCGGCGGGACCGACGAGAAAGAACTGCCGCACGTGGAAGCCGCCGTCCTCGAACCAGCCGCATCCCGCCAGAAACGCCAGCGTCCCCGCCCCGCCGCTCAGGCCCGTCGTCTCGATGTCGAAGAAGACGATCCGGCTGGACCAGTCGGATTGCAGGCTCAGACGGCGATCGAACAGGCCGAGCGGCGCATCGGACTCGAGCTCGAGCGTGGCCACCTGTTTTCGCCCGTACCAATCACCTGCATCCCACCGGCGATCGAGCACGACGCAATGGCTATGACCGGCGCGATGCAGCCGTCCGCCAAGGCGCGACGCCGCTTCATGCGCGGCGTCAGATCCATCGGGGACGTAGGTCAGTTCGCGCGCGGGAGGCTGCGCACCCGGAGGTTTCTGACGGACGATCTCGCGAAGCCTCGACGTCAGATCCCGCATATCCTCAGGCCGCGGCGCGCGCCGCCATCAATGACTGGAGCAATCGGGACGCGACCGCTTTAGCGAGCGGTCCGGTCGCCCCTTCAGGGCCGACGCACGACGGGCAGCCCGATTCGCACGCGCATTCGTCGATCAGCTCGCGTGTGCGCGCGATCAACACGTCGTGCAGTCCAAAGAGCGGCTCACTGAAGCCGATGCCGCCCGGGTAGTTGTCGTAGATGAAGATCGTCGGCTCTGACGAGAGCTCCGCCGGCGCCATGCCACGCGACGTGCCGCCGATCCGGGATGCGCCTTCCACCGGCAGCCCGTCGATCGACAATCCCAGGTCGTGGCTGTCGCACATCAGCAGCAGCGGCGCGACGTTCCGCATCGCGTGTGCCAGACCGACGACGCCGTCACGCTTGTCGGCGTTGTTGAACGGGATCGTCGCCATCAGTTCGGGCGACAGCCGCAGCCAGTACGACGTCGTGTGCATCTGCTGTTCGGGCAGATCGAGCTCGCCGGATCCGACGTTTTCGTTCGTGTAGAACTTGATCTTCTTGAACCCGACGACGCGTGAGACGACGTGGACTTCGCCGTGATAGTAGGCCGAAGGCCCGACACCATCCCCAGCGAATGTGTCCAAGATCGTCACCTTCGTGTAGGTAATCGCGTCGGTGTAGTAATCGCAATCGACCTGCCGCACGAACGCCTTCCGGCCGTCGAAATCGAATCGCTCTACCTGAAACAGCTGGCCCTCGACGATGTAGATCGCTTTCTCGTGCAGTGTCGCCGGCCCGCTGGTGAAATCGGTCTCGCCGATCACGCGCTCGCCGTCGGTGACATCGACCACGACGAAGTTATCGGACGTGACTGAACGCAGGCTCACGGCGTCGGCCGGATACGACTCCTGCATCCACTGCCACTGGCCGTCGACCTGGTGCACGAACCCGTCCTCGGCGAGCACCGTCAGGACGTCCTGGACGTTCACGGTGCCGTAGTGCTCGTCGGCCGTGAACGGCAGCTCGAAGGCCGCGCACTTCACGTGATCGAGCAGGATATGGAGATTGTCCGGATTGACGAGCGCGTGCTCGGGCGACGCGCCGAAAAAATACTCCGGGTGCCGGATCACGAACTGGTCGATAGGCGCGCTGGAAGCGACCAGCACGGCCGCCGATCGTCCGGTGCGGCGCCCGGCGCGTCCCGCCCGTTGCCACGTCGCCGCGATACTGCCGGGATAGCCCGCCATTACCGACACGTCGAGCGCGCCGATGTCGATCCCCAGCTCGAGCGCGTTGGTCGAGACGACACATCGAACTTCACCCGTTCTCAGTCCGCGCTCGATTTCCCGCCGGCGCAGCGGGAGATAGCCGCCGCGATAGCCCCGGATCACGTCGGAGGCGCCAGGAGTCCCGTCGAACGCATCCTTGAGATAGGTCGTCAGGATCTCGGTGGAGAGCCGGCTCTGTGCGAAGACGATCGCCTGCAGGCCGCGCTTCAGGAACTCGGTCGCGATCCGGCGAGTCTCCGCGAGATACGACTTGCGAATCCCCAGCTGCGGATTGACGACGGGCGGATTGATGAACAGGAAGAATTTTTCTCCTCGCGGGGCGCCGTTCTGATCCACGAGCGAAAACGGCGCGCCGACGAGTCGCTCGGCCAGCTCGCGCGGGTTGGCGATCGTCGCCGACGAGCAGATGAAGACCGGCGACGATCCGTAGTGCCGGCACACACGATGGAGCCGCCTGAGGATGTTCGCCAGGTGACTGCCGAACACACCGCGATACGCGTGCAGCTCGTCGATGACGACGAACTTCAGGTTCTCGAACAGTTTCGCCCAACGCGGATGGTGCGGCAGGATTCCCGAGTGCAGCATGTCCGGGTTGCTCAGCACGACGTGCGCCCGGGCACGCACGGCGCGGCGCGCGTCCTGCGGCGTGTCGCCGTCGTAGGTGAACACGCCGATGTCGCCGCCACCCGCTTCTCCAATCCGTTCCGCGAGCTGGTGGAGCTCGGCCAGCTGATCCTGCGCGAGTGCCTTCGTCGGAAACAGATACAGCGCGCGCGTCGACGGGTCGTTCAGGATGCTGTGCAGGACCGGGGCGTTGTAGCAGAGCGTCTTCCCCGACGCGGTCGGCGTGACGATAACGGCGTGCCTGCCCGCGAGCGCATGCGCGATCGCGTCCGCCTGATGGTGGTAGAGCCGATCGATCCCGCGCGTTCGCAGGGCCTGCTGCAGACGCGGGTCCAGAGTCTCGGGAAAGAGCTCGAAGATCGCGGGGGCCGGCGCCAGCCGCTTGACCGCCGTGACGTGCGGGTCGTCGTCGCCTATCCGCGCCGCGGCCTCGTGGGCCGCAAACATCCGTGAGAGCGCCTGTTGCAGTGACTGCTCCTTGTCACCAGGCACCGCGGGAAGCCACGACATCGGGCCGGATCGTACCGCGGCAGGAAGGGGCGATCAAGGGGCGAAACAGTGAAAAGATACTTGCGGTTCCGGGGTTCCGAGGTTCCGAAGTTCCGGGGTTCTTGGGGTTCTGATGTTCCGCGGTTCCGGGCACAGAACTTCGGAACTCCGGAACCTCGGAACCGACAGAGTTCTATGCGCGCGCTCTTGCATACATCGCCGCAATCCCGCTCAGCCCGACCAGCCCGATGAGATTGGGAAAGACCTGAAGCGCATTCATCAAATCGCCCCACGCCCACACCACTTCGGGACGAATCGTGGCGCCCAGTGGAATAAGGAGGCAGTAGATCCAGCGATACGGCATGGTGACTTTGCGGCCGAGGATGTATTCGAGGAATTGTTCGCCGTAATAGGCCCAGCCAATGAGCGTCGTGTAGCCGAAAAGAAAAGCGCAGAACGCGACGATCCAGCCGCCGACGGTGGGAATCGCGGCGTTGAAGGCACCGGCGACGGCGGCGGTGCTCGTCAAATAGGCCGTGCCGGCCTGACGCGCCGCAATCGATTGTTCCGCCACGCCGGACACCAGGATCGTCATCGCGCTGATCGTTGCCGTGACGAACGAGACGATGAGCACCTCCACGACAGCCTGGAGGCCCTGCTGCGTGGGGTTGTCCGATCGCGACGTCCCATAGGCGACCGCCGCGGTGCCGTATCCGGCCTCGTTCGCGTAGATACCGCGCGCGATTCCATACCGCATCGCGATGAACGCGCCAAACCCCATCGCCGAATGCATGGTCAGCGCCTCTCGAAAGACCATTGAGAAGACGTGCGGCAGACGATCGGCGAACGTCACGATGACGACGAGCCCGCCAAGCAGATAAAGGCCGACTTTCAGCGGGACGAGCTTTTCAGCGGCGCGGCCGATCGCCTTGATGCCGCCGATGATTACGGCCCACGTCAGGACGGCGACAATGACGCCGACGATCCAGGTTCTGATGCCGAACACGCTGTTCAGCGCCACCGCGATCGAGTTGGGCTGCGTGAACGGCGTCGTCGTCAGCGCGGCCACGCCGGCGACCAGCGCGTAGATCCAGGCGAGCGCGGGAGACTTCAGACCGTCGCGAAGGTAATACATCGGTCCGGTCAGGACGACGTCGCCTCGAGCCTCGCGGAATCTGATGCCGAGCACGGCTTCAGAGAATTTGATGGCGGTCGCCACGACGCCGTAGACCCAGATCCAGAACAGCGCGCCGGGTCCTCCGGTGATGATCGCCGTCGCGACGCCGGCGATGTTGCCGGTGCCGACGGAGGCGGCAAGCGCCGTCATGAAGGCCTGGAACGGCGTCAACGCGCCCGCCGCGCCGTGCGACTGCGGCGCGACTATGGCGCGAAACGCCTCCGGCAATCGTCGCAGTTGCACGAACCCGAGCCTGATCGTCAGGAACAGCCCCACTCCGAGGAGCACTCCGACGACGTACGGCATGAACAACCAGTCGGCAGCAGCTTGAATCGCGTCGGCCATGGGGCGAGACATCTTAAGGCAAAAGGCGGACAACCAAAACCGCGCCGCTTCCGTCACAAGCAGGCATGCGATGCATGGCCGCGTCGTTCTTCGCTGTGGTTCTTGTCGCCGGATCCGTCCACGCACGGCGTTCCGTCCAGCGCATCGAGGAAGCCTCCTTCATCACCATCGGCGGTATTGAACAGTGGGTCACCACACGCGGCGACGATCGCGGAAATCCGATGCTGCTGCTCCTGCACGGCGGGCCTGGCGACGTTCAGTCGCCTTTCGTCTCGACGTACGCGCCGTACGAGAGACACTTTGTTCTCGTGCAGTGGGACCAGCGTGGGGCGGGACGAACGTTCGCGAAGAACGGCGCGGCTGGCGTCACGCGCGAGACCCTAATCGCCGACGCGATCGATCTCGCCGAACAGCTGCACAAGCGCTTTCCGCGGACACCGCTGATCCTGTTCGGCCATTCCTGGGGCACCATCATCGCGAGCGGCATGGCGCAGCAGCGGCCGGAGTTGTTCGCCGCGTACGTCGGAACGGGCCAGGTCTCATCCTGGGCCGGCACGGTGCAGTTCCAGTTCGACTTTCTCAAGCAACGCTACAAGGAAACAGGCGACACGGCTGCGCTCGCCGCTCTCGAGGCCATCGGCAAGCCGGATCCGAAGAACGTCAAGCAATACTTCGGCTTCTCGCGCCCGATCCGCCAGAACATGAACGCGTCGGACACGGCCTGGCTCACCGGCCTGAGGAAGGCGTACAGCGCCAACGGCGTGACCGAGGAGATGGTCAAGACGATCGGCGACGGGATGAGCGCGTCGGGCTCGGCCTTGATTGACGCATCGATCGAGGGGGACCTTTCCGCAACCGCGACCAGCTTCAAAATCCCCTACTACATCATCCAAGGGCGACACGATCTCTTCACGCCGACGCCGCTCGTCGAGGCGTATTTCGCCAAAGTCTCGGCACCGAAGAAGCGGCTGATCATCATCGAAGACGCCGGCCACTTCGCGCTCGCCACGCATCAGGCCGAGGTGATCGCCGCGCTGAAGGAAGTGATCAGGTGAGTCAGATATTCGATCTGCCCTGTGAGCCGTCGACCGGAATGCACGCGCCGGAGATCCAGCTCGCTCGCGGAGATGCGACGAACGCCACGACCGTGCCGATCTCTTCTGGCGTTCCAAAGCGGCCGAACGGCAGCTCACGACGGATGAACGCCGCGATGCCGTCCGGGTCTTCCTGCTGGCGCTTCCACCACGATCCGCCCTCGAAGAGGATCGATCCCGGGGCGATGCTGTTCACGCGGATGTTGTCGCGCGCCAGTTGCTGCGAGAGAGATTTCGCCAGGCTGATTTCGGCAGCCTTCACGACGTTGTAGGTCATCCGGCCGCCGGCCTCACGGCCATAGATCGACGTGATCATGATGATCGCGCCGCCGCCGGCGCGGCGCAGGTGCGGAACGACCAGCCGCGACATGCGAATGGCGGGATAGAGCATCTGATCGAGGGCGCTCTGCCAATCTGTATCAGAGGTCGCGAGCAGGTCTGCGCCTCCGGCCACTCCGACGTTGTTCACGAGAATGTCGATCCGTCCGAAGCGATCGATCGTCTGGCTGACGACTGCCTCGGTCCCTTCAGTAGTCGAAACGTCAGCTGCGACGGCGAGGACTCGATCGGCCGCTTTCACGGATTGCGCCACCGCGCTTGCCGCCTCGCGCAGCGGCTCGGCGCCGCGGGCGCACAGCGTGACCCGGCATCCTTCCGCGGCGAGCGCCAGGGCGCTGGCGCGGCCAAGCCCGCGACTCGATCCCGTGACGATGGCGACTTTGTCGGTAAGCTGCAAATCCATGAGCTGCGTAATCTATCCGATTGAAGAGCGCCCACACGCGTGAAAGACTGACCTCATGAAACGCGCCGCCGGAATGCTGCTCGTCGCAATGGCTGTCGCTTGCGCGGCGAAAGACCCGTTCGCCGCGCCACCTGATGTCGCGGCGCCGCCCGCCGACGCGCTGAAAACGCCGTCCGGTCTTGCGTCAAAAGTGCTGCAAGTCGGATTGGGTCAGACGCATCCCGGGCCTCAGTCGATGGTGACTGTCCACTACACCGGCTGGACGACGGACGGCAGGATGTTCGAAAGCTCGGTGAAGGACGGCAAGCCGATCACGGCGCCACTCAATCAACTCATCCCGGGATGGGTTGAAGGCGTGCAACTGATGCGCACCGGAGAGAAACGTCGGTTCTGGATCCCCGGCGCGCTCGCTTACGATAACAACCCCGACCCGGACATGCCCAAAGGGATGCTCGTCTTCGACATCGAGCTCATCAGCATCCGCTAAAGAGCTCGTGAGGACCTCGGGTTTCGTTGTCGACGCGTGACTCACGGTCGAGATGTTGCAGACGAAACCCGAGGTCCTCACGTCTAGAACTTGGACAGCGCGGTCATCAACCCCGCCGCGGCTGCCGGCGGCTGGACGGTGCCGGTGACGATCGCCTTGTTGTCGATCTCTTTTCCGTAGAGCTGTTTGTTCTCGCCGCTGTCGTCGCGGAAACTGGAACCCTGGATCGAGAGACCCGCAAAGACGCCGCGTGCCCGCGACCACGCAAGCATTTCAGCGCGCAGCGTCGCGTCGGTTTCCGCGGACGCCTGCCGGCCAACGGGACCGGCGGCCACCGCGGCATCCGCGCCGACTTTGAAGTTGTTCGACAACAGATGATCGACGCCTTGCTTGTTCATCACCAGAAGGATCACGTCGGTGTCGGTGCCTCCGATCTGGAGCCCGACACTGCCGCCTTCGATCCGGATGCCGCCCGGCGCGCTCCACTTCGAAGCGCCGCCGCCGAGACGGCACGACACGTAACCGCGGCCATACTGGCCGCCGACGCCGAGCGCACCCTTCTTCACGCCCGGGATGATCACGACGCACTGCGCTTTCGTCAGCAGGTTCTTGGGGATGCCGCTGTCGAAATTGCCGGCCATCTCCGTGAGCACCTGCCCGGCCGCCTTCAGGCGGCTGTCGTCAGCCGCGAGCGCGACAGGCGCCGCGAGAGCCAACGCCAGAACGATCGTCACATGGATTCGCATGGGATCAGTCTACTTCGCGGCTGCGTGATGAGCGCGGAGATATGATCCGGCTCGCTCATGAAACGGCTGGCGCAAATCGTCCTGATCGCTGTCGTCGCGATCGTCTCGATCGTGGCGATTCGCACGCTCCGGCTACACAGCGCGCAGCCGCTTCCCGGCACTCCCGCGACGATCGAGATCGACGCGCGGGTTGCCGCGGATCGGCTGGCTGGTGCGATTCGCTTTCCGACCATTTCGTGGGGCGACGCCACCAAACGCGATCCGGCGGCGTTCCTCGGCCTCCACCAATACCTGCTGACTCAGTTTCCCGGCGTCAGCCGCGAAATGTCGCGGGACACCATTGCCGCGTACTCATTGCTCTACACGTGGCCGGGACGCCGTCCCGATCTCCCTCCTGTCATTCTTGCCGCCCATCTCGACGTCGTCCCTGCCGAGACGCCAGGCCGTTCGTGGCAGCATCCGCCGTTCAGCGGCGCGATCGCCGACGACAGCATCTGGGGCCGTGGCGCGATCGACGACAAGAGCGGCGTGCTCGGCATTCTCGAAGCCGTCGGCGCGCTGATCGCGTCCGGCTTCACGCCCGAGCGCACGGTGTATCTCGCCTTCGGTCACAACGAAGAGGGCGACGATGACGCGAGCGGCGCGGCGGCGATTGCGGCCCATCTCGGCGGGCTCGGTGTTCACGACGCCTGGCTCCTCGACGAGGGCGGCCTGATCTACGACCACGTCATCGGCGTTCCACGGCCGGTAGCGCTCGTGGGGATCACCGAAAAGAACCCGGTCATCTTCGAGCTGCGGGTGACGGCCGCCGGCGGACACGCGTCGATGCCGCCGGCCGAATCGGCGGTCGGCATCCTCGGCCGCGCGCTGGACCGGCTGGAGCATCATCCGATGCCCGCGCGGCTCGACGGCGCCGCGCGCGAGATGTTCACGACCCTCACGCCGGACATGTCGATGCCGCTGCGGGCGGTGTTCGCGAATCTCTGGCTGACGAAACCGATCGTGCTCTGGCGGATGGGACGGACGCCTGAAACCAGCGCCGCCGTGCGTACGACGATCGCGCCGACAATGCTCGAGGGCAGCCCGAAGGTGAACGTCCTCGCCACCTCTGCCCGCGCGATCCTCAACGTGAGGCTGCTTCCCAACGACAGCGCGGAGGCCGTGGCGGCGCACATGCGGGGCGCGATCGCCGACGACCGCGTCGAGGTCGTCGCCGTCGCGGGCGGCGCCGCTCCCCCGGTGCCAATCTCGCCGACCGGCACGGCGGAATTCGTCCGCCTGCAGTCGGCGATTCGCGCTATTTATCCCGAAGTGGTCGTCTCGCCGTTCCTGACGATGGCCGCCACCGACTCACGCCATTACGTCCGCATCGCGCCCAACATCTACCGGTTCCTGCCGATCAGGCTTTCGGGCGAACTGGAACTGGTGCACGGCGTCGACGAACGCGTGCGCATCGACGCCTATGAAAAAGCCATTCGCATCTACGCGACGATCATCCGCGAGCTGGCCGGCAAGTAGGCGCGAAAGCGACGAGCATTTCGCTGATGTCTTACGGTCTCGGTACCGAGAGCGCCCTTGGCTGGAGCGTTCAATTGCGGCCTCCGCGGACGTGACGCGGCAAAACGACCGCGCGGCTCGTGGACAAATCGGACGTACCGATGTACTCGCCGAGACCGAAAGGGACTGGCGTTGATGTCGTGGGGGCCTCCGAGGTCATGGCCCTCGCAATCGCGCTTCCATCCGCTCGCGTTTCATGCTGACGCGCATCGCGCGAGGCCTACCCGGCTTGGAAACCAAACATGCCTACGGCCGTCGCGCTCGAAACGCTCACTGCTTCCAGCGCGATTGCAAACTTTCGCGCATCGGGCCACTCCTACGTCGGCCACCACGACATCAACGCCGTCCCTTTCGGCGTGTCAGTGTCGGCGTACGTGCCTTTGAAGTGTGACGCGTAATGCCCTTGGCTGGAGCGATTCGATTGCGGCCGACTTCGGACTGACGCGATGCGCGACAGGTCGAACCCGCGCCGCAGGGAGCGCAAGGATTGCCGTGCCACCTTCGCACATTGCGAAGTGGCGCGGCCAGCGTCAGGTCGCAATCCTGCGCGGACGGAGGCAGCGGGTTCGAGCGTCACGTCCGCGGAGGCCGCAATCGAACGCTCCAGGCAAGGGCGCTCTCGGCGCGGACATGGCCGCGGACCGCGCGAGCTAGAACTGAAAGTAGATAAACTGCGCGCCCTGGAAATCGCCGAACAGCACGATCAGGTACCCGACCGCGCCGTACAACGCGTACCGCGTCGCAGTGCCGAGTGTCAGCGGCGCGGACTCGGAGCGTCGACGCGCCTGATAGACGTGCACGATCAGCAGGGGCAGGACGATCTCGAGGAACGGTACGACGAGCGACGGAATCGTGGACGCACCGGGGCGACGATCGGTCGCGAGCAAGTGCGTGAACCACGCGATTTGCGACAGGGACTCCGACCGGAAGATCAACCAGCCGTAGCACGTCACGTGAAACATCAGCACCCCGAGCGCGATTCGTGACCAGGTGAGTCCGCGGCCAAGGGCGATCCCGCGAAAACGCGCCCATTCCTGGATCGTCCGCCCGGCAACCAGCGCGAGCCCTTGATACAGGCCCCAGAGCACGAACGTCCACGCCGCGCCGTGCCAGAGGCCGCCGAGCGCCATCGTGATCATCAGGTTGCGGTAGGTCGCC
>Ga0114129_10012282_pt1 | contig 12186 bp, 13 predicted proteins | sample RhiMetdeltSRZDD1_FD_80071 | JGI IMG/M metagenome (GOLD analysis project Ga0114129, IMG submission 80071) | Populus rhizosphere microbial communities from Tennessee, USA - Rhizosphere MetaG P. deltoides SRZDD1 (version 2) (version 2) | ecosystem: Host-associated > Plants > Roots > Rhizosphere >...
AACTCTGGCGCAAACGGGCCGTATGACCGACAGGACGATCGATCTCGATCAGCGCCGCGGCATGGCGGCTCAGAAAGCGACCGAGCGACGCCGGCTTCTGGCTGAAGTCGAAGCGAACCAACGGGCTCTGCGCTCGCGCCAGGAGGAGCTCGAAAGGCAGCTCCTCGCCGAGCCGGCGCACAGCTGGCAAGAGGCCGCCGACAAGGCCTGCTATCTGCTCAAGCTTTTCGCCCTTACGCCGGCAGCGGAGGACCCTAGGCGGCAAAGACTGATTGCGTCCGTGCTCGACGACTTTGCGCGTCTCGGCGAAGAATCCGACGAAATGCGCTGAAGAAGGCAGCTACCCGCGCGAAGCTTTATTCGACGGCCAGCCGTTGCTCGGTTGCCTGGTGCGCGATCGCGGCAGGCGAAATACGCGGCCCGAGCGTACCGGCTCAACCGGTTGAATAGCCGCCGCAGCGGGTTTCGGCGGTGCGATCCGGGTGAAATCTGAAGCTGCTGCATGAAAGGAATATTGCGTGAAAGTTTTCGTTCGCGACAACAATGTCGACATGGCTCTCCGCGTGCTCAAAAAGAAGCTGCAGCGCGAGGGCATATTCCGCGACATCAAGCGAAAGCGATTCTATGAGAAGCCATCGGAGAGGACGACGCGCGAGAAGGCCGAGGCGGTGCGTCGCGTTCGCAAGCTTGCCCGCAAGCGGGCGCAGCGCGAGGGTCTCATTGCCGCACCTCGTGGCAGGCAGGCCGTAGCCCGACGAACAGCGGGCGCCGGCCCCAGGCGCGGGTAGCGCGATCTCGCTCGCCTCTGGCGCCGGTTCCCTCGATCACGGTTTTCCACTCGCGGCCCTGTTGATCGAGAGCGCGCGCGAACTCGTCGGGCGTGCCAATCCGCGCTTCCACGCCGCGCTTCGCTGGCTTGGCGCACTTCGTCGGACTTGAGAGTCTCGTTCGCCGCTTGTTTGGATCTTTCCTTGCGGGGACTCCTTCGGGCCCGATCCTACGCTTTCACCATTGCAGCCCGCCCCCACGTGCGCTGACGTTCCTATCTTATTCACCCTTAATTCTCGTTCGCGACCTTGCCGTCCGGCCCGGATGACGTGCGCGCGGTATGGATAACAATTCACTTTCGCACGCGCTTCTTATTTATGAAGCCGCGAAACGCGATCTAATTGGTTCCTCGGTATCTAGCTCACGAGGGAGCACATCGAATGTTTCGCGTTGGTACCACTCTTCTCGCGGCCTGCCTGCTTGTCGAATTGCAATCGCCGTCCATTGCGGAGCCTGCCTCGCTCGCGAAGTCGACGCCAGACCAGGTCTCGGCCGCCCGCCATTCCGGCCCGTCCACGAGCCGCTCGTGTTTGCCTCCTGCGCTGAAGGATGTTCTCGCTACCATCGAAACTAGATTTGGTCCGGTGCGCGTCGTTTCCACCCACCGTCCCGGCGCGCGCATCGCCGGAACCAATCACGCGAGCTTGCACGCCACTTGCCGTGCGGTTGATTTTCATCCGGCGCCGGGAAAGTACCGCGAGGTGTTGGCCTATGTCCGTGCCGAATGGACCGGCGGGATCGGAATCTATTCGGGAAAACAGCACCATCTTCATTTGGATGTTGGCCACAAGAAAACGTGGTTTACCCACGTCCCCTCGCGAAACTTGGCTTCGGCCGTTTCCTCGCGCAGGGCAGCCGCCCACGAAATCAGCCTAATGAACCACAATTAGGCCGAGAGCCGGAAGGGCTCTTCAGTTACGTTCGGCAATGGGATTTAACCGTACGAGCTGCCGGTTGAGCGCTCATCGCGGCAATCGCCACGAAGCCGATCGAGCTCACCCGATTGCGCGATGAGCGGCTCAGCCGGGCTGTGCAGTGGAGGGAACCACGTGACGCAGCCGGAGCCGTTCTGTAAACCTATTTTCGCAGTCTGTCGCTGCGCTCTTGCTCCCGTATGTCGGCATAGCGCTCACGCTCTTTTTCGGTCTCTGGAATGAGCCGATCTGCGATAAAGACCGCAATCGGCCATCCCGCCCAGAACATCCCTAAAAAGAGCACCAGAAAAGTCATCAGGCTGATGCTTGGATTGATTTTGCTCACCCCTTCGCTGAGGAGAAATCCACCAAACTGCAAAAGTACCGTCACCACAACGTAAATTGCCATAAGGCCAAGAGCAGGGCTCATCGCTCCCTCCCATCGTTGGATTTCAATGTACGCCGCTGCCGCACGATTTGCGATAGACGCGGGGAAGAATGATGCAACGCGTTCCGTCAAGCCCGCGCGGAATTCAGATTGAGCAGACCTAAGCTCGGCCGCTCCTGCATGTCGGCTAGGTGCCAGTAGCCGTCACTGGCTGGCGGTGCGGCGCCCTGCAGGAAGTAATGACGAGAAGGCGTCGCGTACCCACCTCTATTGCTGCTTCTGGGGAATATTGGTCGCTCCGGTGGGGCCATAGCCGGTGATCTGCAGCACCACTTCACCGTCCTTGGCCCAGTTATAATGCGGCGTGTTCGGCGGCTCGGTGAGGAATGACCCGGCGGGTAGCGGTTTCAGCTTGCTCTCGTCCCACTGCTCGCCGTAGGCGAAGTAATAGGTCCCGGACAACACCACCACGGTGCGCTCGTCCGGATGGTAGTGCGGCATGTTCTTGAAGCCGGCCGGGAACTTGGCCCGCGTGACGTAGAGACCTTTCTTGGTCGGCTCGCCGTAAACGACTGCAGCCGGAGGAGCGCCGACCCGCAGCGGCGACTTGTACTCGATCTCGTTCGGCAGGGTGATCTTACCTTCGAGGTTTTCCGCGTAGGCGGCACTTGCGCATCCGGTGACCAGAACCAGAGCCACAGAAAGTCCGCGGACCATCCTGTTCCTCCCTTGTTGGGTGCTGTCGGCGCAATCAGCGTGCCACGTCCTTTGGTAATGGACAATGTCTCGGCGCAAGACGCTCCCACAGAAGGTGAGGGGTTGGAGGGCAATCGCCATCCTCGGCGACGGCGCTCCGATCGCCGGACGCCGAATTCTGAAGCTCGCATTTGCCATCCGGATCGGCTCGTGCCGTGAGCCGACCCGGCAATGGCGCTTCCTTCGTTCCCGATCCCGTTACAGGTGCAGGGGATCGGTGATCAGCGACTGGATGACGATGTCGTTTCCGGGCGCGGCATCGATCACGTCCTGTCCGCCGCCGCCGATGATCACGTCGTCTCCGGCGCCGCCGATCAGCGTATCCGCGAACGGGCTGCCGATCAGGACGTCGTCGCCGTTGCCGCCATTGGCGGTCAGCAGCATGCCCGAGAACCCGGAGGCCTCGATCACGTCGTCGCCGCCCAGGCCGTTGAAGACGAGCTGGTCGTTGGCATCGAAGTTCTCGATCGTGATCTCGCTGGCGAGGCCGGAGACGTGGATCACGCCATTCTCGTTCGTCACCGTGATCACGTCGTCGCCGTTCGTGGCGTTGATCACGATCGTGTCCACCTGATTGTCGCCGCCGCCGCCGGCGGCCCCGAGGTCGAGATGCACCTCGCTCACGTCGGTTCCCGACAGGTCGTTGACCGTGATCGTGTCGGCGCCGCCCAGCGCGTGGAAGTCGATCTTTTCCGTGCCGTTCACATCCATGGTGATATTGGCAACATCCCGGGTGAAGCGGGCTCGATCGCCGTTGGCCGAAATGTCCACGTGCTCGCTGATGTTCGCTCCGTTGAACAGCAGCGTGTCGAAGCCGTCCTGGCCCTCGACGATGTCGCTGCCGTCGCCGGGATTCCACACGAAGGTGTCGTCGCCGGCGCCCATCAGGGCGGTATCGTTGCCGGTTCCGCCGAGCACCGTATCGCCGTCCTGGCTGCCCACGATCAGGTCGGCTCCGGCGCCGCCATTGATCGCAAGCGTCGCAAGGCCGGCTTGGAGCCCACTGGCATTGATCACGTCGTCGCCGCCGAGACCGTTGATGGTGAGGACATCGGTCGCCTCCGCCTGCGCGATCGCGACGTCGGCCGGCAACCCGTCGACGCTGATCACGCCGGCCGACGACGAGACGACCACGACGTCGCTTGCCGCCGTGCCGTTGACGTTGACGTGATCCAGCTGGCCGTCGGCGGTGCCGAGGTCGAGCTCCACCTTGGTGACGTCGGTTCTCGACAGGTCGTTCACCGTGATCGTGTCGGCCCCGCCCCGCGCATCGACGTGCACCGTCTCGACGCCGTTGACGTCCATGGTCACGTTGCCGACGTCGCGGAACAACCGGGCGCGCGCGCCGTTCGCCGAGATGTCGATGTGCTCGGAAATGTTGGCTGCGTTGAACAGCAGCGTATCGACGCCGTCCTGGCCCTCGACAATGTCGCTGCCGTCGCCCGGATCCCACTGGAACACGTCGTTGCCGGCGCCGAGGAAGACCGTGTCGTTGCCCTGGTTGCCGTCGACGAAATCGTTCCCGTCGCCGGCCAGGAGCACGTCGGCGCCCCGGCTGCCGAGGATCGTGTCGTCGCCCGCGCCGCTGTCGATGGTGAGCTGCATGATGCCCGCCGGCAGCGTGCTGGCGTTGATGGTGTCGTTGCCGCCGCCGGTGTTGATGACGAGCTGGTCGCCGGCTTCCGCCTGGGTGATGTTGACCGCCGCCGCGAGGCCGACGACCGAAACCGAGGTGCCGGCTCCCGTCACGTTGACAATATCGTTCCCGCCGGTGCCTTGGACGGTCACGCGATCGATCGCGCCGTCGCCGGCGCCCGCCGAACCGGCGAGATTGACGTCGACCTGCGTGGCGTCCGTGCCCGACAGATCATTGACGGTCACGTTGTCGGCGCCGCCCAGCGCATTGAACGTGATGTGCTCGACGTCGTTGAGGTCCATGGTGATGTTGGCCACGTCGCGCGTGAAGCGCACGCGGCCGCCGTTGGCCGAGATGTCGATCTTCTCGCTGATATTGGCTCCGTTGAAGAGAAGCGTGTCGGTGCCGTCCTGGCCCTCGACGGTGTCGCTGCCGTCGCCCGGGTTCCACACGAAAAGGTCGGTGCCGGCACCGAGAAATGCCGTGTCGTTGCCGCGTCCGCCGGTGATCGTGTCGTCGCCGTCGCCGCCGAGCAGCACGTCGGCGCCGCCGCCGCCCGTGATGGTGTCGTTCCCGGCGCCGCCATCCAGCGTCAGCTGAATGAGATTGGCGAGGCCGTTTCCGGCGGTGATGATGTCGTCGCCGCCATTGGCGTGCAGCACCAGGTTCTCGGTCGTGCCGATATCCAGGCTGAACGGGGCGGGGTTGGTGCGGTCGAACCGGACGCGGCTGCCGTTCGCCGTGATGGTGAAGGTCTCGGCACCGTTGCCGCCGTTGACCTCCGCGGTGTCGTTGCCATCGCCGCCTTCCATGAGGTCGCTGTCGTCGCCCGGATTCCAGATCATGCGATCGTCGCCGGCCTCGCCGAACATCTGATCGTCGCCGTCGCCGCCGGTCAGCACGTCATTGCCGCTGCCGCCGAAGAGGAGATCGTTGCCGCCTTTGCCGTTGAGCACGTCGTTGCCGCTCTGGCCGAACAGCATGTCGCCGCCCGAGCCGCCGGTGATCACGTCGTTGCCGGCGCCGCCGAACAGGTTGGCGGGCGGCAGCGCGCCGTTGCTTTCATCCAGCCTGATGATGTCGTTGCCGCCCTGGCCGAAGACCTGGATCTGAGCGGTGTTGGCGACCGTCGCCGCGCCGCCCTTGATGGCGACGGCGCCGCCGTTGACCAGGATTTTTCCCGCCGCGTCGCGGCTGATGACGACCGTATTATCCAGCGCATCGCCGAACACGCTCAAAATTTTCGCGCCGGGGAGGAATGAGGCGGTGACAGCCATAATTGTGGTTCCTTTCAAGGATTGGGGCGAAGGCTCGCCGTGAGCTCCGATCGCCGAAGTTGCGTGCCGGGATCGGTCTAGGCATTCAGCCTGGCCTTCGCTGTTCCCCCGGGAACAGGCGGCGCGATCTCGTGCTGAGCTGTCCGGCTTGCTTTGGCGGGAGGTCCACAGGGGATGCAATTCTTGCGGCGCGTCCCCATCTCCTCCGGATGAGCAGAGCGTTCGTCAACGAAGACTCGTTTGTCGAGGAACTTCCCGATCGCACGGTCTCCCAACACCCGAACCTGGTGACGGAGCGTGGTCTCGCGCAGATTGAGGAGACGATCGAGGCCGTCAGGGGCGAGTACGCCCGGGCTCAGGCTGCGGCGGACCGAGGAGCGCTCGCCAAGGCGGGACGCGACCTCCGGTACTGGAGCGCGCGCCGCTCGAGTGCGAAAGTGACGAATCCCCGACCGGAAAAAGACACTGTGCAGTTTGGCAGCGCCGTGACCATCGTTCGCGACGATGGTCGGCGGCAAACCTTCCGCATCGTCGGCGAGGACGAAGCAGATCCGTCCACCGGATCGATTTCGCACGTCGCGCCGCTCGCGCGTGCCCTTCTTGGCAAACGGATCGGCGAGGTGGTCAGAGCAGGTAACGCGGATGCTGAGATCACTGCGATTCGAAACGAGATCTGACCATCGGCCACGCGGGCCTGCAACGGTGCGGGCTATCGGTAACGGGAAACTTGCGCCTCGCGGCGCTTAGTCGCGTCCCGGTGAGAGCCGAAGCGGCGTAGCCAATAAATCAAGACGAAGGCGCTGCGGCATGCTGGGGCCTTTCGGGGCGCCACTGATTTTTATCCAGTGTGTCCCTTCAACGCCGCGGCGACATTCTGGAGCAGTCGCGCGAGCCTGTTCCGCCTCAGATCCCGGTCGCTCTCCCCATTCAGAAATGCTGCCGCTCGCTCGATGATCTCATCGGTCAGGCCGGTCCTGGCCGAAGGCTGGAAAAGGGGAAGAGAATCGAGCTGGTCATCCTCGTCGTCGATGACGATGAACCGTTCGACCTCGGGATGCTGCTTTAGCCACGACAGGACCTCCTCGCGCCTTGGGCGATTCGGCATGTCCGGCGTCACGTCGATGAAAGGGACGCCATAATATTTGGCACTGAACACACCGGCGGGATCATAGCGCCACGTCGAAGACAGGACGACCTCCGCGCCGGTGAGGTCGATCAGGCGCGTGAAGCGCGCCAGCAGGACTGAGTCGACAATGTACGGGAATTTTCTCGGATTTTCCGTTCTCGTGCAGTTCAAGACGCCGTCAATGTCCAGGAAGATGACCTTCATCTATTCGCATCCAAGTGGTTTCCTGAAGCGCGCATCGCCTGCCTGATGTGGCGCGCCTCGCCATTGTCGCATGGCAACAATGTAAGACCGCAGCCTGTTCCTTCCATGTTAGCCTGAATATGACCGCTGCTGCCCGCGACGGCGAAATCGCAGTTTTTCGAGTGCCGCCAATGCCCGATCGCCGCTCGAACCAACATAGGCGAGCTGGGAACTTCAGAGCTTCGCAAGGCCAGGAGCAAAAATCCCAAAGCGGGCCAGGACGTCGCGCAAGCCGACCAGCTGACGCCGGAAGCGCTTGGAAAATTTCATCGCGCCGAGGCGGAGCGCTGGTGGCCGATTATCAAGGCCGCCGCCATCAAGGCGCAGTGAGCTCGCGGGCTGTTGCCGCCCCGGCCTACCGGTTGATCTGCTTTGTCCGCAGCGTGGCGATCCGGTCCTGGACCTTGCTGTACTCTTCCGGGCTGTCGCGGCGGTCTTTGCGCTCGGTGGTCTTCGCCGCCCAGTAGTCGTTCACGATCTTCGTGGCAATCCTGTTGCGGATATACTCCTGGAATTCCGCCGCCGCGACGGCCATCCCCTGTGCGCTCGTGCCGAAGGTCAATGGGTCGGCGAGGACTTTCGAGATTTCGCCGTCGCCCTTCACGTCGTCGGGAAGCGACTGAAGGAGGGTCACCTCGTCATAGACGTGAAGCAGCTCGTGGCTGTAGACCTCGGCGAAAATCTGCTTCGAGAGCTTGTCCTTCGGCTCCGGCTTGAAGTACTGGAGCACGTAGATCGCGAGCTGAAGCTCGAGGAAGACCTCGCCGCCCTGGAACTGGAACTTGCCGGGGCCGGTCTTCGATCCCGTCAATTCCTTCCATTGCTGCTCCGGGTTGGCGAAGGTCACGGCGATATCCCGCGTGACCAGGCCGTTCACGCGGGAGAGGGCGCTTCCCTTTCCCACGCCCTGTTCCTTCGATTTGGTGGCCATCACCGCGACCTCCACGAAATTCGGCTCGCGGAGGTGAACGTCAGAGAGCCCGGTCGGTACCGTGATTCCGAAGTCCGTCGGCTGCAGCCGGCGCGGGTTCTCCGGCCATACGACCTTCGGCGTTAATGTCGCGGCCATCGGCTTCTCTTCCATCCAGCACTGCTGTTCCGACCAACCATGAATGGCAGCAACGCGCTTGTCGTCCCCGATCCGAGGTATCATACCAGGGTCAAGCTTCGGGACGGGAAGTCGCCGGCGCCCGATCATGGGCATTAGGACTAGTCGCGCTGATCTGACGTTCGGTTCAACGGCAGATGAGGCCGCGGTAGCAGCGGGCACTTAACGACTTCAGAGCGAGAGAATAGCGTGATCGTGCGCCGCTCACTGTCCGACGCGGACGGCCAGTCGCTACATTGAATTTCCAGCAGGCGGGACGGTGAGTCCGCGCGGGCCGGCCCGGTCGATTGCCTGCTGGACCAGACCGGACGCCTTGGCGTCCTCGACAAATCCAGTGACATAGGAGAGCCAGCCCTGCTTGCCCTTTGGCACGACGATACGGTTGATGTTGGCTCCGTAGCGTTCTTCCAGCACTCGCGATCCGGGCAGCTCCGGCGAGAACGCGAGCAGCGCGTTGCGCGTCGACGCCATGACATCTGCCTTTCCGGTCTGCAGCAATTCAAACGTCGGCTTCGGCATCTCGGCGTAAACCAGCTCGGCCCGGGTCAGGATGCCGCTCAAGGTCAGCGTCGAGGCGTGATTGCGCACGGCTGCGATACGAATACCGGGTCTGTCCGCGTCTGCGATGGTGCGGATGTCGGAGCCGACAGGGACGAGCAATGTGTAATCGAACTGCAAGATGGGATTCGAGAAATCGCCCACATTCGCCGCGCGTGCATCGTAGGGCAGAAACAACATGTCGCAATCCGCAGCTTTGAGGCAGGCCACAGCCTCTGGCGGAGTGGGCCGCTCCAGCAGAATAAGCTCGACCCCCATGCGCGCCGTCAACGCGCGGGCAATCTCTGCCCAAGCGCCATTCAGCTGCCCAGTGATTGGATCTTTCGTGTATTGGGGAGGAAAGAGTCCCACACGAAGTTTCTTGGCTTGGACGATCTCGGCGATCCGCGGGTCGGGCGCTCTTTCTTGAGCCTGACCCGCCGCCACTGTGGTTAGCAGCGCGAATACGACATGCGCCCATTTCGCCATTTTAAGAATCCTCCCTCACGATCTCCGACGCTGCCCGGGTGCACTTGGCGCAGCATGCGGCGGCCGTTCTAGGCGACGTCCGCCAACCACCCCTCAGAAGGGCGAGCCGCCACCGCTTTGGCTCGGACGTTCCGAACCTGTTATCGCGTCTGGTACAGCGTGTTGCCGGTCTTCTCGTCGTAGAGCAGCCGGATGTCGTTGATGCCGCACAGGTTCAGATTGCGCAGCAAGGGCGACGAGTAGCCGGCCAGTTCCCAGTCGATCTTGATGTTCCACCGGCAGCCTTTGTCGGCTTCGTTGAACTTGATGTACACGCTCTGCCCATTCTTCAGCACTTCGCTGAGTTCGTTCTCGTCGAACTCCTCGTCGCCCGGCACGTTCACCCCGATGAATTTGATGCCGTAGCCGGTCGCGTTGTAGATCGTGATGTTTCTTTCGTCCGCGGCGAACGCCGCGACGCAGCTCAGCACGAGCAGCGAAGTAAAGATCCCCGTAATCGCCTGGCGCATTCGTTTCTCCCCAAGCCACCATCTCCCACGGACGCATGAGTACACACCCCGCAAGCAGCCGGGTCAATCGTCGCCCGCCCATTCTGTTTTGCTGACCATTGAGCAAAGCTATCGCGAGGCCGCGCAACATTGACGCGGTCGCTGGCCAAAGCTTGCCGCCGCGGCGGAACTGATGCAGCATCTTCGCCGAGCTGCTGAAGCGAGGCGTGCCGAGGTCTCGCGGGGCGACATGGCAGCGCCGCCATCGGCAGGCAGCCGCCTTCATCGACAAGACACGAGACGCGCACGCACGGCGTGCACCTCAGGGAGGATTCCATGAACAGACGTCTTCTTCACTCGGCCGTCCTGCTGCTCGGAATTGCGCTGCTGCCCAGCGGGGCCGTGAGCCAGCAGAAGTCGCTCAAGGAGCAGCTGGTCGGCGCCTGGAATGTCGTCGCCTGGGAGCGCACCGATCCCGATGGCACGAAGGTTCAGGCCTTCGGCACCAACCCCAAGGGATTGACCTATTTCGGCGCCGACGGCCGCTTCTTCGTCATGTTTGCCCGCGCCGATCTTCCCAAGCTCGCTTCCAACGATCGCACCAAGGCGACGCCGGAAGAGGCCAAGGCCATCGTCGGCGGAATTATCGCTTACGCCGGGACCTACAGCGTCGACGAGCCCAACAAGTCCATATCCCTGCGGCTCGATGTGACGTCCTTCCCCAACCAGGCCGCCGAGGGGAAAAGGACGATCGTTTCGCTGACCGCCGACGAGCTGAAATATGCTAATCCGACGTCGACCGGCGGTGGCAAGGTCGAAGTGACGTTGAAGCGGGCCGCCGCCCCCACCAATTGAGGCGGATCGCGGGTCGACCGTTCAGTAAAACGAGTGGTGTCGCGGCCGGGTCCTTCGTGGATCCGGCCGCCTCACGTTCCGGCGCCGCCTGGTGCAATTTGTACTGGCCTGTGTCGGCGCCGTAACTTGTCGGTCTCCGTTTCGCGCCGCCGCATTTGGTTAACGGCCACCGTCGGACGGCGCATTTTAATCGTATTCTGCATTGGCCGTCTCATCCTTTCCGGAAATCTGTTAGCAGTGCCCGAACGTCCCGCGACAGAGACCCGCGACGGAAGGGGTTTCCCCGTTTCGGAGCTGCACGATGGCAGAACCGCCGCTCACCGAAGATGAATACGACGCCATCGAGCAGGCGGTGATGGAGACCGTGCGCGGCCGCTGGTTCCTGGCGGAGCATGCCCGCCGCAACCGCCAGGCCGACACCGCGCTTGTCGTCGCCGTCCTCAAGCGCATCGATCGGGCCGTTGGCGGCCTCCATGACAAGGCCGACAACGACAACCCGCTCCCCGCCGGCTCGCAGCGCGCAACCTTCAGCCGGTGGAACACGCGGAAGAAGCAGTGGCCGGAGCTGAGCGATCGCATTCGCCGCCACTGGTTCAATCTCACCGACGAGGATATCGCCGGGATCTCCGGCGTGCGCGATCGATTGCTGGAGCGCCTGCAGATCCGCTACGGCATGTCGGCCGAGGAGGCGGAAGGGGAGGTGGCCGCCTTCGAACTCTTCTATGTCTCCGACGAAGGGCAGCAGGGCGGCGACGCGACCTTCGAGGAAGACGCGAGGGACGCGCCTCCGACCGTCACCGCCCAGGAGCCCTTGGAAGGCGCGCCCGAATAATTCCCCCGCCGTGGTTCACTTCACACGTCCGCCCTCGAGCGACGCGCGATAATCGCCACGCTGCAAATCTGCGGCGGCGCGAGCGCAACCTCGCCAGGGAGACGTGTGATGAACAAGCTTTTGGCTGCCGTGGCGATCGCTGCGGCGCTGGCCTCGCCGGCATTCGGTCAGTCGTTCGACCCGAGCGTCGGCTCGGGCAATCTCGGCCCCCAGGCCGAAGAAGACCCCGCGCTCGCGGCCTATGCCCGCGGCGTCACGGAGCGCAATGATCTGACGGGACGTCAAGTCCAGCCCTACACGCTGCAGGAGCGTCGCGCGCTGGATCGGGCCAAGGGATACATCTGGTAGCAGTCTGAGGTTGACGGCACGACGGTCCGCTCGGCACGCCTCGGCTCTGCCCCGGCGCCTCTTAATCTTTTCTCAAAGCACGGGCTCTAGTGTGGTGCGAGGGGGAAGCCGCCATGGACGACAGACGCCGGCATCCGCGTGAGCCCAAATTCGACCTCGCCACCATCAACACCGGTTTGTGGCTGACCGAATGCATCGTGCATGATCTCTCCGAGTCCGGCGCCCGCCTGCAGGTGCTCGATCCCCGCCGGCTTCCCAGCCGCTTCGAGCTGATCCCCGGCGCCGGGGCGCCGCCGCGCTGGTGCCGGCTGGTGTGGCAGGACGGATTGGAAATCGGCGTCGCCTTCGACGACCCCTCGCA